>JAEEGJ010014454.1_pt1 | contig 18727 bp, 13 predicted proteins | sample 8958761 | NCBI WGS metagenome assembly JAEEGJ01 (sample SAMN16246546, study PRJNA631951) | gut metagenome | biome: gut microbiome; feature: rumen; material: RS-attached | host: Bos | place: Iran: Karaj | collected 2018-10
CTTTTCGTGAACTTATGATAAGTATTGGAAGAGTCTTGAGATTCTTGTCTCAGTACATCAAGATAGTTTGCAGGGTCACCAGAATCAATGGCATCTTTATGCCTTTTTTCCCAAGTTGTATATTCTTCTTTCCCCTTATAATAGGCCTCCAATTTTGCATATTCTGTATAAAAATCCTTAGCCTCTTTCTCTTGTTTATGCCGCCAAATGTATTTCACCTTATATATATCCTCTTTTTTCCCAAATATATGTATCTTTCCATTATCTGCACATTGGAGAACGGCCTCCATATGCGCCTCTTTATTTGCACGATAAACACGAACGAAAATAGCAAAGTGCTGTAGCCCGTCTTTTCTATGCAATAATGCATATTCATATAAATCAACAGCTAATGCTATATTATTATCATCATTCCCAGTTGATATAACAATATAATTGATATCATTAAGTATTTTTCCTGTCTCATCCCAAAATTTGTTGTCACGATAGTCACATGAAAACCAAGAGAATAGCCTTGAATGCTTTTTGATTGCAGGATGTCGTATTTCAAATCGAGGTTTGATCTGTTGTAAATCACAATCAAAAATAGAACAATGGAAATCTGATTCATCAGAATCATTATCATAGATGAACTGTCCATACTCATAAAGAAACTTTAGAGCCTCCTGTCCTGTTTCACCAAAACCTACAATCATTGCATGGAAAGGCGATGTGGCCAAAGCAGTTTCTGTATTATAGGTAATATAACTGACAGGATGGTATTTAACGTCAGCCTTCAGTTCTACAATTGACAAAAACGATGAATCAATTAATTCAATTTCTATCCCGTTCTTTGCGTTATATCCAAAAACTCTATTTGCACTTTCCCTTGATGCATGACAATAGATTTTAGATTTCATTTTATCTACTTTTTCTATTGAATATATTTGATCCTCCTGTAATTTAATAGCAGACATTATGTTTTCATTCTCATTTTCATTAAGGAAATAGAATTTACATTGATTTCCTCTTTTTATAGCCCATTCCAAATTTAACGTATTACACACATTATTATCTTGGATTTCGTATATCGGAGTATATATTCTTTTTACTATAGCACCCATATCTTTCGCTATTTGTAGCATTTCTTTACGAGCAGAGTACAAATTGAAGATAGTTGCAATGGATAATTGTTTATTATTGTCATTCAGTTCTTGGCAATCTACAAATACTATTAAATCTTTTTCATGGCCTTTTGCTTTTCTAATATCGGAAGCAAGTAATCTTGATGCATCGTTAATATTGAAAAAAACGTGAATTTCAGGCAATGTCTTCAATCTAATGCATTTTGACGTACAAAAACGAATCCAATTCCATCTAAACCAAGAGTAAAATTTTACTCCAATATAGTTCAATGCAACTATACAAGAGATACAAGCGGCAAATACGTGAATAAGAACAAAGAAAAGCATATACCAACCATTATCTTGGTATTCCTCACCTATTATTTGTATGTCAGATTGTAGCACGAACATCTCCAAAGAAGATATTGCAGGAAGGATATAATGAGCTATCATGGAATCTCTTAATCCATCATATCCATCTTCGTACTCTGAGATGTTAAATCCAATCCAATAAATAATATAACCTACAATAAATACAATTATTGCAAATAAAATCAGTAATGAACGCCCTTTACCTTTTCTCATGTTCATCTATGCTTTTATAATAAATGGCCACATTGTGAACAATACTTGTTATTACTATCTAACTTAGCGCCACAATTGGTGCAGTACTTGATGGATTCAAAAGTGTTACAATTGTTTATTGTCTTTTCTGCAATTTCTAACGCCCTGTCATCAAGTGATGACTGTTGTACGAGACCCCATATTTGGGTGATGAGAACTGGCCAGAAGAAAAGCATGGAGATGATGGTGGGGATGGCCTGCTGGCCATAGATGCCGACATTGGCATCGAAGAATACACTGCTTTGACGTGGAGTTAGTGAGATCTTTAAGGCAGAGCGCATACCAAGTACAGCCTTGAACAAGTTGCCTTTGGTGATGCTGATGTCACGGCCTCCACTCATGAGGGTGTCAACATATACTTCAAAGCCGTCATCGGCAAAATCCTTGCGTATGGCTTCTGCTATCTGTGGTATCTGCGATGCTGACGCATTGAGAAGTTTCTGAGTACTATAGGTTGCCATGTTATTTCAGACTTTGATGTTCATAATAGTGATAAATCGCAGAAAGCACATTCGTTTCGGCAAACAGCGTCTTAATGAACTGCAAATCTTCTTCATTGAATCTCTTTTCTGCTTCATGCAAAAGAGATATAACCCGTTGTGACTGATTCTGTAGTTCTTCGTCAGTCACAATGCCATCATCCATAATTTTCTGAAACGATGATTGCCTGGCAATCAGTTCGTCTATGTCTATGATTCCTTGTTCGTTGAAAAACATAAGCGTTTCGTTTTATAGTTTTTGGCCGCAGTTACGGCAGAATTTCCATTCGTCATCTATTGGATTTCCACAATTGGGGCATCTCTTGGAGAAAGAAGACAAGCCTCCTCTCATAATAGCATGATATTGCTCGCTCTCCCCCCATTTTAGTATTTCCCTGACACGGACAGCAGAGAAAGGATGATCGAGGCCAGCTATCACAGAGAGTTGCAGAGCCTTGTTCCAAAGACCATCATTCTGAATCTGGTCATATTCGTCAGCTTGCTTGGCCCACTCATGAAGGTCAATCTGTGATGTAATGCTTTTGGGGCCACCAGATAAACGGGCCATGGTACTGGCTACAATCTCAGGGGATGTGATGATACTGGCTGCACGATCGGCAGACAGTTCGCTCTTGCGACTCCAATAGAATAGGGCATACTGTACAGGAATAGCTACAGCACCAAGTACTCCCAAAGATGATAATCCACCACTGAGCCACTGGGCAATGGTATGATAGAGAACATGTCTGCAAAGGATATGCCCACATTCATGAGCTAATATCGCATCAAGTTCTTCATCATTCATCATCTCCAAAAGACCTGATGTTACTGTCACATAGATTCTCGTATCTCCAAATGTCCAAGCATTTGGATTGGGATCCATCTGTAGATAGAACTCTGGCTCGGCGATTCCTAACTTCTCGCAGATTGGTGGTAGGTGCTTATAGATATGAGGCAGTTGCTTATCAGAAAGTCTGATTGACGATGCCATATTCACACCGTATTGCAGGGTTTCATAACCGATGGATAACACCTTCTTTATCAGTGCTGCAAATCCTGGTAAGCTCTCCATTTGTCGGAGAGCAGCAGCATCTTCAGGATGTATGAAATCTGATGGTTGCATTTATAGAATGTTTGCCTATTCACACCCCAGATTCGGCATAGTCCTTAGTTATTGTTTTCGTTCTCCTTAGTACACAAAAAGGCGAAGGTGCTGTTCTTTGTACGAAAACGTCTTTTTGATAACTAAGACCGCCCGCCGCCCATTGCTGGGCTCGCTCGACCTATGGTCGCTTGCCTAAGCAAGAACGAGCGATGGCGCAAAGTTACGATTAATTTCTGAAACAAACAAGAAAAAGCCAGAAAACTTTCTATGTGCACGCATGCGAACCTTATTATAATATATAAGGAATCGGCTAAAATATATATAGGAAACGGCTAATTGCCCTTGCGGAGAGTGAGAACGACAATCTCACCTGTGGCGCCAAAGCGGAAGGGAATGAGGCCACCGAGGCCTGCGGTAACGAAGAGAGACTGGTCGCCTTCGGTGTACCAGTCGTTGAACTCATTGCCCAACAGCGCCATCGGACTCCAACCGAAGAGTGCAAACTGCATCTTATGGGTATGGCCGCTGAGGGTGAGTTGGGCTCGGCCGTCAGGGATGATCTTACGTCGCCAAGAAGAAGGATCATGTTCGAGCATGATGACGAACGCATCCTTGTTCACGCCCTTCAGCGTCTTCTTGACATCCCCTTTCTGTGGGAATTTGATGCCGTCTCCGTCGTTCTCCATACCTGCGATGACGATGCTCGACTTCTCACGATCGATGTAACGATGCTCGTTCATCAGCAGCGTCCAGCCCATCTGTCGCTCCAGGCTCATAGTCTCACGACAGTTCGCCACCTTCCTGGCCGTATTGCCGCAGATGTAGTCGCCATAGTCGTGATTGCCGAGCACGGTGTAGATGCCGTCCTTCGCCTTCAGGCTGCTCAGCACGTCCATGTGGCGATAGATATCCTTGGGCTCGGTGTTCTGGATGTCACCTAAAAATACGATGAGGTCTGGCTGCTGGGCGTTCATGCTGTCGATGGCCTCTTTCAGGACGTACTCATTATGCTCGTTATAAGAACCCACATGGGCGTCGGAGAGGATCACGACCTTGTAGCCGTCGAAGGCCTGTGGCAGGTCTTTCGAGACGAAGGTCTGACGATTCACCTCCATCTTGTTGAAGCCGATGAACGACCCGTAGAGCAGGATATACCAGATGACGGGCACACAGATCAGTCCTATGAGATTACCATAATTCCTGCGCCTACGGAATAACTTGCAGACCCCAAGTCCCAAGATGGAACACAACATAAACACTGCCTTGGGCACGGCTATCAGTCCGAGCAGCAGCAGATAAACCCATAAGATGGCAGGATTATCGGGAATGAAGTTCTTCTCGTAGGTCAGTTTCAGGGTATAGGCCACCATAATGATTGACGGGAGCCAGCGTAACAGCCTCTGACTGGCGCTATACTTATGACGCCAGTAGTGCAGATCGAAATACAGATCAGGGATCAGTATTAGCAGCAGGAATAAATATGGAGCCCTTGCAATCATATCAATCGTAAATCGTCAATCTGTAAATCGTAAATCCTATTGGTCCGGATTCTCAACGTATCCTTGGTATTTCTCTTCGAGACCGCTCATAATCGCGTCGTACGCCTTTTGACGGCTGTTCTCCACGTTCTCAGGCCCTTTGCCGATGGGATGGATGGGCTCGTGGATAGTCAGACGGAGCGGATGCCAGTCGATGAGGTTGATGAATCCGCGGGTGCGCGGCAGGATGTCGAACGAGCCGTTGATGGTCATCGGCACCACAGACAACTGCAACTCGTCTGCCAGTGCGAACGCCCCTTTGCGGAAGATTCCCATGTGACCTGTAAACGAACGGGCGCCCTCAGGGAACACCGTCACACTGTAACCCTCCTGCAGGATATCCCTGGCCGTGTCGTATGTCTTCTTGATCTTCTTGGGGCCGCTCTTGTCGACGAAGATCTGGTGCGATTTCCTGCAGGCATAGCCGATAAACGGGATGCGGCCCAGCTGGTGCTTCATCATCCACTTGAAGTTTCGTCCCAGATGACCATAGATCAGGAAAATATCAAAAATGCCCTGATGGTTCGCCACGAACACGTAGCTGCGGTCTTTCTCCAGTTTCTCGCGACCCTCCACCTTCACGGGTATCAGCAGCGCCCAGAGGATGATCTTCGCCCACCACCTTCCAGGATAATACCCCCAGAAGTGGCCGTTCCCGATAGTCGTGCCGATGCCTACCTCCAAGGCCGTGATGATCGTCATAATCACCACCACCGGCAGTCCCACAAATATCTGATAGATTCTGTATAGCAGAGTAATCATAATTCTCAATTCTCAACTCTCAATTGTCAATTGTCAATTGGTTTCGGATATTGCCGCTTCCAGCCGTCCCACCTGAGCTTCATCACGCCGAAGAACGCCTCGCCGAAGATGCCACCCGACATCTTGCTCACGCCCTCCTTGCGGTTCACAAAGATCACGCTCACCTCCTTGATCTTAAAGCCGATCTTATGGGCCGTGTATTTCATTTCTATCTGGAAGGCATAGCCCTTGAAGCGGATCTTGTCCAACTCGATGGTCTTGAGCACGCGACGCTTGTAGCAGACGAAGCCCGCCGTCGTGTCGTGAACCTTGAAACCCGTGACGATCCTGACGTACTTCGAGGCGAAATAGCTCATCAGCACACGGCCAACGGGCCAGTTCACCACATTCACACCACTCACGTAACGACTGCCGACAGACACATCGTAACCCTCGTCGTGACAAGCGGCATACAGTCTGGGCAGGTCCTTGGGATCGTGGCTGAAGTCCGCATCCATCTCAAAAATGTACGCATAGTCACGTTCCAGCGCCCATTTGAAGCCGGCGATATAGGCCGTACCCAGTCCCAACTTCCCGCTGCGCTCGATGATGAACAGGCGGTCGCCGAATTCCATCGCCATCAGTCCCCTGACGATGGCTGCCGTTCCGTCAGGCGAGCCGTCGTCGATCACGAGAATATGGAAACATTTGTCCAGGGCGAATACCGCGCGGATGATCTTCTCGATATTCTCCTTCTCGTTATACGTCGGAATGATGACAATACTGTCGCTCTGGTGCATATCACTCACTTTGATGCTGCAAAGTTAATAAAAAGTGAAAAGGTGAAAAAGTGAAAAAGTGAAAAAGTAATGTCCTTTAACTCCCTTTAACTCCTTTAACTCCCTTAACTCCTATAAAAGTTGTACCTTTGCAGGCAATTCGCGATGAATATACAGGAGTTAGCGCATCAATATGCCCGTTTGCCGCAGTTGAAGGCACTCGCCAGCGAACTGGGAAAATCGTCACAAACCACGGTTTTCCTCGAAGGTCTGTTGGCCTCTTCCGCGCCGATGCTTTTTGCCAGCCTCGCCGAGAAGTGTCCCCGTCGTATGCTCTTCGTCCTGCAAGATGCCGAGGAGGCAGGCTACTTCTACCACGACCTCACCCAGCTTATGGGCACCTCTGATGTGCTCTTTTTCCCCTCCAGCTACCGTCGTGCCGTCAAGTACGCCCAGCGCGATCCCGCCTCCGAAATCCTCCGCACCGAAGTGCTTTCCAGGCTTTCGAGGAAGGAGGATTCCTCGCTTTACGTCGTGACCTACCCCGAGGCCATTGCAGAACTCGTCGTTTCCAAGAAAAACCTCGACTCACGCACCCTCGTTCTCACCAAGGACCAGACGATTGCTGTTTCAGATATCGAGAAAACCCTCCGTGAGTTCGGCTTCCACGAGGTGGACTACGTCTACGAACCAGGTCAGTTTGCCCTCCGTGGTTCCATCCTCGACGTGTATTCCTTCAGTTGCGAATACCCCTATCGTATCGACTTCTTCGGCGACGATATCGACTCCATCCGCACCTTTGAGGTGGAGAACCAGCTCTCTCGTGAACAGCGCGAACAGATAGAGATCGTGCCGGAACTCACGGTGACAGACGACGAAAAGGTCTCTTTCCTCTCGTTCGTGCCCAACGACGTGCTTCTCGTGACGAAAGACTTCCTCTACGTCCACGACGCCATCGACCGTACCTATCAGGAAGGCTTCTCTGCCCAGGCCAAGCGCGAACAGCTCGAGACCGCCACGGAGATGGAACAACGCGACATCGAGCGTCAGCTCCGTCGTGAACTCCAGCTCACACAAGGCTCTACGTTCCTCTCCGACGCCCTCAACTTCCGCCGCATCGAATTCGGCCACCGTCCCTCCAATACGACATCTTCCATCGTCCATCTGACTTTTTCCATCTCTGTGCAGCCGCTGTTCCACAAGAACTTCGACCTGCTCCAGCAGACCTTCGCTGACTATCTGTCGCAGGGCTACAAGATATACATCTGTGCCGACAGCCAGAAGCAGAACGAGCGCTTGAAGGATATATTGGCCGATTCTGCTAATATCTCCTTCAATCCCGTCGACAAGACACTCCACGAGGGTTTCATCGACCGCGACCTCCGCATCTGCGTCTTCACCGACCATCAGATCTTCGACCGTTTCCACAAGTACAACCTCCGCAGCGACAAGGCCCGCAGTGGAAAGATGGCCCTCACGCTCAAGGAGATCCAACAGTTCGAGATTGGCGACTTCGTGGTTCACGTCGATCACGGCGTGGGCAAGTTCGGCGGCCTCGTCCGTATGCCCATCTCTCCGAGTACTCCGAACACTCCGAGCACTCCGAACACTCAGAGTTACCAGGAGATGATCAAGATCATCTACCAGAATGGCGACAGCATCTACGTCTCGATCCATTCCCTTTATAAAGTCTCGAAATACAAGTCTCAGGACAACGGCGAGCCGCCCCGTCTCTCCACCCTCGGCACAGGCCAGTGGGAGCGTCTCAAGGAGCGCACGAAGAAACATATCAAGGACATCGCTCGCGACCTGATCAAGCTCTACGCCAAGCGCCGTCGTGAGAAGGGCTTTGCCTTCAGTGCCGACACCTATATGCAGCACGAGCTCGAGGCCAGTTTCCTCTACGAAGACACTCCTGACCAGCTCAAGGCCACGCAAGACGTGAAGGCCGATATGGAACGCGCTCGTCCGATGGACCGTCTCGTCTGTGGCGACGTGGGCTTCGGCAAGACCGAGGTGGCTGTGCGTGCCGCTTTCAAGGCCGCTACCGACGGCAAGCAGGTGGCCGTCCTCGTGCCCACCACCGTCCTCGCTTATCAGCACTTCCGCACCTTCTCTAGTCGCCTGAAGGATATGCCCGTCCGCGTCGACTACCTCACCCGTGCCCGCAGCGCCAAGCAGACCACCGCCCTGTTGAAAGACCTCGCCGACGGTAAGATAGATATAATAATAGGTACGCATAAACTCATCGGCAAGTCGGTGAAGTTCAAGGATCTCGGACTCCTCATCATCGACGAGGAACAGAAGTTCGGCGTCTCCACCAAGGAGAAGCTTCGCCAGCTGAAGTCCAACGTCGATACCCTCACGATGTCCGCCACGCCCATTCCGCGCACCCTCCAGTTCTCGCTCGTCGGTGCCCGTGACCTCAGCGTCATCCAGACACCGCCGCCCAACCGCTATCCCATCCAGACGGAGATACACACCTTCGGCGCGGAGATCATCACCGATGCTATCAACTTCGAGATGTCGCGCAACGGACAGGTCTATTTCGTCAACAACCGCATCTCCGACCTCACCCATATCGCGGAGATGATCCACAAGTACATCCCTGATGCCCGCGTCGCCATCGGCCACGGACAGATGAAGCCCGAACAGCTCGAACAGATCGTGCTCGACTTCTCCAACTACGACTACGACGTGCTGCTCTCCACCACCATCGTCGAGAATGGCATCGACATCCCCAACGCCAACACCATCATCATCAACGGTGCCCACAACTTCGGCCTCTCCGACCTCCACCAGATGCGTGGACGCGTGGGCCGAGGCAACCGCAAGGCGTTCTGCTATCTGCTCGCACCACCGCTGGCTGCCCTCAATCCTGAGTCGCGCCGTCGCCTCGAAGCCCTCGAGAACTTCTCCGACCTCGGCTCCGGCATCAACATCGCCATGCAGGATCTCGACATCCGTGGTGCCGGCAACCTCCTTGGCGCCGAGCAGTCCGGCTTCATCTCCGATCTCGGCTACGAAACATATCAGAAAATCCTCAACCAGGCCATGGCCGAGCTGCGGAATGAACAACCCACCCCCAACCCCTCCCCAAGGGAGGGGAGCTTGAATTCCTCTTCTGCAGCTCATTCTGTTAGCAAAGCAAATCAGTCCCCCCTCCCTTGGGGAGGGGAAGGGGGTGGGTTCGTCTCCGACTGCACCCTCGAGTCCGACCTCGAGATGTACTTCCCCGACCTCTACGTCCCCAGCGACTCCGAGCGTATGCTGCTCTACCGCGAACTCGACAACCTCGCCGCCAGCCAGCATCTCGACGACGACCTCGCCGCCTACCGCAGCCGCCTCACAGACCGTTTCGGCGCTATCCCCGATGTCGCCGAAGAACTTATCCGTGTCGTTCCCCTGCGCGTCTGCGGCAAACAGCTTGGCATCGAGAAGATACTCCTCAAACAGTCGAAGATGCACCTCTACTTTGTGACCAATCCTGATAGCCCCTACTTCCAGAGCGAGGCTTTTGGGCGCATCCTCGACTACGTGGGCCACAATCCCCGTCGCTGCAACTTCCACGAGACCGCCGGCAAACGTTCCGTCATCATCGCCGACGTCCCCTCCGTAGATGCCGCTCTGACAATTTGTCGCGAAATCCTGTCATCCTGACATATTCTTCCGCCTCTAAGCATTTTCTTTCCCCTCCTGAGTAGGAGGGGTGCCCGAAGGGTGGGGTGGTCTGATCCGCCTCTCGTCTTTGGCACGCTTCTTGCCTAATACATTGTGACCGCCGCAAGACGATCACCAAAATAGTCAACATGTGTAACTTTTAAAAATATAATTAGGAGGTAAAAATTATGATGCCAATGATGAGAACAAACAACTGGATTCCCGCAGTGTTCAACGATCTGTTTGATACAGACTATCTGCCGAAGGTCAACTGCACTGCACCTGCAATCAATGTGAAAGAAAGCGACAAAGCCTACATCGTAGAGCTCGCCGCACCGGGCATGAAAAAGGAGGATTTCAATGTGCACATCAACGACGAAGGCAACCTCGTCGTGAAGATGGAGAGCAAGGCCGAGAAGAAGGATGAGGACAAGAACACCCGCTACCTGCGTCGTGAGTTCTCTTACTCAAAGTACGAGCAGACGCTTATCCTGCCTGACGATGTGAAGCGCGACGCCATCTCCGCCAAGGTCGAACACGGTGTCCTCACCGTCGAACTCCCGAAGATCGTCGAAGAGAAAGTCAAGGTCTCCCGCCAGATCGACATCGCATAACAGCACAAAAATCAAGTGGCTCGCAAACTGCGAGCCACTTTTTTTGAGAAAAACGATGTTCCTGTAGAATTACTGCCCGTTTTCTTTTGCACTTTGCTCATTTTTTCTTAACTTTGCCATCAAAATGGCTTAGTTACTCTGTCTCGGCAAAAAAAGATTGAAATCTTTTGTTCTGCGCTCAACTTTTCGTAACTTTGCAGCAAAGAAATTTAAAACGGTTACTGCGATGAAAATATTGGCTATTAATCCGGGAATGATCTCGACGAAAGTGGGAATCTTCCAAGACGAGGAGTTGCTGATGCACGCCACGCTGAACCACCCGTTCGAGGAGCTGTGTCGCTACCCCTTCATCATGGACGAGTTTGACTATCGCAGGGAGAAGATCATGGAGGAGATTCAGCGTCAGGGCTACGCGATGGACTTCGATGTGGTAGTGGGTCGCGGTGGTCTGGTGAAGCCTATCGAAAGCGGTGTGTACGAACTGAACGACAAGGTGATTGAAGACACACGCCATCCGAGGCTGCACCACGCCTGTAACCTGGGTTCGCTGATAGCGCTGAGCATCGCCCGTGAGATTGAGGGCTGCCGAGCCTTCACCGTCGATCCGGGAGTGGTGGACGAACTCGACGATGTGGCGCGCATCACCGGTCTGCCTGAACTGCCCCACCAGACCATCTGGCACGCCCTGAACCAGCGCGAGATAGCCAAGCGGTACTGCCGCGAGCACGGTGTGAAGTATGATGAGCAGGATCTGATCGTCTGTCACATGGGCAGCGGCATCTCCTTCGCCATGCACCACCACGGACGTGCCATAGAGTGCAGCGACGCGCTGAGCGGCGACGGGCCTTTCTCTCCGTCGCGGGCAGGTATGCTGCCGACGGCCGCTTTGGTGAAGCTGTGCTACAGCGGACAGTATACTGAGGCGGAGATGCTTCGTAAGATTAACGGACACAGCGGACTGACGGCTCATCTGGGCACCAACGACGTGAGGGAGGTGGAGCGGCGCATCGCTGAGGGTGACGAGAAGGCCAGGCTGGTGCTCGACGCCATGATCTACAGCACGGCGCGCTGGATGGCTTCGCTGGCACCGACGACCAACGGGCACGTGGATGCGGTCATCCTCACCGGTGCCATCGCCCACAGCCAATACGTCACCGAGGGACTGCGGCGCAGACTGAGCTATTTGGCCCCCGTATTTGTCTATCCAGGTGAGGACGAACTGACGGCACTGGCCATGAATGTGCTCAGGGCTATGCGAGGTGAACAGGAAATCAAACGTTATCAATAATTAATCGAATTTATGAAAAGACTATTCACAACAATTCTGATGGCTGTAGCCATGGGAGGGCTGACGGTGTCGGCACAGGCGACACTGGCGAAGGGAGAAATGGGCGCAGAGGGCAGGTATCTCCTGTCGTGCGGCCATGTGGAGATGGAGATCGACGCCGCCAAGGGCGGAAAGATCCTGTCGTTGAAGTATGACGACCGCGAGATGCTCTCGCAGTTGAGATGGCCGGAGAGCTTTGGCAGCACGTTCTGGACCAGTCCGCAGAAAGAGTGGAACTGGCCGCCGGTAAAGGAGTTCGACAAGATGCCTTACATGGTGGAGCAGGAAGTCGGAACGCTGAGCATGACCAGCGAGGTGTCGGAGAGGCTGAAGTGCAGGGTAGGGAAGACGTTCACCGCCGACGAGAAGGACGGGGCGATTGTCGTGACCTATACCATCACCAACGAGGGCAGCGAGCCAAGGAAAGTGGCGCCCTGGGAGATTACACGCGTGGAGAACGAGGGAGGCGTGATCTTCTTCGACGCTCCCGTGGAAGGCATCTGGCCTGCTGGTCTGATGGATTTCAAGGCAGAGTACGGGCTGGCGTGGTATCAGACGGACCAGACGAACGAGAACCGCAAGGTGAATGCCGACGGCAAGGGCTGGTTGGCATATTGTTCGCGCGGATTGCTGCTGGTGAAGCGGTTCGACGACCTGACACCTGAGCAGCCTGCTCCCGACGAGGCAGAGGTACAGGTGTACGTGAACCGTGGCAAGGCGCATATCGAACTGGAGAGCCAGGGCGCTTATCAGCTGTTGCAGCCGAAGGAGTCGCTGAGCTGGACGGTACGCTGGTATCTGATGCCATACGAGGGTGAGGCGGTGCCGTCGGAGGCTCTGGCCAAAAAGGTGAGGGACATTGTGGGCCCTAAGCTGTGCCTGGCACCAGTGGTCAGCACGGTGTCAGGTGACGTGAGCGGTATTATGCAGGAGGGGGCGATGGCGTATCTCGGCATCCCCTATGCGAAGGTGGAGCGGTGTATGCCGCCATTGCCTGTGGACAAGTGGGAGGGCGTGAGAGCCTGTGACCACTGGGGACCGCAGGCGATGCAACAGACATGGGGCCGGGAGCTGAGCGAGGACGAGATGTCGGAGAAGAACTCGTGTGTGCTGAACGTGTGGACCACCGACCTGAAGGCGAAGAAGCCCGTGATGCTGTGGCTGCACGGCGGCGGCTTCGACTCGGGCACGTCGGCCTGGAACCCTGGCATGCGACTCGCCCATAAGGACGTGGTCGTGGTGAGCATCAACCATCGACTGAACATCCTCGGATTCCTGGATCTCTCGGCGGTATCGGAGAAGTATAAGTATTCCGGCAACGTGGGTATGCTTGACGTGGTGCAGGCCTTGGAGTGGATCCGTGACAATATCACAAGGTTTGGCGGCGATCCGACGAACGTGACTGTCTTCGGCGAGTCTGGTGGCGGCGGCAAGGTGGGTACGCTGATGTGTATGCCCAAGGCGAAAGGGCTCTTCCACAAGGCGATCATCATGAGCGGCACCATCCTGAACGTGAACAACCACGAGATGACGCAGCAGCTGGGCAAGGCCGTGCTGAAGGAACTGGGTATCAGCGAGAAGGACGTGGACAAAATCAAGGATATCCCCTATCAGCAGCTGTACGACGCAGGGCAGAAGGCGATGGCGGCCAGTATCGGCACACGAAAGCCTGGCACGCCGATGATGTGGGGCTTTGGACCTACACCTGACGGCGAGGTGCTGCTGCAACAGCCGTTCCAGCCTGCGTTTGCGAAGCTGTCGGACGGGATGCCCGTGCTGATGGGTACAACATTCAACGAGCTGCAACGGCTACAGTATGACAAAGAGATGACGCTGGAGCAGGCGAAGGAACAGTTGCAGAAGACCTTCGGCGACGAGACGGAGGCGTATGTGAAGGCGTTTGCCAAGGCGTATCCGCAGTTTGTGCCGCAGGATTTGGTGAGCATCGACTGGCTGTTCCGTCCGAAGACGATCATCACTGCCGACGAGAGGACTTCAACCCTGAAGACACCCCTCTATATGTATATGTTCACGTGGCGCTCGCCTGTGAACAAGGGATCGGTGCATGGACATGAGTTGAAATTCTGCTTCAATACGCTGCACCACTCGCCCAATGAATTGCCACAGCCTACGGCAGAGGATCTGAAACTGGCAGATACGATGAGCAGCGTGTGGGCACAGTTCGCCCATAACGGCAATCCGAACATTGAGGGCTTGCCTGCGTGGAAACCGTACACTGCCAAGAACGGTGAGATGATGGTGTTGGACTACAAATGCGGCATCCGCAACAATCCTGACCGTGAACTGGAGGCGATCATCGACCGCCACTGTTTCAAACAGTTAGACGAATTCCGCAAGACACATTAAGAACAACGGATTTGAAATTTTAAAAACCACTAATTACACTAATTTCACTAATTTATTCCAAGCCGATAATCAAAGACTTAGAGAATTCGTGAAATTAGTGTAATTCGTGGTCATATAGTCTTATTGCTTGTCGAGTTCTGCGAGGTTCTCGGCAATCATCTCATCAGTGACCGTGTAGTTCTGCAGGTCGCCCTTGATGTAAGCCTCGTAAGACGGCATGTCGATGAGTCCGTGACCAGAGAGGTTGAAGAGGATGACCTTCTCCTCGCCTGTCTCCTTGCACTTCAGGGCCTCGCGAATGGTGGCGGCGATGGCGTGGGTGCTCTCAGGAGCAGGGATGATGCCCTCTGTACGGGCGAAGAGCATACCGGCCTCGAAGGTCTCGAGCTGCGGGATGTCGACACCGTGCATCAGACCGTCCTTGATGAGCTGAGAGATGATCATACCGGCACCGTGGTAGCGCAGACCGCCAGCGTGGATGTTGGAGGGCTTGAAGTTGTGGCCCAGCGTGTACATCGGCAGCAGTGGGGTGTAACCGGCCTCGTCGCCGAAGTCGTAGCGGAACTGGCCGCGGGTGAGCTTCGGACAGCTGTCAGGCTCGGCAGCGATGAACTCAGTGGTCTTGCCGTCGAGCAGGTTGTGACGCATGAAGGGGAAGGAGATACCGCCGAAGTTGGAACCGCCGCCGAAGCAGCCAATCACGATATCGGGATATTCGCCTGCCATGGCCATCTGCTTCTCTGCCTCGAGGCCGATGATGGTCTGGTGGAGGCCTACGTGGTTGAGCACGGAGCCTAGGGTGTATTTACAGTTCGGCGTGGTAGTGGCGAGTTCAACAGCCTCAGAGATAGCGGTGCCGAGAGAGCCGGAGTGGGTGGGATCCTTCGTCAGGATGTCCTTACCGGCACGGGTGGACATCGAGGGAGAGCCTTCGACGACGGCACCAAAGGTACGCATAATGCTGGAGCGGTAGGGCTTCTGCTGCATGGTGATCTTCACCTGATAGACGGCGCAGTCGAGACCGTAGATCTTCGCAGCATACGAGAGGGCTGCACCCCACTGTCCGGCACCTGTCTCTGTGGTGACGTTGGTCGTACCTTCCTGCTTGGCGTAGTAGCACTGGGGCAGAGCAGAGTTGATCTTATGAGAACCCAGAGGATTGGTGGACTCGTTCTTGAAATAGATGTGGGCAGGTGTGCCGAGGGCCTCTTCGAGGGCGTAGGCGCGCACCAGCGGGGTAGAACGGTAGTACTTGTACTTGTCGAGCACATCCTCAGGGATGTCGATCCAGCGATGCTCTGTATCGAGTTCCTGCACGCAGCACTCGCGTGGGAAGATGTGGGCGAGATCGTCGACGCCCAAAGGCTGCTTCGTTGCGGGATGGATGGGCGGCATGGGTTTGTTGGGCATGTCGGCCTGAATGTTGTACCACTGTGTTGGGATCTCACTCTCTTGGAGGATGAATTTCTTTTGTTTAGCCATAATTCTTTGTGTTAAATTTGTTATATATCTCTTAATTCTTCACTTTTCACTCTTCACTTTTCACCTGATAAAGGCTCTCCATGAACTCCTTGGGCTGTACGCCAAACTGTTTCTTGAAACAGGTGGAGAAGTAGCGGGGGTCGCGGAAACCTACCTTATAGGCAAGGTCGCTGACGCGCAGGGTGGGGTCGGTCTGTGCGAGGCGATGGGCTTCTTTCAGACGGACGTCACGGATGAGACCAGAGACGTTCAGACCTGTGATGGAGCGCAGTTTATTGTAGATGGTCGACGGACTGGCACCCATATCGGCTGCGAGGGCCTCGCGGTCGTAGGTGTCGTCGTCGAGGTGGGAGTAGATACATTCGAGGACGCGGCTGAGGAACTCCTCGTCTAGCGTGTTCGGAGCGGTGACGATACGGCGGGCATCGTCGGCAGTCTCCTTATGGTATTCGGCCTGGATGCGCTTGCGGTTCTCGATGATGTTGTCGATGCGCAGTTTGAGGTCTTTGAGGCGGAAGGGCTTTGTGAGATACTCGTCGGCACCGAGGAGCAGGGCCTCCTGTTCGTCTTCCTCCTGCGTCTTAGCGGTGAGGAGGATGATGGGCAGATGGCTGTAGTTGGGATCGCTTTTGACGGCCTTCGTGAGTTCGTAACCGTCCATCTCAGGCATCATCACGTCGGAGATGATGAGGTCGAGCTCTTTCTGATGGATGATGTCAAGGGCCTCGCGACCGTTCTTGGCGGCATAGACGCAGTATGACGACTTCAACAACTGTCGCATGAGCATGAGGAGCTCAGCATTGTCTTCGACGATGAGCAGACGGTAGATGTCCTCGTCGGGATGGTCCTGAGGGTCGTTTTCTTCGATATAAACATCGGGCGTGAGTGCCTGGACGTCGATGATGGCGTTTTTGGGGATATTGAAGTCGATGGTGCGCGTCTCGTCAATCTGGTCAGGGGCGAAAGATTCCTTGTTGATGGGCAGTTCGACAGTGAAGGTGGTGCCCTTTCCCACTTCGCTTTCGCAGCGGATAGTGCCGTGATGCAGATAGACGAGGTCGTGGGTGAGGTAGAGTCCGAGGCCCGTGCCGATGGTACGGTGTTTACGGTATTCACCGTCGTGGAATCGGTGGAAGAGGTTCTTCATCTTCTCTGGCGGGATGCCGTCGCCTGTGTCGCTCACCTCGATGCGGATGTGGTCGAAGGTCGTGTTTGTCTGTACCTTCAGCGTCACCTCACCGTCTTCGTGGGAATATTTTGCGGCATTGGATAGGAGATTGTAGATGATCTTGTCGAGTTTGTCGGTATCAATCCAGCCCATCATGCTCTCTGGATAGCAGGAGATGGTGAAATGCTGCTTTTTTTGCGCCAGAAGGGGCTCGAGACACTCGGCGGTTTCGCGGATATAGCGCATGACGTCACCCTGTGCGACCACCAGCTTGAGTTGTCCTGCCTCTGACTTGCTGGTCTCGAGAATCTGCTGGAGCAGGCGCACCATACGCTGGATGTTGAGCTGCATAAGGTCGTAGTCGTGGCTGTGATTGGGTGCTTCGTCGCGAAGTTTGTCGACGGAGGCGGAGATTACGGTGAGCGGCGTGAGCAGTTCGTGGGTGATGTTGGTGAAAATGTTACTCATCTGCAGACGACGGCGCAGGCGCAGGCTACGCAGGTAGAGGTTTCTGCCTACGAGACTGATGACGATGACGATTGCCAGGACGGCAAAAACTAACAATATGCGCGCAGTCATGAGTTAGAGTGGTTGAAAAACTACCGTGCAAAAATAGTCATTTTTATCGAGAAACTGCAGATTTCTCAAAAAAAGTTGTTGTTTAGGGCTGGAAAATGTTTAAAATGCGTGATTTTATGTCGAAAATGCGTTAATTCACGCATTTTAAACATAAAATAACGCAAAGTCAACATCACGTATTGATATTTGTAGTATCTTTGCACCAGAATAAAGATTTTAATGGTTAAGGTTTATGGTTGATTAATTTAGTTTTTTAAGTAATTTAAAGAAAAGGCTCGTTGTGAAACGAGCCTTTTCATATTTTATATACCTATTATAATTAAGGTACGCGCGAAGCTGCCAATCTTTATTTCAACAGTTCTTCAATCTGCTTTTCGATGTTGGCAATCTTCTCCGTGGGTTCGAAGCGGGCGATGACCTGACCTTTCTTGCTGATGAGGAATTTGGTGAAGTTCCACTTGATGTCAGCCTTCTCCTTGTAGTCGGGGTCAGCCTTCGAGAGCATGTCGTCGAGGATGTGGGCGATGGGGTGCTCCATATCCCAGCCGGCAAAACCCTTCTCCCCTTGCAGGAACTTGTAGAGGGGGTCGGCATCGTCGCCGTTCACCTTGATCTTCTTGAAGCGCGGAAACTCCGTGCCGAAGTTGAGCTTGCAGAACTCGTGGATGCTCTCGTCTGTGCCAGGGGCCTGCTGGCCAAACTGGTTGCAGGGGAAGTCGAGGATCTCGAAGCCCTGGGCGTGGTACTTCTCGTAGAGCTTCTCCAGCTCATCGTATTGCGGCGTGAATCCGCACTTTGTTGCCGTATTGACAATCAGCAACACTTCGTTGGCGTACTCCTTCAGGGAGACGTCCTTGCCTTTTCTGTCTTTGACAGTGAAGTCATAAACTGTTCTCATGTTTTGTCTAAAATATGTGATATGTTAAGTTCTGGCTACAAATTTACGACTTTTCTGCGTTTCCACCAAATATTTGGGCAAAAAAAGTGCGCTTGGGCATATGCAACTACCCAAGCGCAAGCTTTTTACGATGTCGTGTATGTTATTTCTTGGCAGCCTTACCGTAGCGGCTCATGAACTTATCAACACGTCCAGCGGTGTCGACGAGCTTGCTCTTACCAGTATAGAACGGGTGAGAGGTGCTGGAGATTTCTACTTTTACC
>JAEEGJ010014455.1_pt1 | contig 18727 bp, 13 predicted proteins | sample 8958761 | NCBI WGS metagenome assembly JAEEGJ01 (sample SAMN16246546, study PRJNA631951) | gut metagenome | biome: gut microbiome; feature: rumen; material: RS-attached | host: Bos | place: Iran: Karaj | collected 2018-10
AAGGATCCTAACACACAGGTTCGAAGCTGCATAGTAAGCGAAGACATCAATATTCTCTCAATGGGATATAACGGTTTTCCTAAGGGATGTTCTGATGAGGAATTCCCATGGGAAAGAGACGGCGAAGACGAGCTGGGTACCAAGTATCCTTTTGTTACTCATAGTGAGCTCAATGCCATCCTCAACTACAGAGGTGGAAGCCTTGTGGGTGCCAAGATTTATGTATCTCTTTTCCCTTGTAATGAATGTGCCAAAGCTATAATACAGGCGGGTATCCGTACTGTGGTTTATGACAGTGACAAGTACAGCACTTCTGCCAGCACAAGAGCGTCCAAGAAGATGTTCGATGCTGCAGGAGTGAGGTATTATCAGTATCAGCCAAGTGGCAGAAATATTAAAATTACCATTTGAGACAATTATGATGAAGACTAACTGGGTTTGTGGTAAAAAAATAATAGCGATTCTGGCTGCGCTTGCCATTGGCGCTGCATCTGTGCCTTCTGTGAAGGTTATAGCAACGGAGTCAACCAAGAAACAGTTGGAAGAAGCCAAGGAGAAAAAGAAACAGTCACAAAATGATCTGGATACCACCAAGGACGACATCGCCGAGATGAATGAGGAGAAGTCGTCGCTTCAGACTCAGCTCAACACACTTAATAATCAGCTTTCAGAGGTCAGCAGTAACCTTGAGGATCTGGAACAGCAGATTGATAATAAAGAGACTGAAATAGAGAATACACTGGCAGAGCTGGATTTAGCCAGACAAACTGAGACCAATCAGTATGCCAGCATGAAGAAGCGTATTCAGTTCATATATGAGAAACAGAACTTTGTGCTGTTTGATATGCTCCTTGGAGCCACAAGTTTCGCAGATTTCCTTAATCAGAACAATTATATTGAACAGTTATCCGCTTATGACAGGAAGATGTTCCTGAAATATATCGAGACCAGGCAGAACATCGAAGCCAAGGAAGCCAAGCTTCAGGAAGAAAAAGAGCAGCTCGATGACTACAAGGTCAAGGCTCAGGCAGAACAGAGCAGAGTTTCAGGTCTTGTTAATCAGACGTCCGGAACCATCAAGCAGTATGCCAACGATATTTCTGATGCTGAGGCCAAAGCTCAGGCCCTGGAGGATCAGATCAAGGAGCAGGAGGCAGATATCAAGAAGCTTGAGGCCAAGCTTGCTGAAGAAATGAGACTTTCCAAACTGGCAGCATCATCGGCTTGGAGGAACATTTCTGAGGTTCAGTTTGCTGAGGGAGATAGATATCTTTTGGCGAATCTGATCTACTGCGAGGCGGGATCAGAGCCTTACGAGGGCAAGGTTGCCGTAGGAGCTGTTGTTATCAACAGAGTGCTGAGTTCAGTTTATCCGGATACTGTTGTGGGAGTTATTTATCAGAACAAGCAGTTTTCTCCAGCTAGCAGCGGAAGACTTGCGCTGGCACTTGCTGAAGGAAAAGCAACAGCAGCCTGTTATCAGGCTGCCGATGAAGCTATGAAAGGTTATTCAAATGTTGGAAACTGTGTTTATTTCAGAACACCGGTTCCAGGACTTAGCGGAATAAATATTGGTGGTCATGTTTTCTACTGATCGTTGCTTTCGATGAGTTTTTCTATCGGTTCAGCAAGTTGTTGTATGCCACCTTCATACAGATCATTAAGGAGCTTGTTCAGTGAGAGCAGGCTCTTTTTCAGAAGGGCTTCGTCAATAAGGCGTTTTTCGAAGGCCTCGGATAATTCATCCAGGTCAACAACACGCTGACGACCGTCTGGATATATTTTTACATCAGCTAGAAGATCTATTACTAATAGGGAATTTTTCTCAGAATCATATTCGCAGGTTATGATATCGCAGTACCAGCATAGGAGAGATCCATCAGAGCGCAAGAATTTGCTGATTTTATAGCCGCGATCGATGTAATAACAGGAGTATCCTCTGGCCAGATCACATCGGGCATGGATAGTGTTCCATTTAGTTATGATTAGCTTATCGTTGCATTCCAGGATAATGTCGTCCTTGAGTTCTAGGCACTCGTCTGGAATGAAGCGCTTGCGGTACAAGATTGGATGATCCATATTCTCTCCTTTCGAGAAAACTGCAAACAACCTAAATTGTATTATCAAAATCTTACTATCATTCAAATTGAAAGTCAATTATGCAGGGTAAATCAGTAAAACTTACTATAATAAAGTCCATATATGCAGTATTGATCTTTGTAATAGCCGTTTTGATCATCAGCAGAGTCTCTACTGGTGATAAAGCGGATATGACAGCGCACATGCCTGAGGCTACGCTGCCAACAGTTACATTTATCAGTAATTTCAAAGAAATCAATCCTCTTCACGGATACCTGGAGGAAATGGATATCAGCCACATCAGAGGCACTGTTTTTCCAATAGGAAGCGGAAGAGATATCAATTATAAGATAAACACCTATGGTCAGAAGGTTTCAAACCTTAGTTTTGAGGTCAGAAATGTTGATGGCTCCGGACTGGTTGAGAACAATGTGCTCCAGGATTATATGGAGACTTCTGATACCATCACAGGTACTTTTCAGTTAAAAGACCTGATTACTTCCGGATCGGAATATATGCTGGTAATGCTCATGGATACAGAAAGCGGCAAAGCCAGATTCTATACAAGAATTGTTTGGACTAACGATGATTTCAAGTATCACCTGGATGATGAGGTGGACTTTGTCAGAAACTTCAGCCTGGCAACCTTTGATAAAGAGGCAGCTGCAGAGTATTCCAGATATCTGGAGTCCAATTCAGAGGGCGACAATACTACTTTTAACAAGGTAAATATCCACAGTAGCTTTAACCAGGTTACCTGGGGAGATCTGCAGATTGTGGAGCATACAGACCCTGAGATTTATGTAACAGATATTCATGGTCAGACAGGAAGCTACCTTTTGAGATACAGAATCAGTATCAAGGAAGGAGCACTTAACAAGGTCTACAACGTGTGCGAGGCCTACAGACTCAGGTTTACCAGTGACAGAATATATCTTCTCAACTTTGAGAGAACAGTTAATTATATTTTTGATGTTAAGTCTTTTTCTATTACCAAGAACGTGATCGGACTTAGTATATCTGATCCGGAGCTTCAGCTGGTTGAGAGTAGCAGTGGTAGTGCCTTTGCTTTCGTATCTGAGAACAGACTCTACATGCTCAACAACTCAGAGAACAGGCTGGCTTATCTGTTTGGCTTCTATGATGATAACAATAATGACATCAGGACCAGGTGGGATCAGAACAGGATCAAGATACTCAAGGTCGATGAAGCTGGAAACGTTAAGTTTGCTGTAGCTGGCTATATGAACAGGGGAATGCACGAAGGTCAGGTTGGAATAGCTGTCTACGACTACAATGCAACAATAAATGCAGTGGAAGAGCAGGTATTCATTAAGAGTAAGAGCGATCCTCAGATCCTGATGGAGTATGTGGATACAATTGCCTATGTTAATAACAGCGATGTCTTTTTCGTGATGTTGGATCAGAACATTTATGCCATAGATCTTAACGACAGGACTTATTCATCAGTTGTTGATGATATTGGCTCAGGCGAATACAAGATTTCAGAGTCCATGAACACAATTGCATGGCAAAGTGGAGACCTTAAGAGTCTTAACATGATGAATCTTGGAACCAAGACTGTTTCTGAGGTTACTGCTGATGATGGAGACTTCATAAGAGTTCTGGGCTTTATGGGCGAAGATATGGTATATGGCCTGGTACATGAAAGCGACGTACTCAATGACCAGATTGGCAATCCGGTTTATGCCATGTACAATATCAAGATTCAGGATGGTGATGGAAATATCCTGGAGAACTATCATCCCGATGGAATATATGTAACATCTGTTTCTATCGGTGATAATCAGATCAGGATGACAAGAGTTGTCAAAGATGAAGAGGGAACCAAGTACGTAAGCACCTATGATGACCAGATCATGAGTACACTCAAGGCTGAAAAGGGCAGCAATGTCGTTTCTACGGTCTCTGTTGATATCTATGAAAAGATAGTACAGATTTCTGCTAAGAGTGAGATCAAGACCAAGCAGATAAGAGTGCTGACTCCTGCGCAGACTCTTTTTGAAGGTGACAGAGATGTCAGCATAGACTCTAAGCGTAACACAGATGAGAAGCCATTTTATTATGTATATGGTCTCATGGGAATAAACGGAATATACAGTGATCCTGCGGAAGCTGTTAAGCTTGCATATAATGCGCCTGCAACAGTAGTTGGTGACAATAACAGATATGTCTGGATAAAGGGTAATCTCCTTAGATCCAACCAGAATATGTCAGTTACGAGAGCTGCAGAAGTATATTCAGATATGACCAGCAAGGATCCGGTATCTGTGTGTCTTGACCTGATACTGACCTACGAAGGAGTAAACAGAAATGTAGATGCTCTTTTAAGTGATGGCGACAGCGTTTACCAGATTCTCAAGTCATCACTTCCAGAGGCAAGGATTCTTGACCTGGATGGATGCCCAATGTCAGCAATGCTCTATTACACTAACCAGGATATTCCTGTAATGGCGATGCTCAACGATGGCACAGCAATGCTGATCATTGGTTTCAACGATCTTAATACAGTACTTATGAACCCAACGACTGGTACTGTTTATAAATACGGAATGAATGATTCAGAAAAGCTTTTTGAGGAAAACGGTAATCATTTTATTACCTACATTATGGAGGAAAAATAATGGAGAGATTTGACTATTCTTTTATCGCAAATCCTGAAATTTTCAAAGACAACGTACTCCCTGCTCACGGAGATTTTGTGAGCTTTGCTACAGAGGATGAGCTTGCAGAGGGCGATACTTCTCTTAGAATCTCTTTAAATGGACTTTGGAAGTTCCACTACGCCAAGAACTACAGAGCAGTAGTACCAGGCTTTGAAAAAGAGGACTATGACTGCAATTTCTGGGATGATATTCACGTTCCAGCACATATGCAGATGGAAGGCTATGACATTCCTGCCTATATAAATGTTCAGTATCCATGGGATGGACATGAGAAGATTGAGCTGGGCCAGGTTCCAGAAGAGTTCAATCCTGTTGGAAGCTATGTTAAATACTTTAATCTTCCTGCTCAGTGGGAAGGTCAGGACGTTCATGTTGTATTCGACGGAGTAGAAAGTGGCTATGCACTCTGGCTCAATGGCCAGTATGTTGGCTATAGCGAGGATACCTTCACTCCTTCAGAGTTTGACCTTACACCTTTCCTTAAAGAGGGTGCTAATAAGCTTGCTGTTCAGGTATTTAAGTGGACATCTTCAAGCTGGATGGAGGATCAGGATTTCTTTAGATTCTCTGGAATATATAGAAATGTCTTTTTACAGGTGATTCCTGCTGCACATCTTGATGATGTTAAGATCAGAACTGTGCTTAACGACGATTTCTCAGAGGCAGAGCTTGAGCTTACACTTAATACAAGCGGTAAGAACGTTGGAGAAACAGAGTTTACGCTGTTTAGAAATAATCACCCTGTTGTTAAGGGAACAATCCCTGCAGGGGCAGATCAGGTGGCCAAAGAAAAAGTGCATTCTCCAATGCTGTGGAGCGCCGAAGATCCTAATCTTTACCAGCTGGTTCTCAAGGTTAAGGATGCAGACGGAAATATATGTGAGGTTGTAAGCCAGAATGTGGGCTTTAGACGCTTCGAGATGAAGGATGGCCTCATGCTGATAAATGGTAAGAGAATCGTGTTCAAGGGCGTAAACCGCCACGAGTTCTCCTGCGACAGCGGACGTGTTGTTTCCTATGAGGATACTCTCAAGGATATCATCACAATGAAGCGCAACAACATCAATGCTATCAGAACAAGCCACTATCAGAACTCTGCTGCAATTTATGAGCTCTGCGATATTTATGGTCTGTACATGATCGCTGAGAATAACTTAGAGTCACACGGCAGTTGGTCTCACCTTGGTAATGAGCCTGCTATTCCATTTGCGATTCCTGGAAGTCGTGACAACTGCATGGCTATGATGCTTGATAGGATCAATTCAACCTATCAGCTGGATAAGAACCATCCTTCAGTTCTGATCTGGTCAATTGGTAATGAGTCTCACGGAGGCAAGGTTCCTTATGAGATGTCACAGCTCTTTAGAAAGCTTGATCCAGACAGACTTGTGCACTATGAGGGAATCTGCCACGACAGAACCTACAATGATACTAGTGACATGGAGAGCCAGATGTATCCACCAGTTAAGGATATCGAGAAGTTCCTTGCTGAACATCCTGACAAGCCATTTATCTGCTGTGAGTATTCACACGCCATGGCTAACAGCTGCGGTGGTATGTTCAAATACACAGACCTTGCTGACAGAGAGCCACGCTATCAGGGCGGATTTATCTGGGATTATGTAGATCAGACAATCAGAACCAAGAACTGCTTTGGCGAAGATTATCAGGCATATGGCGGAGATCACGGTGAAAGACCTACTGACTATAGCTTTAGTGGTAACGGAATTGTTAACTCAGAGCGTGAGCCATACGCCAAGATGCAGGATGTTAAGTTCAACTATCAGAACATCAAGGCAATTGTAGAAAGAGATAAGGTTAAGATCATTAACACTTCTCTTTTCACTAATACAAATGAATACGACTGCGTAGTTATCCTTGAAAGAGATGGCAAGAAGCTCCTTGAGAAGCGCATGGCGACAGATGTTGAACCTCTTTCAGAAAAAGAGTATGAGCTTCCTGAAGCTATTACAGCAAGAATGTCAGTTATGGGAGTAGAGGGCTATAACGAGAATGGCCCATTCCCTCTTGATGAGTACGCAGTAACAGTTTCCTTCAGACTTCGTGATGATACAATCTGGGCTGAACGCGGCCATGAGGTTGCTTTCGGACAGGGCGTATTTAGAATTGCAGCTTCTACAGTTATCAGCTGTGGTGGTCTTAAGGTAGTTAAGGGTGACTACAACATCGGAGTTAAGGGCAATCACTTCAGCGTGATGTTCTCAAAAGAAAAAGGTAATATCACCTCATATAACTATGCTGGCAAAGAACTGATCCAGGGACTTGGACTTCCAAGACCAAACTTCTGGCGTGCACCAGTTGAAAACGACAGAGGTAACAACATGGCTGGCAGATATGCTCAGTGGAAGATTGCAAGCTCCTACGCTACAACATCTCCTATCATCGAGGAGTCCAACGGATATGTAAACGGAAGCTATGATGAGAGACGCGAGTATCCTAAGGTAGTAGAGGGTGAGAACAGCGTTAGCATTACCTGCAAGTTCTATCTTCCTACAACTCCAGCAGCTTCTGTACTCGTGACATATACAGTTACTGGTGATGGAAGAGTATGGATCAAGGAAGAGTACGAGCCAGTTAAGGGACTTACTCCTATGCCTGAGTTTGGTATGCTCTTTAGATTCAGTCCTGAGTTTAACAAGGTTGAGTACTACGGAAATGGCCCTATGGAGAACTATGTTGATAGAAACAGAGGAGCTAAGCTTGGCATCTTTGAGACTACAACTACAGATGCTATGGAGAGCTATCTTCGCCCTGAGGAAACAGGAAACAGAACAGGCGTTAGATGGGCTAAGGTTACAGATAACAGAGGAAGAGGATTGTTGTTCGAAGCTCCTGATACAATGAACTTCAGCGCTATTCCATATCTTCCAGATGAGCTTGAGGCAGCAGATCATCCTTATGAGCTTCCAAGAGTGACTAAGACTATCGTTCGCTGCAGCAGCATGCAGATGGGTATCGCTGGCGATGATACCTGGGGAGCTAAGACTCATCCTGAGTTCCTGCTTCCTAATGACGAGAAGCTTACATTCGTTATGAGCTTCAGAGGAATCTGATATATACAGGTTTTGGATGTGAAGATTGTAGGAGGTATGGCATGAACGAGAATATTGTTAAGAGAAACGAATTATTGGCAAAAAAGGTTATCGCAGGCCTTGAGTCCAGAAACATGACTGGCTATTACGCAGCTAATAAGGAAGAAGCCCTCAAGAAAGCTCTTGAGCTTATTCCAGAAGGCAGCAGCGTAACTATGGGCGGAGCTATGAGTGCTCACGAGATTGGCCTTGTAGAAGCTGTTAAAAATGGCAATTATAACTTCATCGACAGAGATAAGGCAGAGGATAAGCGCGCTGCAATGCTTGCTGCATACGATGCAGATGTATTCCTTGTTAGTGCTAATGCAATGACTGAGGATGGCGTTATTGTCAACATCGATGGTAACTCCAACAGAGTATCTGCTATAGCGCAGGGACCTAAGAAGGTTCTGTTCATTGTTGGTATGAACAAGATCTGCGACGATGTGGATGGTGCCATGAAGAGAGCCAGAAACGTGGCTGCTCCAATCAATGCTCAGCGTTTTGGACTTAACACACCATGTGCCAAAACAGGCTCTTGCATGAACTGTAAGTCACCAGATACTATCTGTTGTCAGTTCCTTATCACTAGATTCTCAAGACACAAGGACAGAATTCATGTAATCCTTGTTAACGATAATCTGGGATTCTAAGAAAATTAAAATGTTTGAGATGCAGACGGAGTGCGGATTTGATTGACGCACTCCGTCTTTTTGAAATAAAATATTCTAAATTGTAAAACAGATTGTTTACAAGGGGATGCGAATTACGAAAGGGGAAAAAAGATGAAGCTTAGAATTAACTGCCAGAAATGTGATGCGAGAAAGATCAATGAAGAGAATTATAGAGAGTTCAGTCAGATAAGGATATATACAGAAGAGCTTATTGTTGACGATAGAAGTAAAGAGATTCTTAATAGATTGCCCTTCAATATCAAGGCTGAGGAAGTCAGAAGTAAGGATATGAGCGAGGATCCTGGCAACAAGAACCTCAACATCAATGGTGTTTATGAGATAACACCACAGACAGATGTTGCTGAAGGAACAGCTATCACTATAAATGGACTTCTTAAGATTGCGCCTGGTGCACAGGATGCTCTTAGAAAGTTTAGCAGAATTTCTATCAACGGCCTTATTCTGTGTCCTAAGAGTATTGCAGCTCTTTTGCCATTCCCTGGACTGTCCATCAACGGTATGACCAAGTCATATCCCGATGATTATACACTTATGGACAACAGGTATAAGCTGGATAAGTATTTTCCATTGCGAGCACCTGAGAATACGGGCTATTTTGCAGCGAATTTCATCTATGATGGGGACAAAGAGACAGATTTTGCAAAGCTTGCCGAGAAGAATATAAAGTTCAGCACAGAGAAAGTGTACATTAGAAAGAAAAACATTGAGACAGCTCTTCCTCTTTTTAATATTGAGGCTGAGATCGTGGAAATTCCTGATAACTGCACAGTTGTTGTGTCTGATCAGAATGAGATTGATGAGAAATTTGTAAATGCCAATGGAACAAGCCTTTACATCATTGGAAATGCGGATATTGCAGCTTCTAATCTGGGAGCACTTGAAAAGATTGAAACTCTTATTGTGGAGGGTGATATCTGTGCTGAGAAAGCGTGCGTTCAGAGACTTGAGGAGATCGGAGCTAAATGCGATAAGCTCATTATTAAGCAGGGAACAGAAATCAGAGATGTTGCCATAGCTAATATCGACATGGCTACCTTGGAAGCAGCGGCTGGTGGAATGGTTGTAAGCGATGTAGCACTTCTTAAGATTGATAAGGATGTTCCACCAGAGCTTATCAGACAGCGCCTTAAGATAAGAGACTGTGCTAAGGTAAGCTGCTCCAACGACCAGAAGGGCGCTGTTAGCTCTGTTTCCAGCGATGTTGCGCTTATCGGAACAAACACCATAAGTTCGCTATTTGAGGGATTATTTGGCAGCGCGGCAGAAGATAGTAATGTTAGTTCTGAGCCTTCAGCCTTTGAAGATGACACCAAGTATATCAATGCGGAGTATTATGAGCTATAATCGTATCGTATAAATGCGATACGTATATCATTAAAAAAGTTGAAGGATAGAGTTTATGCATAAAGACATTAAGGCAGTAATATTCGACCTTGACGGTACACTTACAGATACAGAGAAATTCTATCAGAAGGCCTGGCCTGAGGCTCTTGCACACTTTGGATATAAGTGCGAGCCATGGATGCCACTGGAACTAAGATCTCTTGGAAGGCCTTTTGCACCTGAGAAGTTCAAAGAGTGGTTTGGACAGGATTTTGACTACAACGAGGTCAGAGAATATCGTAAGGGTCTGGTTGTGGATATCATCAAGGAACAGGGCATTCCTCTTAAGCCAGGTGCCAAGGAGATTCTCGTTTGGTTGCGTGAACATGGTATTCTCACCAGTATAGCCACAGCTAATGAATATGAGCGAACCAAGGGATATCTTAACAAGCTGGGATTATTCGATCACTTTGACAGGATAATCTGTTCTGACATGGTTAAGCTTGGTAAGCCGGCGCCAGACATATACGCATACGCATGTGAGCAGCTGGGCCTTCCTCCAAATGAGACCTTTGCTGTAGAGGACTCACCTAACGGTGTTACAAGCGCTTTTCTTGCCGGTTGCAACGTCATAATGGTACCAGATTTATCGCAGCCTGATGAGGAACTAAGAGGTAAGCTCTACGCTTGCGTAGATTCACTTCTTGAAATTAAAAAACTTTTTGAATAATGAAATCTGTAATAAAGCCTGATTCTGCCTGAGGAATCAGGCTTTTTAAATAAAGTTTTTATAATACTTTATATTTTATTAATATCATTGGGGCAATAAGAGGAGTAATATAATCATCAATGTAACATTATTTCACATGAGGGGCGAGATAGTGAAACATAGTTTTTGTATAGGAGGGAGAAATATTATGAAAAGTCAGTCTTCAAAGAAGTTACTCACACTTACCGTGGCATTATCTCTTGTAGCAATGACACTTGCTGGCTGTGGAAGCGCTGAAGCTGCATCAGACCTTGCGGAGTTTGAGGTTTCAGAGATTACAGAAGAAGTTATTGAAGAAGAACCTGTAGCACTTGCAGCAGAAGCTGAGACTTCAGAAGCTGTAGAAGCCATACAGTATTTCAAAAAGGGCGTCTATGTAAACTATGCAAAAGATGCTGAAGATCCTGCCAAGAATTATTTCTATGTCTTTAATGGAGATGACTGGGGACGTACAGAGGAAGGATCAAATGGCGCAGGAGTTCCATTTGACTGTGTACAGGAAGATGGACAGGTTCGTTTTTTCTTTGGCAGTGTTGACGTATTAGAGGATGTATTCGTGGTAACAGGCGTAGAGGACAGAAATGTCTATGGTTACTACGACGATGATATGAAGCTTGAGCTTGTTTTTGAGTATCTTCCAGATGCAGATCCTGATACCTTCAACGCTATCAACTATGTAAGCGATGGTGATTACATCTACGAGAATCAGAATGGATGGAGCATCAAGTATGATCCTAATCTGTTTGATATAACTCAGGATGGTAACAAGGTAGCTATTGTCTACAACGGAGAGGGCGTAGGAACCAACATGATCATGGTTACCTATGATGTAGATAAGAGTGCCAAGGAAGCCAGAGATGCATTTGTTCAGGAATATGGTGAAAACGCAACTACATCAGAAGGTGTTTTCCCAGGAACAGAAGAGATTCATGGATACTGGGCTTCATGTCCTCCAGCAGAGATAGGTTCAGGTCTTTACATGGAAGCTGTAACAAGAGATTACATGGAAGGATATCTTTCCTTTGAAGTAATCGGCCACAAGAGTGGTAATGAAGAGTTGGATATGGAAGTATCTGATAGACTTGCAGGAATCTTTGATTCACTCACATTCCAGTCATTCTAACCAGATTCAGATTATGGGGTTTAGAGGGTATAGATATAGAAAAGCCTGGTTGTATGAGATAACAACCAGGCTTATATTTTGCTGTAAATTATCAGATTTTCTTTTCTGCCTCAAGTGAAGCACGAAGCTCGCCACTGTTGTAGCGCTCGATAATGCTGTTGATACGCTCTACAGGATTAAGAAGATCGCTGATAGAAGCATCGTGGTTAAGTGTATCGATAAGGTAAGCGATGTACTTACTCATATCGCAGCTGATGTACCACTCACGTGATAACAGCTCTGGAGTCTGATATACAAGGTTAGTAGTAAGTACTCTGTCGATGAGACCTTCCTCATAAGCTTTATCAAACTCTTCAAGTCCGTTTGTGAAAAGACCGAAGGTTGAGAATGCATAGATTCTGGCTGCCTTACGCTCTTTGAGTGCCTTGGCAACATCTATAAGGCTCTCACCTGATGAAATCATATCATCAACGATAATAACTGACTTGCCCTCAACGCTTGTTCCGAGGAACTCGTGAGAAACGATAGGGTTACGTCCGTCAACAACCTGTGTATAATCACGTCTCTTGTAGAACATACCTACATCGAGACCAAGTACGCTGGCAAGATAGATAGCTCTTCCCATTCCGCCTTCATCAGGGGAAATAACCATCATATGGTCTGAATCAATCTTGAGATCCCATACATTGCGAAGGAGAGCCTTGATAAACTGATATGTAGTGCGGACTGTTTCAAATCCGTTAAGAGGAATAGCATTCTGAACTCTAGGATCATGAGCATCGAAGGTAATAATGTTATCAACACCCATGCTAACCAGCTCCTGGAGAGCGATAGCGCAGTCGAGAGATTCTCTTGAGCTTCTCTTGTGCTGTCTTGACTCATAGAGGAAAGGCATGATAACTGTGATACGTCTAGCCTTACCACCAACAGCTGCGATTATCCTTTTGAGATCCTGGTAATGATCATCAGGAGACATGTGGTTCTCCTGACCAAAAAGAGAATAGGTCTGTGAATAGTTACATACATCTACGAGAAGATAGAGGTCATCTCCACGAACTGAAGTCCTGATAACACCCTTGGCTTCACCAGTTCCAAATCTTGGAACCTCAGCATCCAGAATGTAAGATGGACGCTCATAGCCTGTAAAAGCAAGACTTCCTTTGTGCTCGTTCTCCCTCTCAGCTCTCCATTTAACGAGATAGTAATCAACTTTTTCTGCAAGAGGCTTGACACCCTTAAGTGGGATGATTCCAAGTGATCCTACAGGAATTGTCTCCAGATTACGTTTCTCTTCTCTCTTTGGCATTACTGCAAATCCTCGCTTTCTTTTTTAGCAATTTTCTTTAATTTACGGATATCTGGACCAGATAGCTTGAGAAGCTTGTAATTGCTGACAATTCTCGACACTATACGATCCGAGTAAATAGCCTGTAAGTCTTCAAGAGAAAGGTTTGTGGTTATGATCGTTGATTTCTTCCTGATATCACGCTCGTTGATACAGGAGAAAAACTCAGATAACACAAAATTGTTGATTCGTTCCGTGCCAAGGTCATCTATGATAAGAAGCTCACAGTTGTACAAATCTTCGTAGATATCGTGGAGCTCCTGCTTGGCCTTGTAGTCAAAGGCATATTCGGAAAGCATTGTGAATAGGCCCAGGGAACTGAAATATATGACTGAATGCCCTTTCTTAAGTAGTTCGTTGGCAACGCAAATCGATAGGAATGATTTGCCAGTACCAACTGTACCATAAAAGAATAAATTTTGGTAGTCAGAGTTGAAATTCTTAACAAAATCTTCACTAGTACGAACAGCACCCTGGAATCTTTTCAGGTCTTCTCCAGAGTAGTATTTCTCAGAAAGAAGCTTGAAATTAGCGGATTTGGTCATGATTTTAAGATTGGATTTATCATAAAGAGCTTCAATGATCTTTTGTTTGAAGCAATGACATTTTTCGTTACCTACATAGCCAGTATCCTTACAATCCTGGCAGGTATAACCCATATCAAGATAATCAGAAGAAAAGCCTGCCTCTGTTAAAAGAGTAAGCTTTTGCTTGGAAAGCTCAGCGATTTCATTTCTAAGAGCTGATCTGTCGAGACGTTCGCCAGAGAGAAGTCTTTTACCAAAGTTGACACTTGTTGTAGCAATGGCATCTTCTAACTCCTTGTAGCCTGGAACGTTATCATATACATAGCGCTGTCTGTCCTCCAGCTCCTGTCTGTGGAGAGAGCGCCTTTCTTCGTATTCATGCATTATTGCGTCATATTGAGCGTTGGTTAATGCCATGATGTCTCCTTAATTTTCCAAGTTATGTAGTAATGTGCACAATATAGCCCCGTACGTGTTCCGGGGAAGGTAGTACTACCGCCACCAAAACAAAGTACAGGGCTGGGCTCTTGTGATGCTCATACCTGATTCCCAGGCCAGATATGAGAAATGCATATATCAGTTGTCCAGAAGCTTCGACTCGAGCTCAGCAAAATTATATGTATTCTGCTGGAACTGATTGAAGTGATTCTGGGAACCGTTAGGACGAATATATGATTCGTCTAAGCGGGCCTTAACATCGATGGATGAAACGGAAGCCTTAGCCTTCTTTTTACGAAGGTCAGCGGTATGCGCATCGTCTAATCTGGCAATATCCTCCCTTGATGTTACTTTGCTCTTATGCCAGGAACGAAGAATGCTGTCGCAATACTTCAAGCGCTTCTTCTGGGTGGCCATGACAGTGCGTTCGCAGGCTTCCATAATGATATCCATCGAAAAATCGAGCTCCCCACGCCACGAACTGATAACGGACCCCTCCGTTATAGTTGGTGAATTTTCCATACCCAGGGCCTTCATTACTGAAATAATGTCCCCATCATGTTTGTAGCTTTCCGCACGAGCCTGTCTTGGCGTCTTGATGCCTTCCTGATTCCAGCTAATGGCAACCTTCTCCATATATCTGAAATCAGATTTATGATTATCGACGCAGTACTGCATCAGATAGTCCAAAAGTTCATCGCTAAACTTAAGTTCATCATGAATATAATAAATAGTAGACATCTCTGAAGGATTAAGAGGTCTGCCATAATACTGCTCAGCTACGAACATGATTCCGCTTCCTGAATTCTCTTTGAAATTGCGGAGCTGAGCTGCTGTGTAATGTGGCTTCTCATAAACCGGTTCAGCAACCTCTGCAACAGGGGCTTTCTGAATAGAAGGAAGAGCGTGGATAACGCTGTCTTCTTTTCTTCTGCCATAGCCTCTGTGAGAAGAAATCTCTTCCATGTGGATACTGGTCAGATTCTGATCTGCATCATAAACAAGACTGATGAGACCCTTTTTCTCCCAGTACTTGAGAGCACGGATTACATCCTTCTCTGTGTGGTTGAACTTATCAGCAAGATCTGGAACGCTTGTTGGTAAGTTCGATGCCATCATACGCAATAAAAACAAGTAAACTTTGAGCTGCGCATCATTTGCATCTTGCATGTATTCATCAATGAAAATATTGGAAACATTGGTAGAATCCTCCCCCATACTATGACTTATAGTTACTTTCCCCATCATATATCTGATCACCTCTTATAAATATTTAGGTGTTCTGAGGTCATATTACTGTCTGATCCGACGTCAGACGTAAATCAAGCTTTTTCACCTGCACTCCCTTGAACAATTGAAATTATAGCATGGCAATTTTTTAAATGATATTGGAAAAAGTGACGAAGAAATCCAGTGCCCATGCGCGGTTTCCGATTTTGGACCTCTTTGTGGACAATGTGGATAACGTGGATTATTTTTTACCTGAATAATCAAAAACAGCCTAACCATCAACCCTTACCCTTTAAAAAAAGTAAGTGGAAAATGTCAGGCTGTTATCCACCGAAATCGTTTAATATTTTGACTTATCCAAAGTGGAAATGTGGATAAGTTTATCTTCCAAGGAGTTCATCCCCTATTTTCACAACATCGCCGGCTCCCATGGTTATCAACAAATCTCCCTTAGTGCAATTTTGCAAAAGAAATTTTTCTATTTCACTAAAGTTTTCAATTGTTGGAAAATAATTACACTCATGTCCATTTTCTACGATCTTATCGCGAAGAGTTCTGGAACTGATACCAAGTGTATCTTTTTCTCTGGCTGCGTAAATATCAGCAAGAACAACGTGATCAGCAAGTGAAAGAGCTTCAGCAAACTCATTCAGAAGAGCCTTGGTTCTGGTGTAAGTGTGTGGCTGGAATACGCACCAGATCTTGTTGTGTGGATAATTCTGAGCAGCTGTAAGTGTAGCCTTGATCTCTGTTGGGTGATGAGCGTAGTCGTCAATAATAGTAACGCCGCCAATCTCGCCCTTATACTCGAATCTTCTGCTGGTTCCACCAAACTGTGAAAGAGCGGATACTATGTGCTCCTTGGAAATACCAAAGAGATTAGCTACTGCAATAGAAGCAAGAGCGTTGTACACATTGTGCACACCTGGTACAGCAAGGCTGATGTTAAGAGTTTCGCCTCCCTTAAGGTGAGCTACAAATGAAGGATTGCCCTGCTCATTGTAGGTAATATCAGTTGGATAATAGTCGAAGCTATCCTTGGAGCCGTAAGTAATAATACTGCAAGGAAGAGAATCTGTGATCTCGCTTACGTTTTCAATATCGCCGTTGATCACAAGTGTTCCGTCAGCTGGAAGGAGCTGAGCAAACTTCCTGAAGGAATGTCTGATATCATCAAGGTCCTTGAAGAAATCAAGATGATCTGCATCTATATTAGAAATGATGCTGACCTTAGGGAAGAAGCTAAGGAAGCTGTTGGTATATTCGCAGGCCTCTGTTACGAAGTATTCAGAATTACCTACGCGGATATTACCATTGATATCCTTGAAGATTCCACCGATTGAAAGAGTAGGATCTGTATCTGCCTCCAAAAGAATCTTGGAAAGCATTGATGTTGTTGTAGTCTTACCGTGAGTTCCTGCTACTGCTACTGGAAGCTCATACTGTTTCATGATCTGACCAAGAAGCTCTGCTCTTGTGAGCATTGGAAGACCTGCTTCCTTGGCTGCCATAAACTCTGGGTTATCTGGATGAACTGCAGCTGTGTAAACAACTACATCTATATCGCTGGCAGCAGCAATGTTCTCGGCCTTCTGACCGTAGAATACTGTTACGCCTCTTTTCTCAAGTGACCTTGTAAGGTCTGATTCCTTGTTATCTGAACCTGAAATCTTGAAGTTCTCTTCTATTAAAATCTGGGCAAGGCCGCTCATAGAAATTCCGCCAATGCCCATGAAATATACGTGGACAGGGTTTTTGAAATCTATCTGGTACATAAAATAGTCCTCGATTCTACCTATAATTAATATGTCTTTTACCGGATTATATTCTAGCACTTATAACAACAATGTCAAAATTACAATTATTAAGTAATTATAAATTTAAAAAAACATGCAAAATCACGTCACCAAGGTAAATAGTTATGATATACTTTTATATAGGGAAATAAAGCGATTTTTTGCAACGAGGTGGAACATGATAAAAAAGGAAATGATCGCAATGCTACTGGCAGGGGGCCAGGGCAGCAGATTGGGCGTGCTGACAGCTAAGATGGCTAAGCCAGCCGTTTCGTTTGGGGGGAAGTATAGAATAATTGATTTCCCACTCAGCAATTGTATTAACTCAGGAGTCGACACTGTAGGTGTCCTTACACAGTACAGACCGCTTCGACTCAATTCTCACATTGGAATTGGTATTCCGTGGGACCTTGACCGTAACTTCGGTGGTGTAACAGTCTTACCACCATACGAGAAGAGTTCCAACAGTGAATGGTATACCGGTACAGCCAATGCTATTTACCAGAACTTAGAATATATGGAGAACTACAATCCAGATTATGTACTGATTCTCTCAGGAGATCATATCTATAAGATGGATTATGAGACAATGCTTGATTTCCACAAGTCAAGCGGCGCAGATGCTACTATTGCGGTTATGCCTGTTCCTATGGAAGAGGCTAGCAGATTCGGTATCATGATTACTGATCAGAACAAGCGTATTGTAGATTTCGAAGAGAAACCTGAGCATCCACGTAGCAACCTTGCTTCCATGGGTATTTACATCTTCTCCTGGAATGCACTTAAGGAAGCTCTCATCAAGAACAAGGACCAGGCAGGACTTGATTTTGGTAAGCATATCATTCCTTATTGCAAGGAACAGGGACAGGCTCTCTATGCTTATGAATTTGATGGTTACTGGAAGGATGTAGGAACACTAACATCTTATTGGGAAGCTAACATGGAGCTGATCGATATCGTTCCAGAGTTCAACCTCTATGAGGAGTACTGGAAGATCTACACAGCAAGCGATGTTCAGCCACCACAGTACCTTGGACCTGACAGCGCCATTGAGCGCAGTATCGTAGGTGAAGGCTGCGAGATCTATGGTAAGGTTTATAACTCAGTTATCGGACCTGGCGTCAAGATTGGCAAGGATACAGTAGTCAGCCACTCTATCATCATGAATGAGACAGAGATAGGCGAAGGCTGTAACATAGAAAAGGGCATCATCGCAGAGAAGGTTAAGATTGGTAACAAGGTTACAATCGGAGCCTTCGAGGAAAAAGAGAATGAGACCAAGCCCGGAATTTATTGTGAAGGTCTCTGCACTATCGGTGAGAAATCAGTTATTCCAGACAATGTACAGATTGGTAAGAATACAATGATTTCAGGTAAGACCACTGAAAAGGATTACCCAGGCGGAATCCTTGAAAGCGGCAGAACATTAGATAAGGCAGGTGATTGACATGAGGGCGATTGGCATTATTTTAGCAGGCGGTAGCAGTAGCAGAATGCAGGAGCTCTCCAAGCGCAGAGCGGTTTGTGCTATGCCAGTGGCAGGTTTTTACAGGAGTATCGACTTTGCTCTTAGTAACATGACCAACTCACACATTCAGACAGTTGCCGGATTCACACAGTATA
>JAEEGJ010014457.1_pt1 | contig 18724 bp, 14 predicted proteins | sample 8958761 | NCBI WGS metagenome assembly JAEEGJ01 (sample SAMN16246546, study PRJNA631951) | gut metagenome | biome: gut microbiome; feature: rumen; material: RS-attached | host: Bos | place: Iran: Karaj | collected 2018-10
CCCGGAATGCGGCCGACGGCAAGGACTGGACCTTCCTGAACCTCCCTTGCGATGAATTGGAGGCGCTGGGCATAGCCTCCCTGGAAGCCGGGGACCGCTTCTATTTCACCTGTGATACGAACGAGGATGCCCTTCCGGAAGCGGGGATCTATGATTCCAGGCTTTTCCCGCGGGATCCGCTGCCGGAGATGACCAAGTCGGAACTGTTCGACAGCCGCGACATCAGTTCCGCGCATGCGATGGCCATGTGCGGGGTGAAACGAGCCCCTGACGGGACCGTCCAGTATTGGATTTCTGAAAATTCCTTCGGCCTCGTCCGGGGGGCGGACGGATATGTCCAGCTGGATGCCGGCTGGTGGCGCCGGTTCATGTTCCGGATGGCAATCGACCGCCGCTATCTGTCGGAGGACCAGCTTCGGATGACGGGCGGAAGCCCGGAAACCATTCCCTATTGGAACCTATATTGACCGGACATCCCAGCCGGAAATGATTTCCCCGTAGCAGACGAAGAGCACTTCGAAACTCCGTCCGCTGGCCTTGTCAGTAACCTGATAGACCCGGATGCGGTCGTTTTCCCGGATCAGTTCGTAATCGCCCAGATCCAGGGCGGGATACGTGACGGAAGGATCGTCCGCCACCATCCCGTTGACGCTCTTTTCGTGGATGGCCTGTCCGGCCACCAGCCGCTGGATACTCCGTTCTATGACCGCCATGAGGCCTTTGTTGGCAAACGGATCCATGTTCGGAGCCATTCCGGGCGCAGTCGGCAGTTTTCCTTCAGCGCGGAGCGTCCGGAGACTGTCGGCATACACCTTGAACCGGCGGCGCAGGTCCGGAGAGGTCAACCCCTCAATGGTATAGAGGGAGATACCCTTCGCCCCGGCGCTGAAGGCCGCGTCCATCTTCTCGAAGATGAACTCCGGATCGCCGCCGAGTTCGGTATCCACCCCGCACATCAGGGTCGTGTTGTCGCCTTTCACAAGCTGGTTCGCCAGCGTGGCGTCACGGGCGAAGGACGGGTCCATCGTGTAGAAGTCGGTATAAGCCATCGGGTGGACGAAATCCAGATTCCATTTCCACCATTCCTGCCAGACCATGAACCGGGAGACCCCGGCGGCGGAGAAGGGAGAAGCGGTCACGCGTTTGCCGGCGGCATGGGCGGCGTCGCACAGCAGGTTGGCGACCTCGGTCACCTGGTCGCAGCGGAACTGGTTCCAGACTTCGTCACGGGAAGGATCCGCCTTTTCACGCGGGTCGTAGCCGTATTGTTCCTGGAATTTCGCGATCATCGCCGGGTGATAGCCGAAATCGTATTCCGGAAAGACTTCGCCGTCCTGGAAGAGTCCGTAATTGTAAGCGAGGGAGATGGGCAGCACGCAGTCGATCAGGCGGCAGTAATCCAGGCAGATTCCTTCCACTCCGTCGATGGCACAGATATCCTTCACTTTCTGAACGAGATAGTCCCTGACTTCCGGCAGGGCGGGGCAGAGGAACTTGTAGGAATTCACATAGGCCTTGTAATCGACGACGCTGTCCCCGTTCCGGTTCACGCTGAACCAGTCCGGATGTTCCTTCAGCATTTGCGGCCGTTCCTGTCGCGGGGGATTCAGGGTCCATACCCAGGCATAGACGGTAATTCCGTGCCGATGCGCGATTTCCACGTCCTTCCGGTAATCTTCTAGGGAGGCGGCATGAAGCATCACGGCGTCCAGGCCGGCTTCCTCCATGTGGGTGAAGGCGGTTTCCATGTCGATGTCCGGCAGGTCCTCCAGCCAGGTCCAGAACATCGGAGGGTCAGTGGCAGCGGTTTTGTCCTTGCAGGAAACGGAACAAAGCGCCAGAAGGACGGCGCAGAGGAGGAAAGATTTGGTTCTCATAGGTTGTCTGTGGACTTGTTGCAGTAATCTCCTTGATGACAAAAAAGCCGCAACAATCGTGCTAAATCAGGTATTTTTCCTATCTTTGTATTTACCCGGCTTCGGGCGAACACTAATGGAAACGTCATGGACAAACTGAACACTGCCTATTGCTCCGACAAGTACCAGTACACGATGGGAAAGTCGTATCTGGAATGCGGGAAGGACAAGGAGATCGCCACCTTCAACCTGTTTTACCGGAAGGCACCCGAGAACAACAACTGGGCCGTCGTGAGCGGCACGGAGGAGGTCATCGAAATGGTGCGGCGCCTGGGCACCGAACCGGAAGAGTTCTATGAGAAATTCCTGCCCGGGGACGACTACAAGGAGTTCCGCAAGTATCTCAGCACGATGAAGTTCACCGGGGACCTGTACTGCATGCGCGAAGGCGAAATCGTCTTTCCGACGCAGCCCGTCGTTACCGTGGTGGCGCCCATGATCGAGGCCCAGGTCCTGGAAACCCCGATGCTGTGCATCCTCAACCACCAGATGGCCGTCGCCACCAAGGCCTCCCGCGTGTGCCGGGCGACGGACAAACCGGTCTCCGAGTTCGGCTCCCGCCGGGCCCACGGCCCCTGGGCCGCCGTTTACGGCGGCAAGGCCGCCCAGATCGCCGGCTGCGCCAGTTCGTCGAACATCCTGACGGGCGCCTTCAACGGGGTCCCTTCCACCGGCACGATGGCCCATAGCTTCGTGACCGCCTACGGCAGCACTGTGGAGGGAGAATACCATGCTTTCTGCGACTATATCCGTACGCACCGGGGCGAGAACATCATCTTGCTCATCGACACATACGATACCCTCAGATGCGGTGTGAAGAACGCCATCCGGGCCTTCCGCGACAACGGCATTGACAATAACTATCCCGGTGGCTACGGCATCCGGCTGGACAGCGGTGACTTGGCGTACCTGTCCCAGGAAGTCCGTCAAATCCTGGACGAGCACGGCCTGACCAAGTGCAAGATTTTCGCCACCAACGGTCTGGATGAGTACCTGATCACCGACCTCGAGCGCCAGGGCGCCTGCATTGACAGTTACGGCGTGGGTGACGCCATTGCCACTTCCAAGGCCGCCCCTTGTTTCGGCAATGTGTACAAACTGGTCCAGATCGGCGACCAGCCCGTCCTCAAGCGTTCCGAGGACAAGATCAAGCTCATCAACCCGGGCTTCCAGATTACCTGGCGCATCAGCGCCCTGGACTCCTCCAAGGGAAACAAGATCGACGGCTACGTGTTCAAGGCTGACGTCACCTGCCTCCGCGGCGACCCGATGGACCTGGCCATCCAGAAGGGCGAGACCATCACGGTCCGCGACGAGTACGACTCCTTCAAGTACAAGACCTTCGAGGCCGGTTCCTACGAAGCACGTCCGCTCCAGCATCAGGCCATCGCCAATGGCAAGCGTGTCTGCCCGCAGCATTCCCTGATGCAGAAAAAGGCCTTCTTCAAGGACAACCTGCATCACTTCTCGCCCGCGGAATCCCGACTGATCAACCCGCACTACTACAAGGTGGACATCTCCGACGCCCTGTATGACACCAAGATGCGGCTCATTGACGACCTGGTGAAGCAGATCCAGGCGTTTGACATCGACTAGCCATGCAGAAGAAGATGAAAGACAGCGCCCTGGTCGTCGTGGACATGCTCTACGACTTCATTGACGGGTCGATGGCATGCCAGGGGGCCGAAGGCGCCATCGCGGGCACGCTCAAGGCTATTGACGGGCTCACTGCCGGAACCGACACCGACGAGACGAACGTCCGTTCCACCTACCCCATCCTCTTCATCCGGGACCATCATCCCGCGGACCACTGCTCGTTCGTGGAGCAGGGAGGGCCTTGGCCGCCGCATTGCGTCCAGGGCACCCGTGGTGCCGACGTCCATGAATCGCTCCTCCCGTACGTGAAGGAGGACCTGACCTTTTTCAAGGGCGAAGACCCGGCGAAAGAGCAGTACAGTGGCTTCGAGGGCGTGAACCCCGCCGGACAGAGTCTCGGCGAGGTCTTGAAACTACTGGATGTGAAGAACGTCCTCGTGTGCGGCATCGCAACGGAATACTGCGTCCGCAACACCGCGGAAGACCTTGCCCGCGATGGCTTTGAGGTGTATGTCATCCAGGATGCCCTCGCCTGGGTCGATGCCGCCGGCCATGCGGAGGCGCTGAAAGCGATGGACGCGGAAGGTATCCATCTGATTTGATGGATCTCGTTGAATGGCTATTCTCCCTTTAGGAGGATCACTTTCACATACTCGTTCGTCAAGCCGCCGGATCCCTTTTGGGAGTCGGCGATGAGGACGAGTGTGCGCTGTCCGTCCGGCAGGGTGGGGCCGAGGCACATCCCTTCATAGTTGGCTAGGTCCATGGCCCCGGTCCGGAAGGAGCAGAGAGGGGTCTTGCGGAGGATGCCCGCCGTGTCATGGACCGGGTCCACCAGATACAGGTCCATCTTCGTGAAAGAGTTGGTGAGCTTGTCCCAGAAGCCTCCGTTCGGAACATAGACTTCCCGTTCCAAGACCAGAAGCCGGCCGTCGTCCAAAGCGGTGAGGGCGGGGATACCGAAGACATAGGCGGCGGTGTTCACTGCATTTTGGATGGGCACATCCGCTTGATAGAGAAAGCGTTCCGCAGGCTTTCCGTCGGCGGTGAAACTTTGCAGCCGGTGGAGGCGGGGGAGGAAAGTATCCTCTTTCAGGGGAGATTCCGTCGTGGTCCAGAAGATCCCCGTGGTTTCGTTGAAGGTGAGGGATTCGAAGCCGCGATTGGCTTCGATGCGGGTTGCGTCCATGTCCTCGGGAATGCGGAGGGCTTTTCCGGTTTCCCGGCCGGCCAGGTCATATTCGCGGATTTCCTGTTTTTCGGTCGAAACGTACAGCATGCCGGCCGACGGCACGAAAGCGATACCTTCACAGTCCCGGGCCTTGCCGGCTGCGGCTACCGTTCCGTCCGCCTGTTGCATCCGGACTTGGCCCACGTCGCCGTACGAATCGATAGGAATCGAGAAATGGACGATGCCGCCGCCCTTCAGGTTGTCGCTGACCACGGCGTACCGGTTGCCGGAGATGTGCGCGATGCCGGAATACTCGCCGGCATCGATGTCCAGCTGCGTCTGGGGGAGGGGGGTCGCCTTGATGCCTGCATCCGGTGCATCGGAAGTGAGGCCGGTTCCAGTCCATCGGTAGGCGTAGCCGGCTTCCATGTCGAGGGCGGGGAAGCGGGCTGACCAACTTCGTCCGTCCGTCGCCTGGGCGATGGCGGCAGTTGCCGGAAGGCTGCCTGGCTCCTTGCGCATCCATACGACCAGCTCGTCAGGATCCTGGAATGTTACGGGAATCTCGTAGACGGGGCCTTCCATCGGCACCAAGGTGATCCGGTCGATTCCCGCATCATCTGGCAGGCCGTCCAGCTGCATCCGCACAAAGGCACTCGTATGCATGAAAGTGATGATCGTATCGCCATGCTCGGTGAACGTCGTATCCACCCGGAAAGCGTCCTGTCCGATTACGGAGCTGGCACCCGATTCGTATACGGGTGTCCCGTCCTCGAACAGGACGGGTTCGATAACCCATCCATTCGTCTGTGCACCGCAACCCAGGGCTGTGAACAGGGCCAGCAGAAGGGTATGAAAGGCTCTTTTCATCTTCCGGTCATTTGGTTACAAAGATAAGAATATTTAATTTTGCATATCATGTCACTGGAAGCCTTGTTCAAACAATATACCGGTTCGGCACCCGTGTCCAAGGTGGCGCTTACCGGGTCGGCCTCACACCGGCGGTACTACCGTCTGACGGGGGCTGACGGACGGACGCTCATCGGTGTGGAAGGCACGGACGCCGACGAGAACCGCGCGTTCCTTACCATCGACCGGCATTTCGCATCCAAAGGAATCAATGTCCCGAGGGTCGTGGCCGAAGACGGCCTCTGCTATCTGCAGGAGGACCTGGGTTCAATGGTTTTATACGATGCGCTGGCATCCGGACGTGCTTCCGGTCAATACAGTCCGGATGAAGTGGCGCTGCTCCGCAAAACCCTGGCCGCCCTCCCGAAGATCCAGGTTGAAGGCGCCCGCGGACTGGACTTCTCGGTATGCTATCCGCAGCCTTCCTTCGATGCACGGATGGTGGATTTCGACCTGAACTATTTCAAGTACGACTTTTTGAAACTCAGCGGGCTGGAATTCAACGAAGTGCGCTTGCAGGACGATTTCGACCGCCTCCGGGCGGACCTCCTGGCCGAGTCTTCCGACACTTTCCTCTATCGGGATTTCAATGCGCGGAATGTGATGCTGGTGGACGGAGAGCCCTGGTTCATTGACTTCCAAGGCGGCCGCCGTGGTCCGGTTTATTACGATGTGGCTTCCTTCCTCTGGCAGGCTCGTGCCCGCTATCCGGAATCCCTTCGGGAAGAGCTGTTGCTGGTCTATCTGGATTCCCTTCGCGCCTATGGCCCCGTGGATGAAACCCACTTCCGCGAACGCCTTCGCGTTTTCATCCTTTTCCGTATGCTCCAGGTCCTCGGCTGCTACGGCTACCGCGGTCTCTGGGAAGGCAACAAAGCCTTCATTGACAGCATCCCCCCGGCGTTCGGGATTGTCCAGTCCCTTCTTCCGTTCAGCGACTATCCTTACCTCTCCGAAGTATTGGCTAATCTTTGCATGGGCGCCCTTTCTCCGGAGGGGGTATTCTTTCCCATAATGCGGCCGAGGGTGGCCACAGGTTCGGAAAAGAACACCCCCTCCTCCGGGGCGCCCCTGACAGTTACTATTTACAGTTTTTCTTATAAAAAGGGTATACCCGAGGATACATCTGGGAATGGGGGAGGGTATGTGTTTGATTGCCGGAGTGTGCACAACCCCGGGAAGTATGAGCGGTTCAAGCAGTTGACCGGCCTGGATGCGCCCGTGATCGAGTTCCTGGAGGAAGACGGGGAGATTCTCCGTTTCCTGGACCATGTCTATTCCTTGGTCGATGCGCATGTGGAACGCTTCCTTTCCCGTGGCTTCACCCATCTGCAAGTCAGTTTCGGTTGCACCGGCGGTCAGCACCGCTCTGCCTACAGTGCCCAGCATCTCGCCGAACACCTTGTTGCGAAATATCCGCTAAAGGTTCATCTCATTCACCGCGAGCGGGGCATAGAACGCTGGTTGCCCGAAGATTGCGTCGAATGTAAGTGACTGACAGTGATTGACTTAATGATAATCGAGTGTGTGAAACGGAGCAGTCATTATAGCATAAGGATTTGATAATAAACAAGTTCCATTCGACGGCTGTCAGACGATGAAAGCGATGATCTTTGCCGCGGGGCTGGGGACCCGCTTGAAACCCATCACAGACACGATGCCCAAGGCGCTCGTGCCTGTGTGCGGACAGCCTTTGCTATATCACGTCATCACCAAACTTGTGGCCGCGGGCTATGATGACCTCGTCGTGAACGTCCACCATTTCCCCGACCAGATCATCCATTATCTTCATTCCCGCGACTTTGGTGCCCGCATCGCCGTTTCCGACGAGCGCGACTTCCTTCGGGAAACCGGTGGGGGAATCCGTTACGCAAAGCAACTGCTGACAGATTTCTCGATTCCGCCTGCGGCTCCACTCGAAATGACAAGAAGAGATTCCTTCGCTTCGCTCGGAATGACGAAGGCAAATGACTTGTCATTTCGACCGATCGAAGCGAGTGGAGAGATCTGCCATAAGGCACCCTTCCTCGTCCATAACGTGGACATTGTCAGCAATCTGGACCTCAAGTGGCTGCAGGAGCAGCATCGGAAGGATGCGCTGGCGACGCTGGTTGTGAGCGAGCGGAAAACGCAGCGGTATTTCCTTTTTGACGAAGACAACCGACTGAAGGGATGGACCAATATCGCGACGGGGGAGGTACGTAGCCCGTTCCCCGACATTGACCCGGAACGGTGCCGCAAGCTCGCCTTCGCCGGCATCCACCTGATTTCGCCGGACATTTTTGACGCCTTTGACAGGTACGGCTTCGGCGACCGCTTCTCCATCGTGGACTTCTACCTTCGCGCCTGCGCCGACTATCCTATCTACGCAGCCGTACCGCCGGACTTCCAACTGGTCGATGTGGGGAAGTTTGATACGCTTCCCGAGGCGGAAGCCACTTGCCGTCGCTTGCTGCCGTAAAATGAAAGTAATTGACTGATTGATAATTATGAAAAGAGTTCTGGGAGAAACCACCCAGAACTCTTTTCGTAAATCAGTGGAATACAGGCGTTTCCATTTCACGCCTGGATACGGCTACTCCGCAGGGACGTCGGATTCTGCGTCAGCAGGCTGCGCCTCGGTGACCACAGTCTCGTCTGCGGGCGGGATGCGGTCGATGTTGCCCCAGGGGTTCTCGAGCTTGATGCGGGAGAAGGCCCGGAGGCAGGCGCCGAGGATAATGACGCTGACTGTAATGACCAGATAGTAGGTGCTCTTGTCCATCATGTCGATCATGTACTCGTAGTCCTTCAGGCTCTCGATGTTGGAGAGGATGACGGCAGTGCCGTTGTTTACGAAGTGGATGATCATCGTAAGGATCAGGGAACCGGTCTTGTAATAGACGTAGCCCATCACGAGGCCGATCAGGAAGGCGTTCAGGGCCTGCCAGGGATTCCCATGGATGACGGCGAAGAAGAGGGCGGAAATCACGATGGCCCAGACGGGCTTCATCTTCGTCAACAGACCGCGGAGCACCATGCCCCGGCAAAGCCACTCCTCGAAGATCGGGGCGAAGATGGCCACCGTGAGGAAGGAGGACCAGAACGGACCGCCGGTCATTTCCTTCATCAGTTCGGAGAACATCTCGTAGAACTGGGCCAGGACGGACGACTTGTTCGTCAACTGCATGTTCCAGTAGTTGGGCAGGTCGAAGGCGAACATCGAGGCGAAGGTCATCACCACGGTAATGAGGATCATCAGGCCCATGCCATACGGCTGGAAGTGCTTGTTATCCAGCACGTAGCCGGGATCGAACAGCATGTTCTTCCGGCTCTGGTTCGCCGCATAGACCATGGCGGGGAGGAACTGGACGGGATAGACGACGACCATCGAGTAGTCCTTGATCGCCTCGGGGGACATGAACATGCCCATGACGAGCGTCACGATGCCGCCCAGCAGGGCGCCGAGGATGAACCAGCCGATGAAGCCGAACATCCCCTTGATCCCGGGCACGTACCAGGCGTGGCCCGAGTAGAGGTCATAATTATGGACCTTGCGTGCGGAGATCCCCATATCAATACAACGGGCTGGGATAGACGCCTTCTTCCACGAGGGAGGCGAACTTGGCGACGACGCCCGGACGGTCCTCCTTGAAGGTCACGCCGAACCAGTGGGACGGGGTGGAGAGCACCTCGCAGGCACCCTGGCCGGACTTGATGATGCAGTCGACGGCGAAGGGGATGTAGAACTCCTTCTTGGGCTCGTTGAGGTTGATTTCGAGGAACTGCTCGAAGATGCTTTCACTCAGGGCGAAGTAATCCGGGGTGAAGCCCCACATGTTCATCGAGCAAAGCGCCTTGGCATCCAGCACGAGATGCTTCTCGCCGGTGACGGAGTTGTCGCCGTACACGACGCCGTCGGCTTCCTTGCCGATTTCCAGGTGCTCGGTGATGTCGGTAAGGTTGCCGGACTTGTCATAGGAGCAGATGCCGCGGGAAACGGTACCGTTCTCCGAAAGCGTGTTGTCCAGTTCGAAGCCGATGATGCAGTACTGCCCCTTCGTCTCCGCATGGGCGCGGCACCAGTCGGCGAGGATGCGGAAGGACTCCTTGCCGTAGAAGTCGTCTCCGTTGATGACGGCGAACGGCTCGTGGATGACGTCCTTGGCCATCAGCACGGCGTGGGCGGTGCCCCAGGGCTTGACGCGCTCCGGGTTCAGGGGGAAACGGGCGGGAATCTTGTCCAGCTCCTGGGTGACGAAGACGAACTCGAGAGGCTCGCCGTCGACAGTCTTGACACCGGCGTACTTTTCGTGTACGGCCTTTTCCATGTCGGCCTTGAAGAATTCGCGGACGATGTAGACGACTTTGCCGAATCCGGCTTCTACGGCGTCATGGATGGAATAGTCGATGATGGTTTCTCCGTGGGGACCGAGACCGTCCATCTGCTTGAGTCCGCCATAGCGGCTGCCCATGCCGGCGGCCAGGACGAGAAGGGTAGGTTTCATTTGTTCGAAAAATTAAATTTGTTATCGCGTTTATCATGCAAATTTACTAATTTCGCGGAAAAGAAGGATAACTATTCCCCGGTTTATGGCACAAAAGAAGGACAAGGGCAATCTGCTTACCCGAAGCGACCACAATTACTTCCTTCCGTTCGTCATCGTCGTTACGGCGCTGGCGGCGCTGTGGCTGCTGTTCCTCTCGCACAGCAGCGTGCTGAACTGGGTGCGCGCCAACCTGGAAATCCAGCGTCAGGAGCGCCAGATGGAGAAATACCGCAGCGAAATCGACGCGATGGACGCGGAAATCCAAGCCCTGACGAACAGCCGCGACTCCCTGGAAAAGTTCGCCCGGGAGACTTATCACTTCGCCGCTCCCGGCGAAGATGTGTACATCCTTGAGTAAACAGATTCCCGGTCAGGCCGGGAATGACGAAAAGATTTCCACCGTCCGGCGTGCTTCGGCGACGTCGTGGACGCGCAGCCAGGTGGCGCCGCGCTGCAGCGCCATGTAATGCGCCACCTGCGTGGCCGGCAGCGATTCTTCGGGCGTGATTCCGAATCGTTTGTAAATCATGCTTTTGCGGGAGACGCCCACGAGAATGGGCATTTGCAGAATCTGCAATCGGTCCAGTTCCTCCAGAAGCGTCCAGTTCTGTTCCACCGTCTTGGCGAAGCCGAAGCCGGGATCCAGGATCCAGTCGGTAACTCCCGCTTTCGCGGCCCGTTTGGCGAATGCCTTGAAATACTGCAGTACCTCGGCGGTTACTCCTTTGGGATAGTCTGTCAAGGATTGCATCGTTTCCGGCGTTCCGCGCATGTGCATGGCGATGTAGGGAAGTCCCAGGCGACCCACGAGCGGAAGCATTTCTTCGTCATATGCCCCTGCAGAAATGTCATTGACCATAAACGGTCCGATGCAGTCGTACGTACGGTCCACAACGGTCGCCCAGTAGGTGTCAATGGAAACGCATACATCCGGAAACGCCCCCCGGAGGGCCTGTAAGGCCGGTTCAAGCCGTTTCCACTCTTCCTCCGCACCGACGGGCTGCGACCCGGGCCGGGTGGAGCAGGCGCCGATGTCGATCCAGTCGGCCCCTTCCGCGACCATCTGCCGGACGCGGTCCATGAAGCCTTCGCGTGAGGCGGCCCGGCTGGGAGCATAGTACGAGTCGTCCGTGAGGTTTACGATGCCGAGGATCTGGATTTTACGTTTCATGACGCAAAAATAATTATATTTGTGAAATAAAACGAAAAGACATGCTTATCGTGCTGGAGGGCCTGGACGGGGCGGGGAAGTCCACCCAGGTCAGGAAACTGAAGGAATATCTCACCGAGCGCTGCGGAGACCTGGAATACATCCATTTCCCGCGGTACGACGCGCCGGTGTACGGCGACCTCATCGGCCGGTTCCTCCGTGGCGAATTCGGCAGCATCGAGGCGGTGCATCCGCAGCTCGTGGCCTTGCTCTTCGCCGAAGACCGGCACGGGGCTGCTCCGGAGATGCGGGAAGCCCTGGATGCGGGAAAAGTGGTTCTCCTGGATCGCTATGTCTATTCCAACATCGCCTACCAATGCGCGAAACTGCCGCAGGGGCCGGAGCGCATCCGGCTCCGCAACTGGATTTTCGACACGGAGTACGGCGATTTCAACCTCCCGGAACCCGACCTGAACATTTTCCTGGATGTTCCCATCGGATTCGTAGAGCAAAGCCTCTCGGCGCACCGCGCCGGAAATGACCGCAACTATCTGGGCGGCGGGGAAGACATCCACGAAGCGAACATCCGCTTCCAGATGGCGGTCCGTGACATGTACCGCTCCGAGGCCGCCCGCGACCCGCATTTCCTCCGCATCGACTGCGGCGACGCCGACGGGAACATGCTCCCTCCGGACGACATCTTCGCCAAGGTCCGCGCGGCTGTCGATCCTTATCTTGTATGAAAAAGGCACATCATAGACTGCGGCGCTTCTGCGCCATCCTCATCGGCCTGGTTTTCCTTGCTTCCGGCCTCTTGAAACTGTTGGACCCGGTAGGTACCGGCCTGATTGTCAGCGAGTATTTCAAGTTCTTCCACCTGGGATTCCTGCAGGGGACCGCAAAGGCCCTCGGCATGGTCCTGTCCCTTGTGGAGGCCATCACGGGCGCAGCGCTTATCAGTGGCGTTTTCCGCAAGACGACGGCGGTTATCACCTCCATCCTGATTATTTTCTTCACGGCTGTCACCGTCATCCTCTGGCTGGCGAATCCGGACATGGACTGCGGCTGCTTCGGCGAGGCCGTCCATCTTACCCATGGGCAGACACTCCTCAAGAACCTGGTCCTGCTGGCCCTGGCCCTTGTCGCTTTCATTCCGTTCCAGAACTTCGGCGTCCCCAAGAAGGGAAAGTATGTGGCCTTCTTCCTGGCCGTTCCCTCTTTGGTTTTCGCCCTCTGGCACAACGCCCGGCACCTTCCGATGATCGATTTCACGGAGTTCGCTCCCGGCACGGAACTGTTCGCCTCCCTGGACAACGATTATCAGGAAATGGACGGCAAGGTACCGACCTTTATCTACGAACGGGACGGCCAGCGGGGTTCTTTCAGCCTGGATAACCTGCCGGATTCCACCTGGACTTTCGTCGCCGTGGACACCCTTACCCGCAGCGGCATGTATAAGAGTGCATCCAAGCCCGTCCTGTCCTTCCGGGATGCGGATGGAAATTATGAGGACGAATTGGCCGTTCTCGGGAAAGTGATGGTCTTCTCCGTCTATGACCCTGCCAAGGCCGATTGGGACCATATCCGCAGCCAGGCGGCCGAAGCCCGCACCTGCGGCGCCACGCCACTCATCCTTACCGTTCCCGGCGAGAATGTTCCGCAGGATGTCTATTATGCCGACTACAAGCCCCTGATTACGCTGAACCGCGCCAATGGGGGCGCGACTTACTTCAATGACGGCGAGTTGATTTCCAAGTGGAGTCCCCGGGACGTTCCGGTCGGGGAGGATCTCAAGTGGATTCTGGACCGTGAACCGGTAGCCGCTTCCATTGACTTCATCACCGGACGCCGGATCAAGGCGCAGGGATTCGCCCTTTACCTGCTTGCCCTGCTTTTGCTGCTCTAAGGATTACAGATCCTGATAGGTACCGGTGTTCTGATTGTACCGTTGCGGCTTCAGATCCCCGATATTCTTGTCCATCCACTCGAGCCGCTTGAGATAGTCGCTGCGGAGCTGGCGGACCTTGGATTCATAATTGTTGCGGAACTTTGTGTCGTTGTGCTCCAGGGCGAGCCGATTGTATTCCAGCATCTTGTCCATGAATTCCGGAATCAAGTCCAGCCGGGGCCGGTACAGGGTCCATAGTTCCTTGACGCGGTCCACGAATTCCGGGTCCTCGAACATGTATTGGTACCAGCTGGGTTTCTTTCCGCGGGTGTCCCAGTCCGGATAGCCGCCGCGGATGCGGACGAACCAGCCGTACGGCCATGCCTGCGGCAGCGCAAAATCGCCCACCTGGTAATCCGCATTGCCGAACGCCCGGTCAAAGTCCCAGACGAAGGGCATGAACAGTTTGGTGTCCTTGTCCTTGGCGAAATAGGTGGACAGGCGCATGTTGCCGTCGATGTTCATCGAAATCTCCTGGACGAAGAAGTTCTGGATCCAGGAGTCCATTTCCACATAGGCCTTGTAGCTGTCGTCTCCGGTGAATTCCCGGGCGGCGAGTTTCCGCTCCACTTTGTTGAAGTAATTCGTGATGAAACTCTTCTGGGCGGCGGTCATCCGTTTGGCAGCGTCGTCATCCTTCGGGTCAGGGTCCTTGTACTTGATCTTTTTCCCGAAGGTGGAGGACCAGAAATAGGCGTCGCTGTCTTCCTTGTCATCCAGTTCCAGCAGATATCCGCCGTCCGTTTCGCCGGGGGCGACTACCGTGATGGGAATCTTGTTCTCCCGGTCGGGTTCCTTCTGCTCCACCAGATAGTAAAGGCCGGCATACTTCCCGTTCAGGTACACCTCGGCCATCCGGAACTTGGGTGTCCAGGGCATGCTGACCAGGCGGGAAATGCGCAGGGCTACGGCTGTACGCATCATGGTAGGATCCAGCCGGTCGGACAGGAGAATCCAGTCCTTGTCGCCTTTCATCCCGAACAGTTTGGTATGCTCTTCCAGTTTGACGCGGTAGGGATTCTTCGCGCCCCACTGGCCTTCCCACGTCGTATTGCCCCGGCCGCGGATCTGCATTTTGAGATCCTTGAGTTCCGTCACGTCGGAATACATTTTCTTCGGGTCCCGGAAGGAAATGGTCCCTCCTTCGTACGTATCCTTGGACCGGACGGGCTGGCCGGAGTTGGTCTTGATGTCGATGCGGGGGAAATCGGCAAGGCTTGAAACGGCATTGTAGGTGGGCCAGGCGGGAACCTCCGCTCCGGTGTCGGTCCAGCGGGAAGCGGACGGATCCGCCACGGTGACCTGGCACCGGGCCGTTTTCCCGCCGTCCCTCGTCGTGACGGTGACGTCGGCATAGCCGGGGGCTATGGCTGTCACCAGGCCGTTCTCGTCCACCGTAACCACTCTGGTGTCGGTAGAAGACCAGTGCACACCCGGCACCGTGGCATTGGCGGGTGTAACCGTCGCCTCCAAGGCGTAGGACATCCCTTCCTGAAGGGCCAGTTTTTCGGGTTGGACGGATACGGCCGTAACGGGGACCGTCACCTCTTCAATGACGTCCGGTTGACAAGACACGCCCGCAAGTGCGAGCGTGCCTAAAATCCATGTCCGGATATGTTTACGAGTCGGCAAATCAGAGGCTTCGCTTGATTTCCACGACCGTGAAGGCTTCGATGACGTCTCCGATGTGGATGTCATTGAAGCGTTCCAGGGCGCAGCCGCACTCGAAGCCGGCGGCGACTTCCTTGGCGTCGTCCTTGCCGCGCTGGAGCGAAGCGAGGGCGCCCGTGTACACGACGATGCCGTCGCGGATGAGCCGGACCTGGGCCTTGGCGGTAAGCTTGCCTTCCTTGACCTGGCAGCCGGCGATGGTGCCGACCTTGGAGATCTTGAAGGTCTGCTTGACCTCGGCGGTGGCGGTGACCTCTTCCTTCTTCTCCGGCTCGAGCATACCCTCGATACCTTCCTTGACTTCGTTGATACAGTCGTAGATGACGGAGTAGAGGCGGATTTCGATGCCTTCCTTCTCCGCGGAACGGCGCGCTTCGGCGGACGGACGGACCTGGAAGCCGATGATCACGGCGTCGGAGGCCTCGGCCAGCAGGACGTCGGATTCGGAAATGGCACCCACGGCCTTGTGGATCACGTTCACGCGCACTTCCTCGGTGGAAAGCTTGATGAGGGAGTCGGAGAGGGCTTCCACGGAGCCGTCCACGTCGCCCTTGACGATGATGTTGAGCTCCTTGAAGTTGCCGATGGCGATACGGCGGCCGATCTCCTCGAGGGTGAGGTGCTTCTGGGTCTTGATGCCCTGGATGCGGATGAGTTGCTCGCGGCGGTTGGCGATGGACTTCGCCTCCTTCTCGTCGGTCATCACGTTGAATTTCTCACCGGCGGCGGGAGCGCCGTTGAGGCCCAGGATGCTGACCGGGGTGGAAGGACCGGCTTCCTTGACCTTCTGTCCGCGCTCGTTGAACATCGCCTTCACGCGGCCGTAGTAACTGCCGGAGATGATGACGTCGCCCACTCTCATCGTGCCGTCCTGCACGAGAACGGTGGCGAGATAGCCGCGGCCCTTGTCCAGGGAGGACTCGATGACGGCGCCGCTGCCGAGCTTGTTCGGATTGGCCTTGAGTTCCAGGAGGTCGGTCTCGAAGAGAACCTTCTCCAGGAGCTTGTCCACGTTGATGCCCTTCTTGGCGGAGATTTCCTGGCACTGGTACTTGCCGCCCCAGTCTTCCACGAGGATGTTCATCTCGGAGAGCTGGCGGCGGATGGTGTCGGGATTCGCACCGGGCTTGTCGATCTTGTTGATGGCGAACACCATCGGGACGCCGGCGGCCTGCGCGTGGGCGATGGCCTCCTTGGTCTGGGGCATCACGGCGTCGTCGGCCGCGACGATGATGATGGCGAGGTCGGTCATCTGGGCGCCGCGGGCACGCATGGCGGTGAAGGCCTCGTGGCCCGGGGTATCCAGGAAGGTGATCCGGCGGCCGCTGGCGAGCTTCACGTTGTACGCACCGATGTGCTGGGTGATACCACCCGCCTCACCGGCGATGACGTTCGTGTTGCGGATGTTGTCCAGGAGGGAAGTCTTACCATGGTCGACGTGGCCCATCACGGTGATCACCGGGGGACGCTCGACGAGGTCTTCCTCCTTGTCCGGCTCCTGCTGTTCGATTTCCTCGGTCAGTTCGGCGGTGACGAATTCCACCTTGTAGCCGAACTCCTCGGCCACCAGGACGAGGGTCTCGGCGTCCAGGCGCTGGTTGATGGACACCATCATGCCGAGGGACATGCAGGCGCCGATAACCTTCACCACGGGGGTGTTGTTCATCAGGGTGGCGAGGTCGTTGACCGTTACGAACTCGGTGACTTTCAGCACCTTGTTCTCGGCCATCGCCTGCTCCATCTCCTCCTGCGAACGGATGGCGGCCAGTTCGCGCTTCTCCTTGCGGTGCTTCGCGCCGAAGTTGTTCTTGGTCTCGTTCATCCGCGCGTAGGTCTCCTTGACCTGCTTCTGGATCTCCTTCTGCATCTCCTCCTGCTCGGCCTCGGTGAGGACCGGCTTGGAGAAACGGTCGTTGCCGCGCTTGCGGCCCTTGCCGGCGGCGTTCTGCTCCTGCTTCTTGCCGCCCTTGTTGGGCTCGTTCTTCTTCGGGGCCTTGTCGGCCTGCACCTTGGTGACGTCCACCTTCTGGGAGCCGCCGCCCTTGATGCGCTCGCGCTTCTTGCCCTTCTTCGGGTCGAACTGGGAAAGGTCGATCTTCCCCAGGACCTTCAACTGGGTGGCCTGCGGGGCCGGGCTCTCCGGGGCGGGGGCTTCCGCTGGGGTCTGGGCGGAAGGACTCTCCTCGACGGGGGCCTCGGTCTCAGGCTCTTGCTCGTCATTCCCGACCTGGGCGGGAATCTCTTCGACGGGTTCCGGTTCGGGCTCTGCAACGGGCTTGGGCTCGACGACGGGCTCCGGTTCCGGTTCCACGACGGGTTCCGGTTCGGGCTCGATGACAGGCTCCGGTTCGGGCTCTGCCACCGGCTCGGGTTCGACGACCGACTCCGGTTCGGGTTCCTTCACCGGCTCCGGTTCGGGCTCGATGACGGGCTCCGGCTCGGGCTCCTTCACCGGCTCCGGTTCCACGACGGGTTCCGGTTCCGGCTTCGCGACGCTCCGGGACAGGTTGTTGCTCTTGATCACGGTCACGCGCTCGGGCTCGTACTCGTCCTCTTCGTCCCGGGAACCGGTGGTCCGCCGGGATGCCTTGTCCAGGATCTCGGTAAGTTTGACGTCCACCTTCTCTGCGGCTTCCTTGAGTTCGAGGTCCTTGCCGAACTTCTTGTGGAGTTCGGGGAGGTACTCGTCGGAAACCTTCATGTTCGGGTTGGCGTTCTCGATGCCGGCTCCCTTCGAATTCAGGAAGTCCACGAGCGTGTCAAGCCCGATGTTGAATTGCTTGATAAGTTTGTTCAGTCTGATTTCTGCCATATAATAACCCCGGTTTTTTACTGTTTATTCTTCCTCGAACTCGGACTTGAGGATGGCGAAGACCTCGTCCACGGTCTCGTCTTCCAGGTCGGCGCGGCTGGCGATGTCGGCCGGATTGAGGGCGAGGACGCTGCGGGCGGTGTCGCAGCCGATGGCCTGCAGGCGCTCGATCACCCAAGGATCGATGACGTCCGTGAATTCGCTCAGGAGGACGTCCTCTTCCTCGGCCTCGTCCTGCGGCAGTTCGCGCCAGACTTCGATCTCGCGTCCGACGAGCATGCCGGCGAGTTTGATGTTGCAGCCGCCCTTGCCGATACCCTTCTTCACTTCCTCGGCCTGCATGTACACCTTGATCTTGTCCTCGGGACCTTCGCCCAGGTCGATGCGGGAGATGCGGGCCGGGTTCAGGGCGCGGGTGATCATGAGTTGGGTGTTCGCGGTCCACTGGATCACGTCGATGTTCTCGTTGCGGAGTTCGCGGACGATGCCCATGATGCGGGAACCCTTCACGCCGATGCAGGCGCCGATCGGGTCGATGCGGTCGTCATAGGACTCCACGGCCACCTTGGCGCGCTCGCCCGGGATGCGGACCACCTTCTTCACGGTGATCAGGCCGTCGTAGATCTCCGGAACCTCCATCTCGAACAGCTTCTCGAGGAAGGAGTCGGTGGTGCGGGACAGGACGATGTACGGCGTCGTGTTGTTCTTCATCTCCACGCTCTTGATGATGGCGCGGATGGTGTCGTTCTTCTTGAAGCGCTCGCCCGGGATCTGCTCGGACTTGGGCATGCGGAGCTCGTTGCCGTCCTCGTCGAGGATGAGGACCTCGTTCTTCCAGGTCTGGTACACCTCGCCGGTGAAGATCTCGCCCACCTTGCCGGAGTACTTCTTGAAAACATTGGCCTTCTCGATGTCCATGATGCGGCCCTGGAGGTTCTGGCGGATGTTCAGGATGCCGCGGCGGCCGAAGGAGGAGAGGCTGAGCTTGCGGGTGTAGGTGTCGCCGATCTCGTAGTCGTCGT
>JAEEGJ010014459.1_pt1 | contig 18720 bp, 12 predicted proteins | sample 8958761 | NCBI WGS metagenome assembly JAEEGJ01 (sample SAMN16246546, study PRJNA631951) | gut metagenome | biome: gut microbiome; feature: rumen; material: RS-attached | host: Bos | place: Iran: Karaj | collected 2018-10
CGCGCCCAGTCGCAGATGAATGCCTTTAAAACGCTCCACAATGGCGAGATCCTGATTCAGGCAGGTGACAAAACCTACAACATTTCAGGTATAGAACAACGAAAAGGATATTAGTTTTTGCCGTCATGAAACAAAATTTACTATTCATTTTTGCCCTGCTTTGCGCGGTCGCACAAGGGGCATGGGCACAGAGAGTTGTTGACCTCTCTTTCATAACCCAAAACTATGTTGCTGAATATGGCGACGTGCTGACGGGCAGACTCCTCTTTCCTGTAAAAATCTCAATTAACCATAATGCACATGTTACGCTTAGAAATGTGAGCATCCTTGGCGTTGATGATGGTTCATATGGTTATTCAGGCATAACTTGTTTGGGCAATGCCACCATCACACTTGAGGGCGATAACGAAGTCTGTGGCTTTTATAGGTATCAGCCAGGCATTCAGCTTGGCCCAGAGAACACAACACTCACCATCAAGGGCGATGGTTCTCTCTATGCCTACAGCCATGGCTGTTTTGGCATAGGTCCTGACCGAGTACCGAATAGTGGTAATCTTATAATAGAAGGAGGCAATATTACGGCTGTTGGTGCAGAAGATTACCCAGGTATCGGTACTAGTGATAAGAGAACAATAGGCAACATCACCCTTAAGGGTGGAACCATCCGTGCCTATGGAGGTAAATCTGCTCCTGGAATTGGCGGTGGTTGGAAAGGTAACTGCGGTACCATTACCATTGATGGCAGTACTGTTTATGCTTATGGTGGTGACAAAGCTCCTGGCATCGGCTGCCGGGATGGTGATGATGATTATGGTCGCCCTAACAAAGAAGGCATCAACATACATATATTAAGCGGTTATGTAGAAGCTTACGGCGGTGAATCGGCTGCTGGTATTGGTGGCGGAAATCGCTGCAATGGTGGCACCATTACCATTGATGGCGGCACGGTGAAAGCCTATGGTGGTAGTGATGGTGCCGGTATAGGCGGCGGATACACCGATCATGGCGGCAGCATAACCATAAATGGCGGTACCATCACGGCTACGGGTGGTTCCGAAGGTGCTGGTATCGGCGGTGGCGAGGACGGTTCTGGTGGCGAGATTAACATTTCCGGCGGTACCATCACGGCCACGGGTGGTGATTATGCTGCTGGCATTGGCGGTGGAGATGCTGCCTCCGGCGGTACCATCCGTATAACAGGCGGCGACATTAAAGCCTACGGTGGAACAGATGGTGCCGGCATTGGCGGTGGCGAAGACGGCAACAGCGGCTCTATCTACATCTCTGGCGGCGATGTGTATGCCCTTGGTAAAGACTATGGTGTGGGCATCGGTGCCGGCGAGGACGGTGACGTGGATTATATCTCCATTAGCGGCGGCAAAATAAAAGCCGAAGGTGGCATGGATATCATGCGTGCTGTGGGTGGCGAAGACGATGAAGACTACTATTCCAGCCATCTCAGTATCGGCGATGGCGTCAAGGTCATTTTCCACGTGGGATCTATTATAGGAGATATGCTCATCAATTATTCCGATCGGTCAACTGTGATGAAAAATGGCAGACTGTTTGACTTCGTGCCTTGTGACCACGAACCTCGTGCTGAGAATACCGCTTACACAGCCATCGACCCGTTTGAGCACAAGTTCTTTTGCCAGTACTGCGGACCGATCATTGAGTCCCATACGTATGATAGTGAGGACAGATGTATTGTCTGCAATTACTACGACCCCATTCATAAAGTTCATTTCTTAGAGATGGAATACGATGAGGAAAGAAATGATTACATCTATCATGAGGTATCCGAGTTAGAAATCACTGTACCATCATTCAGAGAATTTACGATGCCAATGCCTATATTTACCAATTTAAAGGACTTGGTTTTCGCGGGATGGGTTAAGGGAATACCTTACGTTGAGAACTATCCATGGCTGTCAGGTTACGATAAACCGGTACAGCCGGGCGTTGTTATAATGATGGAAGAGCAGGATCTTTATTATACGGCCAGATATCGTAAAAGAGAAGGTGAACCTGAAGATGACACTAAGTATCTGACTTTTACTGACGGAATGGCGTTGACCAGCGAGCTTGAAGAGGCAATGGGCCAGACGTTCGACATCACCTTCCAGGGCCGTCAGTTTATCATCAACTCCGAGTGGAACACGCTCTGCCTGCCGTTTAGCATGACTGCCGAACAGATCGGTGACTCGCCATTAGCAAATGGTAAGATCGTGGAGCTTGACACGGAAAAGACCACACTGAGCGACGGCGTGCTGACCATAGCCTACAAGACGGCTACTGAGATCGAGGCTGGCAAGCCTTACATGGTGAAGTGGGTTATCGGCGAAGAGGATGAGAATACTCACATCGACGACCCGGTATTCAAGCGTGTGACCATCAGCGCCGCTGCGCCTACTGCCGTATCGGCAGCCGGCATCACCTTCTGCGGAACGTTCGCTCCATTGACTCTGGCCAGTGGCGACAAGACAAGGCTGTGGCTTGACGACGATGTGCGCCTGCGCTGGGTAAGCGGACAGGACGAACAGGTGAGCCCCACCTGGTGTTACTGGAACTTAAACGGTCTGGATGCCAGCACGCTGAACGCCATCGTGGTGACGTTCGACGACGGCAGCCGCCCCATCGTAGAGCTGATGGACGGCATGAAGGACTTCAGCATCCTCTCGGCCTTTGGCGAGCAGGAGGTGAACGCCTCGATGGAGGGCCGCGAACTGAGTGCTGTGCAGCAGGCTGACGGCACCTGGCAGAGCCGCGCCTACACGGTATGTCTGCCGTTCTATGTAGAGCTGTTTGGCACAGGCTGCGACTTCACCATCTACTCTAAAGCCGAGATAACAGAGAATAATGAGCTGCTGTTTACGCAGGAGATGCTGCCATTCCTCTATCCGGGCAATGCCTACCTGATTGTTGTGAACGAGGGCACACTGCGTTTCCAGGAAGAAGGTGTGACGCTTGTTGACGAGGCCAGAGAGGCAGATGATTATTCGAACAGTGTTCTGTTTAATTATCTCGACGAGCAGATTGCAGGCTACTGGCTGGGCAGCCTGAAGACCATCAGCCACGACGAGGCCGTGAGCCGCAAAGCCTTCACGATGACGGGCGACGGCTCGTTCCAGCGCATCACCGACGGGAATCCCACGTGGCAGTGGCCTGCATTCAGAGCTATGTTCTGTGCCACCGACCTGATGACCGCCGACAAGCTGACAACGAAGTATCAGCTCGACGCCAACGGTGTGGAAGATGAGGAGGCAGATCGCAGCCTGCCTGCTCCCAACAGCTATCAGGGCGACAACGAGGGCGACAACGAGGCTACGGGCATCGCTCCCGTGATCCACACCATCGACCTCGACGGCACCGAGCGCTGGTTCGACCTCAACGGTCGCCAGCTTAGCGGCAAGCCCGCCAAGAAGGGTGTGTATATCAATAAAGGTAACAAGGTCGTGATTAAGTGAGAATAAAGCTTGAGCTCGCTCATGCTTTATCGAGCGTTTGGAGCAGCGAGAACCATCAAGCTTGCTTGTTTGGTCGAGTCGCGACAAACGAAGACAAAGTCAACGTGAGCGAACTAGAGTAATAACTCAAGGTCGTGATTAAGTGAGAGTTAGAATGAAACAATTTAAACAAATAAGATAATGAAACAAAAATTTCTATTCACAATTGCCCTGCTGTGCATGGTTGCACAAGGGGCATGGGCACAATCTTATGTTAGGGATGGCGCGATACTGTCAGGTTATACAGAAGATTATTTTGTTATTGAAGATGGTGCTACGGTAACACTTATGAACCTACATGCTACGTGTAACTCTGAACATGCTATAGAATGTGCAGGTGATGCCACCATCATACTGGCTGATGGATCGTCGAATGAAGTTAAAGCCGCTAGAGCTGCTATCTGTGTGCCGATGGACCCAAACAAAACACTAACTATTAAGGGTAACGGCTCAATTCTTGCTAAGTCCGAATTAAAGGGTGCCGGTATTGGTGGTGGTGACAGAAAAGGACATCGTGATGGCAATCTTGTGATAGATGGCGGTATAATCACTGCCATAGGTAACTATGGCGTAAATGGTAAAAACAATCACAACACTGATAGTGGCCCTGGTATCGGTGCTGGCCCTGAAGGTAGTATGGGAGATATCACTATCAATGGTGGTACCATCACCGCTAAGGGCAGCGTTTTTGCTGCTGGCATTGGTAAGGGATTTTATAAAGATAATACTGTTGGTCAGGTTGGCACCATTACTATTAATGGCGGCACTATCATGGCATATGGCGGTACTGAAGCTGCAGGCATTGGCGGCGGTAAGAATCGTACTGGCGGTGATATTTTCATCTATGGCGGTGATATTACGGCCTACGGCGGTAAATATGCAGCCGGCATAGGTGGTGGAATTAACGGTCGTGGCGGAGCCATCTGGATAACTGGCGGCACAGTGAAAGCCTACGGTGGAACAGACGCTGCCGGCATCGGCGGTGGAGAAAGCGGAAACAGCGGCTCTATCGTCATCAACGGCGGTGATGTCTATGCAAGTGGTGACGGCTATGGTGTGGGCATCGGCGCCGGCGAGGACGGCGATGTGGACAACACAATCAGTATCAACGGCGGCACCGTTGATGCCTACGGCGGCTTAGAAATCAGGCGTGCCATTGGCGGCGAGGACGCTGAAGACTATTCGCACATCAGCATAGGCGACGGAATGCTAGTTGCAGAAGTATCTAATTCCCAAGAAAGTCTTCTTCCAAATTATTATAGAGGTCTCTTTTTATCATCATATATAAGGCTTAAATTCTCAACCTGCAAGCATGAAAATGAGAAAAAGATTTCATACACCCCGATAGACCGGGAAAAGCATACGTTCTACTGCAGTCTGTGTCAATATTCGGAGGTTCAGGAACACGATTTCGATAAAAACAACGATTGTAGGTACTGTAAGTTGAATGTCCCGGTGCACACGGTTCATTTCTATGAGTATTATGTCAGCACGGCCAATCTGATGAAATACAAAGAGGTGAGCACGCTGACAGTCTCAGAGGGCGATCCGTATTATCTGCCTGGACTGTCGGAAGATGTACCTACGTATTACAGTTTCAAGGGATGGTCAGTGAGCAACGAGCAATTATGGCAACCCGACAGATCAACGGGCGTCAATACAGAAATAACGACGTATATGGAAGAGGGCGAGGTGCTTCAGCAGCCCGACGCCCAACTCACCATGGGTACAGACGGCGACGTCTATGTCTATGCACGCTATAGTAAACTGATCAATTACAATGCCAACAATGAGATGTTACTCAGTTCCCAGAACGGTCAGAAGGTGGATTTCATCTTCAGAAACCGAGCTTTAAATATCGGGCCCAAGTGGCAGACCATCTGCCTGCCCTTCGACCTCAACAGTCTTGAGGGTACGCTGCTGGAAGGCTGCACGCTGATGGAACTGGACGAAGGCAACTGCAGCCTGGAAAGCCGCGTGCTGACCATGGCGTACAAGAAGACCAACAGCATCAAGGCCGGCACACCTTATCTGGTGAAGCGTGAGGAAGGCTCACAACCGCCTCTTTTAGTTTCGCCTATATTCAGCGATGTAATCCTCAATGATGTTGACAACCCGTGGGTGAGCTTCAATGACAAAGTATTTTTTGAAGGACTCCATGCTCCCAGGACTATAACCGACGGACTACAGGTATATCTCTTCATGGACGATGACGACCGTCTGCATTGGTATTCAGGCAAGGACAAGACGGTGAAAAGCTCCGAATGTGTTTGGTATTATCAGGATGGTCAGTTCACCGCGTTCAGAGCCATCATATTGAAGTTTGACGACGGCAGCACGCCCATCGTGGAACTGGTTGACGGCAAGGAGGCTGACGACGTGCTCACGGCCTTTGGCGATCAGGAGGTGAACGCCTCGATTGAGGGCCGCGTGCTGAGTGCCGTGCAGCAGGAAGACGGCACGTGGCAGAGCCGCGCCTATACGGTATGCCTGCCGTTCTATGCAGACTTGCTTGACGCAGACTGCGACTTTACCATCTACTCTAAGGCAGAAGTTACACAGGATGGCGAACTGCTGTTTACGCAGGAGATGTTGCCATTCCTCTATCCCGGCAATGCCTACCTGATTGTTGTGAACGAGGGCACGCTGCGTTTGCAGGAAGAAGCCGTGACGCTGACAGCCGAGGCCAAAGGGGCAGATGATGACTCGAACGCCGTGCTGCTGAATTATGCCAACGATCAGATTGCAGGCCACTGGCTGGGCAGCCTGAAACCCATCGGTCACGACGAGGCTGTCAGCCGCAAAGCCTTCACACTGGCAAGCGACGGCTCGTTCCAGCGTATCACCGACGAGCATCCCACATGGAAGTGGCCTGCCTATCGTGCTATGTTCTGCGCCACCGATCTGATGACCGCCGACAAACTGACAACGAAGTATCAGTTCGACGCTAACGGTGAAGAAGAGGAAGACCGCAGCCTGCCTGCTCCCAACAGCTATCAGGGTGACAACGACGGCGAGGCCACAGGCATAGCTCCCGTAATCCACACCATCGACCGCGACGGCACCGAGCGCTGGTTCGACCTCAACGGTCGCCAGCTCAGCGGCAAACCCACAAAGAAGGGTGTGTATATCCATCGTGGCAAGAAACAGGTAGTGAAATAATTATTCCTCACAAAGGGTCAGACCCTTTGTGAGGTCTCTGTCTGAAACATTGAAGCCGTCGACATTCACATGCCGGCGGCTTCTGAATAAGATCAGGCGATTATCTCGATGGAATACTTCTGACAAGTCATGGTCTTGTGAGGTGAATAGCCCAGCCTGTTCAAGGCGCGGCCCACTTCGACATTGATGTTTTTTGTCAGGTGGAAATTGGGGAAGGAATTGTTCAGTATCTCCACGATCTCATCGACACTCTTCAGCTTCGACTTGTCTTTGTCGTCGGCACGTCGGAACGTCAGGCTGATCATCTTCTCCAGACTGCCCACACGCTCAAACTGACGGTTCTCGTCGATGATGCGCTGGTTCTCGTCTTCATCAAACCAGTAGCGGTCGCCACGGGCGATCTCTGCGACTAACTGGGCATAGAGCTGCGGATAGTCGATTGGCGTGAGGGTGTCGATCTGATTCTCGACGACGATACAGACGAAGCGTCGCGAACCGCTCTTGTCGTCAGGTAACGGCCGCATATTGTTCGTTGTGGCGATGAACGAGGCATAGCGTCGGCGCTGCTCATAGGCCTTGCCGTAGGGCGGACGCATCTTCACGTCGCTCTTGGAGATGAGGTGCTTCAGCAACGGCTGCTGACTCTTCGACAGCATGTCGAACTCGTCGATGTTGATCAGCGCGAACGAGGTGAGTCCGAGGTTGATGGCCGTCTCGTTCTTGAAGTCGATCTTGTCGATATAGTAGTCACGCAGCTCCTCGGGCAGCAGGATGCCGCAGAAGGAACTCTTGCCGCAACCCTGCGGACCGATGAGCATCGGCACGATGGCGTTGCCGTGGTTGCGGTCGATACCCTTCCAGTGTGCCACCATCGAGAGCAGCCACTTGTGGAAGTCTTCCGTCCAATGCGGATTGCTGGTCTTGATGCGCTCTGCCAAGGGTGTCACACGGTCCTGTCCGTCCCACTTCGGCAGTTGCTCCAACCACTCGTTCACAGGGTCGAACTCCGGTATCATCGTCGATTCGACATAGCGCTTGATGTCCTTGTCCCACGAGTCGAGTCCGGCCTTCAGCGCACGGATCGACATCGTGTTCATCGCCTCCTTCGTCAGGTCGCTGAATCGGTAGTCGAAGGAGTCCTTCGATCGGTACTGGGCGACGCCCGTCATCACATTCTTCCGCAGCTCGTAGCGCGAGTTGAGGAAGGCCTCGGTCTTGTAGGTCAGCAGCTGCGAGGGCTTCACGTGCTTCAGCGGCCAGGTGGCCTTCAGCGTCTTGGAGTACTGCGAGTCGAACACCGTCTGCACATACTCCGCATCCTCGTTCAGCCGTCCGTCGAAGAGGGTCATCTTCACGGCGAAGGCCTCCTCGATGCCGCTCTCGTGGCAGTTCATGGCGAGCACCTCCAAGCAATGAGGAACAAAATCCTCTTCCTTGTCCAAGCGGCACTCCTCGAGGGCATCGGCCTTGCAGGCCTGATACTCATGCCGGCGGCTGGCCTCGGTGGATAGTCCTGGGATCACTCCCTCCTGTCTCCCGACTCCTGACTCCTGTCTCCTTTCATGCCGCACCGTCCTCGACAACCGTTCTGCCGTCTGGTCATCAGGAGAGACGATCATCACCGCGCAGTCGGGATCGAAGTACACATCCTCGTCGTGACTCATCTCACAACTGCTGCGCAGCGACGGCGCGATGTTCTCCACACGGATGGCCAGTTGGGTGGAGTAGAGGTAGTGGAACTTCGCATAGGCGTTCAGATTGAAATTCTCGACTTCCGACTGCCAGTATCCCTCGGGGTTCTGCCAGTTGTTGCGCTCGGCAGCCTGACAGACGAGCTTCACGCTCCGTCCGTCGGCCCCCACGAAGGCCAGCAGGGTGTAGTCGATGAGGGCTGCCTCATTGCGTATCTCCTCTGCCGTCTTGCGGTCGGGCAGGTTGTTGATCTCCAGGAGGATCATACCATTATATAAATAGGTCCACTGCTTGCCTTTCTCGTTCTTGATGGCCGAGGCGAAGCAGATGCGGGGCCTTCCGGTCTGTTCCTCAATCAGTTTGCCGCTCTTCAGCTTGCCCTTGCGGATCATCTCCACCACATCGCCGAGTGAATACCGGGTGTAGCGCTCCTGTCCGTCGCGCAGATTGATCAATGTCACTGTCTGTCTGGTTATCTCTGTCATAAATCGCACGCTTTTGCGTGCAAAGTTACAAAATTTTTAGGCGATTTGCAAGAAAATCTATGATTATTTTTCATTTTCTCTTCCATCTTCCATACAAGTGCCAAAAATATCAGTATATTAAGGCATTTCTGAATATGGAAGAATGCAATTTCTCTTCCATGTCTCTTCCATGCTTTGACTTTGACTTTGCAGGCATTAAAGTCCGAGTTTAGGCTAACTAAACTGGGACTTTACCCTAACTAAACTCTAGAATTCTCGAGAGAATTGCGGACTTTGAAGGCTACTTTCTTGGGGTTTGAAGGCTACTTTCTCCGACTTTAAAGCCTACTTTCTCCTACTTTGAAGGCTACTTTCTCTGACTTTAAAGCCTACTTTCTCCGACTTTACTGCCTCCAAACTATCTTTTTCCCCTCCTGAGTAGGAGGGGTTGGGGTGGTCTGATCCGCCATCTTGCCCCTCCATGCTGTCATACTAATGCCTTGTACGAGTCGTTCAGATGCCTTGTACAACTTGTACAGACGGCATGTACAACTCATACTAATGCTTAGTATACTGGTATACAAGGCATTAGCGTGACCTTGACTTGGCCTTTCTATACATTGTGGAAGGCATATCTATCACCATTGCCAGGCATCTCCCTCTTCAAAATGCACCGCTAAAATATGGAAGATACATGGAAGAGAAATTAGTCTCTTCCATACTCAGAATCATCAGTATTTAAAAGTATTTCTAGTAATGTTATGGAAGATGGAAGTGAACATTCATTTTTGAAATAGGCTTTACGACCTCTGCCAATGTGCGGAATATGAAGGTTGTTAGGACGCTCCCTTGCTTAAAACGAAAAAGTACCCAAAATTTTTGGTGGTATCAAGTAAAAGCCTTATCTTTGCACCCGTTAACGTCATTAATTCACTTAAATATTAAACTATGAAACAGAAATTAAGGAGAAAATGTAAGTTTTCGGTTAAAAAACTTGCGAGTGTCGAAACTTTTAGCTACCTTTGCCCATGAGTACGAGACGCGAGAAGTCAAAACCTCAGCTCAATAAGCAGTTAGAGGCTACGGTGGAGTTGACGCCAAAAGTGAACCAACGGAAAGAAAAGTTGGCAAACTACCTGATAGACGTATCGAAATACGTGCTTACTGGTGTGGTCATCACGTCACTCTTTAACGATGTCACAGATAAGACGACCATCTATCTCATTGGATTGGCTGCCGTGATTTCGACATTATGTTTAGGATTATCATTAACAAGTAAAAGAAAGGACAAGTAATTATGGGAATGTATTTAGTAGGGCTATTTGTGGTGGTACCGTGCGTGGTTGCCCTAATTTACCTGTGGCTGACCCCTGCTGGAAGACGTTGGATGAGGGCAAACAATCTGCTATAGATAAATGTCAAAGGTTAACATATTGGTTTTTCATAGTGAGAAGCCGCTGGCGTACAATTGTGCCGGCGGCTTCTGAATTTTTTCGCTATTTTGTGCGGAAATAAAAAAAATGTGTATCTTTGCATCGTGTTTAGGTAACACAAACACTATTTGGAATTGAAATATGAGAAAGGTGATGAATTGGGTGCTCGCCGCCATCCTCATTTGCGGCTGTAGGCAGGAGGTGCCGCTGACGTTCGAGGCAGGAACCTACGAGGTGACTGCACAGGGACATAACGGCGACATCCGCCTGAGCGTGACGTTTAGCGACTCGTGCATCACGGATATCAAGGTGCTGGAGCAGCACGAGACACCCCATATTGGCGATATCGTGTTCGACGAGCTGATTCCCCAGATCGTCAAGGCCAACGGTACTGGTGTGGACGCCCTGACGGGTGCCACGGTGTCGAGCCGTGCGCTGATGAAAGGTGTGGCGGAGGCAGCCAATAAAGCCAAGGTGTCGGACGGTGAGCGGTTCAAGAAAGCCTGTCTGACTAAGGAGGAGATGAAACCCTTGGAGGGCACGTGGGACGTGGTGATCATCGGAGCCGGCGGTGCCGGACTGTCGGCGGCTGCCGAGGCAGCGCAACAGGGCAACACGGTGCTGATGATCGAGAAGAATGCCGAGATCGGCGGCAACACTTTGGTGTCGGGTGGCATCTTCCAGAGCGTGATGCCATATCTGGTGTGGAATCCTGCCCAGCCCAACGCCAAGACGGGTGTGGGTTACGACGGAAAGACCTACGAGAAGGCGAAGTCGGGCCCCGGCTGTATCAAAGACCTCGAAACCATCCTCGGGTGGGAAGAGAAAGCGTTTGATGCCGACTACTATCAAACGCATGCTTTCGAGCCGGGCAACATCGTGGAGCTGGCGCCCCACGGCGTACACGCTGAATACTTGCCCGTGCTTCAGGCGCTGAAGAAGGAGATTACAGCCTACTTAGCGTGGGCAAAGCCGAAACTGGCACACGGTGTGCCGGAGACCGACCTGACGCTGTTCTCGACCAAGAACCTGCATATCTTCCAGACCTACTACGGCGGACTGCGCCAGAGTGCCGACAAGCAGGAGTGGGTGTATAGCGACCTGCGCATGGTGAACCAGATGGTGGAACAGGGGCAGAAGCTGAAGCCCTGGCTGGCCAAGATGGGCGTCACGTTCCTCGAACGGCAGATCATCATCGTGGGGGCCCTGTGGTTCAGAGGCAACAAGATGCTGGGTGCTGACATCGACACCGACGGCGACGGCACGCCTGAACACTACGACGGCAACTGGGGTGCCTACATCATGGCACCTTACACCACGTTTGCCAAAGCCAACGCGGAAAACCGCATTCTGAAATCGACCGCTGCAAAAGAGCTCATCATGGAGGGCGGTCGTGTGAAGGGTGTGAAGGCTATGATGGCCGACGGCACGCCTGTGATGGCCCATGCCCGCAAGGGGGTGATCATCGCTACGGGCGGCTATGCTGCCAATATCAGCAAGGTGATCGAGACAAACCGTTACTGGAACAAAGAATACCTCACCAGCCGCATGGCCTCGACCAACCGCAGTTCGCTGCAGGGTGATGGCCTCGACATGGCAGAAAAGGCGGGGGCTTCACTGACGGGTATGGGCTGGACACAGCTCATGCCGCTGTCGTATACCGACTATGGCAATCTCGCCTTCGGCAGCGTGTCGGATGCCGTCTTCATCAGTCCCAAGAACGGACGGCGATTCGTCGACGAGTCGCTGGAGCGTGACGTCCTTTCGGCAAAGGCCTTCGAGAGCGGCATCAGCCTTTACGGCAAGCGAGGGGTCTACCTCTATATCGGCGGAGAGGAGACCACGGAGCCGAACGAGAAGCGTGGTGTGGACGTGGCTGGCAAACAGTATGCATGCAAGCCGGCACAACTGCCTGAGTTGCTGAATAAACTGAAGATCAATGTGAGTGCCGACGCCATCCTGAAGACCATCCGCGACTATGACGCGGCCGTGATGGAGGGCCAGCAGCCTGCCGACGTGAGCAAGCGCTATGCCACCAACACCATCGGCAGGGTGACACGCCTGGAAGACGGCACCTACGACAAATCGACCTATGCGCTCGACTCTACCCTACTCACCATCCGAACGTTGGCGCCTGCCACCCACCATACCATGGGCGGACTGGTGGTGGATGATCAGCGCCATGTGCTCGATGCCAACGGCAAGCCTATCCCCGGCCTCTATGCTGCGGGCGAGGTGACGGGCGGCATCCACGGCGGCAACCGCCTGGGCGGCAATGCCCTCACTGAGATCCTGGTATCCGGCCGCATCGCCGCCACCAGCATCACACAGGATGCAAAGAAATAGCGTTATGATTTACAAGGGCTGAAATTTCAGCCCTTGTAGTTTTATTGCTGTTTTGAATATTATTTACAAAATGGAGGCATATCCAAAGTGCGCTACAATAGAAAAAACAAATAATATTTGGTTTTCTTCCCACTTATTCGTAACTTTGCAGCCTGATAGATTATAAATAAGGTATGAAGATACAGATTATCAATGGCCCGAACCTGAACCTGCTGGGGCAGAGGGAGCCGGGCATCTATGGCTCAGAGTCGATGGAGAACTACCTGCCGGAGCTGCGCAAGCGGTTCCCGGATGTGGAGATCGACTACTACCAGAGCAACGTGGAGGGCGAACTGATCAACAAGATGCAGGAAGTGGGTTTCTTTGGAGGCTACGACGGCATCGTGCTGAACGCAGGGGCGTACACCCACACGAGCGTGGCGCTGCACGACTGCATCAGGAGCCTGAAGTGTCCTGTGGTCGAGGTGCACATCTCGAACGTTCACCAGCGCGAGGAGTTCCGCCACAAGTCGATGATATCGGCAGCGTGCAAGGGTGTGATCTGCGGATTCGGGCTCGACTCGTATCGCCTGGCTGTTGCAGCATTGGCTAACGACAAGTAAGTAATGATTAACGACAACTATGACAACTAAGACAACATTATTGGCGACACTGTCGCCACAGGCAGAAGTTCTGCCTGAAAAAAGTTGTCTATGTTGTCTAGGTTGTAGTCAAAAAGAAAAAGTGAATAGCGAGCTGGAGGAGTATATTCTGAGGCATTCGGAGGCGGAGCCTGAGTACCTGTATCGGCTGTGGCGGGCGACGAACGTACACACGATACACGGACGGATGGCAAGCGGACACCTGCAGGGGCGGCTGTTGAAGATGCTGGTGGAGATGATCCGGCCGAAGAGGATCCTCGAAGTGGGGACGTTCAGCGGCTACAGTGCCATCTCTATGGCCGAGGGACTGCCAGAGGACGGAAGGCTTTATACGTTCGAAATCAACGATGAAATGGAGGATTTCACTCGTCCGTGGATCGAGGGTTCGGCTGTGGCAGACAAGATAGAGTTCATCATCGGCGACGCGCTGGAGGAGGCTCCGAAGCTGGGCATCACGTTCGATATGGCGTTCATCGACGGCGACAAGCGGACGTATCGCGAGTGCTACGAGATGGTGCTGTCGATTCTGAGGCCTGGGGGCTTCATCCTCGCAGACAATACGCTCTGGGACGGTCATGTGGTGGACCACGCCTACGACAACGACCATCAGACGCAGGGCATCGAGGCCTTCAATGACTTCATCGCCCAGGACAACAGAGTGGAAAAGGTCATCCTGCCCCTCCGCGACGGCCTCACTCTCATAAGGAAGAAAACAACAGATTAATAAAAACGACAACTATGACAACTAAGACAACATTATTGGCGACAACTGTCGCCACAGGCAGAAGTTCTGCCTGAAATAAGTTGTCCATGTTGTCTAAGTTGTAGTCAAATAAAGCAAAAGTTGTAGTCAATTAATAAAAAAGATATGCAAGAGACAAGACAAAACAAGATAGCAAGGCTTCTGCAGAAGGAGCTGTCGCTGATTTTCCAACAGCAGACACGTGCCACTCACGGCACGATGGTCAGCGTGACACGCACGAAGATCTCACCAGACCTGAGCATCTGCACCGCCTACCTCAGCATCTTCCCATCCGAGAAGGGTGAGGAGATCCTGACGAACATCAACGCCAACGTGAAGGCCATCAGATACGAACTGGGCACGAAGGTAAGGAACCAGCTGCGCATCGTTCCTGAGTTGCGATTCTTCATCGATGACTCGCTCGACTATATCGACCGTATTGACGAACTGCTGAAGAAATAAGCAACGGACTATAGGACTAACACGACTCTTACCACAAGAAAAGTCCTTAAGTCGTGTAGTCCGTTGCAAAAAAATAGAAATATGAATTTTCCTTTCTTTATCGCAAGGCGGTATCTGTTTTCGAAAAAGTCGACGCACGCCATTAACGTGATCAGCGCCATCTCGGTCATTGGGGTGGCGGTGGCGACGATGGCACTGGTGGTGACACTCTCCGTGTTCAACGGCTTCCACGACCTCGTGGCTACGTTCTTCACCTCATTCGATCCGCAGTTGAAGGTGACGCCAGCAGAGGGTAAGACGGTAGCTGCCGATGACCCTGTGCTCACGGAAATCCGACAGTTGCCGCAGATTGAGGTGGCTACGGAGTGCGTGGAGGACCAGGCATTGGCCGTCTATCACGGTCGGCAGGCGATGGTGGTGGTAAAGGGTGTGGACGATAACTTTGAGCAGCTCACGCATATCGACGAGATCCTTATCGGCGATGGGGAGTTCTGTCTGCACGCCGCTGACATGCACTACGGCATCCTTGGCATCCGTCTGGCAGAGCAACTCGCCACAGGCTATGCCTACAAGGAGCCGATGAAGATCTACGCCCCACGAAGGGAGGGACAGTTTGACATCACCAATCCCGAAGATGCCTTCGAAGAGGACGAACTTTATTCGCCAAGCGTGCTCTTCAACGTGAAACAGGCGAAGTACGACCAGAACTATATCCTCACAAGCATCGGCTTTGCCCGTAGGATCTTTGACCAGCAGGGCATGCTCTCGTCGTTGGAACTGCGCCTGAAACCAGGCAGCAACTTTGAGGCTGTGAAGAAAGAGATCAGTAGGCTTTGTGGTACGAAGTTCGTGGTGAAGGACCGTTTTGAGCAGCAGGACGATACGTTTAAGATTATGAAGATCGAGAAGTTCATCGCTTATATCTTCCTGACGTTTATTCTGATGGTGGCCTGCTTCAACATCATTGGTTCGCTTTCGATGCTGATTATCGACAAAAAAGACGATGTGGTGACGCTGCGGAACTTAGGGGCGTCAGACAAGCAGATCGTGCGCATCTTCCTTTTCGAAGGTCGTATGATTTCTGCTATCGGAGCTGTTATTGGCATCGTCGTAGGGTTATTGCTCTGCTGGGCACAGCAGGAGTTCGGATTGGTGGCGCTGGGTTCAAGCAGCGGCTCGTTTATCATCAATGCCTATCCCGTCAGCGTGCATCCTGAGGATATCATCCTGATTTTCATTACCGTGCTGCTCGTGGGCTTCCTCTCCGTGTGGTATCCCGTGCGCTATTTCGCTAAGAGGCTACTGCAAGTGTAACTGTTTCTCCCCCTGAGTAGGGGGAGCTAGAGGGGGTCTGAGCAGTGGCAGGTCTGAGGATGAGTCTGAGGCGGATCAGACCACCCCTGGCCCCTCCCGCTCGGCTTTGCCGCTTGCTACCGTAGGGACGCAAGAACTCAGGAGGGGAAATGATTAGATTAGATGGCTGCTAATGCCAAAGAATAGTATTTGGATTCGGGACTGTCGGCCCTGGAAGGCAGCACGCAACAACATTGTGTGCCCTGTAATACGCCAGCCGTCTTCGCATAGCCGAAGAGGGTGAGTGTCTTGTAGAACACGTTTCCTGCCACGATATCAGGGAAGATAAGGGCGTCGGCCTGTCCGTCGATGATGCTGCGGATGCCTTTCTCATGCAGGCTCACGGAGTCAAGTGAGGTCTTCAGGTCTAAGGGACCGTCGATGATGCAACGGCCGAACTTCCCTGTCTGCGCCTCAGCGATGATCTCCAGATAGTCAACTGTATAGGGAAACACCTTGGCGCTGACCTTCTCTGCACAATGGATGAGCGAGATGCGTGGCTCCTCGATGCCGAGGGCGTGACAGACGTAGTTCACGTAATGGATCTGCTGACGACGCTGGGCTTCGGTAGGTACGGGGATAACGGCCGCGTCGGTAAAGAAGAGCAATTTCTCGTACTTGGGAATCTCTGCCATCGCAATATGCGTCAGCACATGGCCAGGACGCAGGATGCCTGTTTCACGGTCAAGGATGGCCTTCAGGATGATATCCGTATTGATGAGGCCCTTCATCAGGATATCTGCCTCACCATTCTTACAAAGCGCCACAGCGCGACGGGCACACTCTTCCTTGTCGTCGCCGTCAACATAGATGGGCTCAATGAATCCCATCTCCTGTCCTTTCTCCACTGCATAACGGGTGCTGGCATCATTGGCACACACCACAGCCACTCGCTTCTTGTCGCCCCGCTGCTGCAGGAAGACAATCATGTCGTTCAGATTCTTAATGGTTTGCATATCGTCGCGTTTTTATTGTTTCTTTTCCATCGCAAAGCCACCCTCAATGCCCTTCAGCTTCTTGGACAGTTTGACGATGGCATTATTGGTCGTCGTGTCGTGGATGGCTCCCAGAGAGACCATTGCACTCATGATCCTGCCGGCAGGTAGCACGAGTGTCAGTTCTCCGTCTTCCAGATGCTGCGTCACCGCTGCCGTCTGCACATTGTGGATGCCCAACAGCAGTTTGTCGCCCAGCATCCAATGGCCCTCAGCCTTATGGCCAGCCACACAACGTTCGAAGGTGCCGTCCTTGCGAAAGGTGAGGTAAGTGTTCTCAGGCGTAATATTGGCCTTTTCGAAATAGTTCGCCAACAACTTCTCCAACTTGCCAGCAGACGCATTGCCGATGGCTTTGACGATGATACGGCCAGAGGTGACCACCACGGCAGGCTCCTTAAAGACCCATGTGCCCAGGATGGTCTCGGCTGTCGCCACCTTCTCAGCAAAGGCTCCCTTTACTGTCGAGACAGCCGCTTTCACACTTCCGGCCTTGAAACCGGCCTTGACGCTGTCGATCACTTCCTTGACATCCTGTCCCCGCACGGTCGTGCAGAATGCAGACATCGCTAAAAGCAGCAAAGCATAACGAATAGACTTCCTCATGACGGTAATATTTACGATTTCGGGTCAAAGATACAACAAAAAAGTGAAAAATGAAAAGTGAATCGTGAAAAATTTGCTTCTGCCAACAAAAATTATCCATTATCCATTGTTCATTATCCATTTTTCACTAACTTTGCAGCAAAATAACTACAATAACAAATGATCCCGTTATGAGAAAAAAGCATTTACTACTCGCCCTGAGCCTGTTTGCTGCAACAAGCATCGCACAAAAGGGACAGTCTTGCGTCCCTTCGGTAGCAAGCGGCAAAGCCGAGCGCCCATTGTGCGATCAGGCACCTATGGTACTGAACTATGACCGTCCTGCTGACTTTTTCGAAGAGTCGCTGCCCATCGGCAACGGCAAACTTGGTGCCCTTGTCTATGGTGGCACAGACGACAATATCATCTATCTGAATGATATCACGCTCTGGACAGGCAGGCCTGTGGACAGGAATCTCGATGCCGATGCCCACGAGTGGATTCCGAAGATCCGCGAGGCCCTCTTCAATGAGGACTACAAACTCGCAGATTCATTGCAGCACTATGTGCAGGGACCGAACTCGCAGTATTTCCAGCCGCTGGGTACGTTGCATATCAAGGACCTGGGGCTTGGAGCCGTCAGCGACTATCATCGTTCGCTCAGCCTCGACTCTGCTATTATTAAAGATAGGTATGTGCGCAATGGAAAGACCATCGAACGCGAGTATTTCGCCTCGAACCCAGATAAACTTATCGCCATCCGGCTGCGTGGTGACATCAACTGCCGCATCGCCCTCACGGCACAGGTGCCCCATCAGGTGAGACATAATGGCCCGCCAGAACTCGGCGTGTCTGACAAAGGGCGATGGGGGAAACATGGACAGTTGACGATGACGGGTCATGCCACGGGCGATCCGATGGAGAGCATACACTTCTGCACCATATTGAAAGCCAATACAGACGGGGAGGTGACAGCCAGCGACTCATCGCTGACCATCACCAACGCTAAAGAAGCTATCCTCTATATCGTCAACGAAACCAGTTTCAATGGCTTCGACAAGCATCCCGTCCGTGAAGGTTCCGACTATCTGCAAGATGTCGTGAGTGATATCTGGCATACCGAGAACTATAGCTATGAGCAATTCTACGATCGCCACCTCACGGATTACAAGGCCCTCTATGACCGCGTGAAGATTAGGTTATCCGGAGATTCTGCACAATCCGGATATGCTGGGAACACCGACGCCCTGCTCAAGGCCTATACCGATAACGGCGGAAATAACCGCTACATCGAAGAGCTTTATTTTCAGTTCGGGCGCTATCTGCTGATCTCCTGCTC
>JAEEGJ010014460.1_pt1 | contig 18720 bp, 16 predicted proteins | sample 8958761 | NCBI WGS metagenome assembly JAEEGJ01 (sample SAMN16246546, study PRJNA631951) | gut metagenome | biome: gut microbiome; feature: rumen; material: RS-attached | host: Bos | place: Iran: Karaj | collected 2018-10
ATGAGCGAGCTTTCTAGAGAGGCCTCTGGCATCATCTGGAAACGCTTGAGCTCTTTGTTGACCTTGTCTTTGACGTTCTGAGGATATGGGTTCTCGGCCACTTTCTTCTTGATGGCGTCGATGTCGCTTTCCTCGTTGTCGCCTTCGCCAAGCTCATCGCGGATGGCTTTCATCTTTTCTCTAAGGATGTATTCTTTCTGCGATCTCTCGGCGCGGTTTCTCACGGTCTCATCGAGTTTTTTGTCGATCTCACTCACGGTCTGGGCTTCGTTCAAAAGCTCAGCGATCTTGAGGAGCCTTTTGTTGATCTCAGGCTCACCAAGGATCTGGATCTTGTCCTCGATGCTGAAGTTAAGATAGGCGGCAAGGGTGTCGCCGATGTTGTTTGGGGTTTCGCCTCTTCCTAAGGCGTTGAGGGCGCTCTTAGGGATGTCATGGGCGATGGCAGGCGTTTGTTCGACCGCTTTGACGATGCGTCTGATGAGGGCGGTCTCCTCGTTTTGGTCGCCAAGAAGATCAGGAATGACCTTACCTTCGGCTTTCCAGGTTCCGTCGTCGAATCTGAGGTTGGTCAAAGCGACGCGCTTCGAACCGATGACGCGGATGCGGTATACGCCGTTGGCGCTCAAGAAATTGACCACTCGGCAAAGGGTGGCCGTCATATAGACATCCTCTTCCCCTGTCACTTCATCTTTCTGAAGCTGGCGTTGCACGCCCACAAAGAGAAGGGAATTGCTGTCACGTCTGGCAACGTCGATGGCCTTGACGCTATAAGGTCTACCAGCCTCAATCGACTCTGTCATATTAGGAAATACAACGAGCCCACGCGTTACGAGTAACGGAAGGACTAATGTGTTGGTGTTTTCGGTTACGTTGTCCATGTGTTTCCTCCTGTTCCTTAATTATAAGGATAGTATTAGCACTTTCAATAGTAGAGTGCTAGAAATGTGCTCAGAAGTATAGAAAAGGGTCTAGTTGTTTAGCTAGACCCCATAAATCTTTGCTTAAGCTTACTTGCTGGCTTTCTTGGCGGCTGGTTTCTTAGCAGCAGCTTTTGGAGCGGCTTTAGGAGCGGCCTTCTTCTCAGCTGGAGCTTCTTCCTTCTTGGCAGCGGCTTTCTTGGCGCTGGCGCTGGAGGAATTGGCAAGGATCCAAGCGCGGACCTTCTTCTGGAAGAGGTTGTTCTTGAATCCGTCGAGGTCACGGTTGATGAATCCGCGGATTTCTTCCTCTTTCATCTTGTACTGCTCGGCCATGGCCTTGACTTCGGCGTCGACGTCGGCGTCTTTGATGAATAAGTCTTCGGCTTCGCCGATGGCGTTAAGGACGATGTAGCCTTTGAGGCTGGCTTCGGCCTGCTTCATGAAGGTAGCGCGGAGGTCTTCGATCTTTCCGCCGGTGATCTCGAGGTACTGCTCGAAGGTGAGACCGTTCTGCTCGATCTGCTTCTTGAGGTTGTTCTCGCTCTGGGCGGCTTCGTTGGCGATGATGTCCTGGTCAAGAACGAAGGTAGATCCTTCGACGATCTGACCGATGATGGCGTTGTAGAATCTCTCTTCGCTGTCACGGACTTTGGCTTCAAGGAGTCTCTTCTTCTCGAACTCTTTGAGTTCAGCGATGGTGTTGACCTCTTTGATACCGAGTTCTTTGACGGCGGCGTCATCGGCGGCTGGGATCTTCTTCTCTTTGACTTCGTGGAGGGTGACGGTGAACTGGGCTTCTTTGCCAGCGAGTTCCTTGACGTAGTTGGTTGGGAAGGTGACCTTGAAGGACTTGGTCTCATCTTTCTTCATGCCAGCGACTTCTTCTTCGAAGCCAGGGATGAAGGAATGGGAGCCAAGGACGAGAGTGTAGTTGTCGGCTTTGCCGCCATCGAATGGCTTGAGGTTGCCTTTCTCATCTGGGAGGAAGCCATTGAAGTCGATGGTGACGGTGTCGCCCATCTTGGCCTCACGCTCAACGAGGACGAGTTCGGCATTGCTTTCGAAGCGTCTTGCCACCGCAGCTTCGACTTCGGCATCGGTGACGACGTCGGCTGGACGCTCGGCCTTAAGGCCTTTGTAGGTTCCAAGTTTGGCGCTTGGGACGGTGATGATGGTATAGGCTAACTGAAGCTCGGTGTCGCTGAGTTTGGTGACGGCGACTTCTGGGCGGAAGAAAGGACGGACCTTGGTTTCCTTGATGAGCTCAGCGAAGGTTGGATTCAAAACGGAATCGATGGCCTCATTGTAGACGGCTTCCTGATTGACTCTCTCTTTGAGAAGGTTCTTTGGAGCCTTGCCTGGACGGAAGCCAGGGACGCTGACTTTGGCGCTGACCTTGTTGAAGGCTTTCTCCTGCGCCTCTACCCAAACTTCCTTCTCAAGATCGACGGTGACCTTGACGCGGGAAGGGGTGATTTGTTCAATGGTGTGTTTCATATTCAAAACCTCTTTAGTTTTTGCAACTGAATAACTATAGCCTATCTTACGATAGTTAACAAATACTTTGAGTATTTCCTAGTAATGGAGTGTGCTTTCGGCCTTACGGACTTCTTTGACCTTCTCGATGAGGGCTTTGACTTCCTCGATGTTCGCTTTCTTTTCGGCGCATTCCTTTTCTAGGTCATAGCTGCTCGAAAGATATTCATGAGCGAGGGCGCTGAAAGCCAAAAGATAGAGATCCGCCTCTTTTTCAAGCGGAAGCGGCTCTGGGAAGAGCTCGAAGATGTAATCGTTGAGGAGCTTTTTGGCGACATTAGAGACAGATGGGTCATTGAGGGTCTCATCGAGTTTCATCCTGAAATCCTCGAAGACCTTGCCGGTGAACGGAGGCTCCACCATCGCCGGCACGAGTTTGAAGGTCTTGCCGTTTTTGATGAACGTTATCTCTTTGTCGTATCTTGCGGCGATGAGATACATGAGGGCATACGTCCTCACAAGCGAGGACTTCTGACCCGTCACCAAAGCAATGAGCGATGGGACGTAATCCTTGACCTTGAGAGGGCCGATGATATTGAGGGTGGAGATGATTTCGTAATCGTCAGATTTCTCCGACAGCTTCTCGATAATCTCCTCTTCGCTATATTTCTCGGAGAGTCTGGAATTCCTCTCTTCGGTTCTGATCATTTTCGGGAGGGCGTGAAGGTACTCCTCAACCTCCTGAGAGACGTATGGGAGGTTCTCGAAATACTCCAAATCGTCATAGGCTTCCTCGAATTCCTTGAGGATGAAACGGAGCTCGAAAATGCTTCTCATTGTCTTGAGAGGAGCCACTTTGAAAAGGTCGTCACGATGGGCGTTAAGGATATTAAGGGCCTGCTTGGCGTCGCCTTTGGCGAGATATGCCGAGGCGCGATAGCTTAGCCCCGCTGGCGAAAGATCGCCTTCGGTGAGGGAAAGAAGGAGATCGTATTCTTTCTTCTCAAGAAGCGTTTTGTAATTGTCCATGCGCTTATTCTAGCGAGATTGGCCGATTATCTCCATAAAGATTGCCTTTTTGTCATAAACAACTAAAATTGTCGAAGTATGAAGAAACGTGTACTGCTTCCTCTTTTCTTTTCCCTTTCCCTAAGTGGATGCGCAAGTAATACGAACAACCAGAAAGGACCGATGGACCGTGATCAGGCCCTCCTTTCGCTTGTCCGTTACCGCGAACTGCAGAAAGTCGAATCATACGTTCCTCCGAAAACCCTCAAGCTCCGCAGCAGCGTCGATGAGCTGACTTTCCACGAAACCGAGCTCCGCGAAGCCAAGATCGAGCTTCAGGTCGATACCGAATACGTGAACGGCGAAAAAGGCCAGGTTTTCCCATATGGCCACTTCGTCATCCTCGCTTCGAAACCAAACGGAGACATCTTTGCCTATGAAAGCTGGGTCTTCGTCGAAGGAAGAACATCCGGAGACATGGTCAACGTCTACGAAAGAGGCACGGAACTCGAGAACAACGTCCGCAGGGAATACGTCTTCGAGAGCAAGCGCGATTGGCTCGACAAAGCCACTGACTGCCTTGAGACGATGAACTCCATCATCTATCACACCCCGGATAAGGTCTCCTCATCTATCGAAGAGATCGCGGACAAAGGAACCATCCTTTTCGAGAGCTATGACGAGACCTCATCAAACAACCTCGTCGGCGATATCATCTACAAAACCGAGGAAAGCGAGAAGAACGAGCTGACCTTCAAATTCGAGGATTATTGCTTAAAAACCTACTCCCACAAAAAAGGGAACGTCAAAAATGAGACGACAGCGGTCTGGAACGCCAGCATCGAGCAGGATAGGCCTGAGCCGGCTCTATTCGTCCTTGAAGGTGATTCGCTCACCAAAGCTATTCGCTAAAAGCATCTTCGGCGGCCTTAACAAGGTCGCTGAATTTTTTTAAGACATAGTCTGGGTTCTTGCTCTGGCCAAAGCCATAGGTGGCGTGGCTGAACTTGAGTCCGGCTTTGTGGGTCTCTTCCTCATCATAGAGGGTATCCCCCACATACATTCCTTTTTCGTATCCGCCTTTATTCATGAGAAGGGTCATGTTCTGGCTCTTGCTGAACTGATTGTCTCCCCAGCAGATGTAGCCTTTGAAAAGATGGCCGAGTTTGGTCGCGGCAAGGAAGGCCTCGATATAGCCTTTCTGGCAGTTGCTGAGAATAAGGAGATCATAATCCTTTGAGAGTTTCGTGAGGGTTTCCTCCACCCCTTCATAGACATCGCCAGGATGGGAGACGACGTATTCGTTCTCAAAGTCGAGGGATTTCTTGAGGAGGGTGTCCGCGTCTTCCTTCTCCATAGGAGGGAAGAGCCTTTTTGGGAATTCGCTCATAGGCATTCCGAGGCATGGGACTATCTGTTCTTTAGTGATATGGAAATGGTACTTGCTGGAGGATGCGATGAGGTCCCAAGACTCCGCGAATCTGGCGCTGGCATCCCAGAGCGTACCGTCAATGTCGAAAATCAAAGCGTTTTTCATGGGCACTATTATCTTCTTTTTTTAAAAAAAGACAACAAAGACGCTAACTAATGACTTTATTAAGTGAAAAGGTGGTGCATATTTCACTATCTTTTGTAGCATTTCATTTACAATTACTCTAAGGACAAAGGGGGTTTCTTATGAGAACTGAGAAAATGAGAATCGACAACATGGAAAAGGTCTTCAAAGCGGCGATAACGCTTTTCTCGAAGCAAAACGTCACGAACACGACCCTTCAGATGATCGCCGATGAAGCCGGGGTTTCCACCCGTTCAATCGTCAACTATTTCAATACCAGGGAAAACCTTCTCCTTGCGACTCACCAAAGATACGTCGAATACGCTTTCGGTGAGATTAGGAAGCTCTGCGAGACCGAGGAATACCAGAAACTTAGCGGACGCGAACAGGTTCTTGCTTTCACGAGACACATTCTCGAATTCGTTCCGAAGTACTACAACCACATCTACGCGATGAAGGAAATCGTCATTGCTGTGTCTGCTGCCGGCATCGCCAGCGATGAAAAGTTCATCAACGAATGCGTCATGTCCTTATCCAAACCAGTCGTCGAGTCCATGAAGAAAGGAATGAAAGACGGTTCCGTCAATCTTCCAAACGGACTCAATGAGAACAACATCAAGATGTTCCTCGTCGTCCTACGCGGCATCTTCGAGGAATACGCTGAGATCCTCAAATCGAAAAACGAGGAAGCCATCAAAACAGTATCGAGCGCGATCGAAACCCTCTACGCTTACCTCGATGCGATTCTGAAAGGAATCATCAAAGAATAAACAAAAACACCCGAGCAATCGGGTGTTTTCTTTTGTTATAGAGATAGTCTATTCGCGGTTTCTTCCGGATATTTCTTCGGCTCTTGGAGATTGATGATCCTGGCCTCCGGATAGAGCTTTGTTATTTTCTTCGTGGCCGCTTTCGAGGTGCCTGATCCGCTATAGAGAACGAAGGTGACTTTCTTACCCTCGAGGTTCAATTCTTTGAGTAAGGTATTCGTTGGAGTCGCGAATCTCGCGTTCCAGATCGGTGAGCCGATGTAGATCTCGTCATAGCCCTCGATGTTGCTGTTGTACTCCTTCAGCTTTGGGGAGGATCCTATGGTCGCTTTAAAGCCCCCTACCATCATCGAAAAGAAGAAATTGCTTGGGAGGACCTTCTTTTCGGTCTCGATTTTGCGTATATCAAATTCCTTTTCCCTAAGGACATCGGCGACGAAATCGCCATTCCCAGTGTTGGAATAATAAATGAAAAGCTTGTTCATACATCTATTGTAACAAAAGTTTGCATAGATACAAAAAGACACTCCATTTCCAGGAGTGCCTCTTGCTTTTAGGCTTTAGGGTTATCGACGTGGCCGACGAAGATCGGGCTATCGTTAACGTCTCTGATGACGTAGATGAACGGTTGGTTAAGGTCGACGTCAAGCGTTCCGTCCGGTTGCATCGGAGCGGCCTCACCGCAGGCCATGCCCGCCATAGAGACGCTTCTGACGATTGAGCCGTCTTCGTTGAACTCGACTTCGTTCCTTTGCTTGAGGGTTTGGAGGAAGGATGGCTTGTCCTTCACCGCTTCCCCGCTGAAAGCGTTCTTGAAGGAGTCGGTGTAACGATCGAAGATGCTGCCAAATCCAAGACTTTCGAGGCACGGTTTGAAATCGACGTCGCTCTTGAGATTGAATTTCGGGGTCTTGAGGTTGATTTTGAACCGCTTGTATGACTCGCTGTCTGCGGCACCGGCATACTTCTTGTATTTAGGATTCTCTTCGAAGATATTGTCGTTTTTGGTGAGCTCGAAGATATTGTCCTCAACCTTCTTAGGGATGATATAGGTCACAGAGGCGTTTCCACCATAGTAATAGTCCCTGACTGAGATATAGGAACCATAGTCAAAATAGGTTTTCGCGAAGTAGGAATGCCTCATGAACGTCGTCTTTTCTATTGAGCCGTTGGCAAGATGGAAATCGTCTTCGATGTTGTCTTCGGAAAGGTATTTGTTGGCCCAGGCGTTTTTGAAATAGAGGGTTGAGAAGAGATAAAGCCTCGTCTCATCGTCCATTTCCAAGAAGTTTTGGTCGATGAAGCCTCTTGAATTGACGGCGTTGTTGACCCATTCGACGATCCTAGACGCTTCGTTCGCAAAGGTTAGCTGGTAGGCTTCGCAATAGAGCTTCGTGAGGGTGTTCACGAAATTCTGGTTGTAGTCGTATTTGGTGTCGAAGAAGGCGGCGTTTTTAAGCTGGATCGTGGAATCTAGCTCGGCGAAGGAATTCGCCTTCATGATTTTCTCATAGAAAGTGACTCTGCTTGCCTCATCAAGACCCAAAAGCTCATTGAGATGATAAGAGAGGTCTTCTCTTGAGGAAGCGTTTGAGAGCTCATTCAATAGCGAGTAGAGACCGACGACGGAGTAGGACATGTTGTCTTGCTTCGAGGAATCCACCAATGAGTGATATGTAGTGTTCGTGAAAGAGTCATAGGCCGCTTTCTCATCGTTTCTGATAATCGATTCAGCCGGTTTTTGTCCGGAAGGGTAAGAGATATTGTTCAGTTTCTTGAAAGTGTTCGATTCGGCGATTCTAAGGTCGTTCATCGAATACTGCCTGTTGCTGAACTTAACGGATTCATCGATCTGAAGGCTCATGACGAGGAACGCAGCGGTCGGAAGGACGATGAGTGTTCCCATCGCCGCGGCAAACGCGATGAGGACCATCTTATAAGGCTTGATTTGATGTTTAGTCTTCTTGGTGTTTGGCTCAAGCTGACGAAGATCAAAAGAAAGCTCAGGTTTATTCGATTGTTCGAAATCCTTTTTGAATTGTTCTTGAAGTTTGTCCATCAGAATTCACCTCCGTAATAATCACGAAGTTTCTTGATTCCGCGCTGATACTTCGAGGAGACCTGAGACGTGGTGAGGCCATTAGCTTTGGCGATTTCCCTGGATGAGAATTCGTAGACGAGATGGAGAAGCAGATACTTGTATTCCTCTTCGTCGAGGATGTCTTTGAATTTGTCCAGGTAGAGTGAGATGCCACCATTATCTTCGGTGCCTTTGATATCGTCGGAATAGTCGAGACGGTTCTTTAGCTCTCTGTAGCGGTCGATCGAGAGATTCCTCGCGGTAACGAGCAAGAAGTACTTGAGCTTGCTCTCGCTCATGAAGTAAGTCCTTCTCTCATACATCTTGAGGAAGGCCTCATTCACGATGTCCTTCGCCTCTTCCTCGTTTTTGAGGATGCCAAAAGAAACATAGTACACGAGGTAGCGGTACTTCTCGAAAATCGTCGTGAAAGCGAGTTCGACCTCACTTTGATTTCGCGAACAGAGTTTTTTGAGTGTTGAATAGCTAATCTTTCCCATCTCGCTAAATAAGACGGACAAACCGGTTGATTTTGTCGAAATTTCTTAAAAAAGTTTTATTGTTCTTCGGCGTATGCGCTCTCGAGGTAATTCGAGACAAGCTCAACGTCGTAGAAATACGGGGCGGCTTCGGAAAGGCTAAGTTCATCGACATTTAGCGCTTTGGCCATTTCTACTGGGATGTCATAGTCTGGGGTAACGCCGTCATCGAGGTTTTTGCCATTGACGCCAGTGCCGATCATGCAGTGGCTGGAACGGAAATATGGGAGGCCATCTCCGGTGAATTCGAATGTGATCGCGCAAGAGCCACCGCTTGTCTTGGTTCCAAGGGTCTTGTATCCGAGTTTCTTCATTTCGGATGGGAAGGTGTTTCCGGCAGAGAAGCAATATGAGGAAGTGAGGACGCCGATATTAAGGGCCTCGAACCTAGCGGCTTCGAGAACGTCCACTTCGTCCCATATGCCATCGAGGCTGATATCGACGCCATAGTTCTCCGTTACGGAGGATTTGTTAAGGGTGTTCGTAAGTGTCTGATGGCCTATCGCTTCGTCGAAAAGACCGAGAAGGCCTATCAAAGCGCCTGTGTCGCCGCCGCCGTTGCAAGTCATATCAAGGACGACGTTTGTGGCGCCATCTTCAAGAGCCTGATACATGGAATCCCTGACGAAACCATAGGTGTCGCGTGGGGTTTCCTCTTTTGTTCCGGCATAGAAAGCGTCCCACTGCTCATAATCCACGAAGAAGGAATCAAAGCCGATGTAGGAAGTCGCATGTGTTTCATCGTAGTAATAATAAAATCCATCTCTCTTGGTCATGTCGCCAAAGGCGGCACTCAAAGCGTTCTCATATGGCTCAGTAACATTATTGGCTTCTGATCTGTTGATGTATTCCTGAGCCAAAGGAGCGAGCAAAGGATCCTCAAGGCATGCACTAACGATATTCGTATAACCCGTGTAATCATTGCCCTCGACATAAGGGTTCTCGATTTCGGTATAAAGCAAAGGCGTTGTGTGTCCTCCATCATAAAGGCCCATGAAAAGCTCGTGGAAGCCTTTGTAATAGGTCACTTTGTCTTCGGAGAGAAGGTGCGCTTTGATGGATGGGTAGAAGGTCTCAAGAAGGCCATTGAGACCCATTGAGATGAGGTTCGTGTCCCCAAAAAGGAGCTGTGAGGTGTATCCGCGGTCATTGTCGAACATCATGCAAAGCTGGTTGTAGGAGTATTCGATCATATCCTGCGGGCGTTTCGTGGCGAGGTCACTGAGGACATTGAAGTAAGCGTCTTTGAAATAACGAGGACCCCTTGTCTCCCCTGTCAAGGAACCGTAGGCATCGCAGACATAGATGCTCTCTCCGTTCCAAGCGGTCTGGATAAGGCTCAAACCGCCGGCAAAGCAGCTCAAAAGGGTGAGAGGCGCGTAAATCAAACCGCTCGAAGTGGAGTGGATGTCGATGTGATAGCTAGAAAGATCGATGACCTTATCTATGCCAGAAGTTATCTTTGGGCTTTTGTATTCGAGGAAAGTCGTGGAGTTCTCGAAATCAAAGTCCGGGTGGTAATTGAAATCATCGATGTCGTGGAGATAAATCGTGTTCTTCCGAGGGTTAAAGGACATCATGCCTCCGCCTGGATGCCAATAACGGGTAATATCGCCATCGGTTGAGACAGTCAGTCCGGTTTTGAAGAACTCCCTGAAATAGTCGATTACGTTGATGTAAGGGATGTTCGGTGTGTCGTCATAGAACCTGATATCGATCATTTTGTCGTATTCGTACCATGTGCGATACACTTTGACCTTTTCGGTTTTGAAATTGGCCTCATCGACATAATGGGACCTAGGCGGGCAAAGATTCGATCCGTCATAGAAAATGCATCCGCTAAGGGTGAAGGCGAACAAAGAGACGATCGGCAATAAGTTCTTTTTAATCATGTGTGTTCCTTTACCAGAATTTATTTATGTCGCATCAGGCGAACTAAATCATTCCCCTTAAAATGCAGTTTTCAGTGAAGCGGCCATCGATTGACCCAACAAAGAGACTCAAGTATCGGAAGCCATCTGAAACCTCGAAATAAAGGGAGCCGTCTTCATCGATGGCTTTGTTGAGACGGGAATTGAAATAGGTATGTCTAAAAGTTTTAAAAGAGTCGGAATCGAAGACGGATTGGTCCATATCGAACCAAAATCCCGGATAACTGATTGAACCTTTGACTTCTTTTGCCTTTTTCGCGGATTCTTTGGCGAAAGGAAGGAGATCTATGGTGCTGAAGACGTTTTTATAACCGTAATTCTCCAAACAGCTTAAGCCGAATTCATAGGCAGTTTCTTCGCCGGCGCTTTGCTTTTCCATGGTTTCCTCGTGGCCGTCTATGCGAACGCTAAGAAGGCCCTCATCTGTTTTTTCGCAGACGAAAATAGTGAAATTCTGCCATTCGGTGAACAACGAATAATCCGAATAGTTTTCCATCGGGGAGCGAAATTCCACATAATCGAAATTGGGTTCCATCGCTTCCACATTAGCGCAAAAATCTTTTCTCCCCTCCTCATTCAGCCAATAAGGGATCGAACCTGAACAAGAGACCAAAGCGAAAAGGGACGGCACCAAAAGGACTGACCTTTTCCATATGTTGCTAGTTGGCTTTTTCTTCATGAGAAACCCTTCCAATCCGATAATCATTCTTCGTCAACGAAATAAGCGCATTCCACCCATTTCAAAACGCCGTTCTCGGTCATATTGCCGTTGACGCTTCCAAGATAGAGGCCTAAGGATTGGAAATTATAAATGCTGATATAAAGGGAACCTTCCTCATCGATGACTTTGTTGAGACGGGAATTGAAATGAGAGGCTCTGAAATCCTTGAAAGAGTCGAAGACGGATTGCTCCATATCGAAATAATAATATGAGGAATTCACCACGCCTTTGATGTCCTTGGCCTTTTTTGCGGATTCTTTGACGAAAGGAAGGATTTCTTTGACGGTAAAAGCATTCTTATAACCATGTTTCTCTAAAGAGGCCACACCAAAATCATATGTGGTGCCCTCATTTGCGATTTGCTTTTCCATATCCGCTTCTTCGCTATCTTTTCTTAAATGGAAAAAGCCATCATCTTGTTTTTCGCAAATGAACATATCGAAGTTTTCCCATTCCTCAAATGTATATTCGGAGTTGTTAATCTTTGGAGCGTAAAAAATGAGGAAATCCTTTTCCGTCCTCATGAATTCCATATTGGAACAGAATTCTTTTCTCCCCTCATCGTTCAGCCAATAACGAACGCTTCCCCAACAGGAAACCAAAGCGAAAACGGAAGGAATCAAAAGGATTGACCTTTTCAATGTATTTTTAGTTTTTCTTTTCTTCATAAGAGCCCCTTTCTAGAGCGTTGCACCAACACAATGCTAGGAAAAACGAGATACCAAAGTCAATAACCCTTCTTTGAAGAGCAAAAGAAAACGGAGCCATTTCGGTTCCGCCATGTCGTAGTTTGGCGCCCGTTGTGACTCGACGGTTCAACCGGCAAATTAAACGCTAATGATTTCGCTTAAATCAATGAGCGAAAAACGGCTTCGAATCATTGAAATTCGTGTTTTAAAAAGAGTAGAATGTTTCGGAAAAAAAGGAGTTCGCTATGAAAAAAAGAATTGTGTTAGCCGTATCCGTTATGTCTTTGACCTCGTGTTTTGGAAACACCACTGATGTTTCCTCCTCTTATGATTCCTCCTCTTTTGGCAACTCTTACGGTAGAGACGAGGTTGTGGCTCTTTTGATGTCCAACGAAAGCAACGGAGTAAAGGAAACCATAGCACACGATTCCTTGTCATTCACAAAAACCTTCTCTTATCTTCAATATAGTGGACAGTTCTGTATTTCCTCTGACTATTCGAATGATACCGAATCCTATAAAGCACAGATAACCTTTGATTGGGGCAAATTTGAACAAGGCAAAATGTTCATCGACCAATCCACTAGCAACAGTCACGGCTATATTCGCAGTTCCCTTAATGTCAACGAGATCATCCTTTCATCATGTCCAACAATCTATAGAGTGTCCTATTCGGTCGCATCATGTGAAACAAATTTTGAAAATCCGAATATTTCCGTGACACGTGCGCTCGAGTATTTTGCCGATGCTCTAGATTGGGCAAACGACTACTGCATGCGGTGCATCGATAGTTCGGTGACGCTTTGGTAATAACCGAAATGCAAACGAATAAACCATAGGGTTTGATGCTCTACGGTTTTTTTAACGCGATTGTCTCTTAGAAACATCCACAAATAAAAACTGCTGACATTATTATCAGCAGTTAAGGCGTAATTTGGCGCGCTCGAGGCGACTCGAACGCCTGACCCACAGCTTAGAAGGCTGTTGCTCTATCCAACTGAGCTACGAGCGCGTGCCGAGACATTATAATACACCAAAGGTGATTTGGGGCAACCTTTTTATAGAGTTTTGAGTTTTTCGAGAAGGCTTATGGCCACATCGTGAGGCAAAAGCTGCTCAAGCTCCGATAAAGAGGCGTTTTTGAGGGAGTCGATCGTTGGGTAATTCTTTCTTAACGTTTCTTTCCTCTTCTCCCCTAATCCTTTCACCCCGTCAAAGACGCTTTGTCTCATCTTCTTGCTTCTTTCCGCTTTATGGAAGGAGATGGCGAAACGGTGCACTTCGTCCTGCATCCTCATGAGCATGAAGAAGAGAGGAGATGTCGGATTAAGAGGGTAAGTGTTCCCGTCTTTGTCGATGATGCCTTCGGTCTGGTGTTTGTCGTTTTTGTATAGGCCATAGACTGGTAGGTCCACTTCAATGGAGTTAAGGGCTTCGAGGGTTGCGTGGACCTGAGTGAGTCCTCCATCGGTGAGGATGAGGTCAGGATAGGAAAGCTCCTCTTCCTTGAGTCTTTTGTATCTTCTGGTTACGACTTCCACCATCGAATGGTAATCGTCCCCTGCATTTGCTTCGTTCAAATGGAATTTGCGGTACATGCCTTTGGCAGGCTCGCCGTTGATGTAGCAGACCATCGCCCCTACTGGGGAAGACCCTTGGAGATGGGAGTTATCGAAAAGCTCGATGCGGTATGGGGTTTTGATATGGAGAATCTTTCCTAACTCATCAAGAAGGGCTTCGTTATCGTCCTCTAGCCTTGCCGACATGAAATGGGCATCGAGGCCTTGCCTGGCATTAAGAGAGGCCATATCAAGTTGCTCATAAAGCCTTCCTTCCTTTGGTGAAACGATTCTCGCTTCAGGATAGATAGGAAGGAAATCCTCGGCGAATCCGACGATATTGCAGACAATCTCCGTAGGAAGGTCGTTGTTCTGATAGTATTCCTCAATCAGTTCGGTTGCCTGCTCATGAGGCTCACCAAAAGCCTGGACGACGATATTCTGTTTTCCTAAAAGCCTTCCTCCCCTGATCGTGAGGATGGAAAGACCGAGGTAAGAGTCACGGGTTGCATATGCAAAGATGTCCCTGTTGGTTTTATCGGTTGAGACTTCCACGGATTGTTTGGCGACAGTCCTCTCTAAGGAATCGATGCTGCTCTTATAGAAGGCGGCGTCTTCATACCTTTGATCATCCGACGCCTTGAGCATCTTCTCTTTGAGTTCCTTCTTGATTGGCTCGATGTTCCCTTCTAGAAGGGACTTGATGCTTTCATAGAGGTTTTTATATGTCTCCTCAGGTATGTCTTTCTCGCATGGGCCTAAGCACTGGCCAAGGTGGTAATAAAGGCAGATCTTCTTCCCAAGGTTCTTGCATTTTCTCGTCGGATAGAGGGAATTGATGAGGTCGATTGTCTTATAGGCATCGCTCGAATTCGGGAATGGGCCGAAATAGAAATACTTCTTGTCATCGGCTCTTCTAGCAATCTTTAGGAAAGCGTCTTTCCTTCTTAAGGCGATATATGGGTAATGCGAATCGTCCATGAGCATGATGTTGTAGCGAGGATAATGCGTCTGGATGAGGTTCATCTCGAGGATGAAGGCCTCTTTCTCGTTATGGACGATGATGAAATCGAAATGGTCGATATGGGTGACCATGGCGAAAACCTTTCCGCTTTGAGGGCGGAGGAAGTACTGGGAAACCCTGTTCTTGAGGTTCTTCGCTTTTCCGACGTAGATGATATTATCATCGGCGTCTTTCATGAGATAAACGCCAGGTTTGGTCGGAAGAAGAGCGATTTGGCTTTCGAGCTTCTTGCTTAAAGGCATCACTATTTCAGGTGAACGATCGTCGCTCCGCCTCCTCCTTCTTCGCCAGTCGCCCCTTCGTATGAGGCGATGATGTTCTTATGGGTCTCACAATAGGTTCTAGTTAGGTTACGGAGAGCGCCACTTCCCCAGCCATGGATGATTCTGACTCGCTTGTAATGGCGGATGAGACATTCATCGATGTATTTCTCAAGGGAAAGCTTTGCTTCATCGATATGCTGGCCGATGATGTTGAGCTCAAGAGGGACGCTGGCACGGTTCGTGATATCGTCGATCCTGAGGGCTGAAGTCTCTTTGTGTTCAATCTTCGGTTCTTCCACTCGGACGGCCTGGTCTTTCTTCGCGTGAAGAGTGAGACCTTCTCTCGTGACGATGGTTATCTTGTTGCCGTTTATCTCTTTAAGACGGCCTTGGACGAATAAGGATGGAATGGCCACATAATCCCCGACCGATAAAGGACCATCGAAGGTTTCTTTTTTGACTTCCTCTTGGAGGTCTTCGAGTTTCTTTTTGGCTTTGATGACCTCGTGGAGTTTGACGTCTGAACGCTGAACGCTCTTGAGGAGCTCGTTCATCTGTTCTTCGTAATCGCCAAGCATCGCGTTCTTTTTGGCTTCGACGTCACTAAGGAAGTTCTCTTCGCGTTTGGCTAAAGCGGCCTCTTTGGATTTGAGGGCTTTGGCCTCCCCTTCCACTTTGGTTCTTTCGATGGCGAGCTTGTTTTTCTCTTCTTCAGCGAGGCGAGTGGCTTCGCTGAGTTTCTTGATGGCCTCGCTGACTGAGAGGTCTTCGTGTTCGTTTAAGTATGAGGAGGCTTTTTTAAGGATCTCTTCTGGCACTCCGAAGCGTTTGGCGACGACAAGGCCATAGGATTCTCCAGGAAGGCCCATCTTGAGTTTGTAGGTTGGGGTGAGGGTTTGCTCATCAAACATCATCGAGGCGTTGGTGACCTCTGGGTGCGATAAAGCATAGGCCTTTAGGCCTTCGAAGTGAGAAGACACAAGCGTTATGGCATGTTTCTCAAGGAGATATGAGATGACGGAATAGGCGATTGCCTCCCCTTCTTTTGGGGATGTTCCGGTTCCTAGCTCGTCAAGGAGAACAAGGTCTTTGCCTCCGACGTTAGAGAGGATCTCAGAAAGGTTCTTCATATGACCACTGAAGGTCGAGAGATTGTCGCTTAAGGATTGGGAGTCGCCAATATCAACGTAGATGTGGCGGAAGAAGCCAAGTTCAGCGCCTTGATCGCAAGGTAGAGCAAGGCCACACTGGTTCATCATGACAAGTAAGCCAATCGTCTTAAGGGCGACGGTTTTGCCACCGGCATTAGGACCAGAGATGACGATGAGCGAGGTTTTCTCATCGAGAAGGAAATCATTAGGAACGACCTTCTTTCTGTCTAAAAGAGGGTGTCTTGCATTCATCATGTCGACGACCGATTTCTTCGATAGCGTCGCAATATGCGCATCGTTTTCGTGAGCGTAGTTGCCTTTTGCCATTAAGAAATCGAGATAGGCGATCATCTGGTTGCTATTTAGAACTTCCTCTTCTCTCGAGAGGACTTCCTGGGTGAGTTCCATGAGAAGACGATGAATCTCTTCCCTCTCGTCGTTTTGGAGCTCAACCATCTTGTTATTCATCTCAACGAGGATCTCAGGCTCGATGAAGGTCGTGCCACCGCTATTGGAGACATCCTGGACGATGCCTTTGACTTTGCTCTTATACGAATTCGCGACAGGAAGGACGTAGTGGCCGTTCTTGAGGGTAAGGGTGTAATCGCTTAGCCATTCCTTATTGGCCTCAAGGATGGAATTGAGCTTCTTCTTCATCTCGTTCTCAAGGCGTCTCATCGCGTGGCGGACGGTGCTGAGCTTCGGAGAGGCGTTATCGAAGATAGTGAGGTCAGGAGCGATTACCTTATGGATGCTTTTCTCAAGCGAGGAAATATCAGGGAAATGTGAGACGTACTCGAGCAAAAGAGGAGAGCTGTCCACTTGCTTGAAGTAGTGTCTTAACGCTTCTTGGAGAAGGATATCGGAGGCAACTCTCTCGAGTTCAGTGATACCAAGGACTCCGCCTTTCTTGGCTAAATCGATGGCTTTTGAGAGGTCGCTGGACACGGTGATCGGAAGGTTACCGAAGCGGTCCAAGATGTCCATCATCTCGGAAGTGAAAGCGAGTTCCCTTTCGAGAGCTATGGTGTTGTCGAACATCCTTAAAGAGAGGGCTTTATGTTTGCCACCCTCGGTTCTTGTATATGAGGCAAGCTTTTCGGTTACCTTTTCAAATTCGAATTTCTCGTAAGCGTTTTGCATATGGTGATTATATCACTCATACGCAACTTAATATCCCGCGCAAAATAAAAAAGCCCGATTGATCGGACTTTTAGGTGATATTTCTCTTATTGTTCCTCAAGGTCTTTGATGAAGGCTCTCATGACGGATTGTCTGGTGACGATTCCGATGAATGTCCCTTGGTCATCCGCAAGAGGGACGAAGTTCTGACCCATGATGATGTCGAGGATGTCTTTCGGTTCGGCGGATATCTCCCCTAACTTGTACGAACGATAGCTAGGGACTTCGCTTAATTTGATGTTGTCGGACTGTTCGAAATCCAGCTTATTGTCGATGAAATAAGCCAAAAGGTCACCTTCGCTGATGGTCCTGACGTATTTGCCTTCGTGATTGATGACAGGGACCACGCTATAACGATGGGCCTTCATTTTTTCCATGGCCTGACGGAGGGTGCAGTCATCGAAAAGATAAACAAGGTCCGCCTTTGGCTTTAGGAGGAAAAGCAAGTTGGTTTTGATCATGCTTATATTATAACCCTTCCGATAAAAGGGGTAAAAATCGCCCCAAACATACGAAAGATTGTTCTAAAAGAACGCTCCAAAGGGTAAAATCATTAGTATGAAATTGCCGCCTGAGGTCTATAGCATCGAGCCAAACGAGGAAACGCTAGATAAGATGCGTTCTTTTTATGGCGATATGGCCTCAGAAAGCCCAAACGAATACATCGATATCTTTTACCAAGCCGAAGGCCTTTCGGTCGCTATCTACAAAAAGAACAAGAAAGGTCATGTCAAAGTCGTCTTCCAAGGCCCTAACGTCAAGAAAGAAGTCCAGATTTGGGATAAGAATGTCAAAGGATGCGCCCCAAAAGCCCCTAAGAGCCCATTAGTTGGAAAGATCATCAACGTCTTCCCTCAAATCGGTTCTGACGAAGTTGGCACTGGAGATTTCTTCGGCCCTATTTGCGTTTGCGCCGCTTTTGTAAAGGACGAAGACCTTGAAGAGATCAAGGCTTTAGGCATCACAGACAGCAAACTCATGACCGATGAGTACATCCTTGAGATTGGACCAAGGCTCATCAAGAGATTCGACTATAATCACCTCGCTTTACCAAACGAGAAATATAACGAAGTGCATGATGAGATGAACATGAACGCGATTAAGGCGAAAATGCATAACCGCTGCGTGCTCAATCTTCTCAAAAAGCACCATGGCGTCGCTGTTTATCAGGATCAGTTCGCTGAAGAGAAACTTTATTACAAATACCTCAAAAACGAGCCAGAAGTCGCTAAAGGGATCATATTTTCCACCAAAGGTGAGAAGCTTTTCCCAAGCGTTGCTTTAGGTTCAGTCATCGCCCGTTATTCTTTCTTAAGAAAAATGCAGGAAATGAGCGAGCAATACGGGGTTAAGTTCCCATTCGGCGCCAGCGCAGCCGTCACCAAGTTTGCAAAGCAATTCGCCAAAAAGTTCGGCAAAGACGAGCTTAAAAAAGTGGCGAAGCTCAACTTCGCCAACTACAAAGAGATTGAATAACCTCTATTTTTCGTGAAGAGTTGCAAGCAACTCACTGAAATAATCAGGTAACGGAGCCTCAAAGCTCACTTCCTCGTGAGTCCTTGGATGGAGGAAGGTCAAACGATAGGCATGCAATAGCTGCCCTTTTTTGTATACGTTCTCATTTCCGGCTCCATAAAGAGGATCTCCGACAAGCGGATGGTGAATGTAATCGAGGTGAACCCTGATTTGATGGGTTCTACCAGTGAGCAAACGGCAGGAAATGAGGGTCAGATTCTCTTTGTAACGCTTCTCAACATGGAAAAAAGTAATCGCCTCACGTCCATTATGGGTGTTTACGGCAAATTTAGTTGGGCTTTTCGGGTCTCTTCCGATAGGTGCGTCAATCTTTC
>JAEEGJ010014463.1_pt1 | contig 18717 bp, 13 predicted proteins | sample 8958761 | NCBI WGS metagenome assembly JAEEGJ01 (sample SAMN16246546, study PRJNA631951) | gut metagenome | biome: gut microbiome; feature: rumen; material: RS-attached | host: Bos | place: Iran: Karaj | collected 2018-10
GCTGTTTCCTACCCCGGGACCCGGAAGTATATATCAATCCAAATTACATCTGATGAATAACTTTGATCTTGGACGATGGATGAAAACGGACCGTGGCAGCAAGGATGAGCCACGGTCCGGTGAGGCCGAGGGTTGGACTTGGGACTACTACATGTACGAGTACACGGAAACGGTTGTGAATGGTATTGAGGCGGGACTTATTGACCTGACCAAGGATTACAACCAGTGGCTGAATATTGGGTATGCCCTGGCTGCAGGACTTGGTGAGAACGGACGGATATATTTCCATAGGATAAGCCAGTATAACCCATTGTACACTTTTGACAAGGCGGAAGCCATGTATGAGAAGTGTATGAAGGCCAAGCGCGAAGGAATAACGATGAGTTATTTCTTCGATCTGGCCGCCAAAGCCGGGGTTAGCCTGAAGCTTGAGAAAGATGACAAACCGACAAAACCGACAAAACCGACAGGTGTCGTCGCTAAAGATGACACGGGATACGACCCGGTGTCGGAAATGTCGGTTTTGTCGGAAAACGGACCATTGGAGACTTTCTCTAACCTAATTGAGGATAGTCTGCCCCCGTTTCTGAAGATTATTGCAGGCAACGGCGAGAGTTATCAGGAGAAAGATTTACTGATCCTGGGAAGCATTGTGACTATATCTGCCTGCCTTCCTAACATATATGGCCGTTATGCCGGTATGGAGGTGGATCCAAACCTTTTCTTCTTTCTAACGGCAAGGGCCAGCAGCGGCAAAGGACGATTGAATCTATGCCGCCTGCTGGTACAGCCCATCCATGACCAGATGTTTGAGCAGTACAAGAAAGAGAGAAAGGAATATCTGAAACTGAAGGCAGAATATGAGGCCCGCAAGACACGTGGAATGCAGAAACCGGACGCTCCCGCCAAACGGATGCTGTTTATACCGGCCAACAGTAGCGCAACATCAGTCTATCAGATCCTGAGCGAAAGCGATGAGCGTGGGCTTATATTTGAGACAGAAGGTGATACTCTGGCTTACTCTTTTGCCAGCGACTTTGGCAACTTCAGTGACGGGTTCCGGAAGGCATTCCACCATGAGCCGATAAGTTACCATAGACGTAAAGACGATGAGCATGTGGACATTATGCACCCTCAGTTGAGCACGGTACTGAGTGGCACACCTGAGCAGCTGAGAAGTCTGATTAAGGATACTGAGAACGGGCTATTCAGTAGGTTCATATTCTACAGATTGAACTCCGGATTGGACTGGATGGATGTGTTTGCCGACCCTCTGGGCAAGAGCCTGGATGCTGAATTCTCGGAATATGGGAGGATCTTCACTGCGTTCCATGACCGATTGTGTAAGACCAGGCGACTTTACTTCCAGCTGAAAGAGACCCAGACAGACAAGTTCAACAGGTATTTCAGTGCACTGCAGGTGGCCCTGTACTCTAAGTACGGCGAGGACATGATACCCAGCGTAAGACGTATGGGGCTGATATTTTACCGCATAGCAATGATACTGACCACCCTGAGGATTATGACACATGGTGACTACCTATCTGATATGCTGTGCATGGATATGGACTTTGAGGCGGCACTTCGGATGGTGAATGTGATAATGCAGCATACTGTGGCCGTGTATAAGGACCTATGTCAGATGAAGGGCCAGGCCATTGAGGAACGGATAAGCATGAGGGCTCAGTTCCTGAATGAAATGCCCGATGAGTTTACCTGGAGCATGGTGTTTGAGAAGGCCTTAGAGATGAAGATGTGTACCCGGACTGCAGAACGCTATGTAGCCCACTATCTGAAGAACGGAATGCTGGAGAAAGAAAGCTCAGGAACCTACCGCAAGGTGAAGAAAGAGACGTGACAGATGACCTATGGACGGTGCTCATTTAGTATTTATTTGTCTGACACTTATAGAATAAAAATGTATATTTGCACTGCTCTTGGGCCAGCGGGCCCGACATGGAGCCTATTTACAGAATTCTGCTCAAGTTCTGCTAGAACCAGAAAAGTCTCGACAACTGCAATTGCTTCAAAGACGGAACAAGAGAAGAATGCCTGTGCAAGGTGTATGCATTACCCAAAAAGGGTTTTACATATTCCCTTCCGCACGGCATCCGTCTTTTGGTTTAGTTGAAGCATGGTATGTCGAACGCCTTCTGGTTCTCTATTCCTCTAGATTGGTGTCGTGCGGTTTTTGTGTACCAGTTGGTAAATGGCAGACGGCTGCCTGTTACTCAGTTGGCTGATACCGAGCAGCCAACGCACTGAACCATCCTTTTAATCATACTCAAATCCATAATGACTCCTTATCCAGGAGCTCACATTTCTGTCCTCTGGTTGGATAACCGTTGGTTGATGACGGAGCACATAAGCCGCAGACCGGATGAGCAGCAGCTGGCCAGCCCACTACGAGCAATGAAACAAGTTGTGATGGGAACGGTGTGTCTTGGGACTACGGTGGGTGTGTGCAAAAAGAAAAGGAGCACAATCACTTGTACTCCTTCTCCATCTTAATCGATTACCTACCCGATGAGGTATTTCCCAAAGTAACCATTCCCATTGAAGAGGATTAGGTCCAGATAGTAGGCTGCTTTACGAATGCGGGGACCCGGACCTGGATTTGTATTGGGATTGGGAATGACGGGAATGTCTGTGGGCTCATTGTACGCTAAGCGCGGAAGGGGGGTCGAACCGGAACCTGCGCAGGGATCGGGAACGATGGGAGGGTCAATCGGTTCATTGGACGCTAAGCGCGGACGTGGGTCTGAACCCGGGAAGGGCCTGACGGGCATTTCCTCGGGCTCAACAGACGCTTTGCCCAGACGAGGACCCGGTATCGGAAGGGAAATGATAGGAATTTCCTCGGGCTCAACTGAAGCTATACGTGGACCGGGATTGCCACTACCCGGGATGGGCTTGAGGGGGATGACATCGGGTTCATCGGGCATGAAGCGCGGACCTCCATTTCCTGGATTGGGATTGGGAGAAGGAAGTTCCTTGATGGGAATGTTTTCCGGATCATCACCACTTGGCTGGGCGAATGTGTTGATTGCTAAACTCGGCATAAAAGCCATAACGAACACTAAGAGGTTTTTCATGTTCTTTTTCATGATAGTATTGATTTTAAGTTGTCACCCAAAAATAGGAAATAAATAGCGCTCTAACAACTTGTAGGGCATTATTTTGAGAAGAAAATGATGCGCCCAAAACGCATAAGAACAACGAAGAAAAACAAAGACAAATAAAGAATAACCGAAAAAATTTGGTTTTGTAAATTCATATGCCTATGTTTGCAATATCTAGTACCAAAGGGGGTATTCCATCGAAGCCAGAGGTGCTAGACAGGATGCCCCCTTTGGTGTTATATGGTATTAATATTTCAACGTGTTTCATGGTATAAAATTTTTCATGGTATTAGATTTGGAGCCGGGAAAACCCCACATAAGGGACTAAGAGCAAACAAGGAGTCATACCTTATGTGGAACTCGGCGGGTCTAGCCTGCGCGTGATGCGTGGGCTTTACTTTATTATTGATAAAAATGAGTTAGGAAAAATAGATTATACAACAATCTTATACATGCTCTTTTTTTGCTTACTTTTGTAAGGGTGACTAACCTTTCTAAGGTTAGATTGACAATCGATTAATATCAAGTATGTTTTATAAGCTTATTGAGAATAAAAGAAATGAATGGTTGCAATCTGACGAATGCACTATCCACGAACTTCTTAATTATATAGTTAAGACTGGATTTATGCGCGATGCTCAGCTTGAGGCCATCAAAACATATTTATTTCTAAAGATAGCCTGCAATAACAAACCACTATGGAAGCTCTTTGTTGATGGAGTTTTCAATAATATAGATATTGAGCAGTTAGAGCTTACAGACGCAACACGTCAAATATTTAGAACAAACAAAGCTGCAGTAGCATTGTTTCAATATTCACGCCTCAAAGATAAGAAGGGGAATCAGCTGGCTCCAGAACTCGAAAAATACATTAAGCAACATACAGGCGAGATAGACTACGAAGGTACATTTAGGAAGATATTTTATGATGTAACCTATACTGATTACTTGTTTAGCTTACCAATGGGAGCAGGTAAGACTTATTTGATGGCTGCTTTCATCTATCTTGACCTCTACTTTGCCCAGAATGAGCCGGACAACCCCGCTTTTGCCCATAACTTCATGGTGATGGCACCTTCGGGCTTGAAGTCATCGATTGTGCCCAGTTTGAAGCATATTAAGGAGTTCAATCCTTCTTGGATTATTCCTGAACCATCAGCTTCAGAATTGCGCAGACTCATTAAATTCGAGATTTTAGATGAGCAGAAAACGGCCAATAAGAGTAACCGCATCAAAAACCCTAATGCTCAGAAAATCAATAACCACCAACCTTTTGAAGACTTAAAAGGTTTAGTGGCAATCACTAATGCTGAAAAAGTGATTCTTGATCGCTTCAATATTAATCAAGACCCTTCACTATTCTCTGATGAAGAATTGAAGCGTATGGCATTAGCCAATGAATTGCGCGAACTCATTGGTTCTATTCCACACCTAGCAGTTTACATCGATGAAGTACATCATGCGGCCGACGGCGAAATAAAGCTCCGTCAGGTAGTAAACCAATGGACAGAGAAGCATACTTTCAACTCTGTGTTAGGTTTCTCAGGTACACCTTATTTGGATAGCGCAGAACCGCTCAAGATATCTGACTCATTGACCATAAAAAATACCGACCTTGCCAATGTGGTGTATTATTACCCGCTGGTAGAAGGTATTGGGAACTTTCTGAAAAATCCCGAGGTGAAGTTTGAGGATAATGACACCCTGACGATAGTCACTAACGGCGTACGTGAATTCCTCGACAAATACCGCAACACTGTTTATGCCAACGGTACATGTGCAAAACTGGCGATTTATTGTGTTCAAATTGAGACGCTCGAAGAAAGCATCTATCCATTAGTATCAGAGATAGTAGCATCCTATGGACTGAATCCCACAGACACCATCCTTCCCTATCATGGGGGGAATAAGCAATACCCACAGCATGAAGGCGCCGAGACGGCTTTTGCCTCACTCGACACTTCTATCTCTAAATACAAAATTGTGCTACTTGTCCAGATTGGCAAAGAAGGCTGGGACTGCAAGAGCTTGACAGGAGTTATCCTGCCACAAAAGGGCGTCTGCCCTATGAATATGGTGCTCCAAACATCATGTCGCTGTCTACGACAGGTAACAAAGAATTGTCAGGAAACCGCTCTCATCTGGCTTAACAAGTTCAACGCCGACAAGTTGAAAGAACAGTTACTGCAGCAACAGAATATCACGCTGAAGGAGTTTGTCGGCAAGTCGAACATGGGACTGAAGCAGATAGAACGCTTTTCGCGAATGGATTATTTGCAAGTGCCTAAGATAGACTACTATCAACTAAAGGTCAGCTACGAGACACTTATTATTGATGATACAAACGATCCTTCACAAAGATTACAAAGCGAGGACATCCTGGCTTTGGCAGATATTTCCCTGATTCACCAGCAAGATTTAGAGGGCAATTTGATAGCCTTATTTGAACAGGAAAGAAATGAAGAAGTTAGTATAACTTTTCATTGGTGGCTCCACCAGATAGCAAAGGAAAGTTTTGGCATATTAAAGGTGTCCGACTTGATAAAGTACGAACCTGAGCTACAATCTATATTCTCAAAGATTACTATTAGAAAGGATGATGGATTGATTGAGAACCGGAAATACGATCACCAGCGTATCCGTTCCCTAATACGCCAGGCATTTACCCCTCAGAGGGATTTTTCAACGAAAGAAGAAATCCTACCTAAGCAAGCCAGTTTGTTGCAGATAGAACGACTGACATCACCTGTAGAGGACAGTGAGAAGTACTACCCCGACCAGCAGGTAGTTCACGAGATTATGGAGTGGGACGAAAAGCCAAAAGAACAGCCTGAACTCAGCCCAGAAGAAAGAGTTTTGTTAGAGCTGATGGTGAAGCAAGGAAAACTACATGCCTCTGTTTTACAGCAGTCCTCAGACCCACATCCAGAGCGTAGTCAGACTTATCATTATCTGCCTTATCGATTCGATAGTAGTCTTGAGAGAGAATTCTTGTCTCAGGAAGTCCAACCGTTGATTAAAGAAAAGGCATTGGAAGTCTATTACAACGGTGACGACACGCTGACTGATTTTAAAATTGATTGTTATAAACGTATTGACAAAAAATGGCGATACATAGGCAGATATGTGCCCGACTTCCTTTTGCTCAGCCGCAATAAACAGAATGAAATAGACAAGGTTATCATTATTGAGACCAAGGGCGAGGGTTTTGCCGCCAAGTTCAAGGATAAGCTCGACTTTATGTCAGAGTTCATCAAGAAGAATAACGATAAGTTTGGCTATCAGCGTTTCGACTTTCTCTATTTAGAGGATACTATTACCCCAGAGCAGCGACGCCAAAAGACACTTGCTGTCATCAAGAATTTCTTTAACGTGTAATATACAGAGCTATGGCTATTAAATATGTCCCCTATTTTCCAAATACGCTTGAAGGGCAAGCCGTATTAGACAATTTTGTACGCACCAAGAGGGTACTGCGCTATCGTGACAACGACCAAGTTATAGAGCGAATTCAGAGAGGTATGCCCCTATATGAATTGGAGTTGAAAGAGCAGATAGGTCAAAACTCTAAAAACTTGGTTATTCGCGGCGAGTGTTTGTCTGCTTGTGCCTATCTTAAAGATAAAGGCATACAAGTTGACCTCATCTATATTGACCCGCCCTTTGCCAGCGGTGCTGATTATGCCAAGAAGGTTTATATCAGACGCAATCCCAAAGTCGCGGATGCTATCGCCCAGGCTGAAAGCGAACTTGACATTGATGAACTGAAAACCTTCGAGGAAAAGATGTATGGTGACATATGGGACAAAGAACGTTACCTCAATTGGATGTACGAGAATCTTATGGCTATTAAGAGCATCATGAGTGACGAAGCCAGCATCTATGTTCATCTAGATTATCATATTGGTCACTATGTGAAGATTTTAATGGATGAAGTCTTTGGGGAAGATAATTTTAGAAATGAAATAACGTGGAATAGTACCGCCTCTCATAACGATGCAACAACTGCATATAGTGAAATTACTCAATGTATTTTCTTCTATTCGAAAAATGAAAAAAATACATTTAACATCCAATATGTACCTTATTCTGAAGAATACATTGACAGTGAATGGACTAAAGCACCTTCTGGCCGTTATTATAAATTTGAGAATATGCTTGATCCCCAAGGTAAAATGGATGCATATGATTTTCATGGTACAGTTGCAAGATGGCGTACAACTCCTGATAAATTTGAAGATTTATGGAATGCGCCACAGACTGAAGTTCCCAATAGCCATGGAAGGATTCGTTTGGGAAAGAACGGGAAACCAATAAAACGTTGTCGAATAGTTTTCATGGATGAGCTCCCCGGCGTTCCGGTGAGTGACAATTGGACTGATATAGCATATGTAGCAGGTAGAGCTAAAGAAAATGTGGGTTATTCTACTCAAAAACCAGAAGCTTTATTAGAACGAATCATCAAAACAAGTTCGAATGAAGGAATGCTTGTTGCGGACTTCTTTGGTGGTAGCGGCGTAACAGCAACTGTAGCCAATAAGTTAGGCCGCAACTTTATTCACTGCGACATCGGTATCAATAGCATTCAGACTGTACGTGATCGTTTATTAGCAGATAAAGCAGAGTTCGATATTCTAGAAGTGAAAGACGGAGTGTCTCTTTATCGCAATCCTGTCCAGACGATGGATAAATTAAAGAGCCTAATAAAGGGCTTGCGTAATGAAGATGCGTTGGATAAGTTCTGGGAAGGTAGTATTGTAGATACCCAGCACGGCATGATGCCAGTTTATCTACCCAATCTGATGGACAGCACGACGCGTCTCCTTGACAAACCGCTGATGAATCGCATCATTCGTGAGGCGCTACCAGACCTACCAGAAGATACCAAACGTGTCATAGTCTATTACATTGACATTACAGACCGTAGGGAGATAGAACAGTTTATCAAGGAACAAAACGACCAAACTACCATTGAGATAGAGTTGCGCGACCTCAAGCAGGTGTTGGATGAAGTGGTTGTGGAAGACGAGGCCAAGTGGAAATTAACGGAGATCCAAGAAAACCTTTTTAAAAGATGGAAGGTGGAACTGTATAGTTTCCACAGCGATCGTGTACTGCGAAAAATTGAAGATGAAAATATGAAGGGTCAGCTACAGTCCATAGCTAAAGGCAAGGCTTTTAAACCCATTCAAATTAGTGACGAAGGACTGGAAACCATTGAGTGGCTCAGTCTTGACTCCTCAACCTCCGACAAGCAAGCCCCCTGGCATAGCGATGTCGAAGTGAAGATTGACCGACTGGGCTTCGTAATTCTCAATGGCAAGAAGACCTCAGATTTTTGGGATGCAACCATTAAATGTGATCAAAAGCCACTTCGTATGAAAACCCGCAATATTTGCGGTGATGAAACAGTTTTTGTTCTATAATAAGCAATACTAAAGAATAACCGCCAGTGAATTATCACTGGCGGTTATTTGTTTGATTTGTGCTATTTTTTATTGATCAACCTTCTTAACGACTCTCTTGAACTTAAGAGCTATCTCAAACATCCAGTCTATTGCTTCTGACCACTTTGTACTGTCCTTAATATTTATGGATTTATACATGATTATGCGACTTGCCTTGCTTGCTTCACGGAATTCAAGATCTTTGCCTATACTCTCCTCGAAAAGGCCATTGTTATCCTTCATCTTCTGAAACAGAGCTTTATCATTGGGGATATATAGACCAGCTGTTATATTCTTCTTTTGGGTATTTATGGTAAGACTGATAAAATATGAAGAAGTGCCTAGACTAAGATCATACCAATGATGAGGCTGAGGTTTACGAAGATTGAATTCCTTCTGGAACGCAGAGTTTCCTTCCAACTGGTTATTAAACTGCTGCCAAAACTCCAATTGAAGTTTTTGTGTATCATTGAGGCCCTCAATGCTCTTCATTGTCTTAGCCCAGTCATTTGGCTTTTCAACGATGTTGAATTTTGGAGCAAGACTTGAATTATCTATCTGCCATAACTCTATCTCAACCAGGAAGAAGCCCACATTCGAGTCTGTATGCTGATTAAGCCATTCAATGGCCTGACGATGCTCATCACGTGCACGCTTGACTATCCAGATTATCACTTCTGCACCTTTACCTGATGCGTATGTGATAAGCTTTCCAAGATGATCATGATTAGTATCTTCAAGCTGATTCTCGATGATTATTTTACGGCCGGTACCACTCTCTGTTGCGAATATATCAACATTGAAGTTTCCAACAGATGATTCCCTTTCTTCTAAATCGATATCGATACCTATACTATCTGAAAGTTCCTTCAGATTTTCATCTTCAGCAAGCCACTTGGTAAAGTCATGAGCTTCGTGTGGCCATACACTACGAAGGTCAGTGACACGTTTCATTCTGCCTAACTGTGCCATATTATTTAAGCTTGAAGTAGTACGTTATTGTGCCGGTCTGATTATTCTTGCCGTCTATAGCATTAAATTTTGTTTTGCGAGCAGCCTCTTCTGCAGCATTACGCAATTGCACGTTTGTTGTATTAGTGCGATTATTAATTCGAGTCTCTATCACTTCACCTTTAGGGTTAACCGTGATAGTGACTACAACACGACCTTCCTCTTGAATATTATATGAAGGACGGGGGAAGGAGCCAATGATTTCACGACCCCCTAAATCCCATGTTCCATAACCGCCCACGTCGGTAGTATTACTTTCAGAGTCATTTCTTCCAAATGCATTCTGTAACAACTCCGATGACACAGCATCAGCGTTAAGATTGACACGGTTAGCTAATGGATTGCTGTCGCTTACCATGTACTGATAACATTTGTTGTCCGGATACTTGAAGTAACATGAATAGTAGAGGCTATCACTGAGCTTGAATATTGCAATACCTCCACCCCAGATGGTCTCTTCACCCACTGGTATACCAAGATCCTTGGTTAATTCATCCAAGGTCTTGTGAAGCACTTTATCTTCTACCTTATTTGATTGCTGTGCACTGGCGTATGCTGTTGAGCATATTAAGGCCATTACAAAGCTGATTGATATGATAAGCCTTTTCATAATTGGTTGTGATATAACGTCACAAAGATATGTTTTTTGTTTGAAAATGTTTCCATACGAAGGAACTGGACGTTCGGCAGCGCCCCTAATTACCAACCGGTCAAAAAGACCAATAAATATCAATTAAAGACCAACGGAGAATAAAGTTGCACAAGGGGCGGTTTTGTGTGTAAAAAAGGGCTCAGAATAGTTGCAAAAGGCATTTTTAGTGTATATTTTTGTATAGGTCTTTGGAACATAGATATACTCTGATACCATGAAAACACTTTCTTCAGTTCCCTTTGGGGCGATGTCCGGCAGCGCGGGTATGGTTACCGCCCGCAGCACGAGATTCGGGACCATTCTTTCCGGACGTTGCCACCAATCGGGACGTGTTACTCCCAATCAGAAAAACAGTCGTGCTCTGTTTGCCCGCGTAGGCAGGAGCTTTAAGCGTATCAGCGCGGAGCAGGCTGAGGCGTGGGCTGCATTTGCTGCAGCCCATGCTTCTGGGAGCGGCATGAGGATGGAGGGCGCAGCGGTGAACGCTTACGTTACGCTGAACTGCAACCGTGCGCTGCTGGGACTGGAGATGCTTTCTACCCCACCTGCAGGGATTCCGCAGATTCCGGAGGTTGAGTACAGCAATGTAATTGTTACTCCTGGACTGATTCAGTTTTCACGCCTGGCGAATCCGGGTGCCGGGTTCAGGTTGGCGGTGCGGATGAGTGCTGCAGCAAGCAAGGGCAAGACCTACGGCGGTGGGCTGCCGGTGCTGGTGGATGCGGGTTTTATTCCGGAGGAGAGGTTTGCGGATGTGACCAAGGTCTATACGGACCGTCTGACAGTGAAGCCCACGCCCGGGCAGAAGTATTTTATTGAGACGGCTTGGATGGACGTGGCCACCGGAGTTAGTGGGACGCGGAAGTACGATGACCGGATTTGTGAAGATAATCTATAAACATGGGTATTTAGAGCTCAAGATATACCAAACAAAACACAGTATTAACTAATTAAATCTATTACGACTATGAAGTATGCACCTTCTATTGCGTTCGAGGAGATGTCAGGTAGCGCCAAGGGCGTGACCGCTGCTAAGGCCAAGGGCCGCAAGTATCTCCGTAACCGCGGTTATGGCAAGAAGACCACTACCGCTAGTCAATCAACCGTTAAGGGTATATTCAAGCAGCTGAGCCAGTCATGGAAGAACCTGACTGTGGCACAGATCAAGGCTTGGAATAACCTTGCTCAGAGCCAGGCCGGCCGCTCGATCCTGGGAAGCAGCGCGAAGATATCAGGTCTGAACCTGTATCAGCGTCTGAATTTCTGGATTATCCGTTGCGGTGGCAATGCCGTGGCCAATCCGCCTGCATTGGTAGGCGTTGATGCTCCTTCAGCTGCTACTGTTCAGCTGACTGCTGAGGCATTCAACTTTACCCTGCTGAGTATTCCTGAGAACGTGGCTAACCTTCGCCTGGTTATCGAGGCCAGCGCTCCTACCAGCCACGGCATAAGCAACGCCTTTGACAAGGCAAGCGCTTTTGCTGACCCGTTCAGCGTTGTGGCTGACCCCATGGACATCAAGGCCGCTTATGACAATAAGAACGGCGCTCCCAGTGCCGGCCGACCCAAGATCTTTATGCGCTATTTCTATGTGAATGCCGTGACTGGCGAGAAGTCGGCCGACATTCTGAAGGAGGTAGAGCTTGGTGAGAACAACGACCCTTACGATGAGGGCAACCAGGGCTGACCTGTAGCTGAGTGCTAGATTCTGGTCCCCGTCAGGGCATGCATTCCCTGTACGGGGACCTTTTGTTTAATCTTTAAGCAATCTACTATTATGAGATACAAACCTTCTATTGCATTTGACAGGATGTCTGGTAGTGCAAAGGGCGTTACTGCAAGCCAGAACAAGGGTGCGATTTTCATTAGGACCCGGGGAACGGGTTCTAAGAAGCGCACCGTGGACCAGGCAGCTGTTAAGAGTGTCTTTAAGCTGCTGCAGCAGTCCTGGAAGAATTTGGGGACTGCTGAGATTGTGGCTTGGAACAATGCGGCCAAGAGCCATAGCGGCCGTAGAGTGTTGGGACAGAAAGCGCAGCTTACTGGAGCCAACCTGTACCTGAGACTGAACTTCTGGGTGGTAAGGTGCGGCAGCCAGCCGCTTACGAGCCCACCCTTGCTGGCGGGTATTGAGCAGCCGGCGGTTGCCGGGGCAGCTATCAGCGATAGTAGCTTTATGTTCCGATTGAACTCTGTTCCGGAACAGGCTGCAGGACTTAGGTTGGTTATTATGGCTACCGGGCCTCAGACCGTGGGAACTGTAACGGGCGTGGGCCGCGGTTCTACCTTCTGTGAACCGCTGGTCCCTACGGCCGGGGCGGTAAACTTGCTGCAGGCGTATGCCGGCAAGTTTGGTATACCAAATGTGGGAAAACCTAAGGTATTTCTTAGGTATTTCTATGTGAACCCGGTTACTGGTGAGAAGAGCGGCGAGCAGCTTATCAATGCTTACTACGATGCCGGCAGTCCTATCATGTATAACCTGAATGTGATTGCTCCGGATGAAAACCAGGGCACCGTTAATCGGACAGGACTCATGGAGTTTGCCGAAGGCACACAGGTTATGGTACAGGCAACTGCTAAGCGGAACTATGCATTTCTGCGCTGGAGTGACGGCGATACTCTGAACCCGAGGGCCATCACTATGAACCGTGACTATACGATTGAGCCAATATTTGTGTTTGACCAGCACTATACGGTGCGTGGTACGGTTAGTCCTACTGGTGCCGGCACGGTGAATGGCGGCGGCAGTTACAGGCCCGGAGAGACTGCCCAGCTGGAGGCCGTGCCTAACAGCGGATGGCGTTTTGACCATTGGCAGGATGATGAGACGAACACGGAGGCAGAGCGCAGCGTGACTGTTCAGGGTGACGTGAACCTGACGGCTGTGTTTACCCGTATTCAGTCATCATACGAGTGCCATCTGGGTACAAACAATGAAGACTATGGCCGTGTTGATCCGGATACCGGTTATGTGAATTTTGATCACGGCGAGGAGTGCGAGATTGAGGCTGTGCCGTTTCAGGGCTATGAGTTTGTACGCTGGAGTGACGGACGCACCGAGAACCCCAGGACGATTGTGGCGGTGAAGCCGATTGAGCTGACGGCAATATTCCACTCTATAGAGACTGAGGAGTTCTGGCTTGAGGAGCGGCGCTGCTCTATCCAGGGCAACGGCACTGACTTGCACTACGGCGATGAGATTGAGGTTACGGTTACGCCTGACAACGGTTTCCACTTTGTGGGCTGGAGTGATGACATGACCAACACCAATCCTACCCGCCGGTTTGTGATGACCGAGAACTTTGACTGGGATATCTACCCGGTATGCGAGAGCGACGAGACCTACACGCTGGAAGTGTATGCGGATCCTGAGGAGGGCGGCACGGTTACCGTGACACCGCTGAAGGAGGAGTACCACATGGATGAGCGTGTGGATTTGGTTGCTACGCCTAATGAAGGCTGGCGGTTTGCCGGATGGCACAGCAGATATTGGTCTGATTCCGGCCGGGAGACTAGCGTTGATATTTACCGGGATATGACGATTGAGGCTCGGTTTGTGGAGATTGAACCGGAGGGGGAATAGATTCTAGAACTATTTTAAATGAAACAGGGACGGCCTTTTGTGCCGCCCCTGCTTTGTTAACAACAGTTTTTATTGATTATATGTAATCTCTCTCTTTGTATAAAGAACAGCGTGCCCTCTATCTGTCATTTCATATTTAGCAATCCAATTACCTTGTTCATCATATTCATATTCATAATGATAATCTGTGGTTAATTTTTCCATTCCCGATGAAATATTGTAATTATATCTCTTTTCAGATATCACTAACCCCTTCTCATTATATTGATATCTTATGATTTCATCATCACGAAGAATTAATGCCCCAGTGTAACTTAATCTTTCTTGAATTAGGCACTTATTTTTATCATATTTGTATGTGTAATCACCAATATTTGATTTTTCCGCAATCACATTGAAATCATCATCTATTGAGCCACTTCTTTCAGAGGTTTTATCACCATCGTTATTGTAAGTTATACTTTTGAAAGATTGGCCATTATAACTGTATATAGTTTTACTGGATTCTAAGGAACCCTTATCATATACATCATAACTGATAGTTTCTATTAATAGGCCATCCTTGTTATATGTTTTCTTCCACATGGTCTCCATGTCTTTTTTACCTTTTGTGTCATGATACTTAACTACGACTGTACTATCTTGGTTAAATATAAAAACACTTTCAGCTATATGATCAGTGTTCCAAGGAAACAAATATTTATTATCCCCAGTTGAACGATACAAATCAAAGTCGCGGTGTGAGCTTGGTCCCCCTAAACCATGACTGTATTCAATCTCTTTTATTTCTTTTATATCACCATAGGTCCAGCCTGCTATAGTATTGCGACCTAACTTACTCAAATCAATCTGAGTGTTTTTTGCCGTTTGATTATTGCCTCCCACACAGGCTTGAATTAAGGAGGTCAACAGTATATAACTTATTATTCTATATGCTTTTCTCATAATTCAAATCAAAAAAGGTTCTTTTGTTTTTGTTTGTTAGCTTCCTTCCTTTGTATCTCTGCTTTTGCTTTATCATATGAAGGTTTCCATTTTGTTGTGGGATACTTCTCGTTTTCTATCGTTACGATTAATAGCAGATTTTTGTAGTTGCTATTATAATAGTTATATGTGTCGAATCGCATTGAGATCTTCTTGACATAATTACTTTCATAATAATTGCCACATTCAAAAGCCCCGATGTATTTATAAACGGTAGTCCCAAGTCTTGCGCTTTGTAAAATAGAATTCTGATCGTTTTCACTTATGGATAGTTTTACTTTTTTACCATAAGTATTTTGTAGCATATGAATTATTTTGTTGGCATCTTTTTTTAGAGAATGATATCCATCCACACTCATTGATGCACTAAGTGTAATATCAATTGCAAACAATTCGTCCGATTTTGCCCCTCCAAAATACGCCGTAAATTCTGGCCTGTTATCTAAATCCATTATTTTTCTGTACTCAGACGATTTCTTATCACTCATTTTAATCTTGTCGATAGGGAACTTTGACTCACTACTTTTTTCGGTCTTACCACCTTGAAAAGCTATTGTATTCAACGCGGCTTGTTTGGTAATGCCGAACTTTACACCATCCCAGGCAATAATTGCCTGCTTATTCTCCTCTTCTTTTGTGAGAGTCACATCATCATTATTCTGGGAAAAAATATTCCCACTAAACAATAAACAAACTGTAAACAATAATAGTTTGGAATGTTTCATTATAGAATGATTTAAATAATAGTCTTATAGTGTTGCAAAACACTACAAATATATAGATTATAACATACAATGATTATGAAATAAGACCTTTTCTTTTCATTTCTTCTATCACATCTAATAGTAGTTCATTAGAACAAAAAGAAATCCCAAGTCCTTCTAGTTTATTCTCAAAATCAGCCAAACTCTGTGTGTTTAAATCAGTAATGCCCTTGTTGTATTCTACCCTTTTGAATTTTTGTAATTCCTCAATAGTAAAACAATCAGGTGATGGTATAGGCTCAATGCCGTCATAATCTTGTGCGGACGTTACCGCTAGACCAATTTCATAATCAATAGAAACTTCTTTTAGTTTGATTTGCTTGTTCATATAAGATACTTTTACAAATATGCCCAAATGTATTATGGTTTATCACAGAATATCCTTTTCAAGCAATGGCTAGAATTCACAAAAAATAATTGTGTCCATATCCACTTATAACTTATTCCAATTATTGCGATATCCGGTAATATTATCAATAATGCGATAGCGAAGGTGAACCTGGTAGTCCATAATATTTGAGCTTGGGACATTGAATACTATTTCATTATTAGCGGTCCTGATTCCTAAGAAGGTGCGCATCTTACCCGGGTCACATCCCACGCCCGGGGCGGTGAGCTGTATCTTGGCTGATACGTGCCAGCGGGCGGGATTGTCTGTGTTCTGGAGTGTGAGACGGCAGCGCAGGGATACGGATTCTGATGAGCCTGCTGAATCTATCAGCACCAGCTGGAGATGTGAGATTGGGAACTGCGGATATGGCTGCGGTACCGGAACGTGTTCACGGCCCAGCTGGGCGAAACCATGATAGGCGCTGACGAAGAGGTTGAAGCCACTTATATGGTGCTGCTCATTGTACGGCGGACGGTGTGACGGCACTGACTTGGCAAGCTCGTTCCAATGGAGCTGTACGGAGTGCTCCTGATGTTGCCAGGCAGCGATGGCTCGGAGATGTACCTGCTGCCGGCCGAGCTGGGCTGGTGTACCGCGGAATGTGGGACGGGGCTTGCGCTTGTAGAAGCACTGGCCGTTACGGTGGTAGAAGGTGATATCTCCTATTGAGGACCAGCAGTCCTGGATTAGTACTGTGGGATGGAACTTGGGCATGGTTTCATGGTGTTAGTGTTATAAGGCAAAGTTACTGAAAACGTGCGTTAACGCCATAGACGTTTAATAACTTTTGGGGATTGTAGTCACACAGAGTGCGGAATACCTTTGCAGCCGGAAAACAACTTACAATAATTGGAATATGGAAAAGAAAACAATCACTTGGTGGCAGTTCCTTTGTATGGGACTGCTGTACATTGTTCTGGTGCTGGCTGCATCATTTACTGGTTATCTGAATCCTACTTGCTGGGCTTATTATAGTGTACCGGCAGCACTTTTGGCTGTTGGCCCCTACTACTGGCTCAGCGCACGCTGGCAAAAGTTCGGTGCGGGTACATTCATGGCGCTGATGCTGCTGTTGTTCTGCATTGCTACTGGTGAATCCAAAGGTCTTCTGCCGCGAATCATGATGCTGGCCGGAGGCGTTCTGGCCGACGTGATCAGGATGTGGGTTGGACAGGACTCTAAAAAAGGCCTGTATGCCGCATACCCGCTGCTGGCCATAGGCAACATTGGATGGGTGGTACGTATATGGTCAACACCCGACTGGTACATACAGGGAGCCATTGATGAAATGGGACAGACATACGCCGATGGTATTGCCCAACTGCAGACACCCGGTCACTTGATTACCGTAATCATACTGACAGCCGCCGTAGCAGCCTTTAGCATATTGCTGTGCGGCAAGGTGGACAGGAAATCTGCACAAATGCTGCAGTAACTTGAACTTATTACGATAGATTTCTTTGCCAACCATGGATGCATGCGTATTACGTCTGAAAGCGTGCGGAGCTGAGCGATGCCGGAACGATGGACGTCCTGAAAGCGTAGGAAGATGGTGTGTGGCGGTGCGATATCCGGACTGTTTGCGTACGTGGTTCATCTGATCCGGGCGTGTGGCTGGTGTGTGGCACAGGGAACTGATCCTTTTGTGTCAGGAAAGCGTTATTTCTATGCCATTCGTCTCGGTTTTGTCAAATATTGGCCAAATATTCGTCTCGGTTTTATCAAATATCTGGCGGTTTTTCGTCTCGGTTTTATCAGGATGTACTATATTTGCCCCTGGAACCTTAAATAAGAGGATATGTACATAGAGAGACCAATAGACTCATTGCTCCTAGCGTGGAAAAACAGTGACCGCAGGAAACCTCTTTTGCTTAGAGGATCCCGCCAAGTGGGTAAATCGTGGGCGGTAGAACATCTTGGAGAGACTTTTGATTATTTTATCGAGGTGAACTTTGAAAAGCGTCCGGAGATGATGGATGTATTTGAGAAGATTCATGAGGTGCATGATCTGGCTTCAAATCTGGGTATTTATTACAATATCCCGGTGATACCTGGAAGGACTTTGTTGTTTCTGGACGAGATTCAGAAGTCAACTGATGCCATCCAGAGTCTCTGGTCTTTCAAGGAAGATTTTCCTGAACTGCACGTTGTTGCGGCAGGATCTCTGCTTGAATTTACTCTGCAAGAGCTGCCATCTTTTGGCGTAGGAAGGATTCACTCTCTGTTTGTCTATCCATTCTCATTCGATGAGTTCCTGGCAGCCGAGGGCAAAGCCGAATGGGTGAAAGCAAAGCAGGAATCCGGCACTGAGAAGCCGCTTCTGACTCCTTTGTACAATGATATTGTCCAGCATTTCCGCACCTTCCTTATGGTGGGAGGAATGCCTGCCAGTGTTGAAGCTTGGGTATCCACCCATGACTATACCCAGTGTCAGGCGGAACTTGATGACATACAGTTGGCATACTACGATGACTTTCCGAAATATGCCAAGAAAGTTGATCCTACCCTGCTTAGGAACACACTGCAAAGTGTGGTGATGCAGATTGGGGAAAAGTTCACATTCAGCCACGTGGAAGGAGGATACCGGGCTGAAGAAGTAAAAAAGGCACTGAAACTGCTATGCGATGCCGGCATTATTAAGCAAGTTAATCATACAGCTGGCAACGGACTACCTCTTGGGGCTGAAGTGAATGAAAAGTTCCGCAAGTATATCGATTTAGACAGTGGTCTGCTGCTCAGGATTCTTGACTTGGATCTGGG
>JAEEGJ010014466.1_pt1 | contig 18710 bp, 12 predicted proteins | sample 8958761 | NCBI WGS metagenome assembly JAEEGJ01 (sample SAMN16246546, study PRJNA631951) | gut metagenome | biome: gut microbiome; feature: rumen; material: RS-attached | host: Bos | place: Iran: Karaj | collected 2018-10
TGTATCAAACCTCATGGGTGTATGAAGAGAGAGGCACCTACGAGGATGAAAACGGAGTGATGCAAGAATCGGTGGAGACGGACATTATTGAATTTGAGAGTACGGCAAGTGGTAAGTTTACAACGAAATATGTGAACGCCGACAGAAACGACGAGGAGACCATTCCGATAACCTACACCTACAAGCGCCCCAACGGCACTATCACCATCACAGCCGACGGAATGACCGAGACCCTCAACTTCACCTACAATGCCGAGAAAGAAACGCTCACACTCTACGGCAGTGAGGGCTATAGTCTGAACTTCACACCGTTGCGTACAGCAAAATAACATTAATTGAAGAGTTCTAACGTAAATATATGTATAACAAAAAAGTAAATAACAATGATATACGATACCAGTTAAACCTGTTCCCAAAACCAGGCAACAGAACCAAATGAATGAAAGACGAAAACAACGAAAAAAAATATAAAAAAAATGAGGAACGTTAAGATTGTTTTGCTATTAACAGCTTGTCTGCTGCTGTTCTGTGGGTGCGCCAAACTCAGAACTGTTCATCGTGGCCTTAGCACTATGACGTATTGGAGGAAAAATGTGGTGCCTGCGTATGCCTCTACATCTCCGAGATGTGTGCATGTAAAGCATACCCGGTCAGACAACACACCGTACAACTATACGGTACTTTTCACAGATGATTATTCGGCATATCTAAATGAGGACTGGCAGCAATACTATCGGTTTGACAGTTTGTCGGTGATCCATGTCGACGGTCAAACGCGTGAACTCATGGTAGGCAGTTCACAAGGAAACTTCTACAATATAAAGCACGGAGAGAATATAGTCTATCCTACCATGTATTTCCCTTTCAAAGGCTGCCCTGCATCAAGCCCCTCGTGGCTGCTTTTTTTGGAGAATAGGGACTCGGTCCTTAACGGAGTCCCCTATAAAGTAATTCGGGGATACGATATGAACAGCTATTCATACAACGACAGCACAGGACGGCATGACATTCCGGATTACTACATGGTTTACTATTATTTTAATACCGCGACGAGACGGATAGATAATATAATCGCCTATCCTGACCGGCAAAAGAGCCAATCTGGATTCAAACAAGAGTTCCAGCTTTACACGGAATTTGAGGTGAATGCAGACAGCTTGGTCGGGGATATTTTTGACACACTCAGCCCACGTTACTCAAACTATTCGCGCCACAACGACGCCAATCCTCCATATTCTTGGGGAGGAAATGCCACAAAAACAGACACATTATCCGATACGATACTCTCGTATCCGATTGTGTCGCTCACAGGAGATACCACAACAATCCTCCAACAAGAAGGCTGGGTGCTTCTTGATTTCTGGATTTTCGGATGTCCGGGATGCCGTCGCCAGCATCTTGCATGGCAAAGCGAAAGACGGGATTACGGCTCCACACTGTTGGAAAAAGAGGGCATCACCATCCTTTCCATCAACCCTATATCGGACAACACCGACCTTATGAAACGTGAAGACTCAATATGCAATAATAATTCTTCCCTGTTCCGCCATGCCAAAGGTATCAGAAGATATTTTATGCTGGACAGGTATCCAACATATATTCTTTTATCTCCCCAAAAGGAGATAGTATACCGCACCAATAGTCTAAGCGACTATGAAGCAATATTAAAAGCCAAACAAAACCATATAACTAAATCTTCAAAACAATGAAAAAGTCAATAATCGTCATTGTGTTGGCCATGTTCTGCATCATATTTCACAACTATGCTGTAGCACAGAACGCCATCGCATGTTCTGCAAAGATTGTGTTTGACAAGAGCGTGTACGACTACGACACCATAGTGCAAGGTGCAAACGGGGACTGTGTATTTCGATTCACCAACATCGGTGATGCCCCATTAGTAATAGCAGATGTCAATGCCTCATGCGGTTGCACTAAACCGCGTTGGGATAAAAAGCCTGTCATGCCCGGAAAGAGTGGAGTTATTCATGTAACCTATAACACCATGCTTACTGGACATTTCCGCAAAACCCTTGTTGTTCGTACTAATGCTGCCAACGGCAACAACCAGGTACTTCGCATCAAGGGCTTTGTCCGCCAAAAGTGCCGCAAACAAATATAACAATTCGACAAACCTATTTTTCCAATATAAATATCATCCATCATGAGAACAGAAATTCGAACCACAGTTATTGTCCTTACCACGATATTGACCCTTATGTCGTGCGGGAAGGAGAAGGACAACAGTCATGTACCGTCGGGACGCGTGGCGCACATGACCGTCACACAGCACACGCCCGACACAGCCTATAGGCTGGAATACACTTTCGAATGGCAGGACACGCTGCTGGAGTGTGTCAAATGCCTCCTACCCGACGGACGCACCGAACGGATGGAGTGCCGCTATTCGGGCACACGCCTGACGGAGACCGCCGTATATACCGCCGAAGGGACAATGCGCGAACGCTGGACTTACACCTATTCTGACGGCAAACTGGCACGGCAGACCCTCACGATGGAGGGATGTTCGGCAGAATGCACATTCCGCTACGAGGGTTCGCGCCCCGTCGGCATCAGCTACCGCCGCCATGCAGCCGATGGCAGGGAACACGACTACGAACGCCGCTTTGCATGGCAGGGCGGCAACGTGTCGGAAGAGAGCATCCGGGAGGACGGCACGGAGGTGCAGCGCACGGCATTCCGATACGGCGATACGCCCAACCCCTTACGCCTTCCCCTCGGAATGGAACTGTCCACCTGCTGGAGCCTGACCCATACGGGCGTGATGGGGGATTACTACCACATGCTTCCACTGCATTACAGCGCGGGTTGTCCCGTGGCGGCAGACTGCGACGAGGGGGCATCGTACACGGCCGAGTACACCTGCGACGAAGACGGACGACCCGTCAGTGGCATCCTGCAGCATGGCGACATTCGCACAGAAATCGCTGTTGCCTACTACTGACGAGAAGGGGACGGAAGAGGTTGGCAAGCCCCTTCTCGCGGTAACCGCACGAAGGGGCTTGTTCTTTATATGCTCGGCATGAGCATTGTCTAACGGGTGCAAGTCCCGAGTGTGTGAACAGAGCCGGAAGCAAGGAGTAGAAAAAGAGAGCCACGGCAAGAGGGGGCTTGCCGTGGCTCAACAAAAGGTTGAGGTTGTAGGGTTGGGGTTTTACCTTGCACAAAGCGAGAACAGAGAAAGCTTGCTAAGCCGAGCCAAAGCAAGGTCACGACCGAAGGGAGTTACCCTTTGGCCTGCATCTGTTTGCGGTATTCGTTGGGGGGCTCGCCTACCTGTTTCTTGAAGAACTTGATAAACCCAAATCGGTCATTAGGCCGCCTTTCTAATCAATTTCACTTTTTTAGGTCTGTTTATGACATCTCAGCATTTCTTCCGGCATCTTGGCTTCATCCCTGTCTCGCCGTAGCTGAAAGGCATTCACTGGATGCCTTTCTCAACTTCGCCAGCGATGAGGCCAATCTGCTCGGAAAAAATACTAATCTGCCATAAACCCTAATGACCGATTTGGGTTGAATACATGTGATAGGTTCTATTAATGCGTTCTCAATGTCGCGTCTCTACGAGACGCAGTTCGGTTACATCTTGACTACCACCGCACTGCGCCTTACGGCTTGTACGGTGTTATTGATGGTCACACCTCTTCGAGGTGATTTATAGAAGTCCCCTTTATTTGTTTTCATTGTCGCGTCCTTTCGGGACGCGGTTTCCTGATGTCTGAGTGTCACGGCACTGCATCTTCGGCTTGTACCGTGTTACTAATAGTCTCACCCCTTCGGGGTGATTTATTGATTTATAGAAGTCCCGTATATCACTATTTTTCAAATATTGATTTCGTCGGCAGGAGTGTCTCAAAGGCTGCTACAATCGCTTTTGTGCAGTTCTCGAAATCAGCGTTTTTCGGGGTGTCATTCAGACAAATTTGTGGTATCAGCCCACCCTTGACAATATCGCATATCTTATTCGTAGTGTTGGGACTGATTTGGATATCCTGCCCGAGACGGTCTTTATGGGTCGGGTAGAAACTCCCCTTCGCTTGATTCCATGCACATAGTAGCCAAGGATTTATCCCGTCGTCGCTACGGAACTTTTGCAACGAAACATGCTCTAATATATCAGGATGCATATCCCATATTTCTTGAAGAGTCGATTTCAGATTAGGGAATGACAAATGACCATAGGTACTCATAGGTAGTGTATGGTTAGCTAAATAACATAATAGGTTCTTTATCGTTCTTTTATACCCCAATTCCTTTAAGTTGAACCATTTATGCCAATTGTCTGAAATGGACTTTTTGCTGTTGAAACTCATCCTTACTAAACAATAGTTATTGAAGAGTACTCTGCTCCAATTGTTGTATCCTACATGGACTGAATGTGTTAAGTCTGCATCTAATACTGGGAGGCCGTTTCTAAAGTAAAAATTAGGTTCTAAAGGTTGTAGTAAAAAAATGTCGTCATTAAAGTTTACAAACTTTTCCGACAGACTCTCTATTCTATGTAAATTCAACTCAATTACCATAGAATTGTATGTTGGAAGATACCGGGGAGGTATATAGTCTTTGTGGTTTACTATATGAAGTTTTGGGTGTTCTGTGTTTAACCATTCAGGCTTTTGACCACAAGTTACAAAATGTATTTGGTTAACCCAAGGAGCGAATTTTTCTACCCCACGGAACCAATATTTCAGAAGTCCATTATCCCGATAACGACATTCTGTATTTGTATCATCTTCTTGAGAATTAATATGTTCTAAGTCTTCGTAATATTTCTTTTCCTTCCTCCATTGGGGGTCACTTCCATCAACCCAGGTGATAACAAAGTCTATTTTTTCCATTGGATTAACTCTATCAGTTAGGTAGAATAACGCACCATCATCAAAAAAATTGCAAATGCGTTGAATAACTTTTTCGAACAAAAAGCCCTATAGGGCTATCTCTAGTGACTTCTTTAAGGTGGGTTCTATTAATTCGTTTTCAATGTCGCGTCTCCACGAGACGCAGTTTGGTTACATTCTGACTATCACCGCACTGCGCCTTACGGCTTGTACGGTGTTATTGATGGTCACACCTCTTCGAGGTGATTTATAGAAGTCACATTAAAAGAATGAGATGCGGAATGTGTCGCACATTCCGCATCCCGATACAGGTAATGTGCCTATTGGTTTATTTTTGACAGTATCAACAGCACAATAAAGGCTACTATCACGGCGCAGATGCCCACAGTAATCAAGATTTTTTTCTTGTTCTTTGGGAACCCGTTGCGGGCGATGACAGTGCCACTATTGCCGTTGACAAGGAAGGCATATCGCTTGTTCTTGAATGAAATGCTACCTGTCCAGAAAGGTAAGGCAGTGAGAGTTGATTTTTCGCTTACGAACACTAAATCCTCTTTCAACACTTTCTTCACTCCTGAGTCGGAGATGTTGTTGATAGCCTTCTGCTGTAGGTCGCGCGATACCATTGCATGTGCGCTCAGCTGGCTTTCGGAGCTGTTGCAGGTATAGAGTTCGTAAATTTCATCTTTAGAGGGGGAGAAAGATTGTTTTACCGTGCCACTTTTGACGTAGGTGTTATTTTTTTCGGGCATGATTTTGGAGGCAGCGACAAAGTAGGTATTTTCCGGACAGGATACTTCTGTCTTCTTCACCTCTTTTTTCACCTCGCTCTTGGTCTTGCCGTCCTTGTCAGTGGTGTTGACCGTGTTTGCAATTTCCACCTCGTAAGTGCCGTGGCTTTGGATAGTCCATTCCCAGTAGGGAATATACAGGCGGCGAAGTCCGAGGTCGGCAGCATCCACCTCTTGGCGAAACTTGGGGTCGGCAAAGGATTTCTTTTTGAGGAATTTTTTGATATTCTCAAAGGCTTCGTCGGCCACCAGTTTGAATGGCACCACTTCGTCAGGACGCTGTATGATGGCTTCTTTTACATTGCTCTCACTCAGAGAGGCACCGCAGTTGGGACACTCGGACGGCATACTGCCGCAGTAGTAGAATGTGGAACCACATTTACAGCGGACTGTGTTCATGGTGGTAGTGCGCTGCTTGTCCACCAACTGACCGTTGAGGGCAGTGTAGACACTATTGTCCTCGTCCACCTTGATGATGGGCGATTCCATGTGGTTGTCGCGGCGGAAAGCATTGGGGTCTATGGAGTGGGTGGCAGCCGGGATGGTGATGTTCTCCAAATCCTTGCAGCCAAAGAAGGCATTTCGTGCTATAGTGACAACATGCGAACCAATAATCAGCTGTCGCAGGTTTGTGTAGTTAGAGAAAGCGTTCTCGCCTATAGTTTCAATGTTCAAGAGATCCTTGTACATGTTCATGTCCAGAAGGTTGGGGCCGTCACTGATGCTGACGAGGGTGGTGCCGCTGCATCTCACCTTCATATTGCCTGAGCTTTGCGCCACTGCCCATATCGGGATTACGTCGAGCCCCTCTTCTGGCATGGAGAGTACAAGAGTGCCGTTGCCTGCGGGCAGGGTCTTGCCGTTCACCTTCCAGTGCGACAGGACATGCTGGCTATCGGGTTGTGCCATCAGGGTTATCACGTCGCCCACCTGCCTGTCGCCCGAACCGATTATTTCGTTGCCGCACTTGACGGTCATCAAGCCACCACTGTCGGTGCTGAGCGTGAGCCTCGCGGTTTTGATGGTATTCATCCAATGTGCCGACGGGTCGGGATTAGGGCAGGCGGGAAGCCACTTGCACACGTATGCCATAGACATGACCCGTCCGTCCTCGATGAGTGTGCCCGAATCGGTCCTGAGGTTGCGTACGAGAACCAGGGCGGCTATATAGGCCGGGAAGCGGCCGGCACTGCCGTTGTGTCCGTCGTAGGCAATGGCAGCCTGCTGTGAGCCTGCTGGAAATCGCCAATACCTGGATTTGAACAGTTTCGGCTCGAACCAAGTACGTTCCAGTTTTACCGAACGGTATTCAAAAGAAACACCTTCGGTCGCTTGACCGTTGGCCAAGGGGAATGACTTTTTTATCTCGTCAGGGGCATTCTCTATTAGTGTGGCTATATTCTCTTTGCTGAGGGTAATTCTGTCCCAATCCTGCTTCATGATGTCGGCAGGGAAGATGTATGTGGGTGCATACTCTATTAGCTCCAACGTGATTTCATGGTCCACGTCGGGGTTGTATTTGGACTTCAACTCATGCCACACGCATGATGGGCTGTTTTCCATCACTCGCTCACGGACTAGCTCCATGGCTTTTTCCTGTTCGTACAGAGACATTTGCTTCTTAATGTCTTCAAACTCTTTCTGAGCTGCTAACAGGCTGGCTTGGTCGTTGCCCGAAGCCTTGATGCTTTCTAAGGTCTGTTCGGCAATATAGTATTGATCGCGGAGCTGCAGATAGGTGGCATAGCGTTCGGTGGGTTCGGGGTAACCGTTCTCCATAGAGGAGTACAGCACCTTGTTGGCCTTTTTCAAATCGGCCTCGTCGGCCTCGTTGCGAGTGATAGCCACCTCCGCGCTTTTCAGCACTTCGCCATACACATCCCAAAGCACCTCGTCGGTGTTGAAGTTGTCGTAGAGTATGCCCCTTACGGGATGGTTCATCATGCGCGATATCTCGGACATGGTGGTGATAGTACTGGACATCTCGTCAGAAGTCTCTTTGAGAAGCATGTTCAGCTGACTGGGCGTGAATACGTACGGAGCCTCCTTGGGGAAGCTGAGAAAGGTCTCAGCTTCCGGGGAGGGTTGAAATATCTGGTAAAGCCTGGCACTGATAGCCATTCGTATCTTGGCATCCATAATACTATGTGGTGTTATTGAATGTGTTAATGTTTGAATGTTAATGTGTTGATATGTTGATATGGTGCGAGTCGTATAAACTTATCAACTTATCAACGGACAACGATAAATCATAAACTTATCAACGTATCAACGATTAAATCAAGCAATCATTAGGTTATACCCATTCGGTGATGCTAGGCAGTGGGTTAGGAGCTTTGCCGAGAACATGGCAGCGGTAGCCAATAATCTGCATGCCGTCGATAGTGATTGTCGAACCCTTTACCTGACTGGAGCTATTGTTAGTAGTACTACCGTCAGTCGACGAGTAGTTGTAGCCACCTGAGGCTCTCACCAATATGCCTTTATAAGATGCATTGGCTCCATGGCTGATGTCCTCGCGTTGCTGGGCGAAGTCTCTGGCTTCTTTGTCTGAGTTGAATTTGATAGAGAGGTTCCGTATGAAAAGAATGGCGGTAGGATAGGCGGGCATCATGCCCTTGTGTGTTGAGCTGCCGTCGCACAGCATCTCTACTATTTCATTTCCATTCTCATCTTTGCCTCCAGGGGTAAAACGCCAGTATTTGCTATTGAGGAATGAGGGTTTGAACCAGGGACGGTCAATACTTACCTGACATATTTCGAACTCTATTTTGAAGTTCTTCATATTAACTGTCACCTTCTCCGTATTATTAACAGTATCTTTATTATATTCGGCACTTGCTTTTGCCCTGCCTATTTTGAGACTTGCATCCACATTTAATCCACAGGACTTTCCAGTGATTTCGTTCTCGTAGTTGTAATCCTTTTGTGTGAACGACAGCTTCGTCCAACTGCCGGCCTTGATGAAATTATTTGGTATCAGGGTAGTGTATAGGAACTCCATACCAGAACCTAAACCTGTCATATACGCACTATCAAATAGACGGCGGTATTCCTCTTTCTGCATGACCATGCTACGAGATTCCACCTGGTCGATAAAGGCGGCAATATATTCATATTGTTTTTTATAGCCTGTGGTTATCCATGCATTCATTGCAGATTCTACTCTACTCTTAAGAATCTTACCTGTCAAAGCCCATCGATGCATGGCTGCAGGATCATTGCCACTGAGAGCTTCGGCTTGTTCCAGCTTGAGCTGAAGGGCGGCATCTTCGTATGCCTGCCTCATAGTGTTGTAATTCGAAACTAATCTTGAAGGCTGTGTTATTTCTTCTTCGGGCATTCCAGATACCATCGGTGGCATCTTAACTGTGTCCACAAGGGCGGCACGGTATTCCTCTACCTGTTTCTTGGTGGCCTCGTCCATATCGTCTGCTTTTACTTGGCTCATGTTCAGTGTATATTTGTATACATCTGACAGTTTACCTTCGTTTTCGAGTATACATAATTTGGTTCCCCCCGACTCTTTCCAGCCGGAGACATCGGGGATAAAGTCAACCAGATGGGATAAGCTTTCTGCCTGTAGGTAGAGTTTGAAAGTTTTGTCGGCTTTCATTGTTTGGATGTCCTCATCTGACAGTTGGAGGTTGAGGAAGGAATCGGTGATATCGTCCGATATCCCACCTGCTTTTCCGTCAGGATTTTCTTCGGCCTCTTGTACGGCTTTTTCGGCAGCCGCTTGCAATACTGCTTGGGCTTCGGTCATGGCCTTCATGTTGGAAGCCTTTATCTTATCAAGGCGAAGAGAGCCTCGTAGGCCTTCCGACACGAATTCAAAGTCTTCGGGCGTGACGGCAATACCAGGTGTAGCCCAGCAGAAGAAATTGTCTTCAGACGCACTGCCTGCTTCGCCACCACTCACAATCTTGTTGTAAATCATTCCTTTCAGAGAGGTCATAATGTCCGCCAGATCGACGATACTTTTAGTGTAATCTTTGATCTCTTCAGTGGAGTTTTGGGTTTCTTCATTGTCTGCCATAACTAAGTTTTTTTAAGATTAATATTTGGTTAATTTTTCGATGCAAATATATGAAAAAAATTGAATATGATGTATTTTTTTTCCGCCAAAAGTGTGCTGAGGATTGAAAAACATTAAGTTGTGTTATTTTTTTTAACATTTCAAGTGGAAAAACATGGTTCCGATTAGTTACTCTTTTAAGAAGTCTTTATTATTTATAGTTGAAAGTTTTGTGACCTGTAATCAGCTGTGGTCTTACGTCTCTGAAACGAGCGCATTCGTATCAAGTTTTTTAGTGACCTGTGACCTGTAACCTGTGAAACAATCTCTTTCTTGTCACTGGTCACTGAAAAATTGAAAATGATATTTGGCTGCCGCATATCTTCTTAGCTCTTAGTTCATACTTCTGACTTCATGTTGTTGGGTGTATTGGGTTATGGTAAGGTACGGAGGTGACGAGGTGTTTTGGTAGTGAAAAAGTTGAGGGTGTATCAAAAGTCCCCTAAGGGGACGACAGACCACAGAAAGGGGTGTAACCCCTGTACGAATGGTAGGAAAAAAGAACCCCGAAGGGGTGACACACCGTATGTTACCAACTATCTGTCGCCCCTTCAGGGCTTTGCTTTATCGTCCACAAGTACGGGGGCTTACGCCCCTGCCTATTATCTTTCAGTTCTTCAGACTTTTTGAAACACCCTAAAAAGGGCAACGAATCACGCCTTTGGCCTTTTAGCCACTTGTCAAACTTTAGTGAATAATAACCTGTCATAAGCTCTAATGATTATGTGAGTGTCGTAAGACGACTGTGGTGACAGATAAAACTAGGGTTGCGGAAGTTTATGATTATGACTTCTGCAACCCGAGGAAGTTACTTGCCTATACTTTTGCAAAGTGGGTTGCTTACACATGGAAAAAAGTTGTTGCCATGCGTAAGTGCCCGGAAAGCCCTTTTCGATGGCTACCAACCAGAGTCCCAGCCACTGCCACCGAAAAGGGTGTTGTTTTCGGTCCAGTTTTCTTGGTTCTGGTTATTGTAATCGTGTATTAATAGGTCGTTATGTGAGAGGCGTAAATCGCCCGACGAACCCCCGAAACCTATTTCAATTTGGAAAGCCACTACTTTCACGACGGGTGCTGTATATTGTTTATTCTCTTTCATGGCTTAGTTGATTTGAATGGTTGGGAGGGAATACATGTAGTTGCGCTCAATTTCCTGGGCGGTGGTGAAACTTCTGGTCTGTGTGAAGAGCACAGAGCCGTCGGCGGCATAGCCTATGACGGTGAGCCGTTTTTTTTCATATTACAATCAAAACTATTTTATTTTAACCCAAATTGGTCGTTTGGCCGACTTCTCAATCCATCTCACTTTATTTTAGGTCTGTTTATGACATCTCAGTATTTCTTCCAGCATCTTGTCGAAGAGTGAGGGGGTGTGGAAGGGGAGGTGGTAACAGGGAATAATGGGGAAGTGGAAAGAAAAACGCCCCGACGGGTCGGGGCGTTAGTGTTGTTATTAATCCTAAAAATCAAAGAGATGGCATTATATGACAAAAGATTTCTTACCTCTGATTTTCATTTGCAAAAGTACTACCTTTAGCGGAGGTGGATAATAACGATTGTCGGCGATTTTTAGGATGGCGGTAGCTAGTTGTAGGGATTATACCATCTGTTCGATGTTCCAGACGAAGGCGCGGATGCCTACTTCCTCGTTGCGCTTGTCGAGTTTGCGGACGGAGAGAAGGAGCTCGTCGACACGGTCGTCGGGGACGACGGTGAGGAGGGCGTTGTTCATCTCGGGCCAGGTGTGGGTGCCGCGGTGGGGGTCGCCGGTGGCGTTGCCACGGCCTTGTACGTTTTCCCAGAAGGTGAAGCCACGGATGCCAAGGGTGTCGAGCATGTATTCGACACGCTCGGTGCTGGCTTGGTTGTATACTATAAAGACTGATTTCATGGTAAGAATTAAAATTGTAATATTAAAAAGTGTGTTTTTGTGACCTGTGACCAGTGATCTGTGAAACGAGCGCTATCGTGTCACTATTCACTGGTCACTATATCTCAGTTCACAGTTCACTAGTTTTCATCTTCATTTAAATTAATGTTCATGAAAACAAATTTGTTTTTGTCGCGGTTGCCAATTATCTTTTCGCGGATGCGCTCCATGCCGCCGTAGAGGACGGGGACAATGATAAGGGTGACAAAGGTGGAGACGGTGAGACCGCCGATGACGACGAGTCCCATGGTGGTCCACATCTCAGAGCCTTCGGAGTTGGAGGTGGCCATGGGTATCATACCGAGGATGGTGGTGAAGGCAGTCATGAGCACAGGACGCAGACGGCTCTGGCCGCTGAGTGCGATGGCTTCGCCAAGCTGCAGACCACGCTCGCGCATGAGGTTGATGTAGTCGACCAGCACGATACCGTTTTTGACGACGATACCGATGAGGAGCACGAGACCGAGGAGGCCTATCATGTCGATGTTGTTGCCAGTGATGAACATCATAAGCGAGACACCGCTGATGGCGAAGGGGATGGAGAACATGATGATGAGCGGCTTGGAGAAGCTCTCGAACTGGGAGGCCATGACGATGTAGACGAGCATGAGGATGAGTGCGGCAAGCATCATCATGTCGCGCGTGGAGTCTTGCTGGTCTTTGTAGTTACCGGCGAGGGCGACATGTATCTCGGCGGGTATGTTCATCTGGTCGAGTTCGTGCTGCACGCCCATGGCGAGTTCCTGCAGGGAGGTCTTGTAGGGCATGACGGTGAGGGTGAGGTAGCGCTGGCGGTTTTTGCGCTCGATGGTGGGCGGGCACCAATATTCCTCAATAGTGCCCAGCTCTTCGAGTTTGACTATCTTGCCAGTGCTGGTGGGTATGGAGAGCTGCTCGATGTCGGAGATGGCGTCGCGGTATTCCTCGCGTAGGCGTACCATGATATTGTATTCTTCGCCGTCCTCCTTAAGATAGCCAGCCAGCATGCCGTTGACACGGTTGCGGACGTAGAGGGCCACGGTGCTCTCGTTGAGGCCTTGGCGGGCGAGTTTCTCTTTGTCGAGGGTTATCTTGAGCTCGGCACGGTCTTCGTCGCGCGAGACTTTGGTGTCGCGGGCGCCACGGACGTTCTCTTCCACACGACGTCTGAGTTCGTTGGTGAATGCGGTGGTTTGGTCAAAGTCGTAGCCGTAGATTTCGACGGAGAGGGAGTTGTTGGAGCCACCGCCCATGCCGCCGCCCTGGTTGACCTGATAGTTGACCAGCTCGGGATATTCGGCGAAGCAGCGGCGCAGGTCTTCCTGCATCTCGAAGATGGTGCGTTTGCGCTCGTACTTCTTGGTGCAGCGGATGGTCATGGATATCTTGTTGTTGGTGGTGCTGTTGAAGAGTGCGGCGAAGCCTGCGTCGTCGTTGGAGCCGGCCGAGGTGGAGACGACGATGACGTCGTCGCCCAGCAGGCGGTAGATATCCTCCTCCATGTGGCGAGCGGTCTTGAGAGTCTCCTCGATGCGTGTGCCGCGCTGCAGCTCGGCGCTGATGGAGATGCGGCCGTTGTCCTGTTCTTTCATGAAGTCCATGCCGATGTGGCCGGTGATGAAGGGAAGGATGGAGGCGACGAAAAAGACGAGAGCGATGAGCAGGGTGACGCGTTTGTGTCGCAGGCACCAACGGAGGATATTGGCGTAGGCGGCTTCGATGGCATTGAAGGCACGGGTGACGATGCGGTTGTAGAGCTTGCGCTCCTGCTTGTGGTTGTAGGCTTCCTCGTCCTCTTTCTTGAAGAAGAAGGGACGCTCGCGGAGCATCTTGGACGAGAGCATGGGGATGAGGGTGATGGCGGCGGTGGTGGAGACGCAGACGACGATGGTGATGATCCAGCCCATCTCCTTCATGAAGATTCCCATCATGCCGGGGAGCATGGTCAAGGGCACAAAGACGGCCACAAGGACCAGGGTGGTGGCTATGACGGAGGTCCACACCTCGTTGGTGGCGCAGATGGCGGCCTCGCGGGGGTTCTCGCCGCGCTCGATATGCTTGGTGATGTTCTCGAGGACCACGATGGCGTCGTCGACCACCATACCGATGGCCACGGTGAGTGAGGCCAGCGAGATGATGTTGAGCGAGGAGTCGGCAAGGAGGAGGTAGATGAACGAAGTGACGAGTGAGATGGGGATGGTGAGTGCGATGATGACGGTGGAACGCCAGTTGCCGAGGAATACGAGCACCACGAGCACCACGAAGAGCAGAGCGTAGAAGATGGACTCGGAGAGGCCATTGATGGCGTTGACAATCTCTTCGGAGCCGTCGCGGATGTTGGTGACCTCGATGTCGGGCGGCATGGTCTTCATGATCTGCTCCATCTCGGCGCGCACCTGACGGGCGATGGCCACGGTGTTGGCACCGGTCTGCTTGGTGATGATGAGTCGGGCGCCGTCGTGACCGTTGATTTTCTCGTCGAGCGAGAGGTCCTTGATGGTGTCGCGGACGGTGGCGAGGTCGCGCACGAAGACCTGCTTGCCGGTCATGGTGGTGGTTACCACGATGTCGGCTATCTCGGAGCTCTCGACATATTCGCCCTTGACGCGCATCTGGTACTGCTCCTTGCCCATCTTGACGGTGCCGGAGGCGAGGTCGAGGTTGTTGGCCGAGATGGCCTGTCCGACGAGCTCGAGGGGTATGCCGTAGGAGTCGAGCTGTTTGGGGTCGAGGTCGATATAGACGTAGCGCTCGGGGGCACCGCTGACGGTGATGTTGCCGATACCGTCGACACGGTTGAGCACGTTGACTACGTTGTCCTCGAGGATGCGGTCGAGACCGGAATAGCTCTCCTGGGCAGTGAAGCCGTAGACCATGATGGGCATGGCGCTGGAGTTGAGCTTGAGGATCATGGGGCGGCTGACACCGTCGGGCAAGTTGTCGTAGAGCAGGTCGACGTAGGAGCGGATGTCGTTGAGAGCTTCGTCGAGGTCGGAGCCCCATTCGAATTCGAGCGATACGACCGAGATATTGTCCTTAGAGGTGGAGGTGATGTTCTTCAGGCCGTCGACGCTGTTGAGCGAGTTCTCAACCAGCTTGGTGATGTTGGTCTCGATTTCGCTGGCGTTGGCGCCGGCGTAGGTGGTCATCACGGTGACGTATGGCGGGTCCATCTCGGGCATCTGGTCGATGGGCAGCCGCGAGAGGGAGAAGAGGCCCAGCACAATGACGGCCACGAAGATGAGGCCTGTGGTGATGGGCTTGTTGATTGCAGTTTTGTATATGGCCATTATTCTACGATTTCAAGGGTTGCACCATCAACTAATCTTGCTTGTCCGGTGACGACGAGGCGGTCGCCGGCTTTGAGGGCGTCGGCCTCAACGGGGATAATCTCGATGCGGTCGTCGAAGCGCTGGCCGAGGGTGACGGCGACGCGGCGGGCGGTGTTGCCGTCGGCGACGAAGACGTAGCGGTCGTTAGAGCCGGTGAGTTTCAGCACACTCTGGTAGGGAACAACGATAGCGTCGACCTCACCCACGGCAAGACGGGTGCGGACATACATACCGGGACGTATCTTCTCGGCGTTGTTGGGGATGTTGAGTTTGGACTGGAAGGTGTGGCTCTGCGGGTCTATGGTGGGGTAGACAATCTCGATGGTGGCAGGGAAGGTCTCGCCGGGGTAAATGTCGCTCTCGATGTCGACCTTCATGCCCTGCTTGACGAGGGGGAAGTAGGTCTCGGGAATGTTGATGATGGCCTTTAGGCGGCTGATTTGGGTCAGCGTGAGGATGGGCTGGCCGGCATACATCTCGCCGTCTTCGTAGTATTTGGCGCTGATGACGCCGGCGAACTGGGCCTTGACGAAGGTGTTCTGCTCGAGGAAACGCTCGTTTTCTACAAGCTGGTCGTAGCCGGCCTTGGTCTGGTCGTAGACCTGCTGGCTGATGGAGCCGCTCTGCTTCAGGGCGCTGACGCGCTCGAACTCGGTCTTGGTGGAGGCAAGGTTGATGCGGGTGGTGTTGAGCTGCGTCTGGTCCATGCGGACGAGCATGGAGCCTTTCTGCACGCGGCTGCCTACCTCGACGTAGATGTGCTCGATGTGGCCTGTGAGGCTGGGCGAGATGTTCATGGTCTCGTAGCCTTCGAGGGTTGCCGAGAGTTCGAGGCTCTTGGCAATGCGCTCGCTCTGGAGTGTGAGGACTTTCACCTTCTCGGCTTCTTTCTTGGTGGTGGTGGCTCCCTTACCGGCGCCGCCGTTATTGCCGCACGCTGCGAGGGCGGCGGTGGCAAGAATGATTGCTGCTAAACGGATTGTTCTATTCATTGTTGTGTTGTTTTATTCGATGTTGAGGAGGTTTTCGAGTGCTATCTGCGCGCTGACGACGTTCATCACGGCCTGGATGTAGTTGCTCTGGGCAGAGATGATGTCAGTCGAAGCGTTGGTTACCTCGAGGCTGCTGGCGCGGCCGTAGTTGTATTTCTCGGTGACGTTGTTGAACACGCGTTGTGTCACGTCGAGGTTACGGTTCTGGATGTCGTAGTTCTCGAGTGCTGAAGCGAGGTCGTAGCAGAGCTGGTTGTACTGCACGCGCAGACCGTCTTCGGCCTGGCGGCGGCTGTTGACGGCCTCCTGCAAGTCTATCTTGGCGCTCTTGATGCTGGAGACGCGTGTGCCTACGGTGAGCAGCGGGACGCTGATGGAGGCGCCCACCATGTTCGGCGGCGTCATGTTGAAGCCTTCGTCCTTGCCGAAGTAGGTCTTGTTGCTGTACTGGTAGTAGGCCGAGAGGGTGGGGGTGAAGTCCATCCAGGCCATGGTGACGTTGCGCTTGGCCAGTTCCTCGTTCTGTTCGAGGAGCTTGTAGTTGTAGTTGCGGGTGATGTCGAAACCATGACCGAGGAGCTGTGTGGCGTTGTCGACGCTGAGGATGTTGTCGATGGGTGTGGTGAGCTCGAGGGTGACGTTGACATCAGCGCCTAGTTGCAGCAGCATGGAGTTGCGCAGTGCCTGCAGCGAGCGTTTGGTGCTGTTGATGCTGCTCTTCAGCGAGGCCACCTGCACCTGTAGCTTGTCGGCATCCACCTGCTCGGCGGCGCCCACGTTGACGGCTGCCTGACTGGTGGCGGCAAGGCTTTCGAGGTTGGCAAGCGAGGAGTCGAGGAGGCCGATGGTCTGTTCCATCACCAGAATGCTGACATACACGTTCTTGACATTGGCGCGGGTGGTCTGCTCGGTCTGCTGGCGGCTGATGTCGGTCATCTCCATGGCGATGTTCTGCAGCATGGTTCCCACAATCTGGGCGCCGGTGACGGCCACAGAGGCGGTGATGCTGAAGGTGCCGCTGGGGTTCATGGCGATTCCGCCGGCGTCCTCATCGGTGGTCTCACTGCTTGATGGGAAGGAGATGGGCAGTGTCATGGTGCCGATGGTGATGGAGTCGGGCATCATGGATGCCATGCTTCCGCGGGAGCCAATGTTCATAGTGTAGCCGCACATGTTCTGGTAGTCGAAGCCTGCCTTCACCTGCGGCAGCATGGTGCTCAGGGTCTTCCAGCGGTTGAGTTCCGCCTTCTTCACCTCAAGGTCGGCATTCTGCATGGCGGCATTGTGCTCGACGGCATACTGCTGTGCTTCCTCGAGCGAGAGACGCAGCGCAGGCCGTTCCTGTGCCGTTGCCACCAAGCCGAAGGCAAGCAAAGCCATAGTCAATGTTATCTTTTTCAGTGTCATTGTATGTTTGTTGTTTCTGATTTCTTTATTCTTTGTTTTTACCTCACCTCGCCCAGTTCTTCCATCACCTGGCGAAAGCGGGGCACCGACTCCTCGTAGCGTTTGATGGTGTCGGTCGACATCAGTCCGCGGAGGTAGGTGAAGCAAATCTCGTTGAGGCGATGGAGGTAGGCCTGCTGGTCGTCGACGTCGGAGAGGCGGCGTTGCTGGATGAGGTCGCAGAGGAAGTCGACGGCCACGTCGATGTCGGCGTCGTGGCGCAGGTAGTTGTGCTGCTGCACGTATTCCATGCCGTGGTGCATCATGGTGCGCAGGGTCTCGGTATGGAGGCGGAAGAAGCGGTCGTGGATATCGGGGTAGTAGCGCTCCGCTTCGTCGAGCAGACGGCGGTAGCGGTGGTTGCTGTCGGCACCTACGCGAAGCATATACATGGCCACCAGCAGAGGCTCGTCCACCTTGCTGTGGGCCTGGCGGTGCATCTCGTTGAGGCGGTCGTGGACCTGCATGAGGCATTCGGCCAGGAGTTCCTCCTTGTTGGCGAAGGTCTCGTAGAGGGTGCGTTTCGATATGTGGAGAGCCTGGGCGATATCGTCCATCGTCACCCCACGGCAGCCGCGCGAATTGAACATCTGCAGGGCTGTCTCTACAATTTTTTCCTTTATCTCTTCAGTGGCCACTTCTTTTCAACCATTTGATTTACAGTAAACAATACACAATAATTAATATATTGCTTTGCTTCAAAGGCGGTGCAAAGATACAGAAAACTCCGAAAACTATTTAAGTTTTCGGAGTTTTCTGGTGTTAAATATACTTAATGGATGCCGATTGTCACTTTTTCCGTTCGGGGACGGGCTGGAGGGTGGCGAGCTGCACCTTCATGCGTACGCCCTGAGCGGCTTCGACAACGGCGTAGGCGCCGTCGCGGCTCACAAACTTCACATGGATGCCGCCGGCAGTCATCAGTTCGTCGCCAGCCTTCAGCGAGTCGCGGTAGGCCTGCTCTTTCTTGGCCTTGTCGCTCTGCGGCTTGATGAGGAAGAAATAGAACACGGCAATCATTGCCACCACCATGATGGCGGTCTTCCATCCGTTGGGAATGTCAAGCATTATCATCGTTTAATTGTTTATTATATTTTCGTGCGTATATCTTTCCTAAAACGGCACCTATATGCTTTTATTGTCTCGAGATGAAAAAATCTTTTCAAAAATTAGCTTTTTGGCTGATTCCCATGGCTCCTGTTCACGTCCGCCCCACATCCCCTCCCCATCCCCTCCGCAGTCCGTCCCTGTTTGATAGGAGGGGGATAGGAGCGGGTCCGGAGGGGGACCGGAGGGGAACCGG
>JAEEGJ010014468.1_pt1 | contig 18706 bp, 14 predicted proteins | sample 8958761 | NCBI WGS metagenome assembly JAEEGJ01 (sample SAMN16246546, study PRJNA631951) | gut metagenome | biome: gut microbiome; feature: rumen; material: RS-attached | host: Bos | place: Iran: Karaj | collected 2018-10
TGTTACTTTTACAAAAAAAGCCGCCAACGAAATGCGCGAACGTGCAGTAAGAATGGAACCGCAGGCCGAAAAGGCACAGATAAGGACGTTTCATTCGTTCGGGTCGTGGTTTTTAAGAAAGTATTGTGATGAAGCCGGAGTAGAGCAGTCGTTTACTGTTTATGATGACGATGATATGGCAATTCTTGTTCGTAAGGCTGTTCCGGCACTTAGTCAAAAAGAAGCAAAACTTGCAGCACATCAGATTGCTCTTGCAAAAGATTACTGTCTTACACCAAAGGATGATCTTGCAATTGTAGCAAGTGAATTTGATTTACCGGATATTTATGCAAAATACGAGGCTCGTCTTCGTTCAACAGGAAACGTAGATTTTGGCGACCTAATTATGATGCCTGTTACTGTAATGGAAGAATGTCCGCAGATTGCAGCACAGATTCATACACGCTTTGAAGTTATCATGGTCGACGAGTATCAGGATTCGAACATTGCCCAGTACAAGCTGCTCCAGAAAATTTCAGGAGTACAGGAAGGCTACAACAATTATGTTTGCGTAGTAGGTGATGATGACCAGTCAATCTATAAGTTCCGCGGTGCCGAAGTACAGAATATTCTTACCTTTTCGCAGAAATTCCCGGGAACACAGATAATCCGTCTTGAACGCAATTATCGTTCTACTTCTGAAATTCTTGATGCGGCGTCTCTTGTTGTAAATAAGAACAGCGACCGTCTTGGAAAAACTTTGATTGCCGACCGTGGTAATGGAGGTATGCCTGTTCTTGCTTATTTACCTGATCAGAATGCAGAGGTTATGTTTGCATCTGAACTTATACGTAAGCATGTAGAACAGGGTGGAAAATACAGTGACTGGGCAATTCTATACAGGACAAACGCTCAGTCTCTTGGTTTTGAAAAAGATTTTTTACACAAGCATATTCCGTATGTTGTAGTAGGTTCGCTTAAGTTTTATGAGCGTGAAGAAATTAAGGATGCTTTAAGTTATCTTGCTCTTTGTGCAAATCAGCGTGATGAAATTTCTTTTAGACGCATTGTAAATAAACCAACCAGAGGTCTTGGTGAAAAAACTCAGGATAAGATTTTAGATTCAGCAAGAATAGTAAACGAAGACGGCACAGTTTCATATAAAAGCCTTCTTGAAACTATGAATACATTAAAACCGGAGCTTTCAAAAAAGGCAGCAGAAGGAGCAGACAGTTTTATAAAACTTTATGAAACACTTGATAAAGCCTTTGATAATTCTAAAAAGCTTTCTGATTTTATAGAAAAGGTTATAAAAGATTCTGCTCTTGATGAATATCACAAAGAAAGTGATGAAATTGAAGGAACCCAGCGCCTCCAGAACCTTCAGGAACTTATAAACAGCGCAGTTCCTTATGAATGCAGTAAAGAAGGTCTTGTTGCTTTCCTTGATTCAATAAATCTTGACCGTTCGCTTGAGCTCCAGAGTGAAGAAGCACAGACAGATTCAGTAACTTTAATAACACTTCACAATACAAAAGGTCTTGAGTATAACAAGGTAATCATTACCGGTCTTGAGCAGGGAGTCTTCCCTCGTGAAAACAAAGTAGGAGCCGATCTTGAAGAAGAACGCAGGCTTTTTTATGTAGGCATAACGCGCGCAAAAGATGAGCTTTATGTTACTTCTACTGCCCATCGCGTGCTTTATGGACATACTCAATTTATGTCCCCAAGCATCTTCCTGAACGAAGCCGAAGAAGCATTTAAGGTAGTAGGGCAGAAGCCTCGTGCTCAGCAGATGTGGGGTTATGGCGGCTATTACAGAAAAAGTCCGGGCTCCGAAATTGAATCAAAATGGGCTGTTGGAACAAAGCTTTATCACGACGATTATGGCTATGGAGCTGTTGTTTCCGCCCGTATGAACGGTTCAGATTTCATGATTGAAGTTCAGTTTGAAACAGGAGCCGTAAAAAAGTTTCTGCCGGAGTATCAGGCTAAATCATTGCAGATAATTAAATAACCATTTATAATAATATTAATGGAACAAAAAAGAATCAGAATCGGTTTTGTTGCCGATTATTTGAACTCGGAATATTCGGAATGTCTTATCAGTGGAATTACAACCTGTTGTAAAGAGCATAATGTAGAACTGCTTATTTACCAGATTGGTAAAATTAAGCCAGATAATTTTACCGGTTATGACTATCAGCACATGGCAATTTCGTCACAGATAAATGAACACAATGTTGACGGAATCATTATTTCTTCAGGCACTCAGCTGCATGGAATGTCAAAGGCTACCTTTACTTCTTATCTTCGTTCCTATAAACCACTTAAAATGGTTAGTATTGCTCATGAAATTCAGGGAATTCCTTCAATAATATGCGATGCACGAAAATCAATGGAAACACTCGTTTCGTATCTTGTAAAAGAACAGGATTGTCAGAAATTCGGAATTATGAGTGTAGACAGCGAATCAAAAGAAATGAGCATCAGAACCGAAATCATAAAGGAAGAGCTTAAGAAAAATGATATTCCTTCTTCGAATATTGTTCTATGGAAAAGTAGTTTTCATTATGCTTCTGCCTACAGTATCTTAAGCGATTATTACACAAAAAAGAAAAACCGTTTTGATTTTGATGCAATCATTGCAATGAATGATGACCTTGCTTTTGCCTGTCTTGATTTCTGCTCAAAGCGTGCAAACCTCAGAGTTCCAAAAGACATTCTTGTAACAGGCTTTGACGACATGCAGAGAGCTTCCTTCTTTACACCAACACTTACAACAATAAATCAGAAGGTTTACTATCAGGGCTACAAAGCTGCACTTACACTTATTAATCAGATAAACCTTGAAGAAGTTCCAGATGTTCAGACAATCGAAGCAAAGGCAATTCTTCGGGAATCAACAAACGGCAAGAAAACAAGTAAAAAACAGTTTTCAGAAAATGAATATATTTCGCTTGATCTTCCAGAAGATTTTATTGGAAACAACAGATTTTCTGTAACAGAATGGTTCAATAAACGTCAGCAGGTTTTCCAGGCCGCTCTTATGGACACTTATGTAATGATGAACATAAGCTTTGATGAAGTTGGTAAGCATATAACACATGCGCTTGCTGCCTTTGGACTTCTTTCTGCCGCAGTTGTAGTTTATGAAAATCCTACAGAAGTTCTTAAGCCTTTTGAATATTTTAATCAGCCTCAAAAAGCAAAACTGATTGCCTATTTTGACTATTCAAATAAAGATAAGCCAAAGGAACTTCACCATGTAATTGAGTTCAATCCTGCAAAGGGACTTTTCCCGGATACAGTTCGTGATTATCCTGATGAAGGTGTAGTTGTAATGTCTTTGTTCCATAAAACAATTCAGTACGGCTACATTCTTATGAAGCGCGGACCTTTTGATACTGGTGTTTATGACCTTATTGCAAAGGCAGTTGCAAGCCAGCTTAATGCAAGCTTTGAATATTCAAGACGAGTAAAGAGCAGAAGGTCAATTACTCAGGATTATGCAATGCTTGATGAAATGGCACATATTGATTACCTTACCGGTCTTAAAAATCAGCGTGGATTTCTTGAACTTGGTGAAACTTCGCTTAAATATGCACAGGCAATGGGGCAGAGCGGCTTATTGCTCTACTTTAATATAAAAAATCTGCGCAAGGTTAATGATTACTTTGGCCATTCTGCCGGTGATGAAGTAATAAAAAGTGTTGCCACCTTCCTTCAAAAGCATTTCCGCTCTAATGATATTATTGCGCGTCTTGACGGCGACAAGTTTGGAATAATAAGTGCCGGTTTGAATGTAGATAACTACAAAAAAGTACTTAGAAATGTTTCGGAAGAATGCCGCAAATGGAAAGAAGAAAATAACTATCCTATAGAGGTAGATGTTTCTGCAGGCTTTGCAATGTTCCCGTCGCAGAAATACGGCTATGCTCTTGCTCCTCTGTTAGAGAAAGCAGAAAGCACAGTAAAGGGATAATTAAAAAGAGACTGTACTACCAGTCACGCTGAATATAAGTTGCTCTTGGTCTTGCAGTAATGTAAACGCGTCTGTTCTGAGCACGGCCTTCTTCTGTATCGTTAGAAGCGATTGGCATTGTTCCACCGTAGGCCTTGTATGTAAAGATAGCCGGATCAATCCCTTCATCAATAAGTACATCTCGTACAGTTCTTGTTCGTTCAATAGAAAGATTAAGCTGACCAACAGGTTTTCCAACATCTGCAGTATGGCCTTCTACTAAAATAGTATATCCGTCGTCAATAAGGATTTCCTTTAAGATATCTGCAATCTGCTGAAGTCTTGCTATTTCGCCAGGAAGAAGAACAGGTGAGTCTGGATAGAAATTAAGATTGATTGCAAACTTAAAGCCTCCATCACTGTCAGTAAATTCAACATCTGGAATTACGTTTTCATACATATACTGTTTAACAGCTTCGAACTTTGCGTAGTATGTTCTGTCTTTTTCAGGGGTTGCAATATTATAAACAAGCTTTTCCTGGTCCAGAAGAATTACAACTTTTCCCTGTTTTAGAAGTTCAACATTTTCCGGGATTGTAAGAATCTTAAGGGCGTCGCTTCGTTTAATTACAGGATCTGTTCTGTTTATTCCGTAAACTTCTGTTGCCCTTATATAAAGAGGATCAGTTCCAACTCTTGAAGCATAACGGTCTGTGTTATTTGAGTAATCATATGCAACAAGACCTGTATCTATAACAATCTGCGGGTCGGCACTGTTCTTTTCGTAAATTACATTCATGTTTTCATCCCAGATAGTAGGGAAGAAGCAGGCATTTGTCTGTTCGCTGATAAATTCTCCGTGAACAGGAAGAGCGCCGCGGGCATCAATAATAATTCCTGAATAAGCGCGTGAAGGAACAAGATCAATCGGCTCTTCAGGTGAGTAGCCGTATTTATGTTTTACAAGATTCTGACCAAGTTTATCAATTTCGAGTGTATTTGCAGAGTAAAGAGTTGCGGCATCCGGAGTAAAAACATCAGGAGTTTTGTAGCCGTTCATTATAAAATAGTAAACTTCATCAAGCGAAAGTTCTTCGTTTATAACATAATCTTCGAGAGTGCTTGAAGAGTCTGTGTACAAAGCAAGTAACGGCGGCTGAATAAGCTGCGACATTTTTGATTTTATGAGTGCAGAGGCCTTCTTTTTGCCGGAAGGCATTTCGAGTCCTGCCTTTTTAGTATCGAGTGAAAGGTTAGAGGTAAATCGTCGTGTAATCCAGTTAATTTCGCTTGTAGATTCAAGGCTTGGTTCGGCTGCAAATGCTCCAAAAGGGCCTGCTAATGCAAGAAACAACGAAATTACTGCTGTTTTAAAAAGAATCTTTTTCATTAGTTCATTATCGACTTATTTTGAGGGAATATAAAGAATTTTTCCTATTTTAAGGATTGCGTTTTCCTGTATGCCGTTGAGTTCGCAGATCTGACTTACAGTACAGCCATAGCGTCTCGAGATGCTCCACAGGGAATCTCCGCTTACAACAGTATATTTAATAGGAAAATCTATAGGCTCCATTGATTCAAGAGCAGCCCTTGCAATTTCTTGGGTTCCGGCGGGAAGTCTTATAGAAGAGGTTGTAGAAGGATGCGTAAAACCAAGTATAAAAGAAGGATTAAGCCGCTTGAGTTCTGCAGTATCTATGCGCATGTTCTGGGCAAGTGTTGTAATTGAATATGCTTTGTTTACAGTGATGTAATCAAAAACAGCATTTGTTTCGTTATATAAAACTTCGTATTCTTCTTCGTGGCTTGGAATATCAATTTCGTAATATTCACAGTTTAATGCAAGGTCTGCAATTGCTAAAAGCTTTGGAACATAAAGTTGTGTCTGGGAAGGAATAAGGTTTTTGTCGCACAGATACCAGAAAGTTTTTTCTTCTGCTTTTGCAAGAGCCCTTGTCATGGCACCGGCTCCACAGTTGTAAGCACCTATTGCAAGAAGCCAGTCTCCGAATATGTCGTAGTTTTCTTTGAGCTTTTTAATGGCGGCGTCTGTTTCTTTCCAAGGGTCAAGTCGTTCGTCTACATAATCATTAAGGGTAAGAAACGGCTTTACGCTGTTAGACATAAACTGCCATAAGCCCAGTGCTCCCGAGCGTGATTTTGCATTTGTTTTATAGTTTGATTCTACTACAGGAAGGTATTCAAGTTCCGGCGGAAGTCCTGCTTCTGCAAGCTCTTTTCTTATATAAAGCCTGTAATCTATTGCACCTTCAAGTGCGTCGTAAAGAATCTTAGTCCATTTAGGGTCAAGATACTGCTTACGGAATCGTTCAATTTCTGCACGCTCCGGCATAGGCAGGGTTAAAGGCTTTTTTTCAAGGGCAGGGGTGTTGTCTGTGGTCTCAACAATTTCTTCTTCTTGTGGTCCTTCGAGGGCCTCAGGAACCACGGGGGGCTCAGGAACCACAATTTCTTCAGTCAGCCCTTCGACAAGCTCAGGGACCCCAATTTCTTCAGATGGTACAACTTCTTCTTCCTGCGCAACCGCTGCAGCACACAAAGAGAAGCAAATCAAAATGCCAATTAATAGCTTTTTCATTACAGCTTGTTACCAATGTAAATGCCGGCCCATTCCCAGTTACCGTTAATATCAGGGTCAAGCGGGAAATTTACTTTGCGGAAGTACAGATACCAGGTAGAAACGTAATTGCTCCAGCCCCAGGTTTTAAGATATGCTTCGTTTGAGTTAGAAGATTCATCAAATGATTCTGCGTAATGGATTTTTCGACCCATCCAGTTACCCATAGAAAACTCTTCCTGCGAGTTAGGGTCTGTTTCATCCTGTCTCCATGACATACTAAAGAAGTTTACCTTAGCCTTATAGCGGTCAAGAGCACGCCAGTCTCTTCTGTCAATTGCAGTTTTAACAGCTTTTTCAAGCTCCTGCAGTGTTTCAAAGGTCCAGTCTTTAGAAGAATTGTTAAAATCAATAAGGTGGCGGGCATTCTTATAGGCATCGGGCTCACCAGGAATCTGAATTGTAGTTGCATCAGGCTGCTGAACAAAAAGTTCACATGCTTTTAATGCCTGATCCCACTGGTTATCATTTTCATATTCAAGTGCAAGACGCAGATAAAGCTCTGTTGTGTTAATATCATTAGGGAATCTGTTTATAAGTTCATTAAAATATTTAATTCTGTGGCTTGGAGTTTTACTAATCTGAATAAGATTCTGCAGGCACATAAAGTGAATAGAGTTACCTTTTACAAGTAAATCAGGGCATTTTTGCAGAATTCTGTCAAAATAATACTCTGCAACCGGTTCTGCTCCCAAAGAAAGGTATGCGTGCGCTGTCATCAAAAGCCAGTAAGAGTTATACATGTCATCAGGGTTCTTTTCTACCCATTCAGTTAAAAGAAGAATTACCCCCTGGTAGTCCTGTTCGGCCAGAAGGTTAGTTGCCAGCTGATTTATGATTGTATAGCGCTGCTTTGAATCAAGTTCCTGTGTTTCAAGCAGTATATTAAACTGTTTCTGGGTCTCTTCTGCTGTAAAAGAAGAGGTATATGCCCTGTTTTTGCACGAACAAAGTACTGTACAAGAAAGAATAAGGCACATAAATATTGTTGCACACATTTGTTTTTGAAATTTCATATTTTTTAATCTAACATAGTGATTTATTATTGTAAAGATTAATTTTTATATATAAAATAGAATTATATAATTATAGATAGAATTTGGGGCATACTATGAAAAAAGACATCTCATTTTTTGCAAATCTCATGTTATATTTTGGCTCCGGATTGTTAGTTTTTCTGGTTATTTTAAATTGCATCATTCCTTTTGATAACCGTTATTATGTTATTAATTATCTTCCTATTATTGCAGCTTTAAGCGGTATTGTTCTTATTATTTTAAGCATCCGCAATACAAAACGGCTTCATCAGATTTTTATTGGCTTTGAGCTTTTATTCTGGGGAACTTTTGTAGTTTTGTATGAATTAAAGATTCTTCCATATACTTTTATCCAATGGTGGCCGATGATAGGAGTAACAGCAGGTATTTTCCTATTTATTGCAGGAATGGTTAAATACCAGAGGCTTCAGTTTGGATACGTTATTCCCTCAATTTCATTCTTTTTGATGGGAATATGGTTTATGCTTTTTTCATTAAAAATCATAAAAGTTTCATTCCGGATTGTTGCCTTAGTGGGTGGTCCGTTGTTTATTATTATGGCAGCTATTTTTATAATAGCGTTCTTCCTGCTTCAAAAAAATAACTCAAACCTTGTTGTTAAAGACGATGAGAATATAGATCAGGATACAGAAGAAATGAATGGTGTTGCTCCTTTTGAAGAAGAAACAATAGACTGATTTTCCTGTGGTGGGTTGCATTGCATACAAAGGCTGATTTTTTTTGCAGATTCAATTTCTCTCATTTTACGACTGCGCTTCTTCTTATTTTAGCGCTGTCATTGACTGCATGTGCATCTACAGAAAGTTCAGATCCTCAGGAAACTGGTCATACAAAAACTTCATATGAAGCACCTGTTGTTTCAGAAAAAACAGAAGAGGGTGAAACAAATCAGACTGCCGATGCAATTAAGCTTCCTTCTGCTTCAAAACCAAAATCATATTTTGCAAAAATCAATGATGAAATTGTAAAAAAAGTTGAAATTGGTTCTCCGTCCTCTTTAACAGAAGCTATGAACTCAATTCATAAATCAGAAGCAGACCTTACACAAAACGAAAAGGTTCTTATATATATTGCTTCAGAAATGATGCGCATTTTGTGGTCATCGCAAAAAGTCAGCTGGACAACTTACAGTGTTTCTGATGAAACTCCATATACCGGTGCACTTAAATCTGTAAAAAACGGAATCTACGACACAAGTACAGGAAATACAGATTTTCTTTCGACATTCCTTCCGTCACTTGTATACCTCACTCCTAATATTACTGCCAACGTACAGGCTCAGTGTGAACAGGGCATTCTTGCTTCTTTAAAAATCAATCCAGATTCTGTTGCAGCAAATTATCTTGCGGGGCTTTATTACGAAAGAAAAACTGAATATGTAAAAGCCGAGCCTTATCTTAAAAAGGCATACGACGGTTCAGATACAATAGAAATTATTCTTGAATATGCAAAGGTTTTGAGCAAAAACGGAAAGTCGTCTTTAGCAGAAGAAGTTATGAAAAAGGCAGGGTCGAGCAACGCCTCTAATACAAGTCTTGCAGTATTAAAACAGAATGCTTACATTGCCTTTGAAAAAGGTGATTACACTGCAGCAGAAGAAGCAGTTGCCCGTGTTTTGCAGCAGACCCCGAATGATCTTGAATTTGTTTTGTTCCGTGCACGCATATTTATAGAAAAGAACGATTATATTCACGCAGTTTCACTTTTGGATATGTATGCACGCCAGAATGATACTAATATTGATTATTTAATTCTGCGAGCCAGAGTTCAGCTTGACTGGAGTAAAAATACAAACGCCGCTACAGAAACAATCGAAAAGGCAATGCAGCTTTACCCCGACAATGTAGACGCTCTTTTAATTGCAGCACGCATTTCTTCTATGACAGACGGCCCTGTTGCCGGAAAGTATGCAGACGAACTTGCAGCAATTGTTCTGGAAAAATCTCCATCTAATAATGACGCACTTATTTATGCACTTGACGGTCTTGTTCAGCGCGAAAACTGGCAGGAAGCATATAATATAAGCAGCGGTCTTGTTAAAACACAGCCCAATAATGAAAACCTTATCCTTAAGCATGTTACAGTCTGCCTTAAACTTGGTAGAAAATCAGAAGCAATGGAAGTTGCTCAAAGAGCATATAATTCAAATTCTTCAAATGAAACAATAACCCAAGCCTATATTCTTGCAAGTACACAGGTTCTTTCGCGTGATGAATCAATAAAGCTTATAGATTCAATGCTTCCGAATGCCTCTTCAAAAATAAAAAGCTATTTGTACTATAGAAGAAGCTTCCTTGAACGCAGTGAAGAAACAGCTCTTGCCGATTTGCGTTCCAGCCTCATTGCAAATCCACGTAACAGCGATGCACTTTTCCGTCTGTACGAAATCTATTACGACAAAAAAGACTACCGCAAGGCCCAATACTATCTTAAACAGGTTGTCGCCATAAATCCAAATGATTCTTCTGTACGAAAACTGAATGAGGCGTTAACGCAACTTATTCAATAACTGGATTGCCACGTCGCTGCGCTCCTCGCAATGACGTATCATTCCTGTCAGCGTCATTGCGAGCACGAAGTGCGTGGCAATCCAGAGTTTATCACTAGACACACCCCCGTATAAATGATATTCTAGTAAAATTGATACTAATATCAAAAAACATATTTAAAATAGGACGGAAAATATATGTCTTTCATTCCATTTTTGACTGCCGGTGCTGAACAGGCTGCAGGGCCTGCTAGTATGGCTACCGGTTTTATTCCTTTATTACTTATCATTGTAATATTCTATTTTTTCCTTATTCGCCCACAGAATAAAAAGCAGAAGGAAACACAGCGTATGCTCTCTGCTCTTAAGAAGGGTGATAAAATAATTACAATTGGTGGTATTCATGGTGTTATTTCTTCTGTAAAAGAAAACACTGTAATTGTAAAAGTTGATGACGACTGCAAAATCGAATTCAACCGCACAGCAATTTCTACTGTAGAACTTACAGACGCAGAAAAAGCTAAGCTTGCAGAAGAAGCTGCTGCTAAGAAACAGAAGAAATTTGCATTTGGTAAAGCAAAAAAATCAGACGAAGCCGCTGAACCTGTAAAAGAGACAGCCGCTGCGGAAGAAACTAAATAAATATAATTCGGGGTTAAATAAAAATGAACAAACGAACACGCTTGCTTATTCTTCTTGCTGTTCTTGCTATTTGTTTCGTTTTCCTCTGGCCATCAATCAGCTGGTATGCACGAACTCCTAAGGAAGTTCAACAGCTTGCTTTGGGCTCTACGGAAAATATCAAGAACTATGCCGAAAGTAAGGCCGCAGAAGATGTACGCACAATCAAAAGCATGGCAAAAGATGCCGAAGCCGTTCTTGACGGTGAATTTGCATGGCTTAATAAAGAAGCTGCCAAACAGTACAAATCATACGGACAGAAAGTCCCAGAAACAATGACAGTTAAAGCTGTTCTTGGTGCTTATGACACAGAGCTTGATTTTATGAATGTAATTCAGGCAAAGTATCGTGATGACATTCTTAAGGCTAAGAAATATTACGATAACTCTGTAAAGCTTGGTCTTGACCTTTCTGGTGGTATGAACGTAATCGTTAAGGCAGATTTGGATGCAGCGCTTGAATCTCAGGGAGACACAGTTGCTGCTGAAAATGCTTCTGAATTCAAAAAAGAAGCAATGGCAAATGCTATTGAAAACCTTACAAGCCGTATCGATAAATTTGGTCTTACATCTCCTGTAATCAGACAGCAGGGTGATGACAGAATCTACATTGAAATTCCAGGTGCTGCTCAGGCAGATGCTATCAATACTTTGATTATGGGTAAGGGTATCCTTAATTTCCGTCTTTCAGATATGACTGCCACAGAATCATTTAAGACATATTATTCACAGCATCCGGCTAGCACATTCAATGCTGCCGGTGAACTTATGGATTCTTCAATCATTCCAGAAGACTGCGAAGTATTTGGTGTTTACGAAAAAGATTCTTACGGACTTGATGAACGCAAGGACTGGCTTGTTGTTAAGAAGGATATTGCTCTTGACGGTAAGCATGTACAGTCTGCAGAAGTTCGCTCTGATCAGTATACAGGTCAGCCACAGGTTTGCTTTAACCTTGATGCAGAAGGAACTACAATTTTTGGTGAATTCACTGCTGCTCACGTAGGTGATTATCTTGCTATCGTAAGCGACAACAAGGTTAAATCAAATGCCTGCATTCAGGATGCAATCAACACTGGTGCCGTTCAGCTTACTGGTGCATTCAGCCAGGAAGAAGCTAACAATATTAAAAAGGTATTGCAGACAGCTTGGCTCAACGTTCCACTTTCTGTAGAAAGCCAGCAGGTAATTGGTGCATCTCTTGGTGATGAAGCAATTCATCAGGGAATCATGGCAATTATCCTTGGTTTGAGCCTTATCCTTGTATTTATGTTTATCTTCTATAAGAAATCTGGTTTGAACGCAGTAGTTGCACAGATTTTGAACCTCTTTATGATGTTCTCAATCCTTTCTGCTTTCAACCTTACTCTTACACTTTCTTCTATTGCCGGTATGATTCTTACAATTGGTATGGCAGTAGATGCTAACGTTCTTGTATTTGAACGAATTAAAGAAGAGCTTAGAAACGGTAAGAGCCGCCCTGTTGCAATCTCTATGGGATTCGACAACGCATTCTGGGCAATTATGGACTCTAACATCACAACCTTTATTGCAGCAATCTTCCTTTCATGGCTTGGAACAGGTGCAATTCAGGGATTCGCAGTTTCACTTGCAATAGGTGTTGTTTCTTCTGTATTCACAGCTTTGTTCGTTTCACGCTTGATTTTCGACTTTGATACAGATGTCCTGCACGCAAAGAAAGTTAGCATTGCATGGGGGATTAAATAATGAAAAAGACACTTAGCTTTAATAAAGGATTTATTCCTTGTGCAATTATAAGTTGCGCAATCATTATTTTTGGAATTGTTGGAATGTTCACACGCGGAGTTAATCTTGGTATTGACTTTAAGCCTGGTCTTGTTGAAGAAGTTCGCGTTGCTCCTCCGGTAGCAGAAGTTACATACAGTGGTGCCGCAAAGGTTTCTCTTGATTTGAGTGCCGGACAGCTTGATGTTGTAATTACTGGTGTTGGAACAACAAACGAAACACGTTCAATCAACTTTAATGAAGTTACAACAGTTGGTGCACTTGCAACAGAAATGAACAAGATTGATGGCGTTAGCATGGTTGCAAAGAACTCATCTTTCCCAACAACAAAATTGTTCTTGAACTCTGCTGCTACAAATCAGCTTACAACAACTACACTTTATATTTACCCTGCTGGAACATCAGAAATCACAACTGACGATGTTCGCGATGCTCTTTCTTCAATCGAAGGTATTTCAATTAAACAGCTTGGTAATGGTGCAGATGCAAGCTATCAGATTCGTGCCGGTGTTGACGGAGAAGAATCCGGAGACGTAACTGCAAAAATCAACGAAAAGCTTTACAGCAAGTTTGGTAAGGAAAAGGTAGCAATCGTAAAGACAGACTTTATTGGTTCTTCTTTCTCTCACTCAATTGCAATTAAGTCTATCATTATGTTCGTGCTTACAGTAACACTTATCTGGCTGTATGCTGCAATCCGCTTCCACTGGGATTTCGCTCTTGGTTCGGTAATTGCCTTGATGCACGATACATTGATTATGTTTACTTTCATCATCTGGACACAGATGGAATTCTCTACAACTGTTCTTGCCGCTGTTCTTACAATCATCGGTTACTCAATCAACGCTACAGTCGTTATTCTTGACCGTATCCGTTATAACCTTAAGTTCATGACAGAAGCAAAGAACTTCAACGAGATTTTGAACAAGTCTTTGAGCGATACTTTAGTACGTTCTGTTTTGACAACTGTTACAACATTGTTCGCAGTTGTTGCTTTGTTCGTATTCACAACAGGAAGCATCAAAGACTTCTCTCTCGCTCTTATCGTAGGTTTGATAAGTGGTGCATATTCTTCTATCTTCATTTCAAGCGGTTTCATTTCTGCATGCCGCAAGAACTGGAGACCAGAATTTGGTGTACATCACTCATTGAAAGCTGCCAATAAAGACGAGTAGTTTATAGATTCATCTGGTGGCCCTGAGCCTGTCGAAGGGCCTAAAAAAAATAAACGTCATTGCGAGCGTAGCGAAGCAATCTACTCTCGCAATGACGTTTTTTTTATGCTATAGTATTTTTATGAACGTTATTCGTGCAAAGGTGCTGGGTTTCTGTTTTGGAGTGAGACGTGCAGTTGAACTTGCAGAACAGGCTCTTGAAGATAATAATGGAACAGTTTATTCTCTAGGTCCACTAATCCATAACGAAAGTGCTCTGGCCGATTTACAGAGCAGGGGACTTTGTACTGTTGAAGAAAAAGAACTTCAGACAATTCCCGACGAAGCTACAGTAATAATTCGCGCACATGGAGTTTCTCCTAAAGTTACAGACGCGCTTGAAGCAAAAAATTGTAAAATAATAGACGCAACCTGTCCGCGCGTAAAAGCAAGCCAGAAAATGGTAGAGCGTTACACAAACCAGAACGATTACGTAATAATCAGCGGTGACAAAAATCACGGCGAAATGATCGGCATAGCAGGTTTTGCAGGCCGCAATTTTATCCAGATCCAGAACGAAGAAGAAGCCCGTTCAGTTGATATTCCCTGTAGCGACAAAATAAACGTAATCTTTATGAGCCAGACAACCTACAGCCCAAAAGAATTCGAAAAAATAGAATCAATCTTCCGTTCAAAGTTCAAAAATCTGGCCGTAATGAATACAATCTGTCCCGCAACAAACGAACGCCAGGAAGCCCTGCTGGAGTTATGCAAACAGGTAGAAGGAGTGTTAGTAATAGGAGGAAAAACCTCCGCCAACACAAAACGTCTCTACCAGACCGCAAAAGAAAATTGTGCTCATACAGCACATATTCAGTCAGCACAAGACATCCCGCAGGAATTTTATAGCTTAAAAACAATCGGTATAACCGCCGGCGCATCTACACCAGATTCAATTATTACTGCTGTAGAAAAGGCATTACATTAAAAAACTCGGTCACAATAACAATCATCTACTCATTAATAAAAGAGATGAAATATAATCATAATAAATCTATATAATCCAGTTTGAAAAATACTGACTGCGGAGTGGAAATTGGCTGGCTGCTGCTTCTGAGTTGTGCCGGCGGCATTGAAAAAATCCGAGGATTTACGCAGTAAACCGCAGGATTTTTACGATAACAAGCTCAGCCCGCAGCAGACAGACAATTTCCACGGGAGCAGGCAGTATTTTTCTATATGATTACAACCCTTATTGATTACATTCCATATCTCCATTATAATAATAAGACTATGAGTAGATGTTTTGTTATGTTAAAGCCAGGTGTTGTAAATCGCCGCCTGGTAGGTGAGGTTATTGAACGCCTCGAGAAAAAAGGATTCAAACTTGTTGCAATGAAGATGGTTCATGTTTCAAAGGACCTTGCTGCTAAACATTATGCAGAGCACGAAGGTAAGCCGTTTTATGAGGGTTTGGTGGATTACATTACTTCGGGTCCGGTTATTGCAATGGTATGGCAGGCAGATGATTGTGTTGCCTTAATCAGAAAATTTGTTGGTTCTACAAAGCCTAGCGAAGCAGCTCCTGGAACTATCCGTGGAGATTACTGTATTCATACAGAACGCAATATTATTCACGCTTCTGACAGCGACGAAAGTGCCGCACGCGAAATCGCACTCTGGTTCAAAGAAGACGAAGTATTTGACTGGAAAGACTGCGAGGACGGCTGGTATTAAGCAACAATCGAAAATCCGTTAAAAAACGAGCCGACTAGGGTCGTTTTAGGATTATCGATAAACCGCTTCGAAAAATGGCTGTGCCATTTTTCTCGTTCTCAATTGGGAGGCATTCAGTAATTTATGGAACAAAAAACAGTTGGTGTAATCGGTGGCGGTGCCTGGGGAACTGGTATTGCTCAGGCGCTTGCACGTGGCGGTCACAAGGTTGAAATCTGGGCTCTGGAAGAGGATGTTGTTGCTTCTATAAATAACGAGCACGAAAACAAACGCTTCCTTCCTGGTTTTAAGCTTGAGCCTTCGATTACCTGTTCAAATGATATCTGGCAGGTAGCCTTTGGAAAAGAATTCATTTTTGTAGCGTCTCCATCAATCTTTTTGGCAAGCACGCTCGAAAAAATTAATACTGTTCCAAACATTGTTGATGGTTCTACAGTAATTGCCGCTCTTACAAAAGGTTTTGTTCCTTCTAAAAGCGGTCCAAAGCTTATTCTTGAAACAATAGAATCGGCACTCCCTGAAGTTTATAAGGACTGCACTGTTTATGTTGCAGGTCCAAGTCATGCAGAAGAGGTTGCAATGGGCAAAATCACAGGTCTTGTTGCAGCTTCTTTAAATCCAAAAAATTCTATCCGTGTCCGCGAGCTTTTAAAAGTTCCGGGTCTTATGGTTTTTTCAAGCTTTGATATTATTGGTACTCAGATTTGTGCCGCTGCTAAAAACGTAGTTGCTGCAGTTTATGGTGCAATGGATGCAATTGCAGAAACAAGTGATATTGTAGGAGATAACACAGAATCTCTTTTGCTTGCTGCAGGCTTGAATGAAATCCAGACTCTTGGTTTTGCAATGGGCGCAACTCATGCAGAAACCTTTACATCTGTAAGCGGAGTAGGCGATCTTGATGTAACCTGTAAATCAAAATACGGACGCAACCGCCGCTTTGGACAGGATATTGTAAAAACAGATATGCTTTCACGCTTTAAGGATATTGATGACCTTATTGCAAACGTAGGAAAAATCGGCTACCTGCCGGAAGGTGCAATTGCCTGTAAATATGTTCACGAAATTGCACAGAAGAAGGACTTAAAGCTCCCGCTGTGTAACGCTTTATATAAAGTTTTGAACAAAGAAAGCACCGTCGAGCAGATGGTAAAAGAACTGCTTAATTTGTAATTATCGCGGTGGTTGAGCTTGTCGAAACCACCACTTGGAGTAAAACATGCTTGAAAAAATCACCAACACCTTCAGTGACATTTTCAAAAAAATCAGCGGTAAATCTACAATTACCGAAAAGAATATAGAGGACGCCGTAGAAGAAATAAAAATGGCCCTGCTCGAGGCCGATGTAAACCTTCGTGTTGTACGCCGTTTTGTTAATTCTACAATAGAAGAAGCCAAGGGAGAAAAGGTTCTCCGTTCCGTAAATCCGGGACAGCAGTTTACAAAGATCATCTATGACAAGATGGTCAGCATGCTCGGGGACACAAAAACAGACCTTCACCTTAAGGGACCTGATACTCAGTCTGTAATCCTCATGCTTGGTCTTCAGGGTGCCGGTAAAACTACTGCTGCCCACAAACTTGCAGCCCGCCTTAAGAAAGATGGACGCAAGGTTCTTCTTTCTGCCTGTGACTTAGTTCGTCCTGCTGCCGTAGAACAGCTTAGCCAGCTTGGTGAAAAAATCGGAGTTCCTGTTTATAAAGAAGATTCAAAAGATGCCGTAAAGAATGCGCGTGATTCAATCGACTACGCACGCAAGAATGGTTACGACACAATTATTATAGATACTGCCGGTCGTCTTCAGATTGATGAAGAAATGATGGCCGAGCTTGTAAAAATCAAAAAGGCAACTGACCCTGTAGAAGTTCTTCTTGTTGCAGATGCAATGACCGGTCAGAATGCCGTTGATATTGCAAAGAGCTTTGACGAGCAGCTTGGACTTACTGGTGTAATCCTTACAAAGTTTGACTCAGATGCCCGTGGTGGTGCGGCTCTTTCTCTTAAGACAATCACAGGAAAACCAATCCTCTTTATTGGTACCGGTGAAAAAACAGAAGACTTTGAAGTATTCCATCCTGAACGAATTGCAAGCCGTATTCTTGGTATGGGTGATGTTGTTTCTCTCGTAGAAAAAGCACAGGAAACAATGGACGAAGAAGCTGCTCTCAAAATGCAGAAAAAGCTTCAGCGCAATGAGTTCACTTTGCAGGATTATCTTGAACAGTTCCAGCAGGTTAAGAAAATGGGAAACATGCAGTCTATCATGGATATGATCCCGGGTATGAGCGGCATGGATGCTTCCCAGATGGATTTGAGCGGCTTAAAGAAAAACGAAGCTATCATCCAGAGTATGACCTACAAGGAGCGCCTTAATCATCTTATTATTGGACCTAGCCGCCGTAAGCGTATTGCAAAGGGTAGCGGTACAACAGTTGCAGATGTAAACAAGCTCTTGAAGCAGTTTGAAAAAACAAAGCTCATGATGAAAAAATGAGCCGCAACAAGGGAATGCAAAACCGCATGATGAGCCAGATGGGACTTGGCGGCATGGGCGGTGCCGGCGGAATGGGCGGCCTTGGTGGATTAGACCCAAGCGCACTCAAAGGTATGGACATGAGCAAGCTTCAGGATCTTGCAAGACGCTTTAAATAGCACGTCATTTCCATAACAACATTTTATTCTATAAGTTATTGATTATCTCATTTTTTTTTATTACCCTTAAAGTATGTCTAAACTTAAGAAGCTTCTTACCGGCATAGAAAAAAAATATGTTTTTAGTTCTATAATGTCGCCGGTTGCTATGATCGGAGAGGTCGTAATGGAAGTTATCATACCTTTCATTATGGCAAAAATAATTGATGATGGTATAAGTGGTAACGCGGGACAGGGTGACCTTCAGTTTGTAATCCGCTATGGACTTATAATGATTGGGCTTGCCTGTATTTCAATGTTGAGTGGTGTACTTGGTACAGTTTTTTCTACCTATGGTGCACAGGGCTTTGCCTATAATCTACGAAAACGCCTTTTTACAAAAATCCAGAGCTTTTCATTTGCGAATATCGACAAATTCAGCACTGCTTCTCTTGTAACACGCCTTACAACAGATATTAATATGGCACAGAACGTTTACCGTATGCTCATTCATATGTGTGTCCGTTCGCCGTTCATGCTTATTGCCGGAACAATAATGGCTTTCCGAATCAATTCAAAAATGGCTGTGCTTTTCCTTATTGCAATTCCT
>JAEEGJ010014471.1_pt1 | contig 18704 bp, 9 predicted proteins | sample 8958761 | NCBI WGS metagenome assembly JAEEGJ01 (sample SAMN16246546, study PRJNA631951) | gut metagenome | biome: gut microbiome; feature: rumen; material: RS-attached | host: Bos | place: Iran: Karaj | collected 2018-10
TATATTGCCGGTGCTCTACCTCATTGTTTACCAATGCTCCCAGTATCGGGTTCTGCATGGGCATGCGCCCCAGCTCTGTGAAATATTCTTGCGCCAACTCGGCCAAACTGGTGCCTTGAATCACCTGACGGCGTTCGTGGGTGTTTTCTATAACTATTTCTACTGTCTTCATTATTTTATTCCAATTTCAAAAATAAAAATTTCCATAAATAACGCAATTGGATTTTTTTTAGTATTTTTGCATCGCGAAATAAACATTTATCATAATGAAAAAATACACTTCTATCCTTCTCTTCATGGCTTTAATACCATTGGTTTCCAATGCTCAAGCCGACAAGAAACTGATTGATAAAGCCCATAAGGGCGATGTGGCCGCCATGGTGCGTTTAGGCGAATGTTATGAGAACGGGGCCGGCGTTCAGCACGACTCGACGCTTGCCCTGCAGTGGTTCCGCAAAGCCGCTGACCTTGGCGACGGCGAGGCATGGCTTCATATATCGAAATATTACCTTCGCGGCACGCTTGTGTCCAAGGACACTGCGCGTTATTTTGCCATCCGCAAGGAGTGGGCCGACAAAGGGTTGCCCAACGGCCTGGCCGCTCTGGGCGTTTGCTATGAGTACGGCATTGGCTGCAAGCTTGATACTGCCAAGGCCAACCAGTTGTATCAAGAGTCTGTGAAAAAAGGCTCTTCATGGGGCTATTTCAGCTTGGGCGATAACTACTATTATGGTATTTGCGGTGTGAATAAGGATATGAAAAAAGCTGTGGCATATTACGAGAAAGCCCTCAAGATGGGTGAAACCGATGCCGCCGTACGCCTGGCACGTTATTACGCTTATAGAGGTGATAATAAGAAGGCTTGGAAATATTTAGAGGAAGGCATGAAGTGGGGAGACCCCGATGCCGTCACAGCAGCGATTGAGTTCTATTGGAGCGGTGTGGGTGTGCCGGAAGACGAGGCCAAGGCCCAGCACTTGCTCGACTCGCTTGTGGCAGAGCACCACACATTGAACTACACCCAGTCGCTTGCAGGTCTCTATTACATGTACCCCTCTAACCAAGGACTGCGCGATAGTGCCAAGGCCATGCGCTATTGGTTGCAGGGCGATGCCTTCGGCAGCTCGCAGTGCCAGATGCGCCTGGGCCGTTTCAATTATGAGCAGGAGCGCTATCCCGAGGCATTGGCCTATTTCCGCAAGGTGGCTGTGAAAGAGGAAATGTATAAGATGCAGGACGAAGCATGTCATCTTATGGGTATCATGTTTTACAACGGCACGGGCTGCGAACAGAACACCGATTCGGCTATCTATTGGCTCAAGCGCGGTGCCGACCAGTTCGAGAGTGCTGAGTGTGCCATGTTCCTCGCCTCCCTTTATGAAAGCGAAGAACACAAGGATATGCCCCAGGCTGTGAAGTACTACCGCAAAGCCAACGAGTATGGCGACACCACCGCGCTGGTGAACCTTGGCCGTCTCTATGCCAACAACGGCAACAACGACCGTGCTGCCGAGTGTTTCCAGGAGATGATTGACAAAGGTCAGGCCGACGGCTATTTCTGGATGGCTATGCTCTACGATGCCGCAGGCGACAGCAAGATCTGCAACGAATACCTTTTCAAGGGCGACAAGAAGGGCAGCCGCATGGCCTCCGAAGCCCTTGGCACTATTTATGAGTACGGCATGGACGGTGTGAAGATTGACAACAAGAAAGCCGCCAAGTACTACGAAAAAGCCGGCACTCCCAAGGCTCATTACCGCCACGGAATCCTCTACCTCAACGGTGACATTGGAAAGCAGAAAGAGAGCGACATCGCCAAGGGCATGGAGCTAGTTTCCCAAGCCGCTGACGAGGGCTATATCGATGCCATCTACACAATGGGCTATTGCTACGAGACTGGCCGCAACGTGGACAGCGTTGACCACAACAAAGCAGTCTCTTACTTCAAGCAGTTGGCCGACAATGATATTGCTTCCGGTCAATTCAAGATGGGTCTTTACTACGAGCTGGGCGACGGTGGCCTGGAAGCCGATAGCGCCAAGGCTATTGAATACTACCGCAAGGCTGCCGACCAGGGTCATGGCGAGGCCATGTGCTATCTGGGCGACTTCTACCGCATAGGACAGTTCCTCCCGTTGGACAAGGCCAAGGCTTTCGAACTTTACACTCAGGCTCATGAGGCAGGCGAGGAGATGGGTACCTATTATGTAGGACGTTCCTATCTCGAAGGTTGTGGTGTGGAGATTGACACCATCGCCGCCATACCTTATCTCAAGGCTGCCGCAGCCCAGGGTGTGGGCAATGCCGCCTACAAAGTGGCCGACATCTATAACTATGGTCGAGCCGGTGTCACCGCCGACGGCGACAGCGCACTGGCATATTATATCAGCGGACATGAAAATGGCAGCGGCGATGCCAGCTATTTCTTGGGCCGTCTGCTGCTTAATGAGGAAAAGGTGGACCAGGCTTTTGAGTATTTCTTTGTGGCAGCCCAGCGCGGAAATGTAGATGGCATCATCACCTTTGCCATCATGCTGCAGCGGGGCATCGGCACCAAAGAGGCCGACCCCGCCACCGCTTATCGCATCTTTGAGAACACCGCCCGCAACTATGGCGACCAGCGCGCTTATTGCCAGCTGGGTATCGCCTGCCTGCAGGGCAACGGCTGCCCCGAGGACGAGGCTCTCGGCAAAGCCTATCTTGACACTGCCGCCAACATGGGCAATGTACTGGCCATGCACACCCTCGGCCTCTGCTATTTGAACGGCTACGGCTGTGTGCCCGACACCAATGCCGCCATTGCATGGCTTGAAAGGGCTGCCGACAACGAAAAGATAGAGTCAATCAATGCGCTGGGTGATGTCTATGAAGCCAAAGGCGACTTCAAAAATGCCGTTCTTTACTACGAAAAGGCTGTCGCCATGGGCAGTCTCGAAGGCTACTGCAACCTCGGCTACTGCTACGAGCAGGGACAAGGCGTGGTGCTCAACAGCCAGAAGGCCTACGAGCATTACCTCTATGCTGCGGAGCACGGTTCTACTCGCGGCTGCATGTCTGTTGCCTCCTGCTACATCAACGGCATATATGTCGAGCAGAGTGTGGCCGAGGCGTTGAAATGGTTCACCAAAGCTGCCGAAGGCGGCAATGTGGTGGCCATGTACTATTGTGGCTCCATCCTTGAGAACGGTGACGACGGAGTCCCCGCCGACAAAAAGAAAGCCAAGCAGTGGTACAAGCAGGCTGCCGCCGCAGGCTATGACCCCGCCGCCGCAGCCCTCAGCCGCATGAAATAGACATCCAATCCCATCTATTGTACCTATCGTATCTAAAAAATGAATGTAGAAGAATATATAGTCGCTAGAGTCAATGCCCTGATGCATACGCAGGACGCTGCCATCGTCAAACGTCTGGAAGGCGGCATGAGCAACTACACCTATGTCGTTGAATGCCAAGGCAAGAAATACACATACCGCGTGCCAGGTAAGTTCGCCGAAAGGTTCGTCGACCGCGAAGAGGAATGGGAAAACATCCAAGAAGTCAATCGTTTAGGATTGAACAACATCACGGAATATGTGGAGATTCGCTCAGGCGAAAAACTGGCCGAATATGTGGAGGGCACCATCATGAGTACTACCGACGTGGTCTCTTACAACGAGATGTCGGTGAAAGCGCTGAAGAAGATCCACAACAGCGACATGAAGTTCCGCGACTACAACGCCTTTGGCCGCCTCGACGACGACCAGCGTTACTGCCTTGAGACGGGTTATGTCTTCCCGCAGGAATACCTCGACCTCCGCAAGAAACTCGACGCCATCCGTGCCACACAAGTCAACGTGCCCAAGGTGCCCTGCCACTGCGACTACCAACCCACTAACCTCGTCATCAGTGGCGACAAGCTCTATGTCCTGGACTGGGAGTTTGCCGGCATGAACGACCCCTTCTACGACATCGCCTGCTATGGCAATGTGGGCTTCGACAAAGCTTTGGCCTTATTGGAGGCCTATGTGGGTCACAAACCCACCAAGGAAGAACTGCAACGCCTCTACTTCCACCGCGCCTTCCAGTGCCTGCAATGGTTCAACGTGGCCATCTTCAAAGACCGCGTGGGCCTCAGCAAGGACCTCAACATGGACTTTAACGCCGTGGCGTTTATGTTCCTTGGAATGGCGAAGGAATTGCTAGAAAACTACGATAATCTTTGAATGCTGAATGATAAATGCTGAATGATGAATGTCGCAATGCGGCAACACCATTCAGCATTCATTCAATACAGAAAGTCTGAAGCAGTAAAGCTTCCAAAATCCCCATCCAAGCCCAATTCAGCTTTGGCTTCGTCGGAGAGCATGTCGATGCTCCAGACGGGATCGAAGGTAAGCTCCACATCAACGTTTTTCACGCCCATGATGGCCTGCACACGGTTACGCACTTCAGCAGGCAAGGTCTCGGCAACAGGACAGTTGGGCGCCGTCACCGTCATGACAATCTTCACGTTACCCTCTTCATCGACGTCCACACCATAGATCAGGTGCAGTGTCCAAATGTCAACGGGGATTTCAGGGTCGTATATCGTTTTTAGGACCGAAATAACAGTCTCTTTCAAGGTGTTGATCTCTTCCTGCGTCATGCCTGTTCCTCCTTCAGTTTAAAAGCTTCTGCATAAAGCAGCATCTGTTTCAACATAGCCAACAATCCGTTGGAACGTGTGGGCGACAAGTGTTCCTTCAACCCGATTTTGTCCAAGAACGAAAGGTCGGCGGCAAGAATGTCCTCCGGTGTCTGACCCGAGAACACCTTTATTAATAAGTTGACGATACCCTTGGTGATGACCGCGTCGCTGTCGGCGCAGTAATACACCTTGCCGTCCTTCAGCTCGGCATTGAGCCACACACGACTCTGGCATCCATTAATCAAATGCGCTTCGTCGCGGTATTTGTCGTCGATGATAGGGCACTCCTTACCCATCTCTATTAGCATGGCATAACGGTCCATCCAGTCATCAAACATGGAAAAGTCTTCCACAATACCGTCTTGTATTTCCTTGATTGTCATAATTCTATATGTTTGTTTTGCAGCATTGGTGCCATCAAAAACCGTTCCGCAAAAATAATAAAAAAGGGCGGCACCCAGAAAGATGCCGCCCAATTTTCGTGGAAATCAATTCCACAATGTCATTTATTGCATGACAGTGACGCGTTTGACGGTCACACCTTCCTCAGTGTAGACACGCACCATGTACATGCCAGCGTTGAACTGGGCCATGTTCAAGGTGTAGGTGTCTGCATTGACCTCGGTGTCGTAGACCACCTGCCCAAGGACGCTCACCACTGTGATGCGGCTCATGCCGGCAGCCTCGATCGTCACGTTGCCGCTCGTCGGGTTAGGATAGAGGGCAACCTTGTCGCTGTTCTCGCCGATGGCGTCGACGTTGGCACTCACATAGTTGTGTGTCGGGTCGTCAGCTGACATAGCAGGATCGGACTCGCATCCGTTGTCATAGACCGTAGTCACTTGGTAGTAGTAAGTACCAGCGCTAGCAGGCGTATCAATGTACTCGTAGTAGGTCTGACCATCAACGTATGGTACCGTGTTGAGAAGGGTATAGTTAGCGTTGTCAGTCGAACTATATACATTGAAGCCCTCAATGCTTGCACGGCTCTTAGCACCAGCGGTAAGCTCGATGTCGTCGACATCCAGATAGAACATGTCGGTGCAGTTGAAGTGACGGATAGCAATATACTTCTGACCAGCATAGGCGCTCAAGTCAACAGTGTACTGATACCAGTTGCCTTGGTCACGCATACCGCGAGGACCAGCATAAGGCTGACCCTTGGCACTCATCGTCCACTCTTGGACCATGGTCCAGCCACTCGTGCCGTTGTCGGAAATAGCAACGCCGAAGTGTTCTGCAGCCCAAGAGGCATCTTGTGCGCAAGCATAGAAGCTGAAGGTTGAACCAGCAGCCAGGGTCACTTGAGGCGAAACGAGGTAGTTGTCAGGTGTCAGTGCTCCGTAATTGTTGTCATAGCTCTGAGAGAAGATCATATCTGACGAACCATTATGACCGTAGCCAGTACCCATAGTATTGCTAGCGAGGTTCCAGTTGTAGCCATCGCCGTCGGCGTCGATGGTCGTCCAGCCAGAAGGCATGCCAGCTTCGAAGTCCACGCTGAAGGTATCGCCTTCACCGCCAGGACCTGGGCCAGGATTCTCTTCGCCCCACCAGATTTTCACCTGATCGGTAGCGTTGAGAGCCTCGCCATGGATAGGCATGTAAGCAGCGCAAGTGCCAGGACCAGGTTCGCCTTCGCACTCTTCACAGCTCATGGCATAGTAGAAGTTGTTGCTCGGAAGTTCGGCAGCACCGTTGTAGACGATACGGACGCAGTATTGGCCAAGCTCGTCGAAGGTGTAGGTGTTGGTCGGGGCCGCAACGAAGGCTTCCCATTCACCGTTCAAGAACACCATGGCACCAAGGACGTCGCCACTCGGGGTCGGAGGCACAGGACCGCTACCACCATTACCAGTGAGCTTCATCGAGCAACCGTAAGGAGTGCCAGCACCGCTGTCAAGCAAGGTACCCCAGCCGCTGCTGGTGTACTGCAGACCGTTGCCGGTATTGCCGATGCCAGGCTCTGCGTGAGGAGCGCCCCAAGGACCGCTCGAGCCGCTGCCCGCCAAGCTGTAGACGAGATAGTAAGTGCCAGCCTCAAGGTCGATGTTCAGGCCAGAGGCGGTGACAGCCATGATCGGACGCGTGGTGGCGGTGGTTTCACCGTCGCTGCCACGGTAGCAGTTCGTGAACGAAGTAGCCGTCATGATGTTGTCGGCAATGTCGCCCCAAACAACGGTACCGCCACTCATCGGGCTGCCGCTGTAGATCTGGGCATAGAGGCCGGTGAACGTCGATGTCGTGCTGCTGCCAGTCTGGTAGCCGTAGACCTCAATCTCGCTGATGGTCGTGGCTGCGCTCAGCGTGAACTGGTCGGCAAGCATGTAGCCACCACCGTTGTTCACGTTCGGACCCCATGTGCTCTGCGAGCCCTTGATCCACGATGCGTCGGCACCATTGGCCATCGCACCCGGATCGGTCACGAAGCCGTTGAAGAACACGACGTCGTCGCGGTTCTTGGCGCCAGAGGTCAGCTCAATGTCATCCAGACACATGATGTACTGGTCGTAGCAGTTGAAGTGACGGAAGGCGATGTACTTCTGGCCAGCGAAGGCACCCAGGTCTACGGTGTAGTTGTACCAGGTACCGATTCTCAGGCCACGGCCGTCGCGCGAGGCAGCGCCACCAGCCATGCCTCCCTTCTTACCGGTCAGCGTCCACTCCTGGACCGAAGTCCAGTCACTCGTGCCGTTGTCGGACACGAACACGCCGAAGTGGTCGGCAGGATAGCTCGCGTCGGTTGCGGCCACCCAGAAGCTCAGTTGAGAACCGGAGGTCAGGGTCAACTCGGGCGAGACAAAGTATTCATCCGGGTTGATAGCGCCCACACCGTTGATGTAGGAACCGCTGCAGATGGCGTTCGTACCATTGTGGTACCAGTCAAGAGCCATTCCTGCATAGTACGTCCAAGTGCTCGGGATATTGCTCGTCAGGCACCATGTCCAACCGTCGTTGTTGGCGTCGATGACGTTCCAGCCGGCAGGCATGCCAGACTCGAAGTCAACGGTGAAGCTGCTGCCCGGGCCTGGAGGAGGCGTCGGGCCACCGCCTGGATAATCCCAAGTGACGGTCGTGCCGTTCACGTCAAGGCCGTTGACGGTGCCGGCATAGTGCGCGCAAGGCTCATATTCCCATTCAGCCTCGGTCCAGTCGCTCATGCCGGTGCTGTAGATGGCGGCAACCTTGCAGATGTAGTGCTCGCCCTCGACGAGGTCGTCGGTGGCCACCTGGCAGAACGGATACACGGTGTTCGTGGTGAAGATCGGCTCGCCGTCGATGCTCGTGCACATCACCTTGTAACCTTCAAGGTGACGGTCACCGTCCTTGGCACCGGTGGTCAGCTCGATGTCGTCCAAGCACATAATGTATTGGTCGTAACAGTTGAAGTGACGGAAGGCGATATACTTCTGGCCAGCATAGGCGCTCAGGTCAACCGTGTAGTTGTACCAGTTGCCAATTCTCAGGCCTTTGCCTTCACGCGAAGCGGGACCACCAGCCATGCCGCCCTTCTTGCCAGTCAGCGTCCACTCTTGGACCGAAGTCCATTCGCTGGTACCGTTGTCAGAAACGAACACACCGAAGTGGTCGGCAGCATAGTTCGGGTCAGTGGCAGCCACCCAGAAGCTGAGTTGTGAACCAGCAGCGAGGGTCACCTGAGGCGAAACGAGGTACTCGTCAGGACTCAGAGAACCAACACCATTGATGTAGCTACCGCTGCAGATGGCGTTAGTGCCACCATGATACCAGTCAAGCGTCAAGCTTGAATAGTAAGTCCAAGTGGTAGGAATTGCACTGGTCAAGCACCAGGTCCAACCATCATTGTTGGCATCGATGACGTTCCAGCCAGTGGGCAGGCCAGCTTCAAAGTCAACGGTGAAGCTGTCGCCTTGGCCAGGAGTAGGAGGTGTTGGAGGCGTCACTGCGCCTTGGCCTTCCCACATGGCCCAGCCAGTGCGGGACACGTAGAGGTCGCTGACACCGTAGATGATCTCAATCATCACATAGCGCAGGTTGGTGGGTTCCCAGATGCTCACGTTATCCACGATGGTCTCATAGCCATCCATGGTGATGGTCAGCTGGTAGTCTCCCTTGCGGAAGCTCTCCCATGCGTAGAAGCCGCTCTCGTCGAGTACAACGTCCGCGACAGGATAGAGCTCCTGCTCGGCTTCGTTCTGGTTCACGAAGCTCACCGTAATGCCCTCCGGGCTGTCCGCGCTGTTGAGCAGCACGTTGATGTCGACGGCATTCTCGCCAAGGTACATGTCCTTGTCGAGGCATTTCGACCACACGATCTCGCTCTCGCGAGGCAGCTGCAGGCCGTTGGTGCCTGGTGTCGGAGGAGTCGGAGGCGTGGGACCGCCGGCACCTTCAACGATGGTGATGTCGTCGACGTTCAGGATGAACTGGTCGTAGCAGTTGAAGTGGCGGATGGCCACATAGCCCATGCCGCTGTAGGAGCTCAGGTCGACGGTGAACTCGTACCAGTTGCCCTGGACACGGTTATTACCGTCACGGCCGAAGCTACGCACACCGTTGCCGCCATCCTTGGCGGTCAGCGTCCATTCTTGGAGCATAGTGAAGGCCGAGGCGCTGGTGTTGCTCGTTGTGCTCACGGCAACGCCGAAGTGTTCGGCTGCATAGCTGGCATCCTGTGCACAGGCGTAGAAGCTGATGCTGCCGCCCAAAGCGATCTGAGGCGAAACCAGGTAGTTGTCAGGATACAGGACTGCACCAGTTCCATTGGCATAAGAGCCGGAAATCACATAGGCTTCTGAAGCATTATGGCCAGTACCACTCAGGTTGACACCGCTGTTGTGATAGATGCCAGGATTCGAGCTCGAAACCCAAACATTGCCGTCGCCGTCGGCGTCGATGTTGGTCCAGTTCTGCATGGTGTTGTCGTCGAAGTCGTAGGTCAAAGTAGCGCGGTCATTGTTGATGGCAATAGGCTCGCTCCAGCTGATGGGACCGGCGATCTCTTCGCCGCGGTTGCCTTCGTAGACGGAACCAACACCCCACTTGTACACGCCAGGGGCTGCATCCGGCCAATCCACGTCGATGTAGATGGTGTCGGGCACCCAGACTGTGGCAAGGAGCAAGGTGTTCTCCTCGGTGTAAGGACCGTCGTTGTAGCAGTTCGTACGATACACTCTATAGTGTGACAAAGCGCGGTTGCTCTCAGCCATCACCAGCGGCTTGCTCGGGGCACCAGGATTGATGCTCTCGGCAGTCACAGTGTTGTCGCCCTTCACGAATTGGCGGAGCTTGCTGCTGATGTTGCTTTGGGCAACAGCAACAGGCGCATTTTCGGCTGCAAGCACTACACTACGACCAGAACGGTCAGTAAAGTAGTTGCGCATCGTCCAAACGCCACCGCCGTAGTTCTCCCAACCTTCACCTGCATTCCACCAGTCACCATTCGGGTTGGAGTCGGTGTTGCACATACCAGCAGGATAACCCATACCACCAGCAACATTCACTTGCCAGATGACCCACAGATCTTGGCTACCACTCACAGAAACAGGAGTGTCGAGATCCCAGTCAACCCACTGGCCAAGGCCCACAGGCAGATCAACCGTCTTAGTGGAAACCAGCGTACCGGCACCAGGAGTGCTACCGCCTTGGAAAATGTTGACTGTGTAGTTGCCGCCGACAGCTCCATAAAGGTCATCACTGAACATGGAGACCTTGGTCAGCTGGAAGCCGTCGTATTGGCCTGTGATGCTCGTCGGATAGTGATAACCGAAAGCAGGCTGGTCTGTCAGGTTAGAACGCAGAGCATCGTTGAACTCGCCTTCAAGGTAGGTATGCCAGCCAGCACCTAGAGGTTCGGGTCTCTTATAGAAGGTGATGTAGTCGACATAGAAGCAGTCGTCGTTGCTGTTCACGCTACCGTCCTTCGTGTATTGCCATTGGAAGGTGTGGTCACCAGCGGTAATGGGGAACGTGCGCTCAGCCCAGTTGCCAGCACCCGTATAGCTGCCCATCTGCTGGTTGTCAATGTAGAAGTAACCATAGTCCCAGCTGCTCTCGCAGGAGATCTTGCCGAAGAAGCTCATCTCACCGTCAGCGGGGATGTTCACCGTCACGCTCATGTTGCTCACCACGTTGGCCACGCCAGCGCCACCGCTCTTCATGCAGTAGGTGCCTTCATACGGGTTCGTGGTGGTGATGCTCCAAGGATAGGTGGGATCGATCTGCCAATCGAACAGGCTGAAGTCGCCGGTCTCGAAAGGCTCGATAATCTCTTCACCTGGCAGACCACAGCCCCAATACACCTTCACGTATGGTGCAGCGGGATCCAGACTGTCGGGATAGTACTGGGCAATCACCGTGCAGACGGGATCGAAGTTCTCGTCAAGGATGTAATCGATCGGGCTCGTCGTCTGGTTGTACACAAGGGCAATCGGGTTGCCTTGGACGGGTTCGTAGATCGTCTGGTAGCCGTCCTTGGCGGCCTGGCCGTTGTAGCTGCCGGCATAGATGTGGCCGCTGTAGTAGCCCTGACCGTTGGTCTGGAAGTTGTAGGTGTGAGAGACGTTGAACTCGTCAAGACCAGTCATGGTCACAGTAGCACCCGCGATGCCAGTCGTGCCATCTTGTTCATACACGTGACCGTTCACGTCGCCGTAGCCGGAGACCTTCACGTTCACGGGGTTCGAAATGGCAGATTCGCCTTCGTCATAAACGGCTGTCACATAATAGGTGTAACCGTCCATGTTGTAGGCTAAGGGACCGTCGGTGTAGGTCGAATTACCGATCTGGTTCATGTTGGTGTGGCCAATCAACTCGCCATCACGGTACACATTATACATACGGTAGGTACGGTCGACGACGGCAGTCCAGTTCAGGACGATGGTCTCGTCGTTGAACACGGTCTCGTCGACAGCGGTCAGGTTCTGAGGCACGTTGAGGTGGGTCGTGAAGCCCCAAACCGGGCTGCTCACGCCATCCGGGCATCCGTCGTTGTTGAACTCGACTCTCCAGAAGTAGTTCGTGTTGTTCCACAGGTTACGCACGGTGTAGCTGTTGGCCATGCTTGTGGCAAAGCCTTCCTCAGGATAGATGATCGTCTGAGGATGGTTGGCCTCCGGATGGTAGGTGGTACCGAAGATCAGACGCCAGCCCGTGGCATAGTCCGGAATGCTCCAGCTGAGGGTCACACTGGCGGGTTCAATCTCGTCGGCATCGTCGGCTGGCACCGGGTTGAAGGCGAAGCCCTCGACAGTCGGGCAAGGCATGGCCTCGGCGTTGATTGTCACCTCGAAGTCAGGTGTGGTCGAAGAGGCAACCAGGTAGTAGGTGCCGGCTTCGACAGCAGCGTTCTCGATGACCGGGCCGTAGCTCATTGCTGTGCCAGGAGTTGGAGTAGGAGGTGTGGGAGGTGTGGGAGGTGTAGGGGTAGTGCTGCCTGTGTTGACAGTCACATCGTCAACCAAAACCGCATACTGGTCATAGGCTTGGTGATGGAAGGCAATCCACACGTTTTGACCGGCATAGCCACTCAGGTCAAGAGTTACCAGAGTCCAGTTGCCCATACGGTTAAAGCCACCTTCATCAGTTCTATTATGTCCGTTGCCTCTACGCTGGCCGCCATTGTTCCAAATGGGAGCGAAACTGGAAGCGCTGGGTGTTGCAGCAGTGGAAACGCAAACCTCCATATAGTCGGGGTAAGAGTCACTTTGCTGATCATGGTAGAAGCTCAAGCTGGCACCGTTTCCGACAGCATATGCTTGCGGGGAAACGAGGTAGTCGTCACAATCAAACGAGTAACCTGAGGCATAGGAGAAGCCCATGGCAAAGTTGTCCGAACCGTTGGCGCCATAGCCTTCGGTTCCGGTGTACAAATCCGTAGCTACAATCCAGCCATTGCCGTCTCCATCGTTGTCGATATTGGTCCAGCCTTGGAGGTCAATTTCAAAATCAAAGGCATAAGATTCGCGGTTGCGACCGTCAGCCTTCATGATGATGTTCGGGCGGGTCGTGCTGGTGTTCATGCTTTGGGGAACCGTCGGGTCGTAGGCAGCGCTGTCCTGATACTTGTAGGACGAGGCATTGAACGGCATGCTGGTAGTGGCTTCCCAATACACAGTGCTGTTCCAAGCGCCATTGTTGCGCTGGCAGTAGATCAAGATGTTGCTGTGACCGTCCCATGCGAAGGTACCCTCGTTGAAGACGAACTCGTTCCAGCCCACGAGAGGTGTCATGGCACCCGTGTACACCTTGGTCATGTTCGTCACAACATGTGAGGTGGTCGTCAGGGTGACGTCCTCCACATTGGCCATCCAGATGGTGATGCCCTGCTGGTTGTAGCCGGTGGTGTTCGTGGCATACCAGCTCAGGCTCGTCATCGGGGCGGTGGTCACGCCGGCTTCCTCAAGCTCGGGAGCGAGGTAGAGGTTCTCGGCGATGCTGTAATTATACAAGGTGTAGAACGGGAAGTAGCCGAACGTGCTCGTGCCTTCACCGATCTGGGCCTCGAACGGAGCAGCGGCTGAACCGCCACCACCCAGGCCGATGCCCGTGTAGTTGTTGGTGGCCATCGGGCCGCCTTCGCCTTCGAAGCCTTCCCTATAGAGGGCCACCTTGCCGTTCTCACCGTAGGTGACGCTGGCGTTCAGCATCTGGTCCTCGGCGAACACAAGTTTGTAGACGGCATCCAGTCCTTCCTCGATCTCGGGGAAAGGCAGGGTGTAGTCGTTGTGGAGGGCAATGTTGTGGGCCGTAGCAGGTACCTCCACGAAGGGGAACGTCGTCGCTTCCGTGCAGGCCTTCTCCCATACATCCGGAACCTCGGGAGCGTACAGCTCAACCGTCACAGGCCAGATGTGGGCGGCGCGGTCACCTTCGGTGATGGCCACGAACTGACGCTCGATCAAACCGGCTTCTTCGCCGTTGGTCGTCATCATCAGCTCGACATCCTCGGTGCGAGTCACCTGGAATGGCAGTTCCTCACCGCCGACGCTGAACATGCCGTCGCTCGGCGTGAAGTCGAGGAGGTTCACGGTGTAGTTGGCTCCCTCGGCATACATGATGAAGTTGAAAGGCTCCATCCATGCGCCCGCGGGGCGGACACCCAGGTTCAGCATGTCGATGACCTCAACGTCACCGTCCATGTACTTCACGTGCAGACCAGCTTCTGGAGCGCCTGAACCACCGCTATAGATAAAGGTGGTCTTGGGCAAGAAGTTGCGCTGGTTGCAGCTCACATCGGCAAGGCTGCCGTAGCTGTAACCTTGCACTGCAGCACCGGTTACCGTCTCACCATAGAAAGCGCAGCTCTTGTAGGTACCTTCAACGGTATTGTAGATACCGACGAGAAGGTTGCCGCCACTGTAGTGGTAAGGCGTCGTGAAGGTAATGCCCATCTCGGTCTGCGTGCCGTCGAGGGCTCCCTCATAAACCAGTGTCGCGCCATCCATGCCCTGGTAGGCATCGATGGTCGTCGCTGCCACTTCCTTCATGAAAACCTGGAAGTTGGCAATGCCCCAACCTGCTGTGGCTGGGCTTGAAAGGTAATACGTCACACCGCTGATGTCGCCGCCGGTCATCTCGGCAAGCTCCTCCGCTGGTACGATGTATTCACACTTCAAGTAAGCATCGGCATAAAAGCCGTAAACCGGCACGTAACTGTTGGTAACGGTACCATCATTTACGGTCAGTTCATCTGCTCTCACAATGCCTGTAAAGGCCAGCAAGAGCATCATCATCAAAGAAAATACTTTCTTTTTCATAATGAATGAATTAGGTGAATAAATAAATGAATTAATCTATAATTAGAAATACCACGGCTCGTGACCGCAGTCCAATCTAATTCAACAGGATAAAGGACATAGTCCTGACTTTTTGGATTAATATGCATATTAAAATCTATAGACAATTTTAAGACTACCGAAAGTGATACATACCCTTAGCTAAATTTTACCCTTGTAGGACAATTATTTAGGATTTATAAGACACTAGATTTTAACAAAAAAAAGACCGTAAGCCATCTTACGGTCTACGAAAATAAATTATTTATTACCAAATCAGAGGAACATTATTGTTCCTCAAAACAATCCTTCAAAAAATTATGATCAAGAACTTCTGAAATTTTCATGAGTTGAGCCATATCAATACTTTTCCTTTTGAACATTTTATAGATGTTTGACTTCTCACAATATATTCCTTTGGCAAACCAATTGACCGTGCGACCTTGTCGCATCAGTTCTTCTTGGATTAAGCTACCAATGTGTACGTCTTTCATTTTAAAATTCATCGTCTTGAGAGTTTTGAAAAACGCTACAAATATAGAATGATAGCAAAAAAAGGCAAAATAATGCCAATCAAATTTTTTCAAATAATAACTATCGTATATAATTAATAATCAAGAAAATAAGCAATCAATCAAATAGAATCAAATTCCTACAAAGAATTTTGATTGTTGTTTTTAATATCACATTATCCTTCTATTTTCCAATCCTTTAGAAAACCATGAAGAATGATTTGCAAACTCGACTTGTTGCCGAAAATCTCGCGCAATTTCACTGATCTTGTCCAAACGGCCTGATAGGTCTTGCCAGATAGAGCTGCAGCTTGTGCCTCGGTCACGCCGAGGATATAGAGACAGCAATAAAACACATCATAACGCTTCAGACGAGGATATGTTTCTATGAGCCAGCTGGAAAACTTCGGGAAAACGGCATCCACAGCATTGACGAGCATTGTGAACTGATTGTCGGACAATTTCAACTCTGGATAGGATGTAAAAGCCTTCACATTGGATTTCTTTACTTGCAGGATGCGCTTGCAGATAGGCAATTCATAGAGAGCTTCCATTTTACTATCAAAAGGCAACTTCTGGAAATCGGGGTTTGAAATCACCTTATCGAGCTTCGACTGCAACTCCTTGATGGTCTCCTCCTTCTGCTGCGAGGCACTCTTCACGGTCTCAATCTCATCCTCAAGTGTAGTCTGAATCCGTTCATGTACTTCGATTTCCTTCTGATGACGACGTTTGCGCCGTTCAAAGAAAAATACCACAAATAATAGAATGGCGATGAGCATGAAAATGCAACAGTGAATAAAAAGGAATGTGTCTTGATGCCTACTATTCTTGCAATCCTCTTTGTATCCTTCATACATGAGATTCATCTTAGCCCTATCGCTGCTTCGTGCAAACTGGGTCAGATAGGCCTCTGCCAAAAGTTCACCATAGTATCCCGCTTTGGTTGTATCACCTAAAACATTGGAAATTTGTATAATACGACAATAAGACTTCAACGTTTGGCGTGGCAGCAAAGGAAAGCTGCGTTCATAATTGTACAAGGCGGAATCATATTCCTTCTCTTCCAAATAGAAGAAACCCAGCGCAAAGCGAACCTGACGTGCCATCCTTGTGCTTTGGGCTTCCTGCAAGGCATGATGCAACAGGGCCGACGATGCAGCCTTTTCATTGGCGTTATACAAATCCAAGGCACGATGAACGACACTGCTATAATTCTGATAGAGATAGACATTATCACCCTGCAAACGTTCATGGATACTGTCCGACTTCTTGTAATAATACATCGAGTTCACCCTATCGCCTTGGGCCAGAATGACATCACCCATCAATTCAAGATTGGAGGCCACGCCTTTCGCATTTCCTTCCTTCTTGAAGCATTCGCTGGATTTTTCCAAACATTCCAACGATATGTCCCATGCATCGTAAGTATAGAGAAACCATGCCAACTGGCCATAAATCAATGCCGTAAAATGCTCATATTCAAGATTATATTTACTTCTCGCAAATACCGAGTGCTCACCTTTCAAGCCCTCCATAATCCATAAGGCGTTGAGATAATCGGCAAAGGCATCAACAGGCTGTTTCAATTCGAGTTCCTCAACAACAGCCTTGAAATAATAAGCCTTAGCCTTTTGATAACTCAGATTCTCATCACGACGCGAATAGCTGCGTTTCGGCATCAGCGAATCGTAGTGACGGAAAGCCGCCATGACCAAAGCACTATCGGGTGAGGATTCCTCCTCGGCAAATACATCGACCATCTGAGGCCAACGTGACGAGAACGCGTCATCATGCACAGTTTTTTTGCATGCCAAGGCCAACAACAATAGTAAAAAAGAACATAATATAGTATTTTTCATAACACATTGCCAATTTGTCATCGGCAAAAATAGAAAAAGACATTTCTTTTTCGTAAAAACGAATAGAAAATCGCGAGAAAGTGGAACAATATTCCACTATCTCGCGATTGGTCAAATAGAGAAATCCACGCTTATTTCCCTAATAATTCCTTAATTCCACCCAAGGAGCCCAACAAGTTGGAAGCCTCGTAAGGCAGATAAACGGTCTTGTTCTCCTGACCACCAGCCACTTCCTTCAAAGTCTCGATATATTTCACGGCAAGCAGATAGTTGACAGGATCAGCACCACGATCTGCGACGGCCTTGGCAATGTTACTGATAGCGGCAGCCTCTGCTTCAGCTTGAAGCACCTTGGCACGAGCTTCACCTTCTGCCTTGAGGATGTTGGCTTGCTTCTCCGCCTCTGCGGCATTGATTTCAGCCTGTTTCTCACCTTCCGAATTCAAAATCTGAGCCTGCTTCTCACCTTCTGCTTTCAAAATCTCGGCACGGCGGTTACGCTCAGCCTGCATCTGGAGTTCCATAGTACGACGAATGCTCTCAGGAGGAGTAATATCCTGCAATTCAACTCGATTTACCTTCACTCCCCATTTATTGGTGGCATCATCAAGCACGTTACGGAGTTTCGAATTGATGGTATCACGTGAAGTAAGTGTTTCGTCGAGTTCCATCTCACCTACCACATTACGAAGCGTGGTTTGTGTCAGTTTTTCGATAGCGACAGGCAAGTTTTGGATTTCGTAAGTGGCCTTCATCGGATCCACAATCTGGAAATAAAGCAAAGCATTGATTTCCGTCATCACATTATCCTTGGTGATAACACTTTGTTTGTCAAAATCATACACTTGTTCACGCATGTCAATGCGGTTGGCGCGGTCGAGTCTGCCATTCTGACGGCGAACTATCACCTCCTTGGCTTGCTCAATGATGGGCAGCACAATGTTGATACCCGCATTCAAAGTACGGTTATACTTACCGAGACGTTCCACAATCATGGTTTCCGACTGTGAAACAATCTTGATGCCCCGAAGGATGTAAATCACCACAAGGGCACCCAATCCAATCAATACCCAAGTTAATACACTCATATCACTATTATTTTAATGTGTTTAGTTGCATTTTCTCACCGTAATTATGATGCTGTCAAGTTTAATAATTTCGACATTAGCACCTTTTTCAATGACAGATCCATCTTCCGACACCGCTTTCCAATCATCTCCATCAATAGCTACGCGACCGGTATGCTGTTCGGCATCAATACGCTCCGAGACCACACCTATTCGTCCTATGAGAGCTTCAGCATTGGTTTTCACGTTTTTTGACTTCTTGTCCAAAAAACGGATGACAACAGGTCTCAGAAAGATGAAGGCCAACATGGAAACGACCACAAAAACCGCGACTTGCCAAGTTAGGTTGCCTCCCAAGCCAGAAACCAAAGCTGAGCAGGACGCGCCAATAGCAAAGCAGATGACGCCGAATCCAGCGGTCATGATTTCAACAATCACCAATACGATTGCGGCAATGAGCCAATAGTAATAATCCATAACAAGAATGATTTGATTCTGCAAACGTACAAAAAAAGGGCGACACCCGCAAGGATGCCGCCCAAATTTTTGTGGGAATCAATCCCACGGTGTCATTTATCTCATGACAGTGACGCGTTTGACGGTCACACCTTCCTCAGTGTAGACACGCACCATGTACATGCCAGCGTTGAACTGGGCCATGTTCAAGGTGTAGTTGTCAGCATTGACCTCGGTGTCGTAGACCACCTGGCCGAGCACGCTCACCACTGTGATGCGGCTCATGCCGGCAGCCTCGATCGTCACGTTGCCGCTCGTCGGGTTAGGATAGAGGGCAACCTTGTCGCTGTTCTCGCCGATGGCGTCGACGTTGGCACTCACATAGT
>JAEEGJ010014473.1_pt1 | contig 18702 bp, 19 predicted proteins | sample 8958761 | NCBI WGS metagenome assembly JAEEGJ01 (sample SAMN16246546, study PRJNA631951) | gut metagenome | biome: gut microbiome; feature: rumen; material: RS-attached | host: Bos | place: Iran: Karaj | collected 2018-10
ACGAGGTGGCTGGCGTGGTCCATGCCGGGGAATGGGTGGCGAGTCAGAAACTGGTCGCTTCACCCGTTGCCCGTCCTCTGATCGAGGCTCTGGACTACGCGCAGCGCACCAACACGATCGGCTCGCTTCGCAGTGCCGACGTGTCAAGGTCAATCACAGCGCCGATGGCTTTGGCGCAGAGCCAACCGCAGGTGATAGTCCAGGAGAGCAAAGACTTGAAGGATATCATCGCCCGTCTCAACGAGCGATTGGACGAGCCCTTCGTCACGGTCAACACCGTGACCGGCGACAAGGGCATAAAGCAGGCGCAGGACGAGTACCAGCGCCTCATGAACAATAAATCACCGAAATCTAAGAGAAAATGAGTGTTTAGCGATAATAATCGCTATCTTTGTTCCTCGATTAATTGAGTTACTTCTGTAATACTTTAGTTTTGTACGTGTATGAGGAGCATTGATGAAAGAATTAAGTTTGAACCATCTGGGTTTGATTATGTGAATAAGGAGGCCAAGGTGGTTATAGTTGGCATTACGCCTGGAAACAGCCAAATGAAGGATAGCCGTGAGGGTTTGTCTCCCAAAGAGATAAAACGAAGAAATGCTTTCTGCGGAACTATGCGTCCGAACCTTATCCGTATGTTAGACTATGTTGGCGTCAACCATTTGTTAGGTATTAAAACATGCAAGTCACTTTGGGATGAAGACTTTGACAAAGTGGAGATGACATCACTCCTGAAAGAAGCGACTTATATATATGAAGAACGTACCGGCAAATGGAAGATGTTCAATAACTTGAAATTAATTGCCGTATCACAGAAACTTCAAGATATGCTGGAAAGCAGATTTGTGAAGAACTGCGCTTCGTATCACAGTGCTGAAGTTTTTGTCGGTCTTGGCCCAGGCGTCTATAATGTTCTCTTAGGGTTGAAAGAAAGGGGCATCATTAAAGCCGATATAATTGGAATGGCTCATCCAAGTGGTGCCAATGGTGGGCGCATTGCTTGCTTTCTGGGAGAAAGGGAACCAAATGATAGTTCCTATGAGTGGTGTCGACAAAAGGCAATCGAGGCAATGAAGATATGTAGACGCTGAATTATCCCCGTCTTTTCCAGTCATACGCGGTTGATTTACCTTTGTGGCAAATCAACCGCTATTTTTTATGATACTGACGATAAACGGAAAACAGGCAGCGCTGAAGAAGGGGTCTTCGATAGAATATGTATCGGAGAACCGCATCTTCACCGACGCCGATGACTACAGCATGGAGATTGAACTGCCCCTGGCAGACTGTCCGCAGAACCTCGACATCTTCGGCATGATCACCCGCAAGGACGTGGCTTTGATGGTTAAGTCGCATCCAATTATATTGAAAAAATAAGAGAAAGTGGATGTTTAGCAAAAAATTCTCTACATTTGTGCTATTAATAATATCAATCTTTATTAGTTATGAAAAAAATATTGCTTCTCATCCTGGTGATTCCGCTGTTGGCCAGTGCGCAGAATCGGCCTCGCGTTTCCGTTTTGGGTGACTCTTACTCGACTTTTCAGGGGTATATACCTGAGGGAAACGAGACCTGGTACTATACTCCGGCCGACACGTCAAGAACCGATGTGGACAATGTCACTCAGACCTGGTGGTGGCAGGTCATCAATCAGGCTGGATGCCTCATTGAGAAAATTGAATCTTACAGCGGTGCCACGATCAGCAACCACGGCTACAACAATGAAGATTACAGCTACAGGTCGTTTGTCACCCGTTTGCCGCGCTTGGGCAGCCCTGATGTGATTTATATCTTTGGAGCCACCAACGACGACTGGGCGGGGGCAGAATTGGGCGATTATCAATATGATAATTTCGCCCAGGCTGACTTCTACACCTATCGTCCCGCATTGGCTAACCTGCTACAGCAGGCAAAGGAGAGGTATCCCAATGTCAGAATCTTCTTTCTCATCAATGACATCCTGGATAAAGATTTTAAGGAATCGACCAAAGTTATTTGTAACCATTACGACATTCCATATATCGAGCTAAAAGATATTGACAAGAAACAGAATCATCCCACAGTAAAAGGAATGAGCTCAATTGCCCAGCAAGTCTTGACGTTTATCAACAAATAAAAGAGCGTTGGTTATTTGATACAAAACTTGATACAAAATTTACTGTTTTTTAATCAATATCTGTTCTTTATAGTTGTTATTAGAAGAAAAGTGGCTATATTTGCGTCAAACGAATCATTTTAACAACATATCATTATGAAACTAGAAGATTTATATTTGATTAACAAAGAAGAATGGCTGGATGTTATCAAGGACCAGTGCAAGATAAAAGCGAAAAATCATTTCTGGGTTGGGTTGGTTCTCTTGATACCCCTGATACTTTTCCTGATAATGGTGGTAATTTCAATTAAGCATTATGGACATGAGAAAGAAGGTTTTGTTTACCTCTTGGCGCTATTTTTATGGGCCCTTATATCAGGCTGGTGGGCTCTAAAATCTCACAGCTTTTTAAAAACCATCGACGGTCTCGGCACTCCAGAACAACTATTGAACAAGTTCAAAAAGTACGTTAAAGACAAAAGTATCTTCTGGACGATAGGACAATTGATATTTTGCGGGTGGTTTGCTTGTTTCGTGTTTTTTTCCTCTGTTTCGGGTATTATGAAAGTGTTTGGCTGGATCTTCGTCTTTGTTCCCGCTATAGTGCATAGTTCCAGATTAATACGCGGTAAATATTTTGTAGGCTCCAATGATGAGGATATCATCCGTCGTCTGCAAGAACTCATCGGGGAAGAGTAACCTCATTCCCCATCCTTCCAAAGCCTAAGCGGTTGAGCAACTTTTCCAAAATTATAAAAGTCATGAACAGTTTCGCAGGACGATTACCAAAGGCTGATGAATAATAAATCCCCGAAAAACAAGTGGAGGTAGCGGAGCCTATCTTTACACCATAATTAGAAAGATAAATCGGAATTTAGGCGCGAGCCGAAGGCAGAGCCAAGTTTACTTGAGCTATGCTGAGGCGAAGCCCTAAATGCCATGAAATTGGAATTTAGTCTCAAAATAATGAAAAGAAATCAAGATGGAACAGAAAACTAAACCAAAAGGACTGATTGCTCTTATTTTGGGAGAACAGCCTACACAATACCAGAAAACCATTGTCCGGTTTATGTTTCTAGCGCTGTTATTTTGGCCGATAGGTTTCTTTGTGTCCATATTCTTCTGGGATGCGCCAATCCGATCCTCTATTGACGAGATTTGCCGTTGGGGTGCAATGTACACCATCTGGCTTTACCCGATCTATCTGATTCCATTAATAAGGTTGTGGTTTGTACTTTCCAAAAAACTGGGAAGGACATGGCTGTTCAATTGGTGTCCATTGATACCTGTGGCTGTTTTCTTCCTTTTTCTGGTAGTCGCATCAAGTTCATTCGCCGAAAGTAAACCTGAAGGTTATGATCCTTCGACCTATAAACGCCTAAACGAATTGTATACATTCGATGTTAAACATGTTTATTATAGGTATAATAATAGCTATAAGATATTGGAAGGGGCAGACCCAAGTACATTCAAAGCCCTGAGCGTTGATTATGCAGCCGATATGCACCATGTATGGTTTCATTGCAATATGATAGAAGGAGCAGATCCTGCCACTTTTGTCTTACCAGATGGCGATATTTTATCTCTTGGTTTTGCTCTTGCTCATGACGCACACGATTACTACATGGGAGAAGTACCTCTCCATGTGGCAAATATGGGAAGTTTCAGACTGATTGACAGTAAATGGGCTTTAGATAGCCTTCAGGTCTATTATCTCGGTATTGTTAGCAATCCATATAATAGTGCTGTGTCTGCAGGTGATTACCGCACGTTTAAGGTTTTAAATGAATTCTATGCAGTTGATTCCAAGTGTGTCTATTACAAAAACAACATAGTAGAGGGAGCAGACCCAGCGTCTTTCGCTGTATTGAAGGGGGAAGATGACTATGGCGAAGACAAGCACCATGTGTATTATCAGGGAACACCAGATCAACTACGTGAAAAATCGCGTCAACGCAAATCTCAAGTTAGCAAATAAGTGAATTCCAAAATCATAATCTCCCTTATCACAAGGCGCAACGACAAGCCACGGCTGCCGATGCGCCTTGATTTGCGATATATTGACCTGGGGATCTGATTCGCTAAGGTCACGGGGTTGTATTCGGCTGCTTCACGCTCCGCACTTCAACCAGCCGGCTGCGCTGGCTGGATTGAACTGCTACTCGATAGCCTCATCTTCGACATCGAACTGCTCGCTGTTGTATAATCATCTGACGTCCTCTTGACGGGCTTTGACATGATTGTCTTTCCGTCATAGAACCAGGTGCTTCATGTCATGACCGCCCCAGTGGTTGTCGTCTACATATCGAAAACCGATTGATGTATAAAGTGCCTCACCAACGGGATTTCCTTTATCAACCAGTAGCCCAAGGCCAGGCAGGCCCATTTGGTCAGCACGTTCTTTGGTGACGCGTATCAGGCGGCTTGCAATTCCCTGTCGGCGATATTCAGACAGCACAGCCAGCGAGTCAAGATAGAGTTCGCCGGGCTGCGTTTCATCATTCATGCCGGAATGGTCCCTACCGATGAGTTCCGGGGCCAATTCGAGGAAAGGACGGCGAAGTTCGTGGAGCCTTGAGCCATCATAGCTAACCGAGATGCCGACCACCTTGTCACCGTCCAGGGCAACACAGGTGTTCTTGTAACTGTATTGCGAATCCTCCCGCTCCACCAGCAGGGTCATCATTTTGTAAAAGTCATCCAGCCCATAGCCCTCGCCACAGAAGTTCAGGCAGCAGTCGTCCGTCATGGCCATCATAATCATGCGGGCAATCTCCGGGGCCTGCTCCCTGCTTGCTTGTCGGATGTCAATCTTCATGTCCTGTCAATTAGATAAAAAAAGGGGCGCCTTGCCGATTAAGTATTCTCTAACCATTGATTATTTGATGATAGGAACTCAATCCCTATGATTATTCGCAATGGTTTACATTTTTCTAAGGAATATTTGTCGCAAAATTACATTTTTCCAAAGGATTAAACAGGCTTTTTGTGCAATTTCCCTAAGGAATTACCTTCCCAGCCTTATGCCGCTGGGCGACTTCGCCCGGCAGAGGCCACCCTGTTCTGGCGGTTCGCCTAGTGGCCAGTTTGCTACTGTTGTTAGGGTGTGGGGAATTAAAGGGGTAGGGGATAAAAAAGCGGAGACCGTTGAGAATCAACGACCTCCGTTTTGCTGTGTCCAAGATGAAACGTTGATAAAATATGATCAGGAAGGAAAAGCAACAATTGGATGGAAAAATAGATTAAGATAGTTCTCAATGAGTATTGTCGTAATCTTTTTTGACATTTTCTTCTTTATTATCTCAGAAAATGAATACTTTTGTATACGAAATATGATTGGCATTGTGCCGATAGCAGAATTTGAATACATAAAAGGAAACTTTAAGACGAAGAATATGACATAAAGAGATATAAAGCCTTTAACATCCTTGACAAGACTGAGGAAGCAGAATTAGGACACTGAATCACGGTAGTTCAGACAAGGCAACGGATGTTTGCGTTCTTCACATGAGGGCGTAGACAGAATGGTTGTGGTCTGTCGTGGGCCGTCCTAAGCCCTGCTTCATCCAATCTTCTTATACGCCCTCTTTTTCAAAAAGTTAAGAGAGGGCTTTTTTATTTCTCTAAAGAGGGAGAGTTAATAATACGTAATTGAGATTGGATAAGATGGAATATTTTAACGTATCATTTCGTATAGAGGATTTTTGTAGTTTGAGTAAAGATGATCTGATAGGGAAACTTTCGAATAGGCATGTCCTTCATCATTCTAGTTTATCGAGCACTCAAAACGAGGCTTGGTCTAAGGAATATGATGACTTGAACCAGATTCTTCAAGGATAGTCTGGTCGGATACTATTTGAATATAGCATACCTGGCCTACCAAAAACCATAGATGTGGTTTTGTTGATGGAAGGTATCATTTTTGTGATTGAATACAAAGCAAACTCCATTAACTATAATGAACAAGACAAACGACAAACGAACGGATATGCCCTTCGTTTAAAATTCTTTCATAGTAGAAGTAACGACAATTGGATCGTGCCAATTCTTGTTGCTACAGAAGCACATGATGCTCCGATTGATTTAAAAAGATCAGAGGCCGACATGGTATATGAAGCCATTACTTGTAATTCTACGAATCTGAAGACAGTCCTCAATACTGTTATTGCAGAAATAGGCTCTGAAGGGGATGAAGAATGGGAAGATCAGTGGGAGACAGGTGTTTTCAAAGCCAGTCCAACCATTATTGATGCTGCTCGAAATGTTTGGCGCTCAAATAATGTAGTTGGTTTTACAAAGGGAGAAGCAGAAGAAGGAACACGTCTCAAGGCAGAAGAATATATTGTAAACACAGTTGTAGAGGAAACAAAGCAACGGAATGGCGGACATGGAAAGTCAATTTGTTTTGTAACTGGAGTTCCTGGGGCTGGTAAGACATTGGTGGGCCTGAATGTGTCAGTCGCCTTGCAGAATGTTGGTGCTAGCATGTTATCGGGTAATGGACCACTTGTTTCTGTATTGACAGCAGCTTTAAAAAGAGATCTCAACAAGTATAAGAAACAGTTGAAGAACGCCACCAATGAGATTTCTGTAGAATCAATTATTAGAGGCGCTTATGGCTATAAGAAAGAAATTTTTGAAAAACGATTAGACTACCATGTTGGAAAAGGAACTGTTTCGTTGAAAGATAACGCTGAATTGAGTAGCCTGCATGTTTTGATTTTTGATGAGGCCCAGCGCGCTTGGAATAAAGCTAAAATGATTCGACCAGGCCAAAGTGGAAAGAAATATTGGCAGGAAGAGATGTTTCCATTCTCGGAACCAGGAATACTATTGTGGGATATGAACCAATGCGACTGGGGCGTCTTTGTTTGCCTTGTAGGAGGTGGTCAGGAGATTCATACAGGAGAAGCTGGCATTTGCGAGTGGTTGCGAACCTTAGAGGAAACTCCAGCATTAAAGGATTGGCATATTTATATGTCAGATGAATTCAAGGGTGATATTTACAATAGCAAAGATGGATCAGGAAAAACGATAGAAGAATATAGGACAATATTTGAAAAAGAAAAACGGCTAACGATAAGCAAGGAACTGCATCTTACAGCTTGCCAGCGTTCAAATAGAACTGAGAAAGTTTCATCTTTTATTGAGGAACTTCTTAACTGTGATGCAGAAAAATGTAGACGCCTATATCATGATGACATCAAGGGCAAGTATCAAATATATTTAACTAGAGATATAGAAAGAGCAAAGGCAAAATTAAGAGAACGGAAGGCTGAAACATTAAATAAGGGGTACATTGATGGTGAGAATGACGAAGAGGTGCGCATTGGTATGCTCATGTCTTCCAAAGCAGCCCGTATGAGGCCATTGGGTTATGAAATCAAAAAAGAAAGTCAATACAAAGATAAAGTTCCAAGCTGGTTCCTTGATTCAGATGATACTGTGGTCTCATCTGACTTCCTTGAAATTGCATTGAACGAATTCTTTGTTCAGGGGCTTGAACTCGACTTTGCTGCTGTGATGTGGGATGCCGACCTAAGATATAACGAGCAGAAAAACGAATGGAATTACTACGATTTCAATGACAGGTATTGGAGTGCAGTGGATAAGAAGGAACAGGAACTTAAACGCTCTTATATGAAGAATGCATATCGTGTTCTTCTCACGCGGGCACGTATTGGAATGGTTATTTTTGTTCCTGAAGGAAGTCTTTTAGACAAGACGCGTGCACCAGAATTTTACGATTGCACATATAATTATCTAAAATCCATTGGAATAGAAGAGATATGAATAACGATAATATTTCGCAGATTGAGATTGCCCTTGAGATTGCTTTGAAAGCGCACAAGGGGCAACGTGACCTTGATGGTAAACCTGTGATTCTGCATCCGCTCACTGTTGCGCTCAAGGGGCACAATGAGAGTGAGATTGTGGCAGGGCTACTGCATGATGTAGTCGAGGATACAGATTGGACGTTTGACGACCTGCTCCAGGCTGGTATCAGCGCCAAGGTGGTGGACGCGTTACGTATGCTCACGCACAGCAAGGATGTACCGTACCTTGACTATGTGAGACGCATCGCCGACTCACATAATCCCATTGCCATCAACGTGAAGTGTAACGACCTGGAGCACAACCTGGAGCGTGGCCGCAAGGGGGACCACCTAAAGCAAGTGGCTAAGCACACCGCCGCCCGTGAAATAATCCATCCCTATAACGGCGATGAGGACGCAGCCTGGGACCTGCTCATGGATGATCCTAAAGATGGTAAGTTCTGGCAAGCCAAATTCGCGTTCCAGATTGAGAAGAAGCCTATCGAAGAGGCTACCGCTGAAGCTGGCACCACCATCGACGAGTATATGCAATTCTTCCACCCCGACCGCACCGATTACTGAAAGAAGGATTCCATTCAATTCCGGAGTAAACCCGTTCACTCGGCGAAAAAACGGAGTATGCTGTTACAGTAAAACGGTGTCAACTGTTACAGTTTGTTCGCTCTTCATGAGCTGTTGCCCTTGTATGGCTCAAAACGGCTTGACGGTGACGGCTCCGATGGTGTCGTATTGCGCGGTCAGGAGCATGATTCCGAAATCGTCGCGTATGTCAATATGATGAATCATTGACTGGGCCTCACGATTAGCGCCCTCTGACAGCATGTTGAAGAAATAGGGGAACAGGTAATTGGAAAGATATGGTTCTCGCCTCACGGGCATGGCCAGGCAAATAGGATCTCCACTATAATCCTCATGATAAGTGAAGACATACATTTTGGCATCTGTCTCCTGGAGGATGCCTGCCTCAATGTTATGCACAAATACTTTACATTGTCTCATACGCTAGTCGTTTGCTGTTAATGTCCAATTGCAGTCCAAGTGTGTCGAGAACAACTAGCAGCGTCTTCAACTGTGGATTACCTTCACCGCGCTCGATGGCGACCACGGTGTTGATCGCAAGGCCAGCCAAATCGGCTAAAGTACGTTGATCAACTTTTAATTTCTTCCGCCTATCCCTTATGGTTTCTCCAATTTCTTGCTGTGTCATAATCTCAATATATTGCGATTTTTCAGCAAAGATACACCGACGATCCTTATTGAACAACAAAAATCGCAGTTTGTTGCGATTTTTGTTTTGTTTCACTCCTTGATGCCTTCAAATCATCCCAAAATCGCAACATATTGCGATTTTCGAATATTTGTCAACCATTGGATTTCTTACGCTTCAATTATTGCAACCACCGTTACTGTAACCGTGGTTGCAATAATCATGCTTGCGCAACGGTTCCATAACTCGAAAAAAAACAGCCATTTTCAAAAAAATCTTGAAAACGGCTGACTTTTCTCGGAAAAAGAGAACTCTATTTTGTTGTTCACTACTTGTTCGATATCTCTTTTTAACCATGCCTACATAGTAACTTAAGCTATCAAGGCCAGATAACAACGTATGAAGTTCATCTAAATCGCTAAATTCGTTATCATATTCTTCGCACCACTCTTCTAATTCTTCTTGGAAAACCGTCACAAAACAATCTTTTCTCCTTCAATTGCTGTCGTTTCAAAAAAAGTGATTATATTTGCATTGTTGAAAACAAGCGACTGCGGATAGCCCGGCAGCGGCACTATCCACTTTTCAAATCAAAGGACGAACGAACATCATGCCCGCCACCACCTACCAACTCCTCTTCGCCGCCAACCTGGCGTTCATCCTGACCAATGTCTACGGATGGGTACTGAAGTGGTTCTACCGCCCGAGAGCCTACGACGAGGAGTTCCAGCGGCTGTTCCCGGCGCAGCGGTCGGTGGGCACGCTTTACCTGCTTCAGGCGCTCGAACTGCCGTACCTCATACAGCTCGGCCTCGCTGCCACGTCAGCCACCGACTCGACCTTCGATTCCGCCCTGCTCTACGCAAACACCTTTGCCCTGCTCATCTTCCCCATCCAGATGCTAATCATGTGCGAGAGCTACTTCTTCCCCAGCAAGAAGCATCCGCCGCTCCACTACCTGCTTTACCTCCCCGCCGCCCTCTTGTTGGCCTTGCTGCTGCCGTCGGCCCTCGGCCTCGCCGTGCTCCCCGCCGCCGTCATACCGTGGGTAAAGGCCGCCACCGCGCTTGTCTTCCTCATCTACTTCTGGCGCTCCGTGCGCATGGCCCAGAAGATAGGCAACGCCATCCGCGATGCCAGCGAGCAAGCCTACGCCGACGAAGACGACTTCCCTGTGCGCTTCGCCGGTCGTATCCAGTGGCTGCCTATCGGCATCTGTGCAGCCATGGCCATCAACTACCTCGTCGACGACCCCACGTTCAAGGCCGTACGCGATGTCATCTTCACGGGCATTAACGTCTGGTTCTGTATTCTCACCCTCAACCCCTGGCGCACCGTCCTCTCCCCAGCCGCCGATCGCATCATCCAGCAGATAGACTCCGAGGCCGAAACCGACGAAACCACCGTCGAGAACACCCCTCCCATTGACCGCAGCCTGAGTGAAGCCCGCCTCGACGACCTCGCCAGCCGCCTTGATCACCTGATGCGCCACGACCTCCTCTTCACCGAGGAACACATCATGAGCGACACGCTCTGCCAGCGCCTCGCCACCAACACCAAGTACCTCACCGAGGCCATCTGCCGACTGGGCTACGCCAACTTCTACGACATGATCAACCAGCACCGCGTGCGCCATGCCATCAGCCTCATCAACCAGCAACCCGACCGCCTGCTGCAGGACATTGCCCACGACTGCGGATTCTCCAAGCCCTCCGCCATGACACGCGCCTTCAAGTCGCAGGGCAAGCCCGCCCCCAGCACCTTCCGCCGCCAATAATCCCCCTGGATTTCTTAACACTCAGCGAATTTCTTAACTCTCGCGGAAAATCTTCTTAACACTCAGCGAATTTTCCGCCAGAGTTAAAAGGTTCCCGGCCATAATGCGTAAATTTGGATTCGTAAAAAATCTTAAAACGCAAAGCATTATGGTAGCGCCAGTAAAACTTCTACTCGCCATGCTTTTTGGAGCCATCCTCGCCCTCATCGTCGTGTTCATCGTCATGGTCACCCGCACCATCCGACGCAACCGCGATGATAAAAAGTTAAGGTAATAAATAGTAACAACTTTATCGTAATAAATCGTAAAAACTGTTATCATTATGAAGAAGAACCAGACACTCCGAACGGCTGCGCTGATATCTACCGGCGCTGCACTGATGGTGGCCTGTACCGACACGCAGGACATCCCCGTGGACCCCAACCAGCCGACGACGAATGCCGACGGCAAGTACAACATCATCTTCATCACCACCGATCAGGAGGCTTATATGGAGCAGTATCCCGCCGGTAGCGACTATGCCGCCCGTGAGCGTCTGCGCCAGATTGGTACGACATTCGAGAAGCACTATGCTTGCGCGAATGTATCGACATCGAGTCGGTCGGTGATCTATACCGGTCGCCACATCACCGAGACCTGTATGCTCGACAACACGAACTACGCTTTTGTCAAAGACATGCCGCGTGATCTTCCGACCGTAGGTGACATGCTCCGCGATGCTGGCTACTACACCGCCTTCAAGGGTAAATGGCACATATCGGGAGATACTGAATCGTTGGAGGAGTATGGCTTCAGCGACTGGACCGAAGGTGACATGTATGGCTCAGTCTGGGAGGGCTACAAAGAGGATGCCACCATTGCCGAACATGCTATCGACTGGCTGAAGACCAAGGGTAAGCAGTTGAACAGCGACGGCCAGAGTTTCTTCCTCGCCGTGAACTTCCTGAACCCACACGACGTCATGTATTTCAACGAGACACCGGGAACGTACATAGCAGGCGAGGCAACACCAGCTCCTGACGACCCAATCTACAAGAAAACGTATACGACACCTGTTCCTGCATCGTGGAACGAACCCTTCGACAAGCCCGGACGTCCCGCTGCCCACAAGGAGTACAATAAGCAGTGGCAGGCATGGGTAGGACCGTCGCCCACCACCGAAGAGGGCTGGCACACCTTCCGCGACTACTACTTCAACACCATCCAGAACGAGGATAACCACATGCTGGCCTTCCTGAACTACCTCGAAGAGGCTGGACTGATGAAGAACACCATCATCATCTACACCAGCGATCACGGTGAGATGCAGGGCGAGCACGGTTTGAAGGGTAAGGGCGGCAACATGTACGAGAACAACATCCATGTGCCTCTTATCATCTATCATCCGGAGATTCAGGGTGGTCGTCACTGCAAGAACCTGACTTCGCATCTCGATCTCGCACCGACATTTATCGATATTGCCACCGCCGGCAACCAGCAGCAGTTCAACACCATCACCTCTGCTCTGCACGGTCATTCATTGCTGCCTGCCGTCAAGGATCCTGCTACCGACATCCGCAACAGCGAGGGTGCCCTCTTCTGCTTCGAGATGATTTCGATGATTGATGGCGACTTCGTGATGGATCCTAACCTGAGGCCGGCCTATCGTGCCGATATGAACAAGCGCGGCTTCGTACGCGGCATCATCACACCAGAGTATAAGTTTGCTCGTTACTTCTCGCCACTGAACTTCAACACGCCTGCCGAGTATGAGACACTTTGGACCAACAACGACGTGGAACTGCTGCAGTGCGGCACCGATGAGACCGAGAACCTGGCTTGGCCCAAGAACAATGCGAACAAATCACTCGTAGAGATCATGAACCAGAAACTCAACGCCCTCATCCAGCGCGAAATCGGTACTGACGACGGCAGCGAGACGAAGAAAGGCTATGTGGGCGGCGTTGAAACGTACGACAAGAATAAGTACGCCCAGTAACGACCACTTCGGCACTATGCCATTTGCCAAGCTAACCAACTGATAACAAGTATAACAATAACAATAAATCTAAGAATTATGAAATGGTATCTTTTATATTTCGTACTGGCAGCATCGGTGATGCTGACGGTCAGCAGTTGCAGTGAGGACGACTCGCCCGAAGTGCCAGTTGACGGAGTGGAAGTGACTGCATGTGACGAACTCCAGATGTTCCAGAACTACATCGTCATGACCGACGATGAGGGCAACTTCGTGGAGCGTGTGTATGGCAAGGTGCTGAACGAGGCCGACACGACCATCGTGTCAATCGGTGCCGACAACGTGGAGGAGGCCCGAAAGATATTTGAGAGTTGGCTGGCCTTTGAACCCAACGTGCAGGAGACGGCTCCCAATGTGCTGACGTACTACCCGAAAGACGAAGACGGAGAGCCGCAGGGTGAAATCTACTTCACCCCCGTGAACGACGACCCCACCTGCACCGCACGCGTCACCTATTCAGCCGAAACGCCCCTGCGCCACTTCAAGCAGATTGACTTCATCCCCCGCTCGTTATGGCCCGAGAACGATCAGGCGGTAAGAGCCAAATGGGAAACGTGGAAAAGTGGGGGTATAACCTGGACTTGCATCCGTCCCTCCGCTGAGGGCGTGCCGCCAATATCTGTATATATAGATCGCAGGAGTAAAGCTGATGAGAATACTCCAGAATGGATCTGGGACCACTGGGACGAAACCGGTGCTACTTATGCCTATGAGGAGTCGGCAAAAGCAGTTTCCGAGATTGCCATGGAGGATTGGGATGCCTTTGTGGAGCACTGTATGCCCGAGGGGAAATATGGCGAGGAGGCTTACATCAACAAGAAAAAAACCGGATTCGCCGATGGTATTTACGTGATACAGCTCAAAAAAGCCAAGTTAAAATTCTATACGTTCTGGGAAGTTGGTGTATGGTCCTATACTCATCACAACTACATAAAATGTTCATTTAAATAATTATGTACCATGGCGATGATGACTGTTAGGTTAACAATCATAATGACTTGCCTCTTTGCTCTCTGGCTGCAGCCATTGCAGGCTGCCGCTGGGGAGCGAAAGGTTGCTGTGGTGATGCCTGAGGCCCAGCAGGAGCGATGGGAGCGGACGGCCCAGTGGGCTCTCGCCGGCATCGACGCCGCACAGACGGGACTCGACCGTCAGGTGCGCCTCGCTATAGAGTGGCACGATGAGGATGCTGCAGACCTGCAGACATGGTTACAGCAGGTGGCTAAGGACGAGAGTTATGCCGCCGTGATAGGCCCAACTACATCGACTGCTGCCCGCACGGCAGCCAGCACACTCAATGCCAGCAAGAAGACACTCATCCTGCCAATTGCCACCTCCACCGAACTGCAACGCATATACGCCGCCAGTCCCAATGTGTTCAACCTCACCGAGAGCGATTTTACTCAATGCTATCTGATGATGGCCGGTTTCCTGTTGGACGGCAAGCAGAAAGTCAGTCTGCTCACCTCCAACGATGTGTATGGTCAGTCGTTCATCGACTGGTTCGGCTATTCGGCCGAGGAGTTAGGACTCACGGTGGGTATGCTCGGCGTGTATCGCAATGAGGCCGAACTGCGCGACTATATCCGGCAATGGGATGGTGGCACACTGCTGTTTGCACCGGGAACGGAGGATGATGCCGTCATCTTCGACCAGATGGTGACACAGACCGACAGCGTGTATTGTTCCGACATGATGATGTCGGCCTCGCTCATCGGCAGACTCAGCCACACCTATCGCGGTCTGGCGCCCTGTGCCGACCCCACATCGGGATTCCTCGATGCCTACCTACAGCGTTTCGGCGAAGAACCTGTCAATGGCGAGGCTCATCTCTACGATGCCCTCTGTCTGACAGCATACGCCGCAGCTCTGTCGGAGATGACCGGCCTCGGCATGAACGATGCCATCACGACAGTGCTCGACGGACGTGATACCTGCATAGCCTCGTGGAACGATATGACTGATGTATTCAGTCAGTTGCGGGCAGGCGCCGAGCCAGATATCAGCGGTGCCACGGGCTCACTCGATTTCGACTGCCGCCACCATGCCGCCGTGCTTTATTCCTTTTATCAGAAGTGGCATTTTGAGAACGGTGTCTATACGACCGAGGGAACCTACAGCCGCAACCGCGACGACAACGACGAGGCACTGCTGCAACTGTGGGACAACATTCGCGGCAGTCAACAGCAATTGAACGAGCAGCAGGAAGACTTCGACTATCCCGAGCACAGGCAGAACTGGGCACTGGTCATCGGTACCAGCGACACCTGGAACAACTACCGTCATCAGGCCGATGCCTTAGCCATGTATCAGGTGTTGAAACGTCACAATTATGACGACGACCATATCATCTTAATCATAGAGGATAATCTAGCCGACGATCCACACAACCTCTATCCAGGCGTGGTACATGTGCGTCCCGATGGTGAGAATGTGCGCGAGGGGGCTGTAGTTGACTATCACCTGAGCGACTTCCCCATGGGCAGACTCAAGGATATCCTGATGGGTCAACAATCGGAGCGCTATCCAGAGGTCATCCGCTCGAACAACAACGATAATATTTTCATCTATTGGTGCGGACATGCTAACGGCAGCGTGGCGGCATGGGGAAGCAACGAGACGGTGGAAGCCGAGCGGGTGCGTCAATGTCTGGAGGCAGCAGCAGAAGCAGGGAAGTTCCGTAAGATGTTGATTGCCGTAGATGCCTGCTACAGCGGAGCCATCGGTGAGGCATGCGAGGGCATTCCTGGCGTATTGTTCATGACTTCGGCCTCACCCGACGAGACATCGAAGGCCGATGTCCTCGACCCTGATATGCTTATCTGGCTGAGCAATGGTTTTACCCGTGCTTTCCAAGAGACTATTGACGAACAGCCCGACCTGCGTCTGCGCGACCTGTATCTTGCAGTGTCACGACAGACTACTGGCTCACATGCCAAGGTCTATAATGAGGCCCACTATGGCAACCTGTTCCATAATACGATTGGCGAGTTCTTCGATTTCTCGCCTTCGGGGGGCATCAATACGGTTATGACAGATAAGGCAGATGACCTTCGCTGGTATTCGCTTTCTGGCATGTCATGGAGTAACCGTCCATCAAGTCCAGGTATCTATATTCATCAAGGCAGAAAACAAATCATATGGAAATGACGACTAATCAAGACGCCCTGCGCCACTATGCTATCGAAGTTAAACCCATCGGTGCAGCTTGCAACCTGCGTTGCGAGTACTGCTACTACTTGGGAAAGGATAATATCAGCCGAGTCGCAAACTCGGCTGAACATGGAGGGGTGATGTCCAATGAGGTGCTGGAAAGTTACGTCCGTCAGGTCATCAAGATACACGGGCGAGATGCAGAGATAGAATTCGCCTGGCATGGTGGTGAGCCGACACTCTGCGGCATTCCCTTTTTTGAGCGGGCGATGGCGCTGCAACGGAAGTACGGCGAGGGGCGTCGCATTCTGAACACCCTTCAGACCAACGGCACCCTGCTTACCGATGACTGGTGCCGCTTCTTCCGCGATCATCATTTCCGCATCGGGCTGAGTATTGACGGCCCCGAACACCTCCATAATATATATAGGAAAGACGCGCACGGGGAAGGAACATTCAGTCGCATGATGGCTGGCCTCGAACTGCTCCAGAAGCACGGCGTGGAATTCAACACGCTTACCACCGTCAACGCCGCCAATGCCGACCATGCCAAAGAAGTCTATGCCTTCCTCCGCGAGTTCAGCGACTTCATGCAGTTCCTGCCCGTGGTGGAAAGCATCCCGCAAGCGGGTGGCGGAAATGTCGCTTTGCCACCAGGCATCTATAGCAAACAACCGCACCGTCTCGCTCCGTTTAGTGTTCCCGCTGAGGCATACGGCAAGTTCCTCTGCACCATCCTCGACGAGTGGTCCCGCCATAAGGACATAGGCCGCAAGTTCGTGCAGGTGTTCGAGGCCACGCTTGGCAATATGACCCGCCGCCCGGCAGGTCTCTGTGTCCATGAGGCCGTTTGCGGCCATTGCGGCGTCATCGAGAAGAACGGCGACCTCTACCGCTGCGACCGTTACGTCTTCCCTGAATACCGCATCGGCAACATCCTCGATGCACCGCTCCACGACATGATGCAGACTAACCGCCGCTTCGGAGAGTACAAACTTGACAGTCTGCCGCCCGTCTGCCTCCACTGCGACGTGGCCGACCTCTGTTTCGGTGGCTGTCCCAAGGACCGTCTAAATGAGCGCCTCGCCTTGTCCGCTGAAACCGGCACCGCCGTCACAGAGCGCCGCAACTACCTCTGTCCTGGCTACCGTCTCTTCTTCCGCTATTTCAGGCAGCGCATCCCCAAACTCATTAAGCAATAACAAACAAAAGAAACGATCTTTACAAAGAACGTATAACTTATCGGTGCACTGGTTTTGTTGGTGGAGCCATTTTTAACGAGTTATTATCCCGTGGTCACAGAGTTACCGCCGTAGTCCTGCCACAAGCCATCTTCTTTGTTTATGTCGGCACGGCTACTTCTCTCAGAATTATCACGCCTGGGCAGAAATGTTGACGACGTGCTGGCAAATGTGAGGCTCTGCAAAGATAACCACCTCAACGTCTATTTCCAGAAAGAGCAACTGTCAATTTTCGACGCTGACGGTAAGTATTTTCCAGACCGCTATTTCCTTGATTCCTATGATGAACCACTCTATTTCGAGACCATTGGCGAAGCAGCTGAATGTGTGTCAGATATAGTCGGTCATCCAGTTGAAGCCAATATCAAGGCAATCGACGAAGCGCTTGATGAATACGTGGAAGAACATGAAGATGAGGATGTCTTTTATAGCTTCCATGAATTCAAGATCGTTACGGACTAAAAGAAAGCAGGAGGGGGTCTGTAAATGGCTCTCTCCTGCCTAAAATGTTCCCCCTTAATTGGTGGGAACTGAAGTCTGTATTAAACCGAACTCTGCAACTGAACTCTGCGTCAAACTGTACTCTGCATTAACCGGCCTCTGCATCAGCCAGGGGGGTATTTTTTTTCGCTCTGGTTATTTCTCCTCGGTCATCTTCCTCCTAAGTTATGCAGCAGTGAGTTTTTAACATTCTTTTGTCTTGTTTATTTTGGTATTAGAGAGTTAAAGTAGTACATTTGCAGAGAAAAGTACACTAACCAGTATGGGCACGTTAAATATTGGCCAGAATTAAAAGATCATTGCTAAACAAAAGAGAATCAATTACTTATTATTAATCCTTAGATATTTCCCAAGCCGAAGGTCGCGGGTTCGAGCCCTGTTTATCGCTCAAATTGATAATCAAGTAGTTATAAATGAAAACGGTAGGAAATCCCTACCGTTTTTTTGTGTTAAAAGGGTCGCTGGTTGAGCCCTGAAAACGCACAAAAAATAACAAAATGGTGAGCAAAATGGTGAGCAAACTCATCCTTCTCGATTTACTCGTTGAACACACGTTATTCTTCTTCAGGGCTGCGAAAGAAACGATAGAACTGATTGATAACCGGAAGGTAGAATGGTCTGAAAAGTCTTTTTATCTTTTCTTTCAAACGTTGTCTGAAAGAAAAGAACGGAGTATAGATTTTTGAAAGATTGTAATATGCCTTCTCTTTCGACGCTTCTTCCAAAAATTTCACGTGTGGTTCGAAATATATGCTGAGATCCTGTTGTTCATGGTGTTGGGATAAGACTTTTGGGTATTCTTTCTTGTTCAAAACATCATCCAGCAAATCCACAATTTGGGTTTTGTGTTCATGGGTTCGATGAAAAAGGTTG
>JAEEGJ010014476.1_pt1 | contig 18699 bp, 17 predicted proteins | sample 8958761 | NCBI WGS metagenome assembly JAEEGJ01 (sample SAMN16246546, study PRJNA631951) | gut metagenome | biome: gut microbiome; feature: rumen; material: RS-attached | host: Bos | place: Iran: Karaj | collected 2018-10
TGTTCTTTTAACGCATCACCCATAGCTAGAGGCATACTTGCTACGGTCTTAATGCCCAGCTTGTGACATGCCTCGGCAAGAGTCAATGCTTCGCCATTAACATGCTGGCTAAGTACTGTCCGAGGATAAGGGCAAAGCATGTTGTACTCAAAAATAACGTACTTTAAATGGCTTTTCCCGCCAGCTACTATGTCCGCACGCCTTTTCAACTCTTCAAGCTCAAAGTGCCACTTTACATCCTCCGGTTCTTCTCCCATAAATTCAAGAGCGATACCATAATTTCTGATCTTATTCTCCGTCACCTTGCCCTCATACCAGGCAAACAGTTTTTCCATTTCATCATAAAAAACTGTTTCATCCATTCCGGCACGTGTGATCTCCGGAATATGGATGTAGTGCAGATCAAGAGTTTCAAGGCCAAGGTTTTCTAAGCTCTTGTTAAGCGCAATCTCGTAAAATGCCGGATTTAAAGTTTGTCTAAGACCGTCATATTCAGAAAAATCTGATTCTGTTATCCCCTGCGGTTTTAAGATATTTTCAAGATACATCTTTGGATTCATTCTCTCGGTTATATCCCCAAACAGTAAACCAGCCTTAGAAGTTACAAAAATATCCTCTCTCTTAACAATTCCGCTTTCAATAAGCTCTCTAATGGCAATTCCTTCATCCTTTTCCGAGCGCATACCTCGATAATTGATTGCTCCATCAATAGTATAGATACCATTTTGTACAGCATATTTGATTGCATTCCGATACGAAGCGGATACTTCGTCATTTACATCGCCGAGATGTGTTCCAAGTGCAATTCTTGACATTTCTTTATTTGAATATCCTTTTATCTGCATTAATTCATCCCTCTCGTTAAAATTTTCAATTCCTGACTAATTAGGATACGCCATCTTTCACATATACTATGAAGCAGATCCATGTCAAAACGTTCAGCCAGCAGTATATTATCAGCTTTTTCTTTAAAAGCAATGTCGACAAACACCTTTTGTATTGTTCGCATGTCTTCATACAATTCATTCTGTCTCAGTAACTTCATCATCGAAGGCCCATCAAGCAGTATCGGTCGAAACAATCCTTCCTCTTTTTCCAATATTTCTGCATTTGTTCTGGGCATTTTACAGAATTCACCGAATTCACTTTGTAAATCGTTCAGATTCTGTAAGGACCGTTCCAGCAACGGCTTCAAATCCGGTTCTTTCTTAATACATGTTTTCAAAGTACCAACTCTGGTCTTGTCTCGTAAACTGTTGATCAGTTCGTCTCTGGTGAATTCGAATATGTCGGGTTCTGCGCTGCCTTCATGTTTGTTGTTGATAAATTCCGCTTTCCCTTCTTTCATTCCCCGATATACAACTGCATGATAGGCGTTACGTCCATTTTGCATCCTTATACCAAGCAAAGCTTGGTCCTTTGTTTGCAGAAAGTCAAACATTTCTGTCTTGTCTACCCAGTCTTCAACCATCTCCAATCCGCGGGGATTCAGATATAGATCAAACCATTTTTTAGACTGTAAAAGCGGGCCGGCCGAGAAACCATCCTCGTTCCTTTCAATAAAAAACGGAAGTTTCATCTCCAACGCAATCTCGTAATCCTCGACATCAATGTTTTTCTCCATGAGCATGTTTGCCAAACCGGCATATGTACATGAAGAATTGAAAGTCATATACTTCATAAATAGCCCTCCCGAAAACATTATGATGCAATTATATCTGCGCCTGCGACAAATTATAAGGCTTTAATTTCACCCGCTATTTATGGTATAATATATAAGGGAAACCAAAGTGGCTTCCCTTTTTTGTACTATTATGTTAATTCTGCTCTAAGCATTCTGTCATTCATTGTGTTTTGAATCTTTATCGTACATCATTTTATAAAACTGTCCCGTTCCTATCGGAGTTGTCTTTGTAATCGGCTCGCCGACAATGCGAAATCCCGCCTTCTCATAGCAACGAATTGCCCTTTTGTTCCAAGTGCGTACTTCAAGGCAAACTTCTTTTCCAGGGTAAATCTCACTTGCAAGTTCACATGCCATGCTAGCAATCTGTTGTCCATAACCTTGTCCACACAAGTCTGGAGCTACTCCGATACCAAAATGCACATAATCATCCACTTCCCGAAGATTAATAAAGCCTACCAAAACTTCGCCATCATAGAACGAATAATGATTATTCTCGGGATTGGCAAAGCCTCTGCCGGTACGGATCTGCTCATCATATGAGATGTTATTGTAGATGGAGTATTCGCCGGGATACTTCCATTCGCTTATGACTTTTTTCTCAGTTTCTGTTACGGCATGAAAATCCAACATTAAATCACACCTGCCTCCCATTGTCTTAACCTCAACAATAGTTTAGCCTAATGCTATTGTAGAAAATCTGCAAGTATTCTCGAAAGTTCATCCGGCTGTTCTTTATTTACTTCATGACCGGCTCCGCTGATAATACTTAGGCTACTATCGGCAATATTGCTATGCAAATCATCTGCGCTTTCCCGATTGGCCAGATCATTCTCACCGCAGATGATCAAACTCTTACAATGAATTTTATCAACCATCCCCGGGATATTCACTCGCATGGTGGTATTAACAATGCTGATGAAATCTTCCTTGGAAATTCCCAAAGAATTAAATGCTTCATCGGGCATCTGAGCAAACATTTCATTTTGTTTCTCAATTAGTTCTTCAGGGACTCTGTATGGTGTTCCGATCAATGTAAGTGAATGTACTCTGTCGGGATTATGGCAGGTATAATCCAGGGCGAGGACTCCGCCCAAAGATAAGCCAATAAGATTCAGCGCAGAGTCACACTTCTTGCAGTATTCCTCGAACGCTTCGTAAATCTTACTATACGTCAGTGGCGGTAACACCATTTCAAATAAATCTGGGGCAACAGTATTCCCCGTGTGATTGATCCTATCCTTGATCACATCCCACGATTCCACCGACTGTCCCAAGCCATGTAAAATAATATTCATCATGATTCCCTGCTCTCGCATAACCTTTCCCAACAGTCCAAAACCCGTTTAATTTTTGCTTTGTTTTTCTCGGGCGTATCATCCAGCTTTTTCTCTATCATCGTTCCGATACTGTCGATTGCATTTGTTCCTGTAGCGTCATATGCTTTCACCTTTTCTTTGTTGAAATAGTTGTATCTAAGTCCCGCAAAGAAGTTTTCTCCAGTCCCTTCTTCATCAAAACAGATTGCCAGTTCAAAAGCTTCTTTTATGTATTCCTCCATCTGATCCTGTTTGTCCATGAAGGACAGGAGATAGGCCATCAGGATGCAAAGAAGCGCTCGGAGTTTATATGTAATATTTACCTCTCCCGGATTGCTATAATCGTTCACGATTTTCAGCTCGGTTTCCACAAGATTTGCTGCATTCCGTAAATCTGCTCTTTTCCCTGTTCCAATTAAAGCCTCTGACATATTATTCACAGTCGTCAGCTGTTCTGCAAAGATCTTCAAGAGTGCCACGGAAAAATTCTCGAGCGCCTCCTCGTTCTTTCCCATATCAAGCAAAACTACGCCAATCTCGTTGCATTGCCATCCATCAAAGTTAATCCTTTTCAACAGGTTGATTGCCTTTTCCGGATCGATCTTCCGATACAGGTATGCCATCTTGGTTTTGATGGTATACTCCATCAGCTCCTTCTCTTTACTTTGAGAAATATAATCCAGAGCCATCTCAAAAATCCTTATGGCGTCTTCGGAGTCCTTCTTTTCTTTGCTTTCCAAGAACTTGTAATAATACAGATCACCACATGCATAAAGCACTTTAAAAGTGCGAGGATATCGCGTCATGGCCTCCTTAGCAATCTTGATCGCTTCGTCGAACCGATGAGTTCTGGCAAGAACATCGATTTCCTTGCACATATCCTCGATCTTCTTTGACGAGAGACTAAAACCCAAAAGCTCATCCATGGAAATATTAAAGAAATCCGCCAGTTCCATCATGGTCATGACATCGGGCACATTACTGCCGTTTTCCCATTTGGACACAGCTCCAACCGTTACTCCAAGTGTATCTGCAAGACCTTCCTGTGTCAGATCCATGTCTTTGCGATATTTCTTAATGTTTTCGGAGAGCTTAAGCTGCATCGACTAATTCCTTCTTTCCTGAAATTTCAAAATCAAGTTTGCTGAGGGCAACAAATACCAGTATTACCACCATGGAGATACCGCAAAGAGCGATCAGGAATGCGGCGCTTAAGTGAACGGATACCAGACTTACCAGAAATGCTCCGATCGGTGTAGCCGCCATTCCACCCGCACCTAATACCGCTCCGGCTCTGGCAAGATAGTTCTGATCACAGGTCTTAACAAACTGGATGCTGACGCATCCGCTAATCACGGAAGCCGCTGTTACCATCATGAAGAAACACAACCCTGCAAAGATATATCCGGGCAACGCTGCCCCGCCAAATACGTTTCCTGTAGACATCAGGTACATGAAGATGCCAATGATCATTCCGAAAATCACAATAACCTTTTTTGTGGACAGTTTCTCTGTGATCATCGGAGTAATGATGGAACCAATGATGCCTCCGATAGCAGCAGCCATTCCAATCACGCTTAACAGCTCACTTCCAAGTCCGTAAATATCCTCAGCAATCGGTGCCTGCAAAGCATTCAGCGGTACAAGGAAAAAGTTCATAAGAACCGCCACAAAGCAGATATTTAAAATCGCGTGATTGTGGATTACATAGGACAGGCCATCCTTAAGCATGGCGGAATAGGACTCTTTTGCGTTGACATTTTCGTCCATCTTTTTCGGAACGGGTTCATTTATAGTTTCGGATTCTCTTTCAGCTGTGGTCTTCGTAAAGAAAATCAGTATTCCGGCAATCACAAAGGTGGAAGCATCAATAAGCATAGCCGCCTGAACGCCAAAGTTAGCGATAATTACGCCGGCACAGCCCGTACCGATCAGTGAAAAAACGTCGGAAAGACTGGAACGAAGACTCATGCCATGCGCCAACTCTTCCTTTTTCAATACGCTGGGCGTAAATGCACCAGATGCCGGCAGGCAAAAGGATTCTACTGTCGTGATTAAAAGTGTGAACCCTGCCATAATATATGGATTAACGATGCCTGTTACATATATAAATGCAAAAGCCGCTATGATAACGGCTCTTAAGATATCCGTTACTACGATGACCTTCTTTTTATCCATCTTCTCAACAATCGGTCCGATGAATGGCTGAACCACAATATTGGGAAGAACATTGAGTCCATAGATCAGCGCTGCCCAGGATGCACTTTTCGTGATCTGGTACACAAGCCAGGTAAAAGCGATGGCATCAATGGAATCTCCAAATCTGTTGATGATCGAGCTAAGCAGGAGCTTTCTGTACTCCCGATTTTTCAGAACATCCTTGTACTTAAAACTTTTCGTCATAACCGTTTTCTCCTTCGTTTTCTTGATCATGACTAAAGTATAGTGGATGTCCAAGCCAATTATAACATAACGATTGTCCAATTGATAAAAAAATATTTTCCGATACGGAAAGTTTGTCTGTATAAGTAGGCGAGGCTGCTCCCTTAAGAACCGCCCCGCCAGTTGTTCGTTTATTATCGGCTTGCCTTTCTAATGAATCAAAATTGAATATCGTAAAAGAATACACAACTGCCACTGATCCCATGAAAGCAACTCTTACGACTTTAAGCAGACAGCTTGGAATGAACTTTAACAAAATGGACCCGGCAGAGGTTCAGTTCTTTGCAACTCTTGTTGAAAAGTATTCCTCTGTCTATCGGAGCATGTTGCCTAAGAAAGGTCGTGGCAAAAAATAGCGATTTTATATCGCGTCGCTCATCTGCAAAGCGGATGATCCTCGGGGATTGGGGCAGCCCCCAACAAGCAGCGCGAGCATTGTCTGGACACAGACATTGCTTGCCAATTAGCATCACAGCCTGTCTTTTAGGAACAGGATTGTCCGAACCTGTATATAATCATAAAGTTAATAGTCCCAATCACACTGGATTAGAAAAACTTGAATGCCGTGTCAGGCGGCAGTGATCCGTCATGATAAAAGGAGCAATCACTCTCGATTGCTCCTTCTAAAACTAACTTATCACAGAAGATTTATCGTTACAGAAAATAGTTTGGACCCTCCTATTGGTAATACTTTGCCTGTGCATTCCACAAAGCATAGTACTTACCATCCGAATCGTCCAACAATGCTTCATGGGATCCATGCTGGACAACTGCTCCCTTGTCAAAGACCAGGATATCATCACAGAATTTGCAGGAAGAAAGCCTGTGACTGATATAGACAGCCGTTCTGTTTCCTACCATCTCATTGAACTTCTCATAAACCTCTGCCTCAGCCAGCGGATCCAAAGCTGCTGTAGGCTCATCCAGGATGATAAATGCCGCATCCTTGTACAGCGCTCTTGCGATAGCGATCTTTTGTGCTTCGCCACCGGAGATTCCAATTCCATCCTCTTCAAACTCTTTATACAGACAGGTATCAAGTCCCTTTTCCATAGTCTCAAGACGTTCCCCAAATCCCGCTTGTACAAGGGCTTCCTTGACTCTTTCTCTATCGTATTTTTTTGATACCGCTACGTTTTCACCAAGAGGAGCTGCAAGGAGTTCAAAGTCCTGAAATACAACCGAGAAGATATCCATATACTCTTTGTAAGAGTATTTCCTGATATCGATTCCGTTTAACAATATCTGTCCTTCCGTCGGATCATACAGCCTACAAAGAAGCTTGATAAATGTTGTCTTCCCGGATCCGTTCTGGCCTACCACAGCAAGCTTCTGACCCACTTTAAACCTCACATTGAGGTGTCTTAATGCCCAGATATCCGAATCAGGATACTTGAACGAAACGTCTCGAAACTCGATCTCGTACTTGCAGTCATTTCGCTTCTCTGTTGTAAGCGATCCCTGATACATTTCATCGGGAAGGTCCATATGGTCATATAACGTTTGAAGAAAACTGCCATTTAGACGAGTATCGGATACACCTTCCAGCAATAGGATCATCTGTCCCGAAAAGGCTGTGAGTGCGCCCGCATACTGTGCTATATAGCCAATATCAAATGCTCCACCATAAGCCTTAAGACAAACATACAGATAAACCATACCTGTAAAAACTGCAAGAAGCGCTTGCTGTGCAATTATAAGCATCCCGCCTTTTCCATGATAAAACTTTGAAAAAGTTCCGTTTTTTCCGAAGGCTGTCTCTTTAACCCTGTACGCCTGGCAGATATTAAACTGATCGTACATTCTGATATCAGCAGCTTTCTGATTCGTGGAATCGAAAGCGTAAAAACTAAAGAGATTCCAAAACCGATTCCCTTCTCTTGCACCTGCCGATAATGCCGCACTTCCCGCAGAGACAAGATTTCTGCAGTGCGAAGCAAGCCAGACCGTAACGAGATACATGGCAACGATCGCCAAAGTCATGTAAGGAGCGTTAAGAATCGTGAGCCGTCCTGCATCACCAGGAATTTTTTTGATAAACAATGTCACAGTCAGTACAATGACACCTAAAATACCGAAAACAGAGGATGCAAGTTCTTTCTCCGATTCATATGCTCGGTAGATACCCCATGCAGCCCAATTGGCGTTCTGTTTGATCTGCGCCACCCTGTCATGTGTGGATTGCCTGTCCAGATGACAATAGTCCATAGCCATCATCTTATCGGATAAAAATTTATCCTGAACAAACCAAAGCAAATAACCAAAAGAGACATCTTTTCTTTCGATCACCGAGCAGGCAGATGATAAAACCAGGTTCCAAATAAGCGCGATCACAACCAATAACATAAGCTGTCTGGGATTACGGTCCCCCGCCAGTTCGCTTACAATTCTTGCCGAAAGATAAACATCTCCGTATGGAAGAGCAGCCTTTAAAAACCCCCAAACGCGATTCATAAGGATCAGGCACGGTGACTCGGTCTTTATCATTTTGATAGCTCTTGAATGTAGCTTGTACGCCTCTTTAAAACTCAATTTTTCACTCTGCATCTACCGGCCCCTCCCGAAAATATTTGCTCTGTACATCGAATAATTCTTTGTATTTCCCGCCTGCACGCATCAGAGCGTCATGGGAACCCTCTTCGGCTATTTTTCCATTTTCCATAAACAGGATCCTGTCGCAAAATCTTGTGGATGCAAGTCTGTGAGAAATAAAAAGAGAAGTACGACCCTTTGTCATCTCGCTGTATTTTTGATAGATTCGATCCTCCGCAATAGGATCAAGCGCTGCTGTCGGCTCATCCAGGAGAAGAACAGGAGCGTTCTTGTATAAAGCTCTGGCAAGGACAAGACGCTGTGTCTCACCTCCCGAAAGCTCAATGCCATCTTCGAAATACTGTTTACCAAGATGCGTATAAATCCCCTGTGGTAATGATCTGAATTTCTCTTCCAGGTCAGCCTCTTTTATAACTCCCCAAATCTTCGCTTCATCAAAATCCCTGACTTCTCCCGAGATATTTTCGGCTGCTGATACCTGGACCACAGAATAGTTTTGAAATACAGCCGTGAACAGATCATAGTATTCCGGCCGGTTGAACTCTCTGATGTCAGTTCCGTTCAGCAGAACCCGTCCCAGAGTGGGGTCGTAAAACCCGCAGAGAAGCTTCACAAGAGTAGTTTTTCCCGCTCCATTCAGGCCAACCACGGCCACCTTTTCACCCGGCTTTATCGTCAGGTTCATGTCGGTAATGGTGTCACTGTCTGCCCCGGGATATCGGAATGACACATTTTCAAGCTTTAGTTCGTATTTTCCGTCTTCAGATTTCGGAAGTGGCTTCCCACCCTCCATGCGGAAACTTTCTGCCATTTCCAGCATCTCTCGTAATACAGAAAGTTCTGTGCTCTCCGTGTTCAGCTTCGCAAGCTCCTTCAAAATGCTGTTGATCCATTTTGCAAATCCGCCTACCGCACCAAAATACAGCAGGAATGATGATACCGGTAGATTCTCATTTATTGTCAGGTTTAAAAGATAATAATATGCCAGTCCGTTTCTAAGTACCGTAAGTACCACGTCCAGAAGATCAACCAGAATGCGTCTTCTGTTCAGCTTATTCTCAAGGTCCAAGGCCATTTGCATGGATGCATGATAGATATCCTCCATCCAATCTTTCATTCCAAAGATCCGGATATCCTTTCCGATTGTCCTCGACTCTCCCTTGCGAGTGATATACTCTATTCTCTTGCTGGCAGCACTACTCTCATCTCTGTGCTGATATCTCCAATCATCAACTTTCTTGGATACAAAGAACTCAACCACCGTTGTGACAGTAATGATCCCCAGCAAAAAATAGTTTGTATGTGAGAGAAAATACAGATAAACAACAAAGCAAATGACATATTCCAGGAATAGTTCCATGTGATGCCAGACTGCTTCTGTGGCAGCATTATTACTCCATGTTGTCATGCATGCTTTATGAAATCTTTTTAAGACATCCGGATTCTCTGTATTTGGGTAAGAAGTTTTGCAAAACTTCTCATGCATCAGAACGCCGATCGTGCTTCTGACATGGATTCTGGTCCATGCCAGGCTTGTGTCGAAGTAGCTCTTTGCTCCATTTAATACAAATAAACAAAGTGTATAACCCGCTATCACCAAAAGCAGCTTTGACAACGGAGCCTTATCTTCCACCTGCTTTAATATCATTGGCGTGACAAGAAGCCCTGCGATATTTACTCCAGCCGAAACAGCTCCCATAAGCACCACAAAGAATCCCACTTCCGGACTATCGGCCCTTTTTGACATCCGGATCATCCAGGTCACATTTTGCAGCAGATTGTATCTGGGCTTTTCTTTCTTCTGTGATTGCCTATTTTCGTTTTCCATTTCTTCCTCTTTCCGATGGCGACATGAACAGCCACCATATGTCGTTCTATCCCCTCTGAAGGACGAGCTTACCATAACATAAAAACATCCCCGAAGATGATTCGGGGATGAATTGTATGTTTTTGGGGGCGAAACGTCGGATTCCTATACTTGCGGTATCAATATTTCCGTTGTAAAGGCCCCTGCTTCTGAATTACGACTGATATAACCATCGGCTCTCTCCACGATACTATCAACCCTGACCAGGCCAAAACCATGTCCATCTCCCTTGGTGGTCCTAAAACGGCCGCCAACCTTTTTCAATTTTCCCCCAGCGGTCATGTTCGTAAATGATATGTACAACTGTGTGTTCTTCATATCCATATACACACGGATCTTTCTCTCCTCAGGCGGAAGCGCTAGACTTGCCTCAATGGCGTTGTCGAAAAGATTACCGAGAATACAGCACAGATCCAGTTCAGACATCTTCAGCTTCACCGGAATATGTGCATCAGCATCTACTTCAATCTCTTTGGATTTTGCCAGGGAAATCTTACTGTTCAGAATTGCGTCCGCCATGGCATTACCCGTCTTGATCACAGTATCCACAGTATTCAGATCTAGATTCAGTTCGTCCAGATATTTTTTGATTGCCTCCAGATCACCCTTATCCGCCAACGCCATCAGTACCTGAATATGATTTCGGTAATCATGCCGCCAGCCTCTGATCTGACGATACATATTATCCACCTCTTTGTAGTGGGTATCGATCAGCTCTCGCTGATAAGTTTCTATCTGTTTGTCGACTTTTTTTCCAAAGATATTCATATATATATCAGATTCTTTCTATGATGGCGCGGTTCAGTTTATCATAACTGCCCCTTGGCAACTGCAGTGATGTATCATCCTTCAGGATCACATCCGTTTTTGTCACTCTACGGATATAATGTAAATTAACGATCGTGCTTCTGCCGAAACGGAAAAATCGTGCATCCAGTTTTTGTTCCATGTCTCCAAGCGTAGCCTTGATCCGGTAATCTCTTTTCCCATGGATGGTGACATAGTTTTTATCCACATCCATATATTTGATCTCCATAAGCGGGATCCGTACCAGTTCCCCTCCAAAGTCTATAATAAGACAGGCTTCATTATCCACCAGCTTTTCCACCGCTCTGTTTAAGACCTCGTATAATTTTTCCTCTTTTACCGGTTTCATCAAATAGTGGAGTGCAGCTACATCGTACCCTTCCGCAATATAGTCTGAATATCCGGTAATAAACACGATCTGAACGGTCTCATTTTCCTTTCGAACCTGTCTGGCCATGGTCACGCCGTCCATCTTTTCCATCTCAATATCCAACAAGAGCAGATCATAATCCTTCTCATCTGCATACTGAAACAAAAACGCTTCCGCCGAAGGGAATGTCTTAATCGTAAAAACTCTATCCGTTCTATTTCCCCATTTTTCAAGAAGTCCGGTTAAAAGATCGATATCCACCGGATTGTCATCACATATAGCAATTTTCATTTCTGGTTCTCTCTACACTCTAAACAACAATCATCTGAAATGGTAATCAGCTGTTGAAATGCTTATTTTCAAATATGGTTATGACAACTCCGCTCGCAATTCATCAAGATATTGCAGAGCTATTTTAGTATTCTTTATTCTACCGGAATTTCCTTAACAATATGATTATCCCCGTATGCCAAAACCTCTATCAGCGGATTATCACTGCGCTTCAGAGAATAATAACTCCTTGCCAGTTCCATAACGCGCTTTAATTCGCGGCTTTCTTCCATAAAATCACTGGCCTCATTGAAAAAAGTCTGGTCATATTTATAAACCGTTTTTTCATCCACCTCGACTTCGAGAAGTTTGACCTGATCAACGGTAAAATCACCGTTATCAATGCAGTCATCTTTTAGATATTGAAGGGCCTCTTCCTTTGATTCGCAGTAATAGACGCATCCTACACGGCTTGCTGATGTGTCCGGGAATTCGGTGATTCTGATATACTCAAAAATTCCTTCTACAGCATCTTTAATATAATTCTCATGCTTTCGTAATCCCAAGGCACATAATTCTCTGGAGTAAGACATCGCTGCGAAGAAAGTGCCCCAAAAGCACTCCTCACCCCTCTGTAGAGATAGTATAAAAGGCTCCGCAAAGCGGTATTGTTTCTTGAAATCGTCGATCAGTTTTTCGCCTGATTGATACGAATCAACCGAGTAGTGGTAAAGTATCATTGTTGTTTTCAGTTCTCCTTTTTAGAAAAATCGAGTTTCTCTTTTCATCACACGCTCCTAGCACTCTTGTCTCAATGAATTCCACCCTGTCAAATATCCTGGGCTTAAAAGTTCCAGTAATGCCAACCGATATATCTTTTTCCCTGTTGATATAAATAATATTGCCAGAATCTCCAATTGCTGCATATACTTCTCTGTCGTCAAATGGCTTATACCACAGGTAACCATAGTTCATATATCCCATTCTCTCACCGAGCTTCTGGCGAGACGCTAGCATTTCACTTATGTATTCTTCAGAGATGATACTTTTCCCATCATGTATTCCATTATTAAGCACAAGTTCTCCGATTGTCGCCATGTCTTTTGCCGACATACACAGCCCCCATCCGGCTGTAACGCTGCCCTGAGGATCCGTATACCACTCATATTTCCTGGGATTCTTATTCATAAAGAAGTCAAACTGATCCTCTTTTGAACTATCTCCATGAGGAATCCTATCAGGAAGTCCCAGCGGACCGAAAAGATATTCGTTTGCGAAATCTATACATTTCATCCCTGTGGCATTCTCTATTACCCCGGCCAGAATCTGTATCCCAAGAGTGGCATACTTAAATTCGCCGGTTATACCCTTACGTCCTCCAAGAAAATCCAGCACTGCAAGAGTCCAATCCTGCGAAGTACACACCTTCGTCCAGGGTTCTGACTTGTACTTATAGGGAGCAGTCATCGTAAGAAGATGTTTTATTGTCACATCATATATGGTTTTCTCTCCGCGTTTAACAGTGTAATCTGGATAAAAATCCATCACCCTCTGGTCCACACTTCTGATATAGCCTTTATCCAATGCTATCCCGGCAAGTAACGCCATTACTCCCTTGGTTACTGAATTGACATTCATCGCATCCAAAGTCTTAAATCCGTGCCAGCAACCATCGTATAAGGTTTCGCCCTCTTTCATCACATAAATCTGACAGATATTGCTCTCATTTCCGTCACTGCAGGAAATAAAGCCATACAGTTGTTCTTTATTCATTAGAAAAAGCCTCCTCTTAGAAAATGATTTGGACGTCCTAAGAAAAGGCTAAAGTAATTAAAAATTCTTTTCAAGTATTATTTTATTATCATAAGCATCAATATTCATCCAGGAAATTATGTCTCACGCCATCTTTCTTGTACTCTATTACAGTATCAAGCTGGATGTTTTCAACACTTCTGAATATATTGGATTCTACAAAAGGATTTGTCTTTTTGAGTTCCGCAATAAGTCTCTTTGTCTCAAGGCGCTTACTGGTGGATGTACCATTTTCATCAAAAGTGGAACATGTCTCTGTAAAGTGGCAGGCGCACTGCAAAAAACGCAGTTCATTGTAATCTCTCCAGGCACATATATCAGCTTCTCTTATGAGATACATCGGCCTGATAAGCTCCATGCCTTCAAAATTTGTGCTTCGAAGTTTGGGCATCATGGACTGGATCTGCCCGCCGTGGAGCATTCCCATAAGTATCGTCTCAATTACATCGTCGTAGTGGTGTCCGAGAGCTATTTTGTTACATCCAAGCTCCTTTGCCTTGCTGTAGAGATATCCTCTTCTCATTCTGGCGCAGAGATAACAAGGATTTTTCTCAATATTGTCCACGGTATCAAATATAGTGCTTTCAAATATGGTTACAGGGATTCCCAGGGCCTTGGAATTGCTTTCTATGAGCTCTCTGTTTTCCTTTACATATCCCGGATCCATCACAAGGAAAGTCAGGTCAAAATTCACATGCCTGTGGCGCTGGATCTCCTGAAACAGCTTGGCCATAAGCATAGAGTCCTTGCCTCCGGAAATACATACTGCAATATGATCCCCTTCTTCAATAAGCTTGTAGGTCTTACATGCCTTTGCAAAGGGGGAAAAGAGCTGCTTGTGATACTTCTTCTGTATACTCGCTTCAGCTCTCTTTTTTCTTTCTTCATTATCCAATTCTTGGAGGTTATCCTGCGTTATTTCTTTCATTAATATCTCTCTTTCTTAAACCATCTCTGCCATTTCAAGAAGAAGCCTTTCCGTATCATCCCATCCCAAGCAGGGATCTGTGATGGATCTGCCGTAGACCCCTTCACCTATTTTCTGTGAACCCTCTTCTATGTAGCTTTCTATCATAACGCCTTTTACAAGCTTCTTTATATCAGTATCCGCTTTTCTTGAATTAAGAACATCTTTTACAATGTCAATCTGCTTCTTGAACTGCTTATTTGAGTTATTGTGGTTAGCATCAACAATTACAGCAGGATTGACAATCTCGCGCTGGTCATAAAGAGACAACAATAAACGCAGATCATCATATTGATAATTGGGGATAGACTGCCCCTGATCCGTAAGTCCACCTCTCAGCACACAGTGAGCAAGCTTATTTCCTGAGGTCTTCACCTCATAACCACGGAAAATAAAAGATTGTTCCTGCTGCGCTGCATAAACCGCATTGAGCATGACATTTAATGATCCGCTGGTTGGATTCTTCATTCCGGTGGGTAAGCTGCAACCGCTGGCAGCCATTCTATGCTCCTGGCTCTCTACGGATCTGGCTCCCACAGCTACATATGAGATAATATCTGATACATACTCCAGATTCTCAGGATAAAGCATCTCATCCGCTGCCGTTAATCCCGACTCCCTGATAGCTCTTAATTGCAGATTTCTCATAGCAGAAAGCCCCAGACAATGGTCTATCCTGCCTTGGGGATCCGGCTGGGAAATAAGCCCTTTATAGCCAACACCCTTTGTTCTTGGTTTACTGGTATATATTCGCGGAATTATCAGAAGCTTATCCTTAACTGCGTCATATACCTTTGCAAGCCTGGAAACATAGTCTATGACTGCATCTTCATTATCCGCAGAGCAGGGTCCTATAACCACCAGAAACTTATCACTATTCCCCATTAATACATCTGAAATCTGTATATCACGCTCAGATTTTAATTGGGCAAGTTTATCTGTTAAAGGAAACTTCTCACGCATTTCTTCAGGTGTAGGAAGTTTCTTCACACATTCGAAAGACATTTAAAAAACCTCGTTGTTACTAATAAATAATTCCCGTACATTATAGAGATTTTACAGGGTATTATCAACTCTATCGATAGTTTTCCTCACAGGCTATGCCATTATATCAAAGAAAATGGGAGCTGTAAAAAAAACAGCTCCCAATATTATTAATGAATTTACCATCTGTAAGAAGCAACATAATCAGTCTGCTCAGGTCTGGCAATATCAGGTTCAGCCACCTCAAGCACAGGCTTTTTTCCTGCTTCCATTAATTCCTGCTCAAAATGATACAGAGCTATTCCAACATCTATCTTCTGAAGGTCATAATCCGGTGTTATATAGCCCTTATCATGCTTAACATAGAAATGAGCCACATTCTTACCTATAACAACACGCCAAGGCTGCTTGTTTACAGCTGATGGTGCAAGTCTTACGCTTTCAAGGGCGTCAAATAAGCCCCTCTCCATGGCATTTCCCCTTGTCATAGGATTTTTGAAGCTTTCAGAAAAGAAAATATCTTCAAAATCAAAGCGTGAATCAGCCTTAACTCCTTTTCTCATAAGGGTTTCCTTAATGGACATTTTACCTGAGATCTTACCCAGGGGGCTCATGCAGGGCATCACTTCATTTTCCTTAAGTCCTGATGCCTTCTCAAATTTTTCCCTGGGCATCGTTCCGCCGATCCAGACTGTTCCAAGGCCCATTTTATGTGCCTTCATAAGAAGTGCCTCAAACTCGTAGCCATAAGCCTCTTCTGAATGTTCTCCCTTCTGAACCATTGCGCTGACATACAGCTTCTCACCGGAGAGCACCGGGCTTGAAAGCTTGTGCTCATCCGCATCCAGGAACTCGAACCTCACCGGAATATCATAGGGATTACTGATGTTCTCAGCAAAGGACTTAAGCTCTTCTATAATAGAATTATCCGGCTTGCCACCTTCAAATGTCCTTACGCTTCTTCTGCTCTTTACCAGTTCTAAAAACTCACTCATTGCCTAACCTCTCATATCTTATAAAACAATGTTACCTTTTTGTTACATGAGCATTTTAACATGTTTATAAATTCTTTTCAATTTAATTGTTGACAATTTAATTTTTATGTGCGAATATATGATCATCAACATACAAAAAACAAAAAATGATTGGAGGACAAATCAATGGAATATAAGTTTACATCAGATAATTTTGAAGCAGAGGTTATAAATAGCGAGATCCCCGTACTTGTAGATTTCTACGCTGACTGGTGCGGACCATGTAAGATGATGATGCCTGTTGTTGAGAAGATGGCAGAGACCTATGATGGCAAGGTTAAGGTTGGAAAGGTTAATTCTGACGACGAAAACGCCCTTGCAGCAAAGTATAACATCATGTCTATCCCCAGCTTCCTTGTATTCAAGAACGGCGAAGTTATAAACAGCGCAACCGGCGCAATGTCTGCTGACGCTCTCGCAAAAATGCTTGATGAGGCTCTTTAACTAACAATTTGACATATATTAAAAGGCGATGTATAGATATCACCCTATACATCGCCTTTTTTGTTATCTCATAATAATCTTTAGATCAATTATAAACATAAAATCCGTCAATATTCAGCTCTTTTATGACAGTTTCATCCTTTCTGTCCACCTTAAAGCCTAAATATTCAATGTAAAAAATGCCATCTCCTACCTTGATAGGCTGATTTATTACCTCCACCAGCTCATCATGCTCCGCACCGCTTGTATCCAGTTTTCTCATCTCGGTGATAATTTCCCTGAGGTCTACTTCAAAAAGAACCTGGGCATTATTACGCTCATTTCTAAGGGGAACAGCAGAAATATCAACGGATTGGTCACTATCATTACTAAATTTAAAATCGCTTTTCACCATACTGAAATATTTATATCCGCAAAGCTCAACTTTTTCTCTGTGAATTCCTGCTGAGGTCTTATAATATGAAGCCGGTATCTCATCATTTTCTTTCTGCTTTGGTTTATATTCTGTAAAGAGCTCTCTCATATGCTCAGAATCATATTTCTTTTTCAGCTCAGACAGATACGCCTCGCCCTCAACGCTACACTCCCACTCTATCTCATAATAAGCTGACCTTGCCTTATCAGACAGATCATAGGCATCTTCATCTCCTGCTTCAACCAAGGAAATGAACTCATTTACCACCTTTTTCTGAGATGCTGTAACAACTGCATAAACATTAGTTCCCGGAACCAGTATAAATAGCGCTACCATAACAGGAATTGCAGTCAAAAGAACTGATCCAATGCCTTTTTTCCTGATTAATACAAAAATATAATACAGCTCATACAGACCCTCAAATATAATAAGAAACAGTCCTTCATACCTGGAAAAAGTGAAGCCGTACTCCGCAACTCTCATATAGAGGCACATGCTCTGAATAACAATAAAAGGAATAAATAAAAGAGGCATGATCCTGAGCAGCGTAAGAAGCTTTCCTTCAAGCACTCCCTGGGCTATGGTCCAGACAATCAGACCTGTTATAAAAAGTCCGGACATTATTTTAAATGCTTCATTAGAAGGGAAAGTCCAGGTAAAAACAATCTTAATGACATATGCGTAAACGATCAGGAATCCTATCCCCAGAAGCCCTGTGAGAACATGACCGAAAAGCCCCTTGAAAAATCCTGAGGTGTCTTCCTCAAGATGGCTGACGCCATAGACACCGGCAGGAAAACCTATAAGACCTACGACCATGCACATTACCCACAGATCAAGCCCAACGGTAAAAAATAGGCTCCTGAATGCCCAGTCGATAAGTGCAATACCGATGGTAAAGACAAAGTATATTACACCTGCCTTGGTCGCTCCCACAACCGCCTTATAGAAATAGCTCTCAAAGGTTTCCCCGGATTTTTTATACAGAAAATATACAGCCCCTGCCATTGCAACGATCACATAAACTATAGTAAGTCTTGTACAATATGCAATTAACTCATCAGAGGCATTCATTTCTTCATGATACTCAACTACTTGTGTATACCAGGAATACATGCCGGATATTACTGCAGATATAAGTACTTCAAAGACATGAATCATTGCATTCTTCTTGTACTGAAGATGAGATTCGAATAAAAGAAGTCCCGGCGTTAAAAGAAAAAGAAAATAACTCAAACATTTAACTGTCTCTTCAACATCCTTCGATCCCCAAAACTTTGCATGGGAAAAATCGATGAAATCATAATATACGCCCGTCAACGTTGTTGCTATAAGAAATGCAACAATTGAAAATAAGTGCTCCTTAAGAACAGTTTTTATTGCTGACGTTATTTTATTTACCCACAACATACTTTTCTCTCCTTTTGACTGGTAGTTACATATATAGGAAATTTTATAATTGATCTCCATGGAATAAAACGCCTAAAACCGAGAATTAGAGCGGCCTAAACATACATTATAAGATTTTAATAAATTAATCGGATTTTGTTTATCGCATTTTCCCGGTGTCAGATGCTATAATGGCGGCGAGCGGAGCATGAGGCTCCTTGATTTTTTGTCGTATGTCGTTTCACGGATGAAAGGCGGACTGAAAATGAAAATAATATCTAAAATTCTCTATCTGATCATATGGCTTATAATTGCGATATGCCTGTTTATCGCATTATGTGC
>JAEEGJ010014477.1_pt1 | contig 18696 bp, 14 predicted proteins | sample 8958761 | NCBI WGS metagenome assembly JAEEGJ01 (sample SAMN16246546, study PRJNA631951) | gut metagenome | biome: gut microbiome; feature: rumen; material: RS-attached | host: Bos | place: Iran: Karaj | collected 2018-10
CCAACTGCGCGGCAAATTTACACAATTCTACAAAATACCAAACATTTTCTTTAGAAAATATTTCGTTGTCGTCATCTTTAGGATAAACCTTCCAAAGGAACCTGCTTTTGCCCTTGAATTCGGGCATGTCTTTCTCCATGAAACTTATGGAGAACACTTTCGGCACGGTCGCATACACCGTGTCGCCGATTTTCACGCCGCTGATTGTGGAGTGGCTGTGATATGCCCGCAGTCGTCTGACAAAGAACAACTGCCAATGATTCAGTCTTGGACTTTCTTTTTGTTTTCTTTTTTGTCATTGTTTTGTTGTTTAGGTTTGTTATTTTGTTCGTTCCGGTCAGACGGTTGTCCGTAGAGACGTGCCATGGCGCGTCTCTGAAACGGGAACACAAATGCCCCATTGTTCAACTGCATTTCCGATGGCAAAGATACAACAAAACGTCCCGTTTGTCAAGGGTTTTGCGTAATTTTTTTTCTCGCTGGGAATCAATTGTTTACAAATTTTACATTAACTATTAGTGTTACAATTGTAAATTTCGAAGTCGTGGTTTCGCGGGAAATTGGACGATGAGGCGATGAAGCGATGAAGCGACGATGGTAGGAGCTCTTGCGGGTCCCAGTTTCCGTTTGGCCGATTAATGGTGAATAGCGAATAGCAAAAAAAAGTGTATCTTTGCGCAGTTTTATTTTAAAGATAAAAATCATCGTAAGACAATGAATGTCAGCGTTTTTGAGATATTGATGCTGCTGTGCTTCGCGTGCAGCTGGCCCTTTTCCATTGTCAAAGCCCTGCGGACGAAAGTGGTTCTCGGGAAAAGTCCCGTCTTCATGACGATTATCATCCTGGGCTACGTATTCGGAATTCTGCACAAGGTGTTCTATAATTATGATTGGGTCGTTTATTTGTATCTGTTCAACTTGTTGATCGTCTCTTTTGATTTGTGCTTGTATTTCAAATACATAGGACAGAACCGTCGCGACCTTCTTTCTTCTGAGCAAAAATAGCCATGATACGACTGCTTGTTATCCTTTTGCTGATTTTAGCCAACGGTTTTTTCTCCATGAGCGAGATTGCGATTGTCTCGTTCAAGAAAATCCGTATAGACAAGTTTGCGGAGAAACACCCGAAAGCGGTCCGGAAAGCGCTCTTTCTTCAAGATCATCAGGAGGAGTTCCTGGCCTCGATACAGGTCAGCATCACGCTTATTAGTCTGTTGACGGGTTTCATCGGTGGAGCGTCGCTCTCACCCTACCTTGAACCCCTTTTCCTGTGGATGGGTGCATCCGCCAGACTTTCGGCTACGATTGCGTTGGTTATCAGCTTCTCCCTCATCACATTCGTGACCATTGTGGTCGGCGAGTTGGTGCCCAAGACCATTGCGCTTTCAAAACCCGAGCGCGTCGCGGTGGCGATTGCACCTACCATGAACTTCTTCCGCCTGCTCTTCAAACCTGCCGTTGCCGCCCTTTCCAGTACTACCGCATTGATTGACAAGATGTTGGGTGTCAAGGAAAATGAAGACCATCTCACCGAGGACGAACTGTTGGATATGATCAAGGAGGCTGGCGAGACTGATGTCATTGAGGAGGAACAGAGCGAAATGCACGAGAACATCTTCACTTTTGCCGACAAACGCGCCATCCATGTCATGATTCACCGCTCTGAAATCGAATGGATTGACGTGAACCTGCCGCAGGAGGAGTTTATCAAGCAGCTGTATGATTTCTCCGTCAGTCGTGTGCTTGTGTGTGACAAACATGTGGAGAATTATCTCGGTGTGCTGAATATCAAAGACTTTTTCAAAGAGTTGCGTAAAAACGGGAATGTGGATGTGCGCACACTGCTTGACGAGCCGTTGGTGTTCACGGAAAACACAGATGCTCAAGATATTCTGAACGAATTTCGCAAACACCAGTATTATTTCGGTATCGTGGTCGATGAGTTCGGCGATTTGGCCGGCATTGTCACGTTGCACGACATCATTGAGAATATCGTGGGCGAAATGCCTGAAGAGGAAGAAATTGTGGAACCCGATGTGACGGAGTGCGAGGACCATTCCGTGCTGGTGAAAGGCGACGCCCCCATCGACGTTCTTACCGATGTGATTGACGATTACGAGGTGGATTACGACGAAATCGACTACTCCACCGTGGCCGGATTTGTGGTGGATCACCTTGAAGCCATCCCTAAGGAAGGCGATTCTTTCGAATTTATGGGCTATCTGATTGAAATTGTCCGGATGGACCACAACCGCATTGACGAGGTTCGAGTCTCGTTTAAGGGTGATGAGACGACGAATGACGGTGAATGACGATGAGACGATGAGGCGATGAGACGATGAGGCGATGAAAATATAACTTTTAGGTGTTTTTCCGGTCTCTCTTGCAATGAATAAAATTGAGAACATGTTTTCCAGTTTTTTGGTGGTGCTGATGTCTTTGCTTTCGGTTTCGACTGCTTTTGCGCAAGATGCCGATAGCAACGTTGTTTCCGTTGACACAACTGTGCTTCCTATGGCCAAGGGCTATGACTGGATCACCTATCGCGGCAAGGCCGACATCACAGACACTGGCGGCACGCGCACCTGCAACTTCTATATGGTCAACCGCATCGACAGCATTCTTTACCTGAACATTCACGCATACGGCATCGAGGTGATGCGAGCGGTTTTCACTCCCGACAGCATCACCTTTGTCAACAAGCTTACCTGTCAATACTATAAAGGAACCTATGCGCCAATTCGCAATCGGTTGCCGTTCTCGTTTGATTTTCAGACCGTTCAGGCTTTGTTTAACGGAAATACGGAGCAGTTGCCCAAAGGGAAAAAACTCTCTTTCGAGTATTCGTCATTTGAGCCGGTGGATAGTACGAGTTCTTTCTTTACCGAATTCGTTTTCAAAGAGTTGAACAAGTTAATCGAAGTTCGTGGCAAAATCAAGGTCATCCGTCTGAATGTTCCGGGCGTGACCAGCATCAAGATTCCCGAAAAGTTCGAGCGCCTCACCTTCTGAACATGCCAACGCCATTGCTTTCCTCCCAACAAATCAAGGTCTGGGCCGCAGAGATTGGCTTTCAGGACTGTGGTATCGCGCGCGCACGAGTGCTTTCGGAAGCGGAGGAGGAGTTTAAGCAGTCCATCGGAAAGGCATACCATGCCGATATGCATTATCTGGAACGCCATATCGACAACCGTTTCAACCCTGAAACGCTGCTTTCAGACTGCAAATCAGTTATAGTGTTGACTTATAATTACTTGACAGAAAATCATCCGAATTCCGATCGGTATCAATTTGCCCGTTATACATGGATACAGGATTACCATATTCTGGTCAAGAGTCTTTTGGAACAGTTGGCGGAAAAATTGGTAGATGCTTGTCCTTCAATTCGATACAGAGCAACAGTGGATAGTTCTGCCATCTCTGAAAAACGTTGGGCGATGGAAGCCGGGGTGGGGTACATGGGCAAGAACGGGTTGATACACAACCAGCATGGTTCGTTCTTCGTCATCGGCATCCTTTTGGTGGATCGATTTTGCGACAAATACGATCACTCTTTGCCAAAATCGGACTGCGGCAGTTGCGATTTGTGTGTCAGAAGTTGTCCCGCGAATGCTCTGGAGACCCCTTTCCAAGTGGATGCGCGGCGGTGTGTCTCTTACCATAATACAGAAGATAAATATCCGAATTACAGCGAGTTATCATTAAACAAATATGTCTTCGGATGTGACATTTGCCAGGAGGTTTGCCCTCGTAACAAGAAAAAAAATGCCAATCCGTTGAACGTATCGAAAAATTCCTTATTTTTGCCGCTCGAAAATGAAGACTTGGAAACGCTGACTGAAGCGGGCTTCAAGCACTATTTTTCGGATACTTCGATTCTGAGAAGGAAGTATGCAAGATTTCGTTCTTTGATAGAAGCAAAAAGGCAACAAGAGCATCTTTGTAGAATGGAACCACAAGAAATCATCCAATATGCCGCGAAAGTGCTGAGCGAAGAGGCCGAAGCGGTATCCAAGCTCACCGGTTATTTGGATGACAATTTTGTGAAAGCGGTTCAGGAGATTGTAAGGTGCAAAGGCCGGGTCATTGTCACGGGCATTGGCAAGAGTGCTATCATCGGGCAGAAGATTGTAGGAACGTTCAATTCCACAGGAACTCCCGCGGTGTTTATGCACGCAGCGGATGCGGTTCACGGTGACTTGGGCATCATCCAGAAGGATGATGTGGTTGTCTGCCTCTCCAAAAGCGGGAACACGCCGGAAATCGCGTTGCTGATTCCGTTTTTGAAGGCCAACGGGAACTACCTGATTGCCATTGTCGGTACGATGGATTCCCTTTTGGCAAAAGAAGCGCATTGTGTGTTAAACTGCACGGTGTCGCGAGAGGCAAGCCCCAACAACCTGGCCCCGACCAGCAGTGCCATGGCTCAATTGGCCATCGGTGACGCGCTGGCCTCCACGCTTATCAAGATGCGCGGCTTCACGACCGAGGATTTTGCCAAAGTGCACCCGGGCGGTATTCTGGGAAGAAGAACCCGTTTGAAAGTCAAGGACTTGTACGGGCTCAACGAGATTCCTTCCGTGTCGGTGGACGCAAGCATGCAGGAGACAATCCTCGAGATTTCAGGGAAATGCCTCGGCGTGACAGCAGTTGTCAATCAGGATGGTCTGGTAGGTGCCATCACCGACGGTGATTTGCGCCGCGCCATCCAGAAGCATGCGGATGTGATGTCTCTCAAAGCTCAGGACATCATGACCCGCAATCCCAAAACCATCCACGAGAACACCCTCGCCGTGGATGCGTTAGAGATGATGAAACAACATCATATCACCAACATCTTTGTGGTGGATGATGACGGAACCTACAAGGGAGTGATTCATATTCACGACATCATCAAAGAGGGTATCTTTTAGCCCAGGTGGCGGAATGGTAGACGCGCTACATTCAGGGTGTAGTATCCGAACGGATGTGCAAGTTCGACTCTTGTTCTGGGCACTTAAAAGGAAAGACGGTTAGAAAGGCCGTCTTTCATTGTTTTAGAACCTGTCATTATGGCCAAGTTATTCATCGTACCGACTCCTATCGGGAATCTCGAGGACATCACCCTCCGCGCTCTCAACGTCTTGAAAGCGGCGGATTTGATTCTTTGTGAAGATACCCGTACCACCAAGAATCTTCTGCAACATTATGAAATAGAAGGTAAACGCTGCATGGCGTATCACATCTTCAACGAGCATGATCAGGTGGGCAACTATATCCGCATGATTCAACAGTGCGAAACTACAGCGTTGGTGAGCGATGCCGGTACGCCTGGCATTTCCGATCCCGGCTTCCTTTTGGTTCGGGAGGCTTTGAAGCAGGAGGTGGAAGTGGAGTGTCTTCCAGGCCCCACCGCTTTTGTGCCCGCCCTTATCCAGTCAGGATTCCCGTGCAGCAGTTTCTATTTTTACGGTTTCCTGCCTCACAAGAAGGGGAAGGAGACGTTGCTGAAACGTTTCGCCGAGATGGAGGAGACCGTTGTCTTTTACGAATCCCCACATCGTTTGCTTAAAACGCTGGCAAAAATGGCTGAAACCATGGGGCCGGAGAGGCTTGTCGTCGTAGCGAAGGAGCTTACCAAAATCCACGCTTTCACCTTCCGTGGTACCATTGCTGAGGCAATACAATACTTTGAAAACCAGCCTGTAAAGGGGGAGTTTGTCCTGATAGTCTGAAAAGGATGATGAAGACTATGAAAAACACTCATGGAAAACAAAATATATATGAGAGGATGAACACCTTTTCATCGTATCATTTCGCTGCCCCCTTACAACAGACAGGTCAATCATTATCAATTTTAAACATTGTAGAAGTTGTTACCGACTTTTTTAGTTTTTCTCTTGAAAACACCTCCTTTCTTGTGTTATTTGATGATTAGTTTCTTTGTCATGCGTCTGTTCATTTCGTCGTACGCAGTGAGCAGGTAGCATCCCGGGGCGATCCCGCCAATGTACAGCTGGTCACCGGGATATACATTCCCCCATGTCAGGATTGTATTGCCGCTCATATCGGTGAGTTTCACCGTTGTCATTGCATCGCAAATGTTCCATTGAAAGAATTCGCTTGCCGGATTTGGGTACGGTTCATATCTTGGATTGTCGCCATGGATGTCAATGCCGGTTTCATCTCCCTGTTGCCGTTTTGTGATCACGATGTTGTTAAGCTGGGTGTTCCCGCTGTTGGCCGCGGCCAATAACCATCGGATGAATCGTGTGTCTTGGGACAAAGGAAAACTTCCAAGATGCGAATAAGACGATGTGCTGATGTCGTTTTCGTCCAATGTTGTCACAGTGGACCATTCCGTTCCGTTGGCGGACTCGCTGACCACAAACAAGATGCCGTCGTATGCGGACGGATTGCCACCTTTGGTGCCTTTGAGGTCAAACGAGAGACTGCCGGGGGCGCTGTCGAGATGTGCGGTCAGTGATGCCTTTCCGGCATTTTTCGACTCGAATTTGGCGGATCCGTCCGCGTATGACGCGCCTAACTTGTCGCTACGGAATCCCGGCATGGTTTTGATTTCCACCCTTTCCGATTCGCTGTTTTGCGAGATGTCAAAGGGTAGCGTCACAAGGAAATTGGTGTCTAATATGATGAATTGTGCGGTAAGGATTCCGCTGCTATACATGCCGTCTTTCTCCGCAAACGCTTTCAGGGTGCTGGTAGCATCTATGGTAATAGGTTCGGAGTAGAGGGGTGATTGTCCGTCTGGTGTGGAGCCGTCTAACGTGTATCGGATGGTGGCATTGGGCGTGGAGCATTCGAGTAGGACAGTTTGCGGCTCATAGTAGGTTCCAGCCGACGGGGAGCAAACCGGCGTTTCCACGGTCTCCAATACAACTTCGTCGCCGTCCGTGATGCTGATGTCGTCGATGCGAAACTCCACTTTGGCGGTGTTGGAGAACCGGAGGTGCAGATGAGGGTGGACAGGCAGATTGGGGAAACATACGCGGTGCCAGCCTGTAGTACCGGTGCCTGTGGGGAGCGTGTCCTCCAGTTGGAGACTCGTCCAAACGATGCTGTCCGTGGAGAACTCCACCAGCAGGTGACTTCCGTTTTCCGATTTAGTCGTTTTGCGAAGGCCACAGTAGAGTTTCACTGTGCTGTTCGCGGCCGCTGATGTGTTGATCCCCGAAATCTGGAACCACTTGACCGTGTCGTTGATCATGACGTTACCCCCGCCAGAAGCACCTCCGTAGTTGGTTGAGGCACCTGACGACCGCACATCACATGTGCCATCGCCTATATACACGACCGTGCTGTTTTGCCAACCGGTATAGTCCTGAATCAGAGTGTTGGAAGTAGGTACGCCTATGTTCTCCTCATACAAGACGTTTTGTCCTACGGCTTCTGATAAGATTCCCGACACCAATAGCATTGTCAGAAGCCCTGTTTTAATACAGATGATTTTTTCTTTCATTTCTTCTTTTTTCAAGTGAATAAATCAATAATCAAAACCACGGCAAATATATGTTTATTTAACAAATAATCAACATATATTTATAAAATCTGAATAAAAAATTTTTATTCGCTTGAAAAACAGTGATATGATGTTTTGTGATATGCTTAAAATTAACTCGAATTAGTTAATTTTAATTTTGGAATTAAGAAATGACAGTTAAAATTAAATAAAGGAAAGGGGGCAAATGGCAGGATTTTTAAAATTCGGCGCATTTGTCGGCGACTTGCTGCATCAACCACATGGGGGTGGAGGTCGCTCCGCAGATGCCGATGCTGTCCGCCTGCGACAAGTCAAGTTGCTGCAGCTGATCAACATTGGTCAGGAAAAAGCTGCGCGGGTTGTATTCCTTACATATATTATATAGGTATAACCCGTTGGAGCTTTTTTCACCGGAGACGAACAGGATGATGTCGAAACTGGAGGCGAAATCGGCAATTTGTTTGGCGCGGGAGGAGACTTTCCCGCAGATGGTGTCCTCGTGTTCGAACCAGCCGGCATGTCCTGCCGATGTGTAACGAGATTGGATGGTGTCAATCAGTTTGCGGTAGTTTTCCAGACTTTGGGTGGTTTGGGAATAGAGGATAGCGGGGCGGCTGAAGTCAATGCCATCGATGTCCTCAGGGGAGGAGATGACGATGCCGGTGTTTTCGGTTTGCCCTAAAAGTCCGACCACTTCGGCGTGCCCTTTTTTTCCGTAAATCAGGATTTGTTTCCCGGATGTGTTGTTCCGATGTTCGCCGAGGATGCGTTTTTGCAGCTTGAGGACGACTGGGCAGGTGGCGTCAATCAGCCGGATGTTGTTTTCTTCGGCGATGCGGTATGTCTCCGGCGGTTCCCCGTGGGCGCGGATGAGAACGGTAGTGTCTTTGAGAGACTTGAACTGTTCATAGTCAATGATTTGCAATCCCATGTCCGACAGACGCTGCACCTCCTCGTTGTTGTGGACGATATCGCCGAGACAATAGAGGGTGTTGTGTTCCTTGAGGTATTTTTCCGCTGTTCGTATGGCGTTGATCACGCCGAAGCAGAAGCCGGAGTTTTGGTCAACAACAATGTTTTTGGGCATGACTACCAGTTGTCGGGGAACAAGGAATCGACAAATTCGACGCGGTTGAAAATCTGCAGTTGGTGGATTTTCTCGCCGACGCCGATGTATTTGATGGGGATTTGGAACTGGTCGGAGATTCCGATGACCACGCCGCCCTTTGCGGTGCCGTCCAATTTGGTGATAGCCAGTGCGTTGACTTCGGTGGCGGCGGTGAACTGCTTGGCCTGTTCAAAGGCGTTCTGGCCGGTGGAACCGTCGAGGACGAGCAGGATTTCATGAGGGCCGTCGGGTACAAGCTTGCGGATGACGTTCTTGATTTTCACCAGTTCGTTCATGAGGTTGACTTTGTTGTGGAGTCGGCCGGCGGTGTCGATGATGACGACCTGGCTCTTGTTGGCGATGGCGGATTTCACGGTGTCGTATGCCACAGCTGCCGGGTCGGAGCCCATCTTCTGGGCCACGATAGGCACTTCGCAGCGGTTGGCCCATTCGGTGAGTTGGTCGATGGCGGCGGCGCGGAACGTGTCGGCGGCGCCGAGCGTGACGGAATAGCCGCGCTTTTTGAACTGGTAGGCCAGTTTCCCGATGGTGGTGGTCTTGCCCACGCCGTTCACGCCCACCACGAGGATGATGTAGGGCATGTCCATTTCCGGAATCACGAAATCGTTCTCCTTTTCGAGGTCGTTTTCCAGCAGAAGCCCCGCTATCTCCTCCTTCAGGATCATGTTCACCTGGTTGGTTCCTAAGTACTTGTCTTTGGAAACCCGCTTTTCGATGCGGTCGATGATTTTGAGGGTGGTCTCGATGCCCACGTCAGAAGTGACCAGCACCTCCTCGAGGTTGTCGAGCACTTCGTCATCGACTTTTGACTTGCCGACGATGGTTTTGGCGAGTTTCTTGAAAAAACTCTCCTTGGATTTCTGCAAGCCCTCGTTCAGTTCCTGCTTCTGTTCCTCGTTAATTGCCTTTTTCTTGTCTTTATTGAAGAATGAAAAGAATCCCATAGTGTGAAAAATTTACGGCTGCAAATATACGAAAAAAGGCGGGCAGGCGCCCACCTTTTTTCAACCATGAAAACAAAATATTACTTTTTAGCCAAAAAGTCTTTTACAGCGCTGGACTCAACCACAGCTTCTTTGAAGGTGTAGGCTCCAGTTTTCGGTGAACGCTCCATCTTCACCACGCGGGTGTAAGTGACGCCACCTTCTCTCTTCAATGTTGCAACAACTTTCTTTGCCATCTCTTCTCAGTTTTAGTTATTTAACTTCTTTATGAATAGTCATTTTTTTCAAATACGGATTGTACTTTTTCAGTTCCAATCTGTCAGGAGTGTTTTTTCTGTTCTTTGTCGTAATATATCTTGACATTCCCGGCACTCCGCTCGCTTTTTGCTCTGTGCACTCCAGAATGACTTGCTGGCGTGCTTCCTTCGTTTTCTTTGCCATTTCTTTACATCATTTTTTTACGCGGCAAAAATACACTTTTTTTTGATTGCAGCCCCTTTTTTTCGTTTTTTGAGAAATATTTTTATCAACACATGTTAATTAACTTGTGTTCAATGTGTTATGTTGTTTCGTTGGTTTGAAGAAGTTCCCATAAACGGTCTTTTAGTTCTGTTAGACGCCAATTTGTCACGGCAGAAATGCACATTACGGGCAAATTTTTCGCCAATTTGACTTCTAAAGCCGCCGCTTCTTTTTCTGAAATCAGGTCGCATTTTGTGATGGCCAGCATCCAATTTTTGTCTAAAAGTTCTGGATTGAACTGCTTGAGTTCGTTTTGGAGGATTTTCAGTTCTTTTTTGATTTCAGTCACGGTTTTCACCTCCCCTTCGTCGTTGGCTGCTGGGATCATGAAGAGTAGGGCGGCGTTACGTTCGATATGGCGCAGGAACCGCAACCCTATGCCTTTGCCTTCCGAGGCTCCCTCAATGATGCCGGGGATGTCAGCGATGACGAACGACTGGAAGTCGCGATAGGCCACCATGCCAAGGTTGGGCTTCAGCGTGGTGAAAGGATAGTTCGCGATTTTCGGACGGGCGTTAGACACTTGCGAAATCAGCGTGGATTTGCCGGCGTTGGGGAACCCCACCAATCCAATGTCAGCCAATACTTTGAGTTCTAATGAGATCCATCCTTCTGTGCCTTCTTCTCCAGGCTGCGCGAATCGGGGTGTCTGGTGCGTGGCGTTCTTGAAATGGACGTTGCCGAGACCACCTCTTCCGCCTTTCATCACGACCAGTTCCTGCCCGTCTTCCAGAACCTCGCCCACGTACTCGTCCGTATCGACCAAGCGGATGATGGTACCGAGGGGCACTTCGATGTAGGCGTTGTCGCCGTCTTTGCCGAAGCATTGGTTCTTCTGTCCGTTGCCTCCATGTTCCGCGAAGACGTGCTTGGTATAACGCAAGTGCAAGAGTGTCCATAAGTTGCGGTTGCCACGCGCAATGATGCTGCCGCCCTTGCCGCCGTCGCCGCCGTCTGGACCGGCCTTAGGGTTGTGCGCCGTCCGTGCCAGATGCGCAGATCCTGCGCCGCCGTTTCCAGACCGCCCGTAAATCTTTACATAATCTATAAATTGTTCTTCCATATTTTATCTTATTGATAATAAATTCATCGTGATATCATCGCCTCATCGTCTCATCGTATTAAGGTGACATTCCCTTTCATTTCCAACTCATCGCCGTCTTTGCATTTTCCTTTAAAGTAGTAGTCATAAACGCCCCGTTGGCACTCTTTTTTCTTGAAAGTGCCATCCCAACCAATGGTGTTGTCGTATGTTTGGAAAACCTTTTCGCCCCAACGATTGTAAACCACGAAATAGCATTCATCCAGAATGCCACTGCGAACGTACAGAATATCATTCACTCCGTCGCCGTTAGGAGTGAAACTGTTCGGGATGAAAACAAACGGCATGTCGCAGTTCACCGGATTCACCTTAACATTGACGGTGTCGGTGAGGGTGCATCCGAAGGTGTCAGTGACACTGACCGTGTAAGTGGTGGTCGTGTTGGGAAAGACAGTAGTGGAGGGCAGATTGGGTGTGGACATCTCTTGCGAGGGTGTCCACTGGTAGATGTAGTAGTTGCCATAATCCGTTGAAAACAAGGTTGTTTCGTGGTAAGCGAAGATTTCGTATTTACTGCACCATGCTTGAAGCGGTTCAGGAAAAGTGCCTGTTCTGACCGTGATTCTTCCGCTAACGGTAGCCGTACATCCCAAAGCATCGGTCACGGTGACAGTGTAATTCGTTGATTGTTGTGGGGTGAATGTAGGTTGCGGGCTCGTGGAATTCTCGCCATCATCCAACTGCCACTGATATTGATAGGGTAGGGTGCCGCCACTGCAATCCGTTTGTAACGTGAGATCGGGGTCAAAACAGAGCAGATAATTAGGTTTGCCGATGATTTTAATGTTGAAAACAGAGATGTGACAAGGGATTATTTTGACGCAAAAGTCGGTAGTAACACGCACATAATAGGTTCGCGAATAGGTGGGAGTAACGGTTATTGTTGGAGTGTTTGTTGTGATAATGTTCAGGAAATCAACAGTTTCGGACCATTCTATAGTATAACTGTCCGTCGTGGTGACGTTGACCGAGAGGGTGGTGCTTTCGCCGAAACAAATCATAGTGTCGCCTGATATGGAAGCGGATAAATCGTGAACTTCCACCGTCTGATAAATGATATCCACGCATGCAGCGGTAGATGCGGTTAACGTGTACAGAGTGGTTACAGTTGGCGTTGCAATGGGGTTGGAAATGGTCGGGTTGTTCAAAGTTCCAGAGGGCGACCATTGGTAATTCACGCCGATAGAGGGCGGTACGCCTAACTCAGCGTAGTCGCCATTGCAGATGCTTACCGTAGGGAGGGTGGACGAGGTGTTGGAGAGAACTAATATCCTCTTTTTCAATGTGTCTTCGGTATTACAACTACTTAAGTCTCGTACTGTTAAGGTCACTTCATAATATCCTGGTTGCGAGTACAGGTGTTGAGGCTCCCAGTCCGAGGAGGTCGTCCCATCTCCAAAGTCCCACAAAATGGAGGTTGAGGAGGATGGTGGACTACTGATAAGGTGCGAGAGATTTTGAAAGGTGACGACATCTGGTAGGCACACGACGTTGGGCATCAGAAAGTCGGCGACAACGATGGGCATACTGAAATCGATTTTGATGACCCCAAGGTTGCAATTTGTGCTGCCGTTGGTGTTGGAATATACGTCGTTGGGAGGGATTGTCGGGAAAGAGCTTTGACCGCCACAGCCAGCACACACTGCTTGGTAGATTTTGCCGTGCTTGTCAAACCGGCTGGTACCACCGTCCACGTGTTCATTATTGTCAGGTGCGCCGAAGTAAGTGGCATATTCAAGATTATTCGCATCGTTGCTGATGGCCATAAAATAAAAATCGTTGTCATCGGTGGTGCGCTGGAAAGCGTTATCAGTGAAAGGCAATCCGTTAGTACCTCCAAACTGATTCAGACGCCCCCCCCAACCAGATATATATATATTGTCACAATAGTCCACTAACAAAGCCGTGGGCGAAATGTCGGGCCCTCCGTTGCCAGTGCCAAAAGCCGTGGACCAGATGGGGGTGGTAAGATCTGACGATAACTTAATCAGGAATTGCCCGCCGTTTGGAACGAAATAGGCTGCATTGAACACCCATTGGCGATCGTTGGCAGAGGTTTGTCCCAGCGCATGAGGGATGTCATTGTTATCCCCTTGGATCAAATAACTTTGGTCGTAACCAGATTTTCCTAAATAGGTGCTGTTTAACAGAAGGTTGCCGTTAGAAGAAAGGTGAGCGATGTAGCCGTCTGCAACAGTTCCATTATCTGCATGTTCCGTTTGATAGGCGTTAGGTGTTATTGGCAAGTCGTTGGAGGTAGTGCCGCCGCAGAAATAGACACTTTTGTCCGTGGCCACGAACATGCTGTAGCCTGCATCATTTCCGGAGCCGCCGTAATAAGTGCTCCAAATCAGTGAGGACAAATCCTGACTCATTTTGAACACACAAGCATCTTGTCCACCCAAAGGGTTTGATATATAGCCATTTGTGGTGGTGGGAAAGTCTGTAGAGTTGGTAGAAGCAACCACATATACATTACTGTTTTCATCTACGATGATTTCTCCACGGTGTTCGTCGGCGTAGTTTTTGCGCAAACCTATGGCAGTGTTGAGACCATCGTTGCCGCTGCCGCCAATGTAGGTGGAAGCGGGCAATTGGGTGCCATCCGCGCTCAATTTGGCAATGAAGATATCTGAGCCATAGGAAAGAGTTCCGGCAGGAATACTTATTGGAGATCCTCCATTGAACGTGGCGTCAAAGGCATTTGCGGTAACGGGGAAATCGGCAGAGCCGGTGGTGCCGAAAATGTAGAGTTCATCGTTGTCGTTGACGTACATACTATGCGGAACGTCATAATTGCTGCCACCGAGGTAGGTGGAGTAATGCAAAAATCTGCCGGAGGAATCGAATTTGGAAATGGCGATATCCCATTGTCCGGAAAAGCTGGTCTGATAGGCTGTGGATGTTGGAGATGTTGGAAATGTTGGATAGCCTATACCATCTACGATACCTCCGCCGTAGAGATTGCCGTACGAGTCGTAAGTGGCGGTGTAGCCCCAGTTGTCGGCGGTGGAACCCGAATAGGAGGAGAACACCACGGTGGGGTCTATCACCAGTGGCAAGGCGGAATCGTATTGACCGAGCGAGAAAGACACGATGTTTTTCGATAGTGCGTATGAACAGTCAACGGGTATAGTGTCTCCTTTTTCATTGATTTGATATGCAAAAGGAGCAAGTTCTAACACGCGATCTACGGCTGTGTGCAACAATAGTTCTTCTCCTGCTTTGGAAATACTTTTCAGCCCGTCGTAGCGCAGCTGTATTTGCTTCGGATCACCGCCGGCTGCCACGTGGAACTCATATTTCAAATAATCGTTATTCCCAAAAAAATATAAATCAATACCAGGATATAGTTGATTATAAGTTAAATGATGGTAGATTGACACATGTGACGCCCATTTTCTGGAATCTTGGCCGATATAATAATTGTAATAATAATCGAAAGGTTGAATGCCGGTCGCCTTGGTTTCCTTTAAGGCATTCAAAAAGGTTACACGATAGACAGCAGCGTCGAGAAAAGAAGACGGGTAGGGCGTTCCCGAATGTTTGGCTTCGTGAAAAGCAGCTAATTGATTTGGGTCTAATTGTGTGACAACAAATGAGTTGCGTTCAAAGAAAAGGGCTCCTCCGTGAATAGTGGCCTTATACAATACGGGGGCTTCCCACTGGCCAAGATTCTGCACAAATTCCCACCGCCCGGCCGAGAGCGTGTCGGTGGGCTTGTGCGCCCGCAACGTGCCGAGCGACAACAGTATGAGTATGAAAAGGCAGAATCTCCTCATATCAGAAATTTGCTGCAAAAGTACGTAAATTAAGAATACACACAGATAAATGAAAAATGCACTATGGGAATATTAGTGGCCCAGGGTTGAAATTTAGCGGTTAAAACGAGATCATGAAGGTGAAGCGGATGCCGTTTTTGTCCCATCCTTTCAAGTTTTTGGCGTATGTCAGTCGGCGGACGTAGTCGATGCGGAGGATTCCGAGAATGTTTTCAATGCCGGCGGTCATCTCCAGATAGGGTACTTTTCCCATCGTACCACATCCATCGGGGAGCAGATACAGTCCTGTTGTGGTCGGTCCCGGGATGTTTTTCGGCGACAGCGCGCCATAGATTCCGCTGAAAGAGACCACTTCGCGGAGATTCAGTCGGTTCCACAGCGGAATACGGTTGAAAATCAAGCCTTTCAAGTGGTAAGTGGCGTAAAGAGCAACATATTTGTCCATGATGAACTCCATGGGCTTCATCAAGTTGAAAGTGTTGGGGGTGAGGAACAACGATTGGTTGGCTGGCGGAACATACAGCTTGGTGAAAGGCACCTGGTCCCATACGATACCGGATTGCAAAGAGGCATCAATGTATCCAAAAGAAGAAAACCAAAACCTCTTCTCGACGGAAAAATCAGTCTGGTTATAAACAAAACGGCTGTCTATGATGCCGATGGTGTGAGTGAGGCTGATCACAGGTGCGTTTTTGGAAAGCTTGAAGAGAGCTTTCTCACCCATCTGCTTGTTGTAGGCGCGCTCGCCGGGTGCCCAGCGGACATTTGTACGCCACTCCATCGTGTTAAAATCCCTGACTTGCGAAACAGAACCGTCACGATTGATACGCCAGTAGGACAATGCTCCTGTCGCCTCGTTATTCTCATACTGTAACCATGTGTCCACGCTGAAACGGCTTTGCCACTCTTTCAGATACCGTATCCTGACGCGACGAACATATTGTGCGGCAGGTTCCGAGTGGTTGGTGTTATAGGACATAAATATATTGTCACGGTCCATATAAGCGTATGTCTGTCCGGGCAACTCCATGTCATAGCTTGCGTTGAACGTCAAAGCATGTTTTGGCGATTCGTTAAAGTGCCGGTTTTTGGGTTCAAAACTGTGGATTAAGGAAAGGTTGTACTTCAGTCGCAGATCCCGGCAGCCAAAGGCAAGGTATCCATTCAAGAACCAGCGGTTATGCAGATAGGCGGTGGTCATGCCCCCAATGCGCAACCTGACGCCCTCCGCTGGGTTGTAGCTGATGATATCGTATATCGGTCCGATGTCGAAACGGCTCTGTTTCCGGTCTTTGGCGGTGGCAATATATCCCGAGCTGATAATCTCGGCGGTTTTTTCGATTGTCTTGTAGATAGGCAGGCGGCGAAGCTCCACCCCCAAACTGTCCAAAAAAGACTCTTTTGCCGACAAGGGGACCGGGCGCGTCTGTTTCCAGCGTCCGCTTTTGTATTTCTTGACATCGGGGGAGATGATCTCCTCCACAGGCATTATGCCTGCAAGTGAGTCAGGAATGGTTGCCTCCATGTCGTAATCGTACCATAAGGTGGTCTGCTTGGCATAGATTTGCCGTTTCCATCGTTTGAAAATGGAGAATTTGGCATAGGTGTGCGCGACCGCTGGTGCCCACAGCCCGCTGTCGTTCTTCACGAATTCTTGCCCGACGGAAAGTTTCGAAATGTAATTTAAGTTGATGTTTTTCGGGACAGTTAGCAAATACTGTTTCACGGCGAAAGTGCTGTCGTTTACAATGTACATTCTACCTGTGAATCCGTAGCTTCGGTTGATTACTGGGGTGAAAGTGAGTTCTATGCAGGAGATTCCGTCAATTTCTAACGTGTCGGTGATGTAAAAATGGTAAAAGGTGGTTGCAAAATTGGTGGAAAGAGGACTGACGAACTTGTTGAGCATCAGCTCAATGTCGTTTTGAAAGATGTTGACTTCGGAGAACATGGCGTTAAGGTTGGCGTCAAGACCCTCCATGTCAAGAACTTCATCAGCTCCTTGCATTCGCCGGGCTTTCATGTAGGTCACATCTCGGCGTGGGGACTGTTGGTGGTAAAGGTCTGCCAGGCTCTCCCGCAGAGATAGGGTGAGTACGGGCACGGTGTCAAAGGACAATGTGTCAATGTATTTTTCCAAGAAGGAAAACTGACGGTTGATGCGGTTCTTTTGGAAGTTTATATCAAACCGTCCGAAGGCGAGAACTAATTTTTCGTAACGGCTTGTCTTGTAGTGCTCTGCGGATTCAATGCGGTTTTCGTCCTTATGTTTGATGACTTGTTTGGCTAATTCGACGGCGGGATTTCCCTTGCGGACGTATTTCTGTCGCTTTTTGGAAACCACCACCTCCTGTAGAGCCTGTGCGGTGTTGATGAAGATGTCGCGATGCTTTTCAGTTCGGGGGATAATCAAGGTGTCCGCTTTGTAGAAGGAGTAGCGAACCACCAGCGTGTCGGTGTTGGTGAAGGGCAGCTCGTAGAGTCCTTCCGCGTTGGTGTAAGCTCCCACAGCAGTGTTCAGCCATTGCAGCCTTGCCATATAGACTGTTGTTGTGTCTCCGTTCTCAGAAAGAGTAAAAACTTTTCCCGAAAGTTTTTGAGCTGAAATACGTCCGGGGAAAAACAAAAAAAAGAGCAAACATCCCATTAGAACAGCCGGAATAATCCGTCGCCATATCTTTTGGATGATTGCTATCATATTCATTCAAAGGGTTTTGTTGGTTTTTTCTCTGAAACTTATTCCATAAAAAATGGAAACGGCAAAGAAACAAAAAATGAGTTTCAGATCGGAGATTTTTTTGGGGTAGTGAAGTTTAACAAGGGGTAACATAAAACAACGGGCGTGTCAATGCTGGCACGCCCGTTTGGTATGATACCGCCCGAAAATTATTTCGTGGCGTCGATGGCTTGTTTGATCAGTTGGAAGGTGCGCTCCGGGTCGTTGTCCAAGCCCATGGAGAAGCGGATGAGGCCTTCGCTCATGCCCATCTCGTGTTGGATGTCTTCGGGAACCTCTGAAGAGGTGGATTTGCCGGAGTTGCTGAACAGCGTCTTGAAGTAACCGAGGCTGACGGCGAGGTAGCCCACACCCAGTTCCTGCATCTTCTCCATGATGGCGCTGGCTCTCTCGGCAGTGCCCATGTCGATGGAGATCATGCCGCCGAAGCCGTAACCGTCGTTCATCATCGATTTGAAGAGTTCGTGGTCAGGATGCTCGGGGAGACCCGGGTAGTTGTACTTGATGCCGGTCTCTTTAAAGCGTTTGGCCAGATACATGGCGTTCTCACCGTGTTTCTTCATACGGATGTGCAGGGTGTGCAGGTTCTTCTGGATGCTCGTGGAGCGGAAAGTGTCGAGCACGGGACCCAGCAGCATGGCGGTGCCGGTGTTCACATCGATCAGGGAGTTGATGTATTCGGCAGAACCGCAGATGGCGCCGGCCACACAATCGTTCATGCCGTTCACATACTTGGTCATACTGTAAATCACCACGTCTGCGCCCAAACGGTAGGGTGAGAAAATCATCGGGGTGAAAGTGTTGTCAACCAGTAGTTTGGCACCTGCGGCGTGCGCGATTTTCGACAACTCGGGAAGGTTGGCGATACGCAGCAACGGGTTGTTCATCGTCTCGGTGTAGAGCACCTTGGTGTTCGGACGGATGGCCTTCTTCACGGCATCCAAATCCTGCATGTTCACGAAGGTGACATCGACATTGAACTTCTTGAGGTAGTTGTTCA
>JAEEGJ010014478.1_pt1 | contig 18696 bp, 17 predicted proteins | sample 8958761 | NCBI WGS metagenome assembly JAEEGJ01 (sample SAMN16246546, study PRJNA631951) | gut metagenome | biome: gut microbiome; feature: rumen; material: RS-attached | host: Bos | place: Iran: Karaj | collected 2018-10
GACTACGACTCCAAGAAATCTGGCGGTTACACCTGCTCCCACCTCCGTTTCGGCGACCAGCCCATCCTGGCCCCCTACCTCGTGGGTACGCCCGACTTCGTGGCCGTTCACGTTCCTTCCTATCTGAAGAAATATGACTGCCTCCGTGGTCTGAAAAAGAACGGTACGTTCCTCTACAACTCCCCGTGGAGCGTGGCCGACACCAAGAAACATCTTCCCGACTTCGTGAAGAAATACTTGGCTCTCAACAACATCAACATGTACATCATCGATGCCACCAAGATTGCCGCTGAGATCGGTTTGGGCAACCGTACCAACACCATCCTGCAGAGCGCCTTCTTCAAGATTTCCGGCGTTATTCCTTACGACCTCGCTGTGGAGCAGATGAAGAAATTCATCGTGAAGAGCTACGGCAAGAAGGGTGAGGATATTGTGAAGATGAACTATGCAGCTGTTGACCGCGGCGGTGAAATCACCAAGGTTGACATCCCCGCTGAATGGGCTAAGTTGGATTGCACCACCGACTTCGTGTTCGAGAGCAACCCGAACGATCCCGAATTCATCAACAAGGTGATGCGCCCGATGGTGGCACAGTGCGGTAACGACCTGCCCGTGAGCGCCTTCAAGGAAATCGTTGACGGCACCTTCCCGGCTGGTACCACCGCTTACGAGAAACGCGGTGTAGCCACCGTGGTTCCGGAATGGGATCCCACCAAGTGTATCCAGTGCAACCAGTGCTCGCTGGTTTGTCCTCACGCTGCCATCCGTCCCGTGGTGATGACCGACGCCGAGCTGAAGAAAGCTCCGAAGGGCATGACCGCCATCGACGTGAAGGTTCCGAAGGAACTCGCCGGCATGCACTTCCGTATGCAGGTTTCCGTGATGGACTGCACCGGCTGCGGCAACTGCGCCGACGTATGTCCCGCCAAGGAGAAAGCGCTGACCATGAAACCGTTCGAAAGCCAGTTGGCTGAAGCCAAGAACTGGGAGTATGGCCAGAAGAAAGTGACCTACAAAGACAACCTCATCGACAAATACGCCAATGTGAAGAACAGCCAGTTCGCACAGCCTCTGTTCGAGTTCAGCGGTGCTTGCGCCGGTTGCGGTGAGACTCCGTACATCAAGACCATCACCCAGCTGTTTGGTGAGAGAATGATCGTGGCCAACGCTACCGGTTGCTCCTCCATCTATGGTGGTTCAGCTCCTGCCACTCCGTACTGCAAGAACTGCAGAAGCGGCAAGGGTGTGGCTTGGGCCAACAGCTTGTTCGAGGACAACGCCGAGTTCGGTCTCGGTATGGCCACCGCTACCCGCAAGATGCGCGACCGCGTGGAACGCATCATGAAGGAAGCCATCGCCAACTGCGACTGCTGCGACAAGAAACTCAAAGCCCTCTTCCAGGAGTGGATCGACAACCGCGAATGCGGCATCAAGACCGCTGAGCTGGCCGACAAGATCGTGGCCGCTTGCGAAAAGTGCGGTTGCGACTACTGCAAGCAGATTGTTGACCTGAAAGACCACCTGGTGAAGAAGAGCCAGTGGATCTTCGGTGGTGACGGTTGGGCTTACGACATCGGTTTCGGCGGTCTGGACCACGTGTTGGCCAGCGGCGAAGACGTGAACGTGCTCGTGCTCGACACCGAGGTTTACTCCAACACCGGCGGTCAGAGCTCCAAGGCTACCCCGGCAGGTGCTGTGGCCAAATTTGCTGCCTCTGGTAAGAAGGTGCGCAAGAAAGACCTCGGCATGATTGCCAAGAGCTACGGCTATGTGTATGTGGCACAGGTCGCTATGGGCGCAAGCCAGGCACAGTACTTCAAAGCCATCAAAGAGGCTGAGGCTTACCACGGACCGTCATTGGTGATCTGCTACGCACCTTGTATCAACCACGGTATCAAGATCGGCATGGGTCACTCCCAGCTCGAAGAGAAGCTGGCTGTGGATTGCGGTTACTGGCACCTGTGGCGTTTCAACCCTGCTGAGGAAGAGGCCGGTCAGAACGGTTTCCACTTGGACAGCAAGGAACCCAACTGGGCCGACTTCCAGAAGTTCATCCAGGGCGAGGTCCGCTACAACAGCTTGTTGAAGACCTTCCCGGAAGAAGCCAAGGAACTCTTCGCCAAGACCGAGCAGTTCGCGAAACTGAGATACGAAGGGTATAAGAAGTTGAGCGAAGGGAAATAAACTCAAACTCATAACATTTATCATCAATCAGGGCAGCCCGAAAGGGTCGCCCTGATTTTCAAAAAATTAAAATATCATTGTATTAGTATGGCAAATAAGCTTATTGTGCAAGACACTCCCATCACCGTTATTGCAAGCGATGGTAAAGATTTTATTTGCCTCACTGATATGGCCGGGGCCAAAAAAGATGGAATACGAGCTGCCGACATTATCAAAAACTGGCTGCGGAATCGCTATACCATCGAATTTCTTGGCACTTGGGAAATGATTCACAACCCTGATTTTAAAGTGGTCGAATTTGACCACTTTAGAATGCAAGCTGGCCTTCCCAATTTCGTCTTGAGCGCGTCTGAATGGATTGAGCAGACGAATGCCATCGGAATCTTTGTCAAAAAAGGCCGTTACGGCGGAACCTATGCACACAAAGATATTGCTTTTGAGTTTGGCTCTGCCATTAGTGTCCCATTCAAACTTTATTTGATTGAGGAATTCCAACGTCTGAAAGAAGATGAACAGAAATTACTTGGATGGTCGGCTAAACGTGAATTATCAAAAATCAACTATCACATACACACGGATGCCATAAAGTCCAACCTTATCCCAAATGAAATTGACGAATACCATAAATCCCTTATCTACGCTGAGGAAGCAGATGTGCTCAACGTAGCTTTGTTTGGCATCACAGCGAAAGAGTGGCGTGAGGCCAATCCCCATTTAAAAGGGAACATGCGAGATTATGCCTCAATCAATCAACTCATCTGTCTCTCCAACATGGAGAATATAAATGCTGTATTCATCAATGACGGGATGTCTCAATCGGAACGTTTGCAGCGTCTTAATCAGATTGCCATACAGCAAATGTCCATCCTTGAGGATGTAGAATCAAAAAAACTATTGAAATAACGAAATAATTAGAATATAGAAACAGACTAAAAACCGAACATATATATTATAGATAGCGTTTGTAGCTATCCTTGAGCTTCAATTTCCACAACGTCCTCGAAAGAGGACAACAACACATCAAGGAGAGTTATGAATGCCGTAGTATTACGGCGTGGAATGACTTGTTAGATGTGTGGGCGTGGAAACCCGAAGCTCAAGCAAGGAATAAGTTCCACGCTTTTTTTATGCAATCAAGTCAAATGGATTCTCTACACATAGGAAATATGATCAGGGCCGAGTTGAAGGCGCAGGGCAGGACGGTGACGTGGTTTGCCAAGGCGATACATACCACCCGAACCAATGTGTATAAGATTATGGACAAAGAGAGCATTGATTTAAAACTGCTAATCAGAATATCCAAGTTGCTGCATTACGACTTTCTGTCGGAGTGTTCAAAAGCCTACAGAGATGAACCCCAAAAGGATACGGAAGTGTAGCGGAATTGGAGACAGTCGAAACTCCGTAAGGGTTTGATAATTAGTAATTTTGCCAACTGAAAAAATCTTATTAGTATCTTTATGGAGAAGAAGTACATCATTTGTGATTATGCAAAGGCAAATTGGGGCAAAACAAATTTAAAACCAATATAATTATGGATATGCAAAAAGAAGAAATGGAAAACAAAACCTATGAGTTCATAGGCCGATTGGCACTTGTGTTGTTCAGCCAAAATATTAAGATGAGTTATGACACATTGGCAGCCTTGCTCAAAGACAACGGATTGGATAATTATGCTGGAGGAAGAGGAATGGCAGCAGGTGTTAGTGCAGCATATCGTCGTTGGGAGGAGAAAGAAAAGGATTGTCGCATCCCTGCCACCTGTGGGGCAATTGCGAATACGTTTGTAGATAAAAATGGTGGCCTCGCTTGGCTAGGATATTAATCAACAACATGTTATAATAGTTTAATAATCAAAAAAAGTAAAATGAAAAAGTTTTTTTTAATTATCGGAATTGCCCTGATGGGCTTAGGAATGGCAAACGCACAAACCGCAGACGAACTGAAAGCCGAACGCCAGCAGATGAAAACTGAACTGACTTCCAAAGATGCGGTGAAGAAAGCACAGAAAATTGAAAAGAAAATGGAAACCCTTACGCCCAAAGGTGGCAGCATCGGCGAACTTATCCAAGCAATGGTCGCTCCATTTCCAGCAGATTTAAAAGCAAATGTAACAACTCCTCTTACCAACCTGCTGGGCAACAAAGCGTCCAGAATCATTGCTAAACCCGATCAAACAGGAGTCAATAGCGTGGATGGTCTGGTCAATACCATTTCGCCCTTGCTGGCAGTTGCCGTATCCACTAACGACATCTTGGCGGAGTATAAAACTGAAATCGTTGATCACGGCGATGGTGAAATAGACATCACTAAGTACAAAGCCAATGCAAAAGATTATTTGGCAATTCTGCCTATGCTGACCCAAGCCAGTCTTGACGCTGCCAAAGCATCTGAACAATTGAAAGATGTTCAAAACGATGTGAAAAGCCTTGCTCCCACGCAGGCGCTGTCTGCAACCAAATCTGTCAACTGGAGTGTGGATGCTCTCGACATTACTACTGCAAAATTGGCTGAAACGACAAAACTGTTACAGAATCTCATCAACACATTGAAGGCCACAGGAAATTTATAAAAGATGAATGGATTTCTGAAGGCAGTTCTATGCTTTACATTCTGCTGGGTCTGCTTAACAGTGCAAGCCCAGCAGAATAATAAAATGGTTGTCGGGGTGGCCAAATTCACTTCCGAAGTCAACTCTCCGTTTGTAGATGCCGTTGCTGAAAAAGTTGTTCAAGTAGTGACAAACACTCGGCGTTTCACGGTAGTGGACAGAACCAGCTATGACAAAATCAAAGAGGAATTGGAGTTTCAAAAGACCGAGGCATTCCTCGACAGCAAAACAACGGTCAGACAAGATGCTGCGGTCGCCGCACAATATATGATTGTCGGCCATTTGGTAAAAATGAACATCTATACAATGAAGAATCCAGATGGCAGTGTGAACGGTTTCAAAGCAAGTGCGGCTTTCACTCTTAAAGTGAATAATGTAGAAACAGGTGAGACCACAGAAGCAGAGCATTTTCAAACGGAAGTCAGTCCCCAAGCTGCTTCAAAAGAACAAGCTGTTAACCAAGCATTGCAATCCGTTGAAAAAGCACTCTACGACTACTTTCAGAAAACATTTCCCGTCTATGCAAAAATACTTCGTATCCCTGAATCAAAAAAAGAATCTGCCTTAACTGTGATTCTTAATGTTGGAAAAAATACAGGCGTGGTCATTGGGGATCATTTTTCCGTGGAATTTGTGGAACTATTGGAAGGCAAACCGTTTCCGACAGAAATCGGCAATGTAGTAGTGGAAAAACTCGTGGGTGATGATTTTATAGAATGTAAGGTACTGAAAGGCGGCAAAGAAATATTTTCAAGATTCAATGCTGCGGATACTTTACAATGCAAATTGATTGTGAAATGAAAAAAAATTGGATTATCATACTCTTTCTCTCCGTATCGGTTTTAGGATGTAAACCAACATATTATACACATCAAGTCAATTATTTGGAGGGAACGGCTCAAACCATATCATTACGGTGCGTGGGTTATGGCAATGACCGATTTATGGCGATAAATGATGCAGAACAAGCTGCTTTTAAAGAATTGCTGTTCAGAGGAGTACCATTATCTCAACAAAAAGATGCCCTTGTTTCAACCAATGAATCGGAAAGTTTACGGAAAAACAACAGCTATTTTAATGAATTGCTATCAAAGGGGCGTTACAAAACCTTCATTATATCCAGCACACCCGTAAGTGATATATCGCATTATAAAGGGAGTTTAAAGCAGATTACGGTTGATGTGAAAATCAATCTATACGGGCTTCGAAAGGATTTGGAACAGAACAATATTATTAGACCTTTTGGATATTAAAACATGAAAAAAATAACATTTCTTTTCGCACTGATGTTTGCATCAACCTTTATTAGCGCCCAAGAAGTATCTACGGGTAGCGGAGACAAGTCCGTGCAAACAGTCCAACCCAAGATTATGGTGATTCCGTATGTGAAAGAGGGCGAAGACTTGAGAACCATCTTGGAGGATGATGTCAATAAAAGAATCGCCATCACAAAAATCAAAGAGGCATTCGATAATCGTGGATTTACCACGGTGGACTTTGCGGCAAGATTGAAAGCTGCCAATGCAAACGCGGCATTTTCAATGGAAAACAAATCGGATTTTAAGGCGCAAATCATCCAGAGTTCCGGCGCGGATGTGTATGTGGAAGCGGAAGTGAACGTATTGCTATCACAATCAGGAAATCAGGTTAAAATGATTTTGACAGCATACGAATGTTCAACAGGCAATTCACTTTCCAACAAAGTCGGAGAAAGTGGGAAATTTTATACGGATGACATTGGCAAGTTGGCAAGTAAGGCAGTGGAAAGCTGCGCCGAAGATTTTCTGAATACTATGCAGAACAAATTCACTGACATTGTCTATAATGGCAAATCCATTGCCATCTATTTTGGATTCGATGAAAATTCCGAATACCTGATGTCATCCGAGGTGGGCAATCAAGGGCTGTTACTGTCTGACGAACTAGAACTCTGGATGGAAGCTCACGCTTACAAAAACAACTACCATATTCAAGGAACGACAGAAAAACAGATGATTTTTGACGATGTGAGAATCCCCTTGAAAGACGAAAACACTGGGAACAATTACAATCCCAACAAATTTGCCTTGGAAATTTTCAAATTCATGAAATCCCTGGGGTTGAATATCGGTAGGGATATTAAAGGAAACACTATTTACATCACCATCAAATAGAATTGATTATGAGGAAGTTAATCATTTGTATTGGCATACTGTTCGCTATAATTCCTTTTTGTTTTGCACAAAAAACAGACGATGTCGGAAAAATAACAATAGGGGTGGATGTGCCAACGCAAATCAATGGATTGGATGAAGTTCAGACTGGAAAGATTAGGACAAAACTACAACAGATTTGCACCAAGAACGGCATTGTTTCATCTTGGAGTACCAACAGTTTTGTTGTCCGTCCATCCTTTGATATTTACCAGTTTGAAACAGTTGAAGGCGGGATGCAGAACATTTATGTCGTCAAGGCGGAGCTAACGCTATCCATAGTTCAGTTTGATGAAACAATTGTCAATTCAACAAGTAAAACTTTGAAAGGAAGTGGAAATACTAAAGATAAGGCTCTGAACGATTGCATTGCCAATATTCCTGTTACTGATGAGGCATTCCAAACTTTTTTGACTGAAAGCAAGAAGAAAATCATCGATTACTATCAAGCTCGTTGTTCGGATATTATGCTCAAAGCCCAAAACTATGCCAAACAAGAACAATACGAAACAGCCATCGCCATATTGATGCTCGTGCCCGAGGAAGTGTCTTGTTATGAATCTATAACAAATCTGAGCGAAGAAATTTACGGAGCTTATCAGGATAAACTTTGCGCGCAACTCACCTCAGCTGCCAATGCAGCAATAGCTGTTCAAGATTACTATTCAGCAGCGGAATATCTCACCCAAATCAACCCCAATTCCAGTTGCTATAGTTTTGCAGTGAGCACATTCAAAAAAGTTGAAGAAAAGGTCTCAGCTTTAGAGCAACGGGACTGGAATTATAAAATGAAGCAATACGATGATTCCGTGCAACTTGAAAAAATGCGCATACAAGCGATAAAAGAAATCGCTGTGGAATGCTATAAAAACCAGCCGGACATTCATATCCAGCAATTTATAAAATAGAGGAAATCACCTGCAACAATTCACGAAAAAACGGGCGTTACAAATAATAGGTGACTCCCTTTTTTTCGTATTGTATTATTTTGTAATTTTGCAGGTTGATATTTATAACGACTATATAGTGAATGATAAAGACATGCTTGATTTCATCAATGCCAATTTTATGATGCATGCCAACGTGAATTGCTACAACAAGTTGAATTGCTTTGTTGATGCTATGCGGAGCAACCAATATCTCCCCATCTCTGATGAGGAAATACATCGTGGGGTGGAATGTGAGAAAGCACAAGCCAAAGCAAAAACAAAGATATTATTCATGAGTTTTCCCGATGATATTAAGAAAGCAATGGATGCTGCTATTGAACTGAAATACGCTCAATCTCTCCAACAACTTCTATATTATAATCACATACAAAAACCCTAATAATATATTGATTTTGACCATGTTTTTTTTGACTGGAAACATAAAAGACCGAGCAATTCGCCAAATTGAGATATGAAGGTTACAAGAAGCTGAGTGAAAGAAAATAAGATACACTATCCGGATCAGAATTTGCCCGTGGAACTTTAATCTGCGATGGCATAGGGACGCAGTTTTCAAAAATCAATGCCTCGCCTGGAACTTTATACAATTCCCATATCATGCAAAATGTCATGTTTCATTTTGCTCAATGGTCGGTCAAGGTACTTCTCTTCCTTTAATTCAACTCCGAACAACATCCTGTACACATCTTCTAATGTCAGGCTCTGCTCACCATCGGCGACTTTTTTAAGCACTTCACCTATTAATTGCTTTAAATAACCAACAGGGTACTTCTGTTTGAACTCCATAAGGTCATTAACCTCCGTAGTACCATGCATACTGTAAATCTCATTTAGACACAAATCTTTGATAGTCCTTTCTTCCTTGCTCCCTGGTTTAGCATCAAGCTTAACCTCCCAGATTAATTCCTTCTTTGCAGCGGCAGACACCTTAAATGTAAAGTCGGGATGTCCGTCTTCCTGTACGTATGGGTGTATATGCGTTCCCAATGAATATTCATCATTCCTTTTTACAGAGCTGTTGCATATATGGCAACTTGGTATCAGATTAAATAAACTTAGCGACAACAACGGATGAGTACTCTTTGGAAACCAATGATCAAATACTGGTCGAGCTATCCGTTCCTCTGGAACATTACCATCTTCTTTTACCACCGTAAATACATATTGCCTGTTGCAATACACACAAGTATTCTTCCCCACAGCTCTTGCCAGCCAAAAGGCTTTAGACTTAGAAGTACTGTCAAAAACTGCTTTATAGCCAATAATCTCCTCTAAATCTTTTTCACTAGGCCGTTCAATCACTAGCAACCTTTCAAAGTCATCCTTAATTTCTTGTTCCAGTGTAATCAAGTCTGCTGGTTCGCTAACTAGCAATTTCTCTAGTCTATCTGTATTTTGCGGTGTTTCAGAATCCCAATCTGGCAATAATACCGCCTTTGCACTATTAGCCAGAACAATGCCAGACCCATCATAAGGCACTCCGAATTTAATACGTTTTATGAGGGCGGGCATTAGTTTCCTTGAATAATCGTCTATTACTTTCTGACTGGGTTTATCTAACTTCAACATACCTTATGCTTATTCATCAAGTTCCGCAAGTTGCTTCTCCAATTCACGTTTTTTGGCGGCCTTGTACCCACCATCGTTTTCTGGAAATGTATGATGAAACTCCTCCAAAAGAATTTGCCTCACAATCGGCTCATCAAACATCTCAATTCTACTTAAAAGCACTTCTTCAGGAAAGTCTCTTTTAAAATGGTCAAACGAGAATCTTTTCTCATTTTTTCCGTCCACGTTTTCCCAATAGTGATATCGTTTCAAAAATTCGTATGAAGCGTCCTCTTCATCAACATCAAACTTCTCAGGCAAAAATAAAGTATCCGCGCCCTGTACCTTTGCCCAACGGTAAACTTCCATACACGCAACCATGTGTCCTACTTCCCACTGTGCAAAGTACCCCATTGATCCGCCTTGTAAAAAGAAACTGTCTTTTAGCATATCGTGTATGTTCGCGCCAAACGTTCGTAGTCCATACACTGGTTTCTCCTCATCCTTCTTTAAAGCCAGCACATTTGTCCTAGGGATATCCGATAACACATAGGGCGAATGAGTAACTATCTGTACATGAATACTCTTGATGTTCTCAAGCGTCATTTGATTCAAACCATCAATAAGAAACTTCACAAATTGCTGCTGCAATTCTGGATGGTAATACAATTCTATTTCTTCCAGGATCACATTTACATGTTCGTAATGTATCCTGTTCTTATTTAGTTTGTCTTCTTTTGCAGAGTTCAAATTATCAAGGTGATACAAAATTGAGCTAATACTGTATATCTGCTGTTTTTCACCAGAGCTAAGTGTTTCAAAGTCTATTTCCGACTCCTCATTTTCTACTTCGCAAACATTGATCTGATAACAAAAAAACGGTGGAACGGTTAACGCACATAGCCTGATGTGATTCCAAAGTGGCTGATACATAACTTCATCTGAACGTTTCGTTGTCTCCTCTTTCCACTTTGTGGACAATGTCCCGAAATCCACTTCAGTTTGGTTCCGCTCCAAATTTCCGCCCTTATCTCTGACTACTGGCAAATCAAATACTCCAAACACAAGATATGCCAGTGTTTGCATTACTTTTCTGGTAATGTGCGAGTGATCAACAGATTCTCCTTCAATCAGTTCTTTCAGAGCGTTCTCATCAAAAACATCAACACTATCTTTATTGTTATGGAAGAAATCATGATGCTCCTTATACTGCTTCGAAACCTTTAAGGTCTTATAAACCATATAATCAACAGCTTGCTCATAATAAGGCCTTTGTCTTGCATACTGTGTAAGGTCTTCTTCCAAAAGGACACCCCAGATCTTCAATATACAATTACGAAGAGTATTATAACCGACCTCCGACAACTGGTGAAAACCTATATACTCTTTCACGGCTTCGTAGCCAAAATCATTAGCAGTCTCAAACGAATAAGACAAACTTTTGACTTTCAGATGACCATTAATTATTCTCAGATTCTCCTGCATTACCATCAAAGTCATCAGCCTCTCCAAAGCCAAAAGATTCTCGTTATTGATATCTATGTTCCCCTCATTCCTAAACGGGGTAATTACAATCGGTGTTTGATAACCATCGTTTTTATGGAACAATCCATGAAGCCAACAAAGTTCTTCCGTCGTATAAGGTTCCTCGTCCTTTTTTTGTCCCTGTGCGGATATCTCTTTTTTTGTGCTATTACACTCGATGTAGAAATCATTAGTGTTATAGGCATAAATGGATTGATTGGACACTAAGGTATAAAAGAAATGTGAATAAATGTCTTTCAACTTCACCTCGTCGGTTTCTCCCCCCAACACTTCAACCACCTCCGTCTTTTCCTCAGAAAGTCTGTTATCGAAAATCTCCTTTTCGTCACCCCACTTAATCAAATGCAAATCACGTTCGATCTCCTTTAACTCACCAAGAAACACATGTGCATTCTTCACTTTTAAGTGATAGATGTTTCCCTTTTGAGCATACCACAATTCTCCATCCACTTTATCAATGTAATGTAAGCGGGTTGCAGCCGGCCCTTGTTTTTTCTCACCTAATGAAGCCGCAGCAAAGTTATTGATGAGCCTCATCATAAATTCCACAATACTGCTCTTACCTGCGCCATTTTGACCTACAATCGCTGAAACCTGTATATGCGGCTTACCTTCTAAACTTTCTGAATAATAGTCATCATACAATTTATCTTGATTCTCCCTCCACAGGGCTTTCGTGACCTCGCCATCTTTTATCTCATAGCCGTCAAGCAGCAGATATAATTGTCCAGCATTCATTTTCCGCTTTCCAATACTATCTTTTGAATTACAACGCACTCCTAACATGGAAAAAGAAGAATCTTTCTCTTGAAGGGTTCTGATAAAAAATTCCTTGTATATTTCTTCCGCTTTTTTTTCTACGTCCATCTTTACAATAACTATTACTGCCCTCCTCTAATATAACCCAATATATTTCTTAATCGGCACCAAAGTCTTCAGACCATCAACAAAGTCATAGTAGGCATCGACACAATCCAGAGATATTTCCATTGAAAAATAATGGTCATGAAACACCGTTTCTTCTCCATTGTCAATATACATATCCACATTAAAACTTGTTAGCGAAAATCCATTAGGCAATGCAGGACAAGATGCCATGTCTGGAATGATAATAAAGTTCACTATCTCCGAAGGACGGTCATATACTCGTTTTAAATCACGTAACTCTGAGCTGAACAACAAAAGATGCGATTCCATAAAGGCATTCACATACCCCTGTTTTTTCGTGCTTTCTAACATTCCCTCATCTAACTTATCCATAGGGTAATCATCTTCGGGTATTCCTTTAAGAATGTACTCAAAACGATCAACATCAGTCATCTCCCCATGGCTCTTCATTCTGTAAGACAGACTCAAATCTCTTGCATATACCAATCGAGCTCTATATTCATGTCCGTTTTGTATTACGGGCATGTGTATGGTTTTTATCACCTTACAATTAGCAATTTCGAGAAATCTAATTACACTATCGGCTGTCTTTAATTCATCCATCAATCTCCCGCGATTCTCTTCATTCATGGGCATAAATCGGATTCTCTTTTCTATGGTTGGTGTCCCGTACTGATAATACAGCACAACACCTAGCTCAGCCTCTCCAGTTACTTCATTTACCTTGATAATTACCACCGGTAATTTTGGAGCACCCCTTAGCAGTATCGAAGAACTCACTTGTGCTATATAGCTATTTAGTTCGTCAATACTCACGGCCATGGGCAAAACCTTCGCGGCAAAAAACATTTCCTCGTTTGGACAATAGATAACAAAATCAGAAATCTTAGTCACAAGAGGTTTCACATTACCATCACCCCAAAAATCATGAATTACATCTTTTGCATTATACTGTTCCATATTTATCTTCGTTCAAATTAAACTCTGGTATGCTTGCTTGTATTCCTTAATCTTAAGATTTTCCCAGTAATTAATAACATCCCGTTTCATCTTAAGCAATTTTTGTCCGCAATCTATTTTATCTTTCCTCGATATCACCATTTGGGGCTCTATGAAACATATATGTTCTTTCTCGTTAAAAGCAGGTCTGATAAATAACAAATCGTTATTCAGATCAATCCCTCCAACGTATGTTGGAATAGGCCTACCGCATAACGCTTTGTACTTTTCATTAGGAACAGAAACACACAGTTTTCCGTTTTCATCAATATCAGATGTTGTTGTTTTTACCTGAACGAAAAATGGGTATGGTGTATCTTTATCGACTACCTCAACATAGAAATCAGTGACTGGATACTTCTCTCCCATAAATACTACCCTGAAAATCGGGAACGCTCCTAATATTGATTTGGCTACGTCCTCTCCATTTGACCCCTTCCAATTTTCATCAATTTCAAGATTCAATTGTGTGCAAGCGTCAATAAAACTAATATCTTGATTCATTGTGACGATACTATATTGATTTATACATATTACACATAATTTGCCTCATCCCTGAAATGATAGGCCAAAACAAATAATTGCAAAACTGCCATACCGACTTTAAATACTTAGCCATTCTTTGACCTTTAATCGTTAACCTTTAATATGCCCTCAACTTCATGCTCCACATACGGACCCTCCTTGCACTCGAAGATGACGGAACCCGGCTCCAGGGCTTCCACGGTGTGCCAGACATTCTTTCCTACATTCACGCCGTAGCGGCCTTCTGATGGGTTGAGGACCATGTTCTCGATGATGGTGCCGTCATCGTTGTAGGTGATGACACGCACCCTGCCACGCAACACAACAAATGTCTCATCTTTCTCCGGATGGCGATGAATGGGGATGTTGGCACCCGGTTCCACGGCATTCAGAAAACGGTGGCACTTCTCATCCAGACTCTGATGAAAGTTCAGATTCATCCGCAGCCGGGGCGATGCTTGGGCCCGGGCGGTCAAACTGTCAAGTATCTCATTGTCTATCACCATAATAGTCTTCCCCTTATTTTGTGTCATACAATTGGCAAAAATAAAAATTTTTCTTATTCTGTCACTATTCTCCCTAAAATATTTGTCCTCTTTGAGATAAGATATTCACCATACATCTTCCATCTGTCATCCGCCCTCCCCTTTCGGTTAATCCCTTATGGCTTCAACAAATTGATCGGAACCACATACACTCCGTCTTCACGCCTGTATGCACCACCAACAGCAGTCAGCACCAACAAAAACGATGGTGCCTTTTCATCGCTTTTCTCCACAATCTTGTCACGAAGCGTCTTCAGCGATTTTGCCCCGTCGTCAATCAAGTCGTCACCGCCAAGCTTTATCTCAATACCACCCCAACGTCCATCCTCCAAATGTACTACAGCATCGCATTCCAACCCGGCATTGTCCCTATAGTGCTTCACAACACCGCCAAGACATTCCGCATACACCCTGAGGTCTCTCACCGCAAAATCCTCGAAAAACAGCCCAAAGCTCTCCAAGTCATTCATCAAATCATTAGGATTCACGCCCAAACATCGGCAAGCAATCGAAGTGTCCACAAAATGCCGAGTCGGAGTACTCCTTATCGAAGTCTTCGATCTTATGTTAGGATTCCAAGCTTCCATATCCTCAATGATATAAATATCTTTCAGCGCCTCCATGTAATCACCGTATGTCTTCGTGTCCATCGTGCGCTCATTGCTCTGGCGTATATCCGATATGATGGTCGATACCGCCGCCTCGCTCGAAATATTACGGGCATAGCTCCTCAGAATCATCCTCATCACCTCAGGTTTCTTGTTGCGGAACCGCTCGTTCTCGCTATCCTCAAACACGAATAATCCGTTATAATAGTTTTTAGTGATTTTAAATTCCCACGATTTTCAATCAAAAATTCCCATAATTTTCAATTTGCATCACATCTGCACCCTGATTATCAGGAAGCCATGTCCAACTCTGAAGTGGATTTATTCCCCCAAAAGCCCCTAAGGCATAATCTCAACTTGCATCCAGCGTTTTGACGAAATCACAATCTGGAGTGATCATGTATGGGTAATGTGTCAAAGAAATGGAATATCCCTCTTGCACAATGACAGTATATCGACTACTGTTACTTGGCTTTTGAGCATAAACAGATAATGCTATACAACATACTAAGCAAAAAAAAATGATTCATTTCATATATCTCTGTTATGAGGGCTAACATACTAAATAAACTTTGTACTTTGGCTGAAAAATGAATCACTATGTCAAAAGCACAATACTACGCCATACATCCAGACCTCAAACATTGATAAATGTGTACGGAACCCTGTAGAGACGCGCCATGGCGCGTCTCTACAATCCCCAAACCGGGCGTTGACCCATCGCGGTCGCGTCCGGTTTTTATGTCGAAAAATATGTGTACCTTTGCGGCTGCAAAAATAAAAAAACAATGTGTCAAAGGCACAACTCTAAAGCGCCTCAACGCTTTAGAGTGACAAGGGTATAATTCCTATTAATAAATATACGGGAAAACCTTGTACCGCTTCTGCTGCTTGAACTCGTCGCCGAAAAGCTGCTCGTAACGCTCGTACACGGCTTTGGCACGCGGCACCAAGTTGGCAACCGTCCACAGCAGGAACACACTGCCCGCCACCGACCACGACAGAATGGCAAAACCCGTCCACTCGATGATCTCCCCAAAATAGTTGGCCGAGTTCACTTTATTGAAAAGCTTGCCGTAAGGCAGGTAGTAGTTGTTGTCGTATTTGTCTTTGCGCAAAGCACGAATGACAATGTCGGCCCGCATGTTGATGACCATTCCCAAGAAAAACACCAGCGTCCCCACAATGAACTGCGGACTCCACAACCACTGCAACGTATATTGTTCGGGGGCAACATAGAACAGCCAGCCGCCTTGCATATAGGCATTGGTCATGTTGAAGAAAAAGCCCGAGAAGATGATGGAAAGCGGCATCTTGCTGGTACCCTTCATTTTAGAAGGAAACACATAGCTGCGTTGCAGATAGTGAAGCTGAAAGAATACAAAAATAACTGTGGCGGTCCAGGGGAAACTATGAAGCGTATAAGGAGCCCCCATAATGGTGGTGTTGACATAAAAGGCCAGCATCAGCAGGAATACAGGCGACTCCATGAGGAACCAGCCCCAGTTGCTGCGGATGGAGATGCCCCACCGGTTGTTGAAGGTGAGCCCATAGGCCGGAGTAACAAACTGTAGTACAGTGAAGACGACCGCCGAGAGGATTGTCATCCCTAACAGAAAATAATAGTAGAAAGGTCCGAATAAAAAATCTATCATAGTGAAAATGGGTTAATGGAATGACTTTCCGTCGAAACGGTGTTTTCTTTTGATATGATATTGGAAAAGGATGGAGGTGTGGCACACATCCTTGTACGCCTCGAAACTCATGTCTTTCCGTTTGGCTTTCATCTTTCTATATTGCGATAGAACAGCAAATTGCGCCTTATAGACGGACAAAAAGTCGCGGCCATGACGCTGCAGCAGGAAGACGAGAGCGGCGAGGTTGTCGAGGAAGAGCCGCGCCCAGAAGGTGGGAAAGAGCCGGCGGGCGGGAAGGTTCTTGATGAGCAGAAAATGGTTGTTGCGGAAATTGAGAAAGGTCTTGAAGGAGTTGTTCTTGGGCAGGGTGCCGCCGCCCACGTGATACACCACCGAGCGGGGTTCCACCACGATGCGGTAGCCGGCATTGCGGATGCGCCAGCAGAGGTCAATCTCCTCCATGTGGGCGAAAAAGTCGGCGTCGAGACCACCCACCTTGCGATACACATCACTACGAATGAATAGCGCCGCACCAGTGGCCCAGAAAATGTCCATCGGCGTGTCGTACTGGCCGTTGTCGGTCTCCACTGTGTCGAACATACGTCCCCGACAGAACGGGTAGCCGTATTTATCGAGGAAACCGCCCGAAGCACCGGCATACTCGAATTTTTCGCGGTCGGCGTAACTGCGGAGCTTGGGCTGCACAGCGGCAATCTTCGCGTCGGCATCCATCACCTCCATGACCGGTTGAACCCAGCCGTCGGCGACCTCAATATCGGAATTGAGCAGACAGAAATATTCGGCCTCAATCTGCTCCAAAGCGACATTATAGCCGCCCGCAAAGCCATAATTGCGGTCGTTCAAAATCAGACGCATCTGCGGATAGTTGGCCTTCATGAAAGCGACCGAGTCATCCGTGGAGGCATTGTCAGCCACTATAACTTCCGCATAATCAGGAGTGTGCGAAAGCAATGAGGGAAGGAATTTTTCCAAAAAACTTCTTCCGTTATAGTTCAAGATGACAATGGCTAACTTCAATTTCATCACTCAAAATAAGGCTGCAAAATTACACGAAATTTTTATACTATCGCAATTGAACAATTTTAAAAAATATTTGTTACTTTTGCACTCCTTTTTGAGAGAGATATTATTAAATGTTAAACCTTAAAAATAAAAAAGTTATGTCAATCAAACTCAAACCATTAGCAGACAGAGTTGTTGTAGAACCTGCCGAAGCTGAACAGAAAACTGCCGGTGGCATCATTATTCCTGACACCGCTAAAGAGAAACCGCAAAAAGGTACCGTCGTGGCCGTCGGACCCGGCAAAAAAGACGAACCCATGACCGTCAAAAAAGGTGACACCGTTCTCTATGGCAAATACTCCGGAACGGAAGTCAGCATTGATGGCAAAAACTACCTCATCATGAAAGAGAGCGACATTTACGCTACGCTTTAATGAATTGAAAATTGAAAACTAAGAAATTAAGAAGTTAAGAAACTAAGAACCACCTTTTATCGCTTCACTTCTTAACTCCTTCACTTCTTAACTTTTAACTCTCAACATTTTACTTGATAAACTTAATAAAAAAAATCGATAAACTAAAAAAACAGAAAAAATCATGGCAAAAAATATCGTTTATGACTGGGAAGCCCGCGACGGTTTGAAAAAAGGCGTGGACGCATTGGCAAATGCAGTGAAAGTGACCCTCGGTCCCAAAGGGCGTAATGTGATTATTGACAAGAAATTCGGTGCCCCGCACATCACCAAAGATGGTGTGACCGTGGCCAAGGAAATCGAGCTGAGCGAACCCATCGAAAATATGGGTGCCCAGATGGTGAAAGAGGTTGCCTCCAAGACTAACGACCAGGCCGGTGATGGTACCACCACCGCCACCGTTTTAGCACAGGCCATCTTCAACACCGGTCTCAAGAACGTGACCGCCGGTGCCAACCCGATGGACCTCAAACGCGGTATCGACGCCGCTGTGGCCGCTGTTGTGGCTGAACTCAAGAAGATGTCCAGCACCATCGGCGACAACAACGAGAAGATCGCCCAGGTGGCCACCATCTCCGCCAACAACGACGCACACGTCGGCAACATCATCGCTGAAGCGATGCAGAAAGTGAAAAAAGAGGGTGTCATCACCATCGAAGAGGCCAAAGGCACCGAAACCAACGTGAAAGTGGTGGAAGGTATGCAGTTCGACCGTGGTTACATTTCCCCCTATTTCGTGACCGACACCGAGAAGATGGAAGCCGTTTACGAGAATCCTTTCATCCTGATTTACGACAAGAAAATCAGCAACATGAAGGAATTCCTCCCCATCTTGGAGAAGGCTGTCCAGAGCGGTCGTCCGCTGCTCGTTATTGCAGAAGACGTTGAAAGCGAAGCTCTTGCCACCCTCGTCGTGAACCGTCTGCGTGGCGGTCTGAAGATCGTGGCCGTGAAGGCTCCCGGCTTCG
>JAEEGJ010014479.1_pt1 | contig 18693 bp, 22 predicted proteins | sample 8958761 | NCBI WGS metagenome assembly JAEEGJ01 (sample SAMN16246546, study PRJNA631951) | gut metagenome | biome: gut microbiome; feature: rumen; material: RS-attached | host: Bos | place: Iran: Karaj | collected 2018-10
CGGTATCGTCCCGATGTGGTGCAGCGAGAGATTCAAAGAAATATACGGAGACCGGGCGGAATTGGTCGTCATAGAAGGGGAGAACCATACCATCACCCGCCGCCGCAGCGAAGTGGTCGGCCGGGTGGCCGGATTCTTCCAAGACCTGTTCCGGCCCTGAGAAATCACTGCAAGTGGGGATTGTTTTTCCGGCGGACAGTCCCGACCTTTGCAGCGTAAAACGGTTGGAAGCATGAGTCCGGTTCTTGTCGCCTTGTTGATTCCTTTCCTGGGGACGGCCCTGGGATCGGCCTTCGTGTTCTTCCTGAAACGGGAGATGCCTACCTTGGTGCAGAAGGTCCTGCTGGGTTTTGCTTCCGGCGTGATGGTGGCCGCTTCGGTGTGGTCGCTGATCATCCCGGCCATCGGGATGGGGCAGGGGACGTCGGCCGTCGTGCCGCCGACCGTCGGCCTGCTTGCCGGTTTCGCTTTCCTGCTGCTGATCGACTACATCACGCCACATATCCATCCTGCAGGCGGTCCGGAGGGCCCGGAAAGCCGCCTGTCGCGTACCGCCAAACTGGCCCTGGCCGTTACCATCCACAATTTCCCGGAGGGGATGGCCGTGGGCGTCGCCATCGCCGGCGCCTTGACGTCCGATTTCAATATGGCCGGCGCCCTGGCCTTGTCGCTGGGTATCGCGATCCAGAACGTGCCGGAGGGGGCCATCATCTCCATGCCGCTGCGCGCCGCGGGCAACTCGCGCCTGAAAGCATTCGGCATCGGCGCATTGAGCGGCATCGTGGAGCCGCTGGGCGGGGCGCTGGTCCTGCTGCTGGCCACGTCCGTCCTGGGCATCATGCCGTATATGCTGGCGTTTGCGGCCGGCGCGATGCTCTATGTCGTGGTGGAAGAACTGGTCCCCGAGTATTCCCAGGGCAAGCATTCCAACATCGGAACCGTCGGATTCGCCATCGGCTTCGCCCTGATGATGGTGCTGGACGTCGTCCTGGGCTAGACGTTCCTTCCCAGTTCAAATGCCTCCTGCAGCTTGGAATTCCCGCCGATATCCCCGGGGTCATTCACTCCGCCGCAGAACAGATGGGATTTGAACGTCGATTTTTCATAGCAGTCGATCCAGCCCTGCAGCCCGCTCTCCGCCCGCTTCGGCGTTTCCTCCCCGTCCTCGGCCGCGGTGGTCAGGAAGTAAACATCGCGAAAACGGTAGTCTTTGGGATACATGGCGTTCATCCGGTCGATGAGGGTTTTCATCTGGCCGCTCATCTCATAGTAGTAGATGGGCGTGGCCCAGCAGACGACATCTGCCTCCAGGACGCTGTCCATGATGGCCGGGACGTCGTCCTTGAATATGCAGGCGCCGGTTTTCTGGCAGGACATGCAGCCGATGCAGAATCTGATCTCTTTTCCTCTCAGGGAGATGAGTTCCACCTCGTTCCCGGCGGCCTTCGCGCCTTCTGCGAACCGCTCCGCGAGGGCGTGGCTGTTGGAACCCGGGCGGAGGCTGGTGGATATTATGACTATCTTTTTCATAATGATAACGTTACGTTTATATTTCCTTGTCCGGCCTTCAGGAAGGACTTCAATTCCTCCAAAGAACCGTATTCCATTTTTCCGATGCGGGTGTAACTCCAGGAGTTGCTGCCATAAAACAGCACGATCTGGTTGCCGCTGTAAAGGATGACGTCGCCGGCGTGAGTGGTTATCTGTGAGTCGCTTGATGGAAGCGGGCGGCCAAGCGCCCCCACCTTCTCGAAGCCGCCGTAATCGTGGGCTTCATAGGTGATGGACGATTCACGGAGCGCCGCGACAAGGGCTTTCGTGGCTTCGTTGTTCTCGATTCTCACCGGGAGGGTTTTCCCGGAAACGGTAATCTGGATCTTTTCCGGCATATCGCTTTCTTCTTGGGACAGTTCCTTCCGGTCGTCCTTCTGCGACGGGGAGGCGTCCGGCCCGGGAATTTTGGTGCAGGAAAGCAGGACGAGGAACAACAGGGCAAAGGCTCTCATCCTACTTCAGGTTCTCTTTGAAGAAGGCCTCCATCTTGTCGTAGGGGATCACGCCCGCTACGTCGTCGTAGAGGTCCACGTGGGAGGCGCCGGGGATGATCAGGAGTTCCTTGTTGCTCCCGGTCATCAGGCTGTAGGCATATTCGCTGAAATAGCGGCTGTGGGCCTTCTCGCCGTGGATGAGGAGCACGGGAGTCTCAATCTCTGCGGCCCAGGCCAGCAGGGGCTGGTTCAGGAAACTCTGGCAGCCGATGACGTTCCAGCCGTCGTTGGAATTGCCGCTGCGCGCGTGATAGCCGCGCGGGGTCTTGTAGTAGGCGTGATAGTCTTTGACAAACCAGGGCGCGTCGTCCGGAAGCGGGTCGACCACGCCGCCGGCGCGCTCATACGTGCCTGCCGCATAGTCCTTCGTGCGCTGGGCGGCCAGGGCCCGGCGCTTTTCCTGGCGCTGCGCAGGCGTGTCCTCGCTGGCGAAATAGCCTTCCACGTTGACCTTGCTCATATCGTACATCGTGGACGCGACCGTCGCCTTGATGCGCGGGTCCAGCGCGGCGGCGTTGATGGCCATGCCGCCGAAGCCGCAGATGCCGATGATACCGATGCGCTCAGGGTCGACCATGTCGCAGGTCGAAAGGAAATCCACCGCCGCCAGGAAGTCCTCCGTGTTGATGTCCGGCGACGCCATCCTGCGGGGTTCGCCGCCGGACTCTCCCGTATAGGACGGGTCGAAGGCGATGGTCAGGAAGCCGCGCTCGGCCATATGCTGGGCGTAGAGTCCGCTGGACTGCTCCTTCACGGCGCCGAACGGGCCGCTCACCGCGATGGCCGGCAACTTGCCTCTCGCATTCTTGGGAATGTACATATCCGCCGCCAGCTCGATGCCGTAGCGATTGTGGAAGGTGACCTTGCTGTGGTCGACCAGCTCGGACTTGGGGAAGGTCTTGTCCCATTCCCGGGTAAGATTCAGGGTACTCATATTCTCGTTCGTGTTTGTTTTGCAGGCAGGCAGCGTCAAGACCGCTGCCAAGACCGCGATGAAATGTTTGAAAGTCATGTCAATGTGGTTTGTTATCGCAAAAATAGCAGTTCGACCCGGGATTCTTTTACCGATTTTTGTCCGATTTCTACCAATATCGCAGAACTTTCCATATTTTTGCAGAAATACATACCTTTTCAAGCACAATGAAGAGCATTCTTCACGTCTCCACCCCCAATGTCTACGCCCATTCGGTGGGCGCACGTGAATTGCACCCGCTGGTAAGCGTCATCCACTATGACGAAGTGTCACCGATCCGCACCAGCCTCAACAACTACGGCGTGTACGGTCTCTTCATCCAGAAGAATTTCCCCAGGAATCTCACCTACGGCATGAAGATGTTCGACGCGGCCGACGGCTCCATCATTGCCGTGGCGCCGGGCCAGATCGGCGGCAAGGAAGACGACGGCGAGGACCTCTATATCAGCGGATGGGCATTGCTGTTCTCTCCGGAACTTCTGCACGGAACGGACCTGGAAGCCAGGATGAAGGACTACCGGTATTTCTCCTACTTCGCCACGGAAACCTTGAAAATGAACCCGTCCGAATGGGGCCGGATCACGCAACTCCTTACCCAGCTCAGGCACGAACTGCAAGAAAACGAAGATTCCCCTGCATTGAGGGCCGTCATCCTGGGGTATATCCGACTTGTGCTGGAATACTGCCAGCGCATCTACCAGCGCCAGCTCTCTCAGGAAGACAAGACCTCATCGGACATCCTCAAGCGCTTCCTCAACCTGCTGCGGGAGTATTATCTGGATGGGAAGCAGATGGATCTCGGCATTCCTTCCGTCCACTACTGCGCTGAGCAGCTGGCCTATTCACCCCGCTACCTGGGCGACGTCATCCACAAGGCAACCGGCGGCACAGCGATCGGCTGCATACATTCTTTCGTCATCGAGCAGGGCAAGAGCCTCCTGATGGGCGGTCACAATGTCAATGAGACGGCGCGCCTGCTGGGTTTCGAATTCCCCCATCACTTCACCCGCCTCTTCAAGAAGGTGACAGGCATCACGCCGACAGCGTTCCTGGGGAAATGATTATTCCTGCAATGAATACCCGAATCCCGCGCGGGCCACGAGCGCATCGGCATACGGGCCGATCTTCTTGCGGATGCGCGTGATGTTCACATCCACCGTGCGGGGCGTGACGATGACATCATCGGGCCACACGGCCGACAACAGCTCTTCCCGGGAAAACACCTTTCCCCGGTTTTCAAGGAAAAGCCTCAGAAGTTCATATTCGGTCTTCGTGAAGGAGGCCTCGACGCCGTCTACGGTCACCTTCTTGGCATCCGTATCCATCTGGATCCCCTGGTAGCGGATCCCGTTGCGGACAGCGCCGAGACGGGCTTCCACCACATTGATGATGTAGTCGCCCGTCTTTTCGCATTCGCCGACGAGGTCGGCATACACGGTCCCCATATCGTACCCGTACAGCTGGGCGTCCAGGTTTTCGATATTCTTCTGTTTGAGCGCGTTGCGGCACGCATTGATCTTGCGTTCTATCTCCTCGGACAAAGCCATGTCCAAGTCTTCTTTGCGCCCGGCGAGAAGCGCGTTCATCCGGGAAAGGGCTTCGCCGACCAGCGAGAACATTTCCTGGATTCCCGCCTCCTGCTGTCCGGTGAACTCGATCTTGTTGCTCCTCTTGCGTCGCAGGATGCGGGCCAGATTAAAGCAGCTGTCCCCCACGGACTCCAGCTCCCCGATCTGCCGGAGCATCGCCCGGACCTTCTCTTTCGTGTCGTCAGAGAGATGGGCCGAGCCGAGATCCCCCAGGTAGCGGCCGATCTCGTTCTCCATCCGGTCGCTGCCCTCCTCTCCCTTCTCGATGCGGTCGTAGAGCCTGGAGAACTGCTGTTCATCTCTCGCGGCGTACAGTTCCCGGACCAGGTCAAACATGTGCCGGGTCTTCTCGCCGTAGACGACGATCTCTTTCTGCGCCTGCAGGACCGAAATTTCCGGCGTCTTCATAATACCGCCACGGATATATTGGAGGCGGAACTCATCCTCCTCGTCGGACTTCGCGGGCCGGATAATCCGGCAGACCAGCTTCTCGATCTGCGGGATGAACCAGATCAGGATCGCCGTATTGATGACATTGAATCCGGTGTGGAAAGCCGCCAGCGTGAAGGAAAGCAAGGCCGTATCCTGCTGCGGCGCCTCCGGGTCAAGCCCGACGATACCGCAGACCCCTCGCACGAAGGGGAAGAAGACGATGAGCATCCAGACGACACCGAACACGTTGAACACCAGGTGCGCCATTGCCGTCCGCCGGGCCTGTGTGTTCGCGTTCAATGCCGCCAGGTTGGCCGTGGAGGTGGTGCCGATATTCTCACCCATGACCAGCGCGATGCCCTGATAGATGGAGATGGCGCCTGTCGCGCAGAGGACCATCGTGATGGCCATCAGCGCGGCGGAACTCTGGAGGACGGCCGTCAGGACCGTGCCGATGAGCAGGAACAGCAGGATCGTCGCGTAGTTGGTCTTGAAACTGGAGAAGAACTCCACGACGGCCGGTCTGCTGGCCAGATCCATCTCCTCTCCGGTCGTCTTCAGCAGGATCATCGCATAAAGGAGGAAACCGAGTCCGATCAGGAAATCGCCCAGATACCTATGCCGGCCGAGCTGGATCAGGACGATGCCCACGCACAGGACGGGCCAGACAATATTGACGATGTTGAAGGAAAAACCGGCCGAAAGGATCCAGGCCGTCAGGGTTGTGCCGATATTGGCGCCCATAATGACCGAAATGGCCTGTGTCAAGGTAAGCAGCGCCGCATTCACGAAGGACACCGTCATCACGGTGGTCGCCGACGAAGACTGGACGGCTACGGTAATCAGGGCTCCGGTGGCCACGCCGGAAAAGCGGTTCCCCGTCATGGCGCCGAACAAGTGACGGAGCTGAGGGCCGGCCATTTTCTGCAGGGCCTCGCTCGTCATCTTCATGCCAAATATCAAGATGGCGATGGCACCCAGAAGTTTCAATACAATCATCTTATTCCTTTAAATTCGGCGCAAAGATACGCACGCACGCTGAATCTCTCAAGGCGTCAAATCAATTGTAACCGAATTTTAACCGCACCGGCCGCCGGGCAGGCGTCGTTCCCGAAATAAGCATACATTAAAATCTCGTGACCGATGCCCGATAGTATTCTTCACTTCAACGGAGAATGGAGAAGTTACCAGAAAAGGATTCTGGATGACTTGGACTTTCACCTGCGTGACGACAAGCTTCACGTGGTGGCGGCTCCGGGTGCCGGGAAAACCACTTTGGGCATCGAGGTCATTTCGCGCCCGAACAGACCAGCCCTAATTCTGTGTCCGACGAATACCATCAAGAATCAATGGAAGGATCGGATTCGGAGCTCTTTTCTTCAGAAGAAGGATTACGGTATTGTCTCTACCGATATCCGCAAACCGGGTTACCTTACGGTCATTACCTATCAAGCCTTGCTGGCTGCGTTTTGCGGGTTATAACTCTGCACCGTCAATCAAACATGGTCGGAACTGGAAGTTAAAGACAACGCCTCCTTCACGGCCGCGCCAATCTGTTCGCCGCGGAGGTCCCGCTTGAGAATTGTGCCGTCGGGGCCAAAGAGAATGACATGGGGGATGCTGTTGATTCCATAGGCATCCATAGCAACGTTACCGGTACCGAGAATCTGCTCCCACGGAAGCGCATGCTTACGGATGGCCGCCCGTGAGTCCTCTGGCCTGTCAGAGACGGCAACACCCAGGATGGTGAAACCGGTTCCGTTGAACCGGTTATAGACCTCTTTCAGTTGCGGCATTTCCTCAATGCAGGGTTGGCACCAACTCGCCCAAAAATCCACAAGGACATACTTGCCTTTGCCGATGTAGTCGGAGAGCCTGACCGTGCCATCTTCGGTATCGATGCTGAAATCCACGAACGGCATCCCTTCCTTGGAGCGGAGCCGGCCCTGAATGTCATTCAGGATCATCTGAATCCGGGCTGTTTGAATGACGGTCGAATCCAACGTATGGATCAAGGAATCCTTCTGTTCGTCAGGCAGATTCCATTGCAGGGCGGACAGTCCATTTACGGACAGATAATTGTCCTTATGTATTTCCAAATCCTCACGGTATAGTGCCTGGAGTTTATCGGAGACCAGGCGTCGAAGTTCTGCGATTGAATCAAGTTTTTCCTTGGGAGCTCCGTCACGCTGCATAGATAAGTACTGAGTGGCGAGACCCCACATTTCTTGATAAACCTGGTCCACCTCTAACATCCTGTAGTTGATCGATTTCTTGTTGGAAGACGTGAGAGTGGCCCCCTCCGGTGAAAAGACCAACGACAGATTCGAACCATCCGGAATGAGAGCCTGATCAAACTGTTTCCCATCCATTATGCAGGAGAAAGTCGCGACAACGGCAGGATTGGTGGCCAACTCATAGTTGAAGGAACCATCAATAACTTCTATCGGTTCATTTATGTTGTAATCCAGCACAAATGCAGCAACCTGATCGGCTGTCCCACCCTCGATGCGCCCTTGAATGAGTGTCGTTTCAGATGCCTTCGGAGAGCAGGCAGTCAATAGCCATGCGGAAGCCAGGCTTAGAGTAATGAAGATCCTTTTCATAAGTTTTCGATTTATCCGAACAAATATACGCATTTATTTCTTCTTGGCCTTGAAGTAGACGATGGACCCGTCCTTATGGTACTCGTCCAGGCGGTAGCTTTTTTCCAGCCGCGCCGCCGCGGATCAGGCAGCGCTTATGTCACTCCGGTCAACCCGGATTATTATGGCAAAGAAGGCTGAATTATATAGTATTCCCCAATAACGGTTAGCGCATAAATAGGCATAATTACGGCAGGGTGACTATAGGAGACCACTAGCGTAGTTCTTCTCTCCGCACCTGTCGAATTGCTGTCTGCGATTATGCGGATACAATCTTTATGGTAGTACCGTTTATCAACGACGGGTATGGTGACGGCTTCAAACGACTCAGAACTGCCACCAGACAGATCACTGTAAATAGAAAAGTTACTTTCAAACACCAATTCATACGATCCCCCTTCGGCCGGAATCACGATGCTCTCCGGATAATTTTCAAGTGCTCTTCCATAGTGGTTCAGATCATTCTTCAGTCTCTCTGAGCAAGATGAGAAAACCGCCAGAAAAATAAAGCAGTATAATAAACGATTCATTTGTAGTATTTCAAGTTATCTGAAGAAGAGTCAACGTATCCACAAAACGAAGCGTTTCTGAGGACAAGGCCTGTGTCACACCGACAAAACCGGATTTAGCTGTCTTTTGATTTAGCTTTGAGAACCTTTATTAAATCGCTCAACTCCCCCAAAAAGCCCAGAACAAAGAAAACGAAAAGCACGATATGCTTCATTCCTGGCCACTGAGCAATATGCGATATTATAAGATAGAGGAACAAAGCCAGAAAAAAAGCACTTCGAACAATTTTCCCGGTGCGTGATTCAAAAAACTGAGTAATCTTTCCCATAGCTCGTATTCTTTTTAGTTTTGGTTTATCTTAACAAATATACACATTTTTACTTGACCGGATTCTTCTTCGCCTTTGGCTTGGGCAGAGCCGGCAAAGTCGCTCTGATAAGACGCTCCAAATAGTCCCGGTCATCCACGTCGCCGATGTAGAAGTAGTCTTTAGCGCTCTCGTACGGCGGCCGCAGGATGATTTCTTTCAGGACTTCCCTGCCGGGCTCCGTCACCTTCACGTAGAGGTTGTTGTCGCAGATCAGCCCGAAGAGAACGCCGTCGCAGTAGGCGCAGTAGTCCCCCATCATCTTCTTCACGGCTATCTCACCGGCGCCCGAGCACTGGTCGATGATGTATTGAACGAAATCCGGATTACAGGCCATAATTAAAGTGTCTTTCTATCCTGAAAGTGTAGCTAATCTGATTTCTTATTGTTCTTCTCTTCTGCCCGATAAGAGACAACCATGCTGAGTATCAGCAGAACGCAGGTTATCACCCCAAGAATCCTAGCGGGAACAATGCCCGGGGAGACAACCCAGAAAACAAGGAGGATAGCCGACAGAATAATCAGGGCAACTTGAAATTTTTGTCTCGTATTCATTTGCAGGTCTCTATTTATCTGAACAAATATACGAATTTCCAAGCATCCACAAAAGGGGCCCTGTTTGTGAACGAAAGCATCACGTTCTATTAACGGTCCGGGCGATGAATCTTTCCATCTCCCGGCAGATGGTGTCGCTCGCATAATGATGGACATAATGTCCGCAATCGAGCAAGACCATTTCAGCGTGCATCTGCCCGGCGAATCTCTGACAATTGGCCCGCCAGTTCGAAGAAACTTCCTTCCCGTTGGAGACAAACATCAGGATCGGGCAGTCTATTACGCCGGCTGTTTCGACCGCTTCGGCATTCCCGATCACCGCTTCCGCCTCTTTGACGTAACACCCGTTAAAAGCATTTCTTTTCCAAAGCTGACGCTGCCGGCGAATCTCTTCTTTCGTCAATCCCCGGGTATTCAGCGGGAACCAGAACAGTAATCCCCGCTCAAGGCATTTACGCATCCGTTTCATGAGCCGGATGCGCCGGGCGACCATTTCAGGGCCCCATTCCCCGTAGGTAATGGGCGTCGCCATATCCAGCCCGATGATGGCCTCGACCTCTTCCGGATAAAGCTGCTTCCACCGGATCGCCTCCAGGCCGGACATCGAATGCGGAACCAGGATATATGGGCCCTTAAGGCCAGAATCCGACAAAGCCTGCCGCTGGAAGGACACCAGCGTATCTATGTCGCAGGGAGCTTCGTGCAGGTCGGATTCCCCGTATCCGAATTTCTCGATCACGACAATCCGGTAGATACCGCTCAGCTTCTCATAAAGGATTTTGAAATCAAGCGCGGGAGAGACGGTACCGGAGCCGGACATGAAGACAAGCGTCATCCCGCTCTCGGCGCCCGCCACAAAAATATGCATCCTGTGCCCATCAACCAGGGCAAATTCAGAGCGATACGCCATATCAGCCTTCAGCTCATTCATCACGGACACGCGCAGGCCTGAAGGCCGTATTGTTTTTCAGCTTCTCCTCGCTGACCGTGGGCACGACGGGCCGGATTGTCCCGTCTTCGTTGTAGTAGAGGTAGTCGACGCAGACAGAGCGGTGGAGCGAGCCGAAGCCGGGCCAGTCCGGGCAGTTGTAGCCGCCCAGGTCGCCGGTGTGGTAGAACAGGAACCAGTCGGCGCCGAACTGCACGATGCTGTGGTGGTTGGTCCCGCTGCTCACCGGGCCCAGGATGACGCCCTTGTACTCATAGGGGCCCAGCGGGCTGTCGGCCATCGCATAGGCGATCTGCGGCTGATGGCCGTTGAAGGGGCTGTTGCTGTAGGAGAGATAATACTTGCCGTTGTATTTGTGCACCCAGGCCGCCTCGAAGAACTCTTCCAGGCCCTCGATGATGTGCACTTCCCCGTCGTAGGAGACCATGTCTTCGTTCAGCTTGATGCAGCAGCAGGTATTCTGCCCCACGAACATATAGGCCTGCCCATCGTCGTCAATAAAGACGCACGGGTCGATGAAATCGCGGTCGCAGACGACGCCCGGAGAGTCGATGGACAGCAGCGGACGGCCCAGCGGGTCCGCGAACGGCCCCCAGGGATGGTCCGACACGGCAACGCCGATATACTTGACATCCGTCGGGAAATAGAGATAATACTTCCCGTTCCGCTCCACGCAGTCGGGCGCCCACGCCCGGGTCTTCGCCCACGTCGTCTGCTCGAAAGGCCGGAAAATGACGCCCCGGTCCTCGAACGTCTGCATGTCGGCCGTCACATAGCAGTGATAGTCCTCCATGTCGAATCCCATCGCCAGGTCACGGTCGTGGCTGGGATAGATATACAGGGAATCCCCGAAGACGTGGGCGGAAGGGTCCGCCGAGTACATGTGCGTGATGATGGGATTGCCCGCCAGCTCGAAGTGGGCGGGTTTCGGGGCGCAGGCGGCAAGGACGCCGGCCAGGCATGCGGCAGCAAGGATGCTCTTCATAGGCGGATCATTTCCTGCCTTTGAAGGTGTAGCCGGCGCCTTCGACGGCCGCGCGGATGGCATCCTCAGCGGCGGAGCCTTTGACGGTCAGGGTCTTGCGGGCGGCGCTGGCCTGGGCGGACTCGACGCCGGGCACGGCGTCCAGGGCGCGCAGGACGGCCGCCTCGCAATGGCTGCATTTCATGCCTTCGACCACATAGACGGCCGTGTCCGGGGCCGCCTCTTTGCGGGAGAATCGTTCGAAAAGTTTCATGATCAGAGCAAATATAATCAAAAGAGTCAATACGATGGCACAGATGATCCGGAACAGGCCGGGCGTCGCCCCGGCCGCGCAGCAGGCATCGCCGGCGGCCAGCGGCCGCACCGTGATGCCCACGGCGTTGACCAGCAGGCCGAACAAGATGGAGAAGCCCACGATCACCAGCAGGTAGATGGCCGTAAAACGGCCTCCCAGCGCCTTCCGGACGACCAGGATAGACGCCATGTTGACGGCCGGCCCGGCCATCAGCATCACAAGCGCCGCGCCCGGCGAGAGGCCTTTCATCATCAGCGCCGCGGCCACGGGAATGCTGCCGGTCGAGCAGATATACATCGGCACGGCGACGACCAGGATCACGAGCATCTGCAGCAGGGGCTGCTTGCCGAAATGCAGGAAGAATTCGTCCGGGACGGCGACCTGGATGAGCGCCGCCACCAGCAGGCCGATGAGCAAGCGCCCGCCGATGTTCTGCATCATCTCGAAGAACGCATAGCGCAGCACGCGCCAGATCCGGCTGCCGCTCTCGACGCGGCAACTGTCCGCCGGCGCGGCCGCGGCATCGTCCTCCGGCACCAGGCGGTTGACCAGCAGGCCGCCGCAAATGCCGGTGACGAGCGCCGCGACGGGGCGGATAACGGCAAAGCCGAGCCCCAGCAGCGAGAACGTCGCCAGGATGGAATCGACGCCCGTCTGCGGCGTCGCGATCAGGAAGGACGCGACGGCGCCCTTGGACGCCTTCTCGTTCCGCAGGCCGATGGCCGTCGGGATCACGCCGCAGGAGCACAGCGGAAGCGGCACGCCCAGCAGCGCCGCCCAGACCACGGCCCACTTGTTGTCTTTCGACAGATAACGGGTATAGAACCGCCGGGGCACGAAGACGTGCAGCACCCCCGCGATCAGGAAGCCCAGCAGCAGGTACGGGCTCATTTCGCCCGTCACCATCAACAACGACCGGAAGAATTCACGCATATCCAACACAAAGCTACAAACCTTTTCCGAATCGGTCAATCCTCATTCATAGCGAAAAACCAACGCATCACACCTTCCAGCCGGAGCAGGCTGGCCTTCCTGTCAAGGCCGCCGGCATAGCCGGTGAGCGCGCCGCCGGCGCCCACGACCCTGTGGCAAGGGACGATGAGCGAGATGGGATTGTGTCCCACAGCTCCGCCGACCGCCTGGGCGGACATCCGGGCGGCTCCCATCCGTTCCGCAACCCGCTTCGCGATTTCCCCGTAGGTCATCGTCTTGCCGTAAGGAATCGTCAGTAGGATTTCCCAGACGGCCGTGCGGAACGGAGCGGCGTGCAGGGCAAGCCGCGGCGTGAATCCCGGCTCCCGCCCGCTGAAATAGATGTCCAGCCAGCGGCAGGTATCCGCAAAGACAGGAAGCATCTTCTCTTCGCACCCCACCGGCAGCGGATTGGCATAACGCTCCTGCTCATCGAACCAGAGCCCGGTGAGTGAAGTGCCGTCACTGCCAAGGGTCATCCCCCCGAGCGGCGACTCATAGTGCCATACATACATCTCAATACTGCTCTATAGTTGTTTAGCACGAACGTCAAGGAATGTCAGGATGAGGCGACGGACAAGGTGCCGGCAGAACAGGAAAAGATGCCCCGTACGGCGAAGCAGGTGGAGCTCGCTGCGCGCATACAGCTCGTCATAGCGTTTGCTGCAGGAATGAGGAACAATCCCGTCCCAGGTACCGTGGATGAGGCAGACGGGGCCCGTAAACCAGGCCGATTCCTCCTCGATGGGCAGCGTCTGGGCGGAGAGGATATATTCCCTTCCCATCTGGAAGCCATAGAGGTTGATGGTCGCCGGCGGATCGGCCGGATTGCACCGGATCGAGAAGAACCGCCCCCGGCAGCAGCAGCTCCGCTGAAATCCTGCCCGCCGGGCCGTCTATTTGGATCGTTTCAATCATTTCTATTTCAGCGGCACGCCGTGCGTGTTTTTGACTTCCTTCATCACGAACACGCTGTGGAAGTAGCCCACGCTGTCGATATTGCCCAGCTTCGTGCGCATGAATTCCTGGTACGAGTCCATGTCCCGCGTCTGGATCTTCAGCGTGAAATCGTATTCGCCGCTCGTGTTGTAGCATTCCGTTATCTCTTCGATGCCCTGGATGGCTTCCATGAAGTCGTCCATCAGCACCTGCGAGTGCTGCTTCAGGCGCATGTTGCACAAGACCGTGATTCCGTTGCCGGTTTTCTTCGCGTCAAGGATGGCGTGGTAGCCCTTGATGAAGCCCTCGCGCTCCAGCCGCTTCTGGCGGTCGAAGGCCGGCGAAGCCGAGAGATTGACCCGGGCGGCCAGCTCCTTCACGGTGAGTGTCGAATCGTCCTGCAAGATGCGCAGGATCTTGCGATCGGTGTTGTCGAGTTCGTCGTAAGTCATCATTTTACCGAATAATATTCTGCGTTATATTCAATCCTCAACACGAAAATAGGATATTTTACTGATTTTGCAAAACAGTATTCAGGATATCATGCCTTTTACCTACTTTTGACGCCGAAATAAACGACCAATCACCATGAGCAAGACGATCAAAGGCATCCAGGTCCCGCAGCGGGCCGACTTCGTAGGCAGTTTCCTCCGCCCCAAGAACCTTTCCGACAGCACGCGCGACCAGCTCGTGCGCGAATTGACAGACAAGCAAAAGCAGCTGGGCTATCACGTCATCACCGACGGCGAGTTCAACCGCACCTTCTGGCACCTGGACTTCTTCTGGGGCTTCGGCGGCGTGACGCACGAGGAAGGCGGCGACGTCGCGTTCAACGGCGTGACGGCCCGCCTTGACAGGGTGTTCCTGACCGGCAAACTCACGCCGAAGCCGCACCCGTTCATCGACGATTTCCGCCGCGTCAAGCAGTTTGAGGACAGCCAGACCATTGCCAAGCTCACGGTCCCCTCGCCCGCGCAGTTCTTCCAGCAGCTCGTCATGCCCAACAACTACGCCGGCACCATCGCCATCTACCCCGACCTCAACGACCTGATCCGGGACATCGCCGCCGTATACCAGGACTTCATCCGCCAGTTCTACGCGGCAGGAGGCCGTTTCCTGCAGCTTGACGACTGCACCTGGGGCGCCATCGTCGGCGAAGCCGCCGCACAGCGCTATGCCCGCCTGAGCTTCAATCTCGACAACGTCAAGGACATGCTGCTGCAGGTGAACAACCTGGCCCTCGAGGGCCGGCCGGCCGACCTGGTGGTGGCATCGCACATCTGCCGCGGCAATTACAACTCCGCCTGGTTCAACAGCGGCGCCTACGACACCGTGGCCGACTGGGTGTTCGCACGGGAGAACGTCGATATTCTCTACCTGGAATACGACGACGAGCGCTCAGGCAGTTTCAGGCCCCTGGCCAAGGTCAGCCCCGACAAGCACGTGGTGCTGGGCCTGATCACCACCAAGCGCCCCGAACTGGAGGACAAGGCGACCATCATCGCCCGCATCAACGAAGCCACCAAATACATTCCGCTCGAGCGGCTCTCGCTCTCGCCGCAGTGCGGCTTCGCCTCCTGCGCCATCGGCAACAAGATCACGCCCGAAGAGCAGTGGGCAAAGCTCCGCCTGGTCAAGGAGATTTCCGACGAGGTCTGGGGCCCCGGGAAATAAGGCATCAAAAAGCAAGCGCTCTCCAGTCCATGCCTACCTGGTCCGTCTTGCTGAACGGCTTCGCATAGGTCTCCCCTGCGCTCCTTTGATAGACGAACATCCACATATAGGAAGTAGCTACTCCATATGTTCCAAACTCGGTCGAGCTGTAAGGATATCTTATGTTACCAGCCGGGGAGTCGTTTCCGCTGTATGTAGGTGCAAAAAAAGGCGTCCACAGGTATTTGACATCTTCGAGCATCGTCACGACGCCAGGCTGTATTTTGCTCTCGTATTGGAAGTTGATGCGGCCTGTAAGGTTCATCGGACTCGTGACCGTGCCGCCCCAGGCGCAGATGATCTTGACCCACTGTCCTGCGCTTGGAACGAACCAGGGCGTGGCCTTTTCATAGATCGGTTGCGTCGAGGTGTGGTCTGTCGTCAGAAGTTTGAGACCTTCGGTCTTGCCCACCTTGAGGCAGTTGGTCAGTCCGGATTTGTCATTCAGGGCTTGCTCTACCGTCCGGCAGTTTTCCAGGTCAGGACAGTCAGCCACTTCCTCAGGATACAGGGTATAGGACCATTGTTTATACGGAGCGTTGGCGACCTTTCCGGCAAGCACGAGGCCGTGGACATATCCTTCCGTGTATTCGTCGTTCAGGTCGGCCAGGTAGGAGATGATTCCGGCCGGAGAGCCTTTGACTTTGGAACCGTCGGCCGGCCTGTGCTCGATGTGCATGTCCTCGAACAGCACGTCTCCGATCTGCACGGTGAAATCCTCGATTTCGGAGTTGGCCGGATCGAAGCCCCCGTCGATGATGTATTTCTTATAGCGCCCGGCGCTCACGCTTTCGCACGTGAAACTGAAGACCCTTCCGTCCGGATTCTTTCCGGAAATGAACTTGGGCTGTCCGGGTTTTACGAGATAACGGTAATAACCCTGTCTGCGGCTCGCCTTATAGACTTTCTGCTCGAACGCGTAGATCTTGCTATCTCCCGAAAGGTTCTCCATCGCATCCGACTCGGGAAGTTTCGGGAACAGATAGACCGTTCCCTTGATTTCCTCCGCCGCGGAGATGAAGATCAGGCCCATGGCATGCCCGAGGCTGAAGGTAAATGCGCTGTCTTCCGTCAGGCCCCCGTCTCCCACCATCAGGTCGCTGGCTATATAGTTTTTGGTCGTGGACTGGTCCTCCAGCGGCATCCAGTCGTTGATATAGCCGGCGAAGAATCCCGCCGCGCCGTCTCGCGACCAGTCCAGCTTGTCCATGTCAAATTCCCGGGTATAAGGATAATAGGCAAAGTACTTCATGCCGGAGAAATAGAAGAAGGTCTCCCCTTCCGGATTCTTCCATTCGGTACCGTCATAGACCAGTTCCAGGTTCTTGTAATGGGTGGCGCCACCGGAAGAGATGGAAAACACGCCGATCTTGTCCCCGGGCAGGAAACGGGTCCGCATGACGGTGGATTCTCCGTCCATTTCCTCTTCGTTGCTTTCGCCTGCGCGTGTGCCGACCTTGCCCTGATAGCCGCCGTCGATCACTTTAACGGTCAGCGACCTGCCGCCTTTGGCATCGCCCCCATCCTGGTCATTCAGGGCCTCCTGAACGCATCCGGTCGCAGCCAGGGCAAGAACCGCCCAGCCCAGGCAGGAAAGAATTCTATTTTTCATGTTCATTTATCTTTATGTATTGATTGTTTCACTTTCACCTTCTTGTTCCCAATGGCTCCCACTGCCGCCATTTCCGCTCCCGGGCTGGTCATCCTGCGTCGCCTCCCCGCCATCTCCGACCTTCTTCCAGCCATCCGCCCCGGGGTCGGCCGACGGATTTCCCGGCTCCATCGTGACGCTCCCGTCCCCTTCCTTCTTCCATGCTTCCGGCCCGAACCCGAGCGGAATCACGCCGGAAGTGACATAAGTGTCGGCGCTGTGGTCCCAGATCCAGCCCTGCGCGAAGAACCCGGCACTTCTCTCATCGTCCACCGTGACCGTTCCGTCGCCGTCCCAGGTCCATACCAGGTTGTCGCCCACCATCGGGGTGACGACCAGCTTGGTGCTGTCCACGCTGATGCTGATGTCGTAGATGAAAATATGCCCCGGCGTCAGCCTGGCCTGATTCTGCCTGGGGATGTAATAGTATTTGTGTCCCAGCAGGGTGATGGCCAACAAAGGCTTGCCGTCAAGGTCGTCGGGAATGACCAGGGCCTCATAGTATTTGAGATAGGCGGCAGGATTCTCCGCGGCCGTCTCATGCGGCTTCACGTAGCCCAGATTGCCCTTTCTCCGGGAAAGGGTCCAGCGTCCGTAACGGTCCGAAGGAATCTCCTCGAAAGCCGCCCGCATCACCACAGGGAAGGATTCATCCCCGACCGTAAGGCCCTCCAGGGCCCCGGCGTTGTCCTTCAGCGCGCCCGCGTTCCTGATCCGGACCAGGACCTTGGACGTCTGGTGGTAGAAATTGATCCGGGCATGGAAGCGGTCGGTATAGGTGATCCCCGTCGGGGAAGCATAGAGGAAATCGCTCTGCCGCAGCCCGGCGCCCTCGTCGGCGTCCTGGTCGCCGGCCACCGCCCATTCCGAAGGAATCTCCTTCACGTTCCCGCCATCTCCCCGGAACCAGCCGGAAATCTGTTTTCTCTCTCCGGCAGCTTTCCAGAGGAACGGCGTCTCGGACGCCGCCGCTTTCAGGATGCCGCCATCCTCATCGCCGGCCTCATAAACCTTGACGACATCCCCGCTGCGCAGGGCCACCCGGTCGTGGGTTTTCAGGGCGCCGTCCCCGGTCTCCACCCGCAACACGACCGGCTCCGGCATCTCCAGGAGATGCGAGAACGAGCATGCCGCAAGCGTCAGCATAAGGCCAGCCACCATCAGATAGTCCCGTGTCTTCATGGCTTAAATGGTTATATCGACTTCGGTTTCACCCCCCAGCTCCCAGTCATTGACGAAGGCTTCATATTCCAGGGCAAGGGATACGACGGAAATCTGGTAGGTATAGATCTTCCCCCATTGCCATTCCGGGATGGAACGGCTTTTCAGCCCGGCCTCCAGCGTATGGACGGCGTTCACGCCATCGACGGTCGCCTCATACTCGATCACCAGCTTCGCCTCGTCCGGAATGGCCTGCGGCAGCATCAGGAAGGTGTTTTCCCCACCGGCAACCGTCTTCCTGCCGTCCGGGTCCGCGGCCAGCGTCACGCCGTCAACGACAAACCCGGGCCGGACGGTAAAGCACACGCCCTCGGTCCGGTCGAGCAGCGTCCACCCGGCATCCCCCTGACGGTAGGAACCTTTCCCGTGGATGTTCTTGAGAGAGATGCTCTTGACCGTCCCGGCGAGACCGATGTCTCCGGTGACGAACTGGATGGCGGAAAGACGGTGACTCATGGAGACGAGCACGTCTTTGAGATCTTCATCCGTGCTCAGGGTCTCGGATTCACCGGTCATCAAGTCTATCTGGTCGGATACGTTCGAAGGGACCTCATACTCGAGGGACAAAGGGCCGGGAATGGTGACGGCGGCCAGATTGACCGGACCAGTACCGTCCTGCGGGAAATAGGGATAATATGCCTGGAACAGTATTGACTTGCCGGCGGCCGGTCTGGCGTAACCGTCAGCAGTGTCCCAACCTGCTCCTTTTCTAACGACCTCCTCATTCCACATATACTCCGGCAGCCCTGGCTGGGAGCCGTCGTCAAAGACATATGCTGACATGCCCACGCTCCTGCTGAGTTCATATTCCGGAGCACTTCGTACGGCGATTGCTTCTGTGGAAAATCG
>JAEEGJ010014481.1_pt1 | contig 18692 bp, 11 predicted proteins | sample 8958761 | NCBI WGS metagenome assembly JAEEGJ01 (sample SAMN16246546, study PRJNA631951) | gut metagenome | biome: gut microbiome; feature: rumen; material: RS-attached | host: Bos | place: Iran: Karaj | collected 2018-10
AGAGCTATAGTCGTGGTAATGCCCGGAATCTGCATCATGTAGAGTTTGCCGTCACGACGCGCCACCAACTGAGCCGTAGCATAGCGGATGCCTGCAATATTGACGGGGAAAAAAGCCATGCAGCCAGTGGGGACTGTCAGACGCGGCAAAGTGACGCCACAGGCTGTCAGCTGTTGGCGCTTGGCTGTCAGCTGCTGAAAGCGTTCGTAGTTGTTGATAAAGATGAAGCCGCTGTCACCCTGACTGCGGACTGCCCAGCGAAGTGCATCGTCCTGACCGCGTTTCAAGTCCTGCGGTGCAGGGAATGAAGCCTCCATTGGAGCGAGGGTCTCGCCAAAGTCCTGCATGAAGAGGTGAAGCGGACGCAACATGTAGTATTGCGGATAGGGTTGTCCGAATTCGCCCAAAGGTGCCTGGAAGTCGTAGGTACAGACGGGCAGGTCGTTATTGGCCGTGCCTGGCGACGTCTGCACCTCGTTCAGGGTATGCAGGACACCGTCGGGATTGGTGCCGCCATGATACATGTAGTAGCCCAGAAGGTTGGAACCGGAACCGAGTTTGACAAGTGCCATCGAGTAGGCATCCTCTGGATAGACGTAAGGACGACGGTGATAGGCCGTTGCCATTCCGCCTCCCAGTTCGCAAGTGAAATAAGGATAGGTCTGAGGGCCGATGGCTGAGGACTGAGTCTGTGAGTATTCGAACTGGTCGGTGGCAATGGCGGTACTTGAACGGTAGGCCTTGAAGTTAAATGCCTTGTAGTAGTTTCCGCAACCCTCCTTGATGTCCTTATCCCAAAAGCCGTCAGCATAGTCGCCGTAGAGAGGTAACATCTCGCCATAGGGTACGGGCGTACGCAGCTCAGGCCATCCTGTTCGCGTATAGAAAGGCAGGTCGAAACCTATTTTCTGAGCTATCTGTTTGAGGGCCATGAGGTATTCGCCACGGCCTCGATATTCGTTGTCAAACTGGGCGGCAATAACGGGTCCGCCATCCTTCCACTGCAAGCCCTGTACTTGTGTAAAAATCTGGCGATAGAGTTTCTCAGCGAATCCAAGAAACACGCTGTTTGCCTCGCGAAGCCTGCAGCCTTTGGCAAACAGCCAGTCGGGAATACCGCCATTGCGCACCTCACCATGACAGAACGGGCCCAAACGCAATACGACAGGCATCTGTTCTTGTTTGCAGACCTCTAAAAAACGGCGCAGGTCGCGCTGTCCGTCCCAACGGAAGATACCCTCCTGTTCCTCGATATGATTCCAGAAAATGTAGGTGGCAATCATCGTTACCCCACCCTCGCGCATCTTCCGCACCTCACGCTGCCACTCATCGGCAGGAACACGCGAATAGTGTATCTCGCCCATCACAGGACAGACGCGATGACCGTCGATAATGAGACTCTTGCTGTCCCACGTCACAGGTTTCCCTAAGTCGGCAGACCGCATCGTGAGAGCCCCCATGAGCAAACAGCCCAACAGAATTGCCTTTCTCATAAACTCAATCTAAATGGAACACTTCTTGCAGCGGAATAGTGACTGGCGAATTGTCGGGGTTTACCTCCATGATATCTGACATCATATCCCACCAGCGCTGCGTGATGGGATCGACATCGGTGGTGTCCTGTGACGACCCCTCGCCTTCACACTCCTGATAGGCAAAGAGCAGATTGGTGTCCTTGTCCCAGAAGATGCTATAGTTCTTGACACCTGCCTCGTGAATCATCTCAACGAGTTCGGGCCAGATGGCTGCATGGCGGCGCTGATACTCAGCTTCGCAGCCCGGCTTCAGATACATTTTAAATGCAAATCGTTTCATCTCAATTATCAATTATGAATTATGAATTATGCATTATGAATTATGCATTATGCATTATGCATTATCAGTTCCCATCGGGTTTGGTGATGTTCGAACCGGCAGACATGTGCCATACGAACTGGGCGGGATCGTCGGGCTGGGCGGGATTATAGTCCTGCCAGTCGGCGCGCAGATGGCGAACTAGTGGCGAGTCCATTTGTTTCAGTCCCGTTACAATCATCTTGGCAATCTGCCACGCACCGTAGGGGTTGAAATGTGTATTGTCTGCCAAGGCTTTGTCCTGTCCGGGGAAGGTGTTGGCGGGATAGTGTACCAGGGCTTTCTTTGAGTCCTCTTCGCCCAATGCCTCGTAGAAGGCGGTTGACATGGCGGTGAGGTCGATGACGGGCACGTGTTCGCGACGGGCTACGGTCTTCATGGCCTCAGGGTAGTCACCATGGGTATTCTGGTTGCGACCGTCCTTGAAGGCACGACGCGCCGTTGGGGTGCAGAAGATGATGTGGCCACCGGCAGACTTCACGCGGTCGGCAAAGATTTTCAGATTGCGCGAATAGGAATACCACGCACCGTCGCCAGCCTTCTTCTCTTTCTCGTCGTTATGACCGAACTCCACGATGACGTAGTCGCCCGCCTTCAGCTGCGTCAGAATCTTGTCTAAACGCGACTGTGCCAGGAACGTGGTACACGATAGTCCGCTCTCGGCATAGTTGGCAAACACCACGCCCTCGCCAAACCAGCGCGTAATCATCTGTCCCCACGATGCCCACGGCTCGTTTTCCTGGTCGACAACGGTAGAATTGCCGCAAAGGAAGACGGTGGTTACATTCTTGATGGGTTCTATCTGGATGCGCTGCACGGCAGGCATCGGACCGCAGAACGACAGGTTGAGCGAATCGTCCCAATTCTTATAACCGGTTTCGCGGGGCTTTAGTTTCACACGGGTCTTCGCATCAATCACGGGGTTGTGTTTGTTGACCACGAACGAGACGGTCTCGTACTTGCCCTTTTTCGTCGTTATCATGTCGAAATAGTGGCGGCGGCTCTCGGCACGCACAACGGTCTGTCCGGCTTTCTTCTTGTTGCCAAGGGTCACCGTTACACGGTAGTTGCCGTCAGGCACCTGAGCCGAGAACGTAAAGGGTTGAGTGCTTACCTTATTTAATAAGGTGTCAATGGTTTGTGCCTGTGCAGCCGTCATGCTGCAAGCAACCAAACAAAGTGTAAAAATCAGTTTTTTCATTGTAGTTTGAATGTTTAACGCGACAAAGTTACGAAAAAACGAGCGAAGAACAAAACAATCTCGATTGTTTTTTTCTTCCGAGTGCAGAGTAAGTTCGTCACAAAGTGACAAAGTTACGAAAAAAAAACATTAAACAATAAACATTAAACATAAAAAAACAAATGGCAGGATCAATTTTTTCACTTTTCACTTTTCATTTTTCACTTTTTTTCGTACCTTTGCGCACAAACAAACTCAAAAACACTATGAAACGAATTTTCTCACTACTTTCTGTAGTCCTGCTCGCTGCCAGTTCTACAATGGCACAGCGACAAGTGGAAACGTTGAATTTTGACTGGCAATTCAGTCGCGACGCATCGTTCAAAGTCGCCAGTCATGTTGACGTACCCCATGATTTTCAGATTTCACAACCATGGGTGGCCCCCTCCGCCGGCGAGAAGGCCGACAACTCGGATGCTGCTGCCAACATCAAGAGCCGCCTATCGGCACGCGGCTTCAAGGAGATTGGCACAGGCTGGTACAAAAAGACCATCACGCCCGATGCGGCAAAAAGAGGTAAGCGCATACTGCTCGACTTCGAGGGTGTGATGCTGACTGCCGACGTCTTTCTGAACGGACAGCGCATTGGCGGCACAGACTACGGCTACGTCGGTTTCGAGATTGACATCACCAACCAGTTGAAGTATGGGCAACCCAATGAACTGCTTGTAAAAGCTGAGACACAGGACGAGAAGGCCTCGCGCTGGTACACGGGCGGCGGTCTGTTCCGTGACGTCAACCTCATCACGACCTCTGCCGACCTGTATCTGGAGCGTCACCCGCTGTATATTACCACACGCGACAACCGTTTCGTCACTGTTGGTGTGGAATTTACCAATCGCAGCCGGCAGAAGGACGTGGCGATAGGTTTGAAACTCTACGACCCCGATGGCACATGTGTATATGAAAGCAAGGAGAACTTTACCCGTCGGGCTGCCTCACGCACACAGGAGGTTCGCATGAAGGAGGTACGGATAACAGACCCGAAACTATGGGATGTCAACAGTCCTAACCTGTATCGTGCTGAAGTGACGCTGATGACGAAAGACGGAAAAGTAGCTGACTCGTATTCGGAGCATTTTGGCATACGTACCATCGAGTACGGTCCAGCATACGGACTGAAACTAAACGGCAAGAAGGTGCTGTTACAGGGGTATGCCAACCACCACACGCTGGGCGCTTTAGGTGCTGCCGCCTATCCGCGTGCCATTGAGAAACGCCTGCAGCTGATGAAGGAGTTTGGCATCAACCATATCCGCACGTCCCACAATCCCTATTCGCGCCAGTTCATTGAACTCTGCGACAAATACGGCATCCTTGTCGTCAACGAACTCTACGACAAGTGGACGCGCCAGCATTCTGGCACCCGTGTCCCATTCATGAACCACTGGGCTTACGACGTCAGCGAATGGGTGAAGCGCGACCGCAACTCGCCTTCTGTCGTCATGTGGAGCCTCGGCAACGAGTTGCAGCAAGACCCCAACCAACCGTTCAACGACTGGGGCGTGACATGTTACAAGATGATGAAACCCGTACTGGAACGCTATGACTCTACACGCAAGGTCACCGTTGCCATGCACCCGCGCTATCGCAATTGGGAGACTGACTCGCTGCCTTGCGACCTTGCCATGCAAACGGATATACAAGCATATAATTATAGGTATATGTACTTCCCCGGCGACGGACGCCGCTTTCCGTGGATGACATTCTACCAGAGCGAAGCCTCGACACAGGCTATGGGACAGAATTTCTTCGAGATGGACCTGAAGAAGGTTATCGGACTGGCTTATTGGGGCGCCATCGACTATTTGGGCGAAAGCATGGGATGGCCCCAGAAAGGTTGGGCACAGGGTGTGTTCTACATCTCGTTAGACCCCAAGCCCAAAGCCTACTATATGCGTTCGTTCTTCAAACCCGACGAACCCTTAGTCCACTTGGCCGTGCTGGAAAGCGAGAATGCCGAGATGTGGAACGGTGTAAAGATGGGCAACGACCGTATGTCAGAAAACTGGAACCGTGCTGAAGGATCGAAGGCAAACATCTACATCTATACTAACGGTGACGAGGTTGAACTATTGCTTAACGGCAAGAGCCTCGGGCGGAAGGCCAATCCTAAGGAAGCCAAACTGCGCAACCAGATTCGATGGGGTGAAATCGCGTACAAGAGCGGCAAACTGGAAGCTGTGGCCTACAAGAATGGCAAGCCCGTTGCCCGTCATGCCCTTGAAACAACCGGTAAGCCCGTTAAGATTCTTGCCGAGCCCGACAACACGAATTGGCAAGCTAACGGTATGGATTTGCAACATGTCCGACTGACTGTCGTCGACAGCAAGGGGCGTCGCTGTCTGTCATACAACGACGAACTTGATTTCAGCATTACTGGCGATGCCAGCATTATGGCTGTGACAAATGGCGACATCACCACTGACGAGATAGCCACCCAACCACACGTCCGTCTCTGGCAAGGTCAGGCTATGATCATCCTGCGCAGCGGTCGCCAGGCATCGAAGATAACGCTGACAACGAAGCCCAAGACATTCAAGGACTTCATCACCAAACTGGAAACGAAATAACGGGCTTTGCCCTAAATAAAAAATAATAAATAAAAAATAAAAAACAACTATATGAATATGAATAACAGAACTATGAGGGCTTCCTTCTTATTTTATCTTTTATATTTTGTATTTAGCCCCGTAGGGGCGCAGCGGTCCGACGTCCTCGACGCTGCCCGTTGCACCAACGACTACTTCATGCAGAAGTATGCCGACCCTACCATACCTACTAACGTCAAGAAGGTGCGCCCTTCGTCACTATGGACACGTGCCGTCTATTACGAAGGTCTGATGGCGCTCAATGCCATTGACCCTCAGCAGCGCTATATTGATTATGCCATGAAATGGGCCGACTTCCATAAGTGGACACCACGCAATGGTGTGAACACTTGCGATGCCGACGACCAGTGCTGTGGACAGACTTACGTCGAGTTGTTACCTTACACCGGCAAGGACTACAAAGAGCTATTGGGCAACGTCATTGCCAATCTGGACCATCAGATGGTGACACCTAACGACAAGAAGAATGCGACGACCAAGACCAAGGGTACACAGCCCTCGCTCTATGGTTGGTGGACATGGATTGATGCCATTCAGATGGCGATGCCCCTCTACATGCAGGTGGCTAAGCTCACTGGTGAACAGAAGTATCGCGACCACGCCATGAAGATGTATCGCTGGACGCGCAACGAGTGTGGCGGCGGACTGCTGAACACGAAGGGAGAAGGTCTGTGGTGGCGCGATGCCGACTATGTGCCGCCTTACAAGGAGAAGGACGGCCGGGACTGCTACTGGAGTCGTGGCAACGGTTGGGTATATGCGGCCCTCGTACGCTGCATGAACCAGCTATCGCCCAAAAGCAAGGAGTATAAGGAACTGAAAAAGGATTTTATACTCATGTCGAAAGGTCTGCTCAATTGCCAACATGCCGACGGTTTCTGGCATGTCAGCTTAGTCAGCGATGCCGTCTATCCCAATCCAGAAATGACGGGTACGGCCCTCTTCCTCTACGGTATGGCTTGGGGCATCCAACAGGGCATCCTCAAGGACAAGGACTATCGTCCAGCCTGCGACAAGTCGTGGAAAGCCTTGGAGTCATGTCTCCACAAGGACGGTTTCTTAGGTTGGAACCAAGGCACAGGCAAGGATCCTTCTGCCGGACAGCCAGTTACCTTCACGTCTATGCCCGACTTCGAGGACTATGGCACGGGCTGCTATCTCCTCGGACTCTCAGAATATTACAAACTATGTGCGGGCTTCGCCCTAAATAAAAAATAAAAAATATAAAATATAAATATTAATGGTAGAGAATAATGTTTTGTCAGAAAAAACTCTTGCTTTTGCCATCAGAGTCGTTAATGGTTATAAGTATCTCGTTGACAACAAGAAAGAGTTTGTTATGTCAAAACAAATTTTAAGGTGCGGTACAAGCATTGGTGCGAACTCAAACGAGGCAATATATGCCCAAAGCAAAGCTGATTTTGTCAGCAAACTGAGTATAGCCTTAAAAGAAGCTAGTGAAACCTCATATTGGTTGACATTACTTTACAGAACATCGTATATAGAAGAAAGTATGTATGTTTCTATAAAAAAAGATCTGGATGAGATTATCCGTATTATTGTAAAAACAATCAAAACAACTAGAAAGAATGAATGTAATGAAGACTAGGGCATTATTATTTTTTATTTTTTATTTTTTATTTAGCCCCGTAGGGGCGCAGTCCTGGCCCGATGTCAAGAACGAAGCCAGAGCCGGTTCCCGCTGGTGGTGGCTGGGCTCTGCTGTCGATAAGGACAACCTGCAGTGGAATCTGAAGCAGTATGCCGACCACGGCATTGGCTCGCTCGAAATCACGCCCATCTATGGCGTACAGGGCAATCAGCAGAATGACATACCCTATCTTTCCGACAAGTGGATGTCTATGTTCCGCGAGGCTCAAGTATATGGCAAGGCCTTAGGTATTGAGATAGATATGTCAACGGGTACGGGCTGGCCCTTTGGTGGTCCTTGGGTACCCTTGGAAGAGAGTGCCAACAAGGTCATCTTCGTTGACACCATCTGTACTGGCGGCATTTTGACAGACGTACCTCTCAACGTTCCTGTCAAGGACAAAAAGAACAGCCGCCTGCAGAAGGTCATGGTTTATGGTCGGGTTAATGGCAATAGTACAGCTATTGACATCACAGAGAATGTCACTGACGGAAAACTCACGTGGTCACCCCTCGCCATGCTGACCTCCATGCGCAAGAACTCTGCCGACAAGGTGGAGAAGAAGACACTGAAGCAGGAAATCAAGGATATCAATCAGGCCCAGTGGCGCATTATAGCCGTCTATATCCGCTATGGTGTGATGAAGGTGAAGCGTGCTGCCCCTGGTGGCGAAGGACTGGTCATCGACCACTTCGACAAGCGCGCAGTGGCCAACTACCTCAAACATATCGAGGCAGCCTTCGAACGCACTGGCACGCTCTATCCACGTACTTTCTTTAATGACAGTTACGAGGTGAGCGAGGCCACCTGGACCCCTACCCTCTTCCAGGAGTTTGAGAAACGTCGTGGCTACAAGCTGGAAGAGCATCTGCCCGAACTCATAGCAGCCGACGTGAAGACGGTGGCTGACTATCGCGAGACCCTGGGCGACCTGCTGCTTGAAAACTTCACCCAGCAGTGGACGGCATGGGCGCACTCACACGGTGCAACCACACGTAATCAGGCGCATGGTTCACCTGCCAACCTGATTGACTGCTATGCCGCTGTCGATATTCCTGAGATTGAAGGCTTCGGACTCTCTGAATTCGGCATCAAGGGATTGCGTACCGACCCGGGTAAGACGCGCAAGAACGACAGCGACTACTCAATGTTTAAGTATGCCCCATCTGCTGCCCACATCTGCGGAAAGCCCTATACGTCCAGCGAGACCTTTACCTGGCTTACGGAACACTTCCGTACCAGTCTCTCGCAGCTGAAGCCCGACCTCGACCTGATGTTCTGTGCCGGTGTCAACCACATGTTTTTCCACGGTACATGCTACTCTCCGCAGAACGATGCCTGGCCAGGTTGGAAATTCTATGCGTCTATCGACATGAGTCCCACCAACAGCATCTGGCGCGATGCTCCTTATTTCATGAAATATGTAGAGCGCTGCCAAAGTTTCCTACAGTGGGGACAGCCCGACAACGACTTCCTTGTTTTCCTGCCCGTTCGCGACATGTGGCAGAAGAATCCGAAGAAGTTGCTCATGCAGTTCTCTATTCATGCCATGGGCAAACTGGCACCAGAATTCATCAAGACCATCCTCGACATCGACAAGGCAGGATTCGACTGCGACTACATCTCCGAGCGCCTGCTCATGGGTGTGACCTATAAGAACGGTATGCTTGAAACGGCTGCCGGCACACGCTATCGCGGACTGATCATCCCCGGCAGTGGCAACATGCCCGAAACGGTCAAGGCACACATCGAGCAACTGAAGGCCCAGGGTGCCAAGATATTCTACAATGTCGATGCCAAGCAACTCGCACTGGCCGCCAGTCCTGAACCTATGAAGACGCAGCACTGCCTGAAAGCGATTCGCCGTAAGAACCCTACCGGCCATCACTATTTCATCGCCAACCTCACACCTGACGACATCGAGGCTGACGTACCTTTGGCTGTAGCTTTCCAGAGCGCCACGCTCTTCAATCCGCTTAATGGCGACATCATCCCGGCCACTATTAATGAAGGAAAGGTACACCTTACCTTGCGCTCAGGCCAAAGCACCATTCTTCAGACCTGGAACGAAGTAAAAACCGAACAGTTTGCTACGATTCCGTCTCAGCAGTCCCTCAAGGAATACCCCCTCAATGGTCCCTGGCAACTCAGCTTTACGGAAGAAGCACCACGTGTACTCCAAAGTTTTACCCTTGACAAGCTCCAGACCTGGGAAACATTGGATGATGATTCCGTGAAGGTGACGATGGGTACAGGTATCTATGCCACCCGTCTGAAACTGATGCAGCGCGACCTCAAGGATGCCCAGTCGTGGCAGATAGACCTCGGCGACGTGCGCGAATCAGCACGCGTCTATATCAACGGCCAGTTCGTCGGTTGCGCATGGAGTGTCCCCTATGTACTAGACTTCAAAGGCAACATTCTGAAGCCTGGCATGAACAATATCCGCATTGAGGTCACCAATCTGCCTGCCAACCGTATTGCCGATTTGGACCGTCGTGGTGTGAAGTGGCGCAAGATGGAAGAGATCAACGTGGTTGACATCAACTACAAGAAGACGACCTACGACCAGTGGGAACCCGTGAAGAGCGGACTGAATTCGGAAGTCAAACTTCTGAAAGTGAAAGGCGCTTCGCTAATGAAAAGTGAAAAGTGAATAGTGAAAAGTGAATAGTGATGGAGAAATATATTGCAAACGAGAAGCGCTATGAGAAGAGTGACGTGCTGTACCAGCGCTGCGGGCGCTCAGGCGTACTGTTGCCCAAGGTAAGTCTTGGTCTTTGGCATAACTTCGGAGGTATCGACGACTACCAGCGTTCGAAAGAAATACTGCGCTATGCTTTCGACCAAGGTATCACCCACCTTGACTTAGCCAACAACTACGGTCCTCCCTACGGTTCTGCAGAAGAGACCTTCGGACGTGTGATGGACGAAGATTTCCGTCCCTATCGCGACGAGCTGTTCATCTCAACCAAGGCAGGCTACGACATGTGGGATGGTCCTTACGGCAACTGGGGTTCGCGGAAGTACCTCATGGCTTCGCTCGACCAAAGTCTGAAGCGCATGCGCCTTGATTATGTGGACCTCTTTTATTCGCATCGCTACGACCCAGACACCCCACTGTCGGAAACCCTTCAGGCGCTGGTTGACATTGTGCGTGCCGGCAAAGCTCTCTATGTGGGCATTTCGCGTTGGCCTTTGGAGGCTACCCGCTATGCTATCCAGTATCTGCGTGAGCGCGACGTCCCACTGCTTATCTATCAGGGACGCCTCAACATGCTCGACCACGAGCCTATCGACGAAGGCATCCTCAAGCTCTGCCACGATGAAGGTGTGGGCTTCATATCCTTCTCGCCTCTGGCTCAGGGGTTGCTTACCGACCGCTATCTCAACGGCATTCCCGAGGGCAGTCGTATGACGCGAGAGCATTTCCTGAAACACGAGATGCTCACCCCCGAACTACTTCAACAGCTGCAGACGTGGAATGCGGAGGCACAGGCTGAAGGCCGTACTTTGGCTGAGCATGCCCTGCGCTGGATTCTGGAACAGCAAGGTGTTACCAGCGTCCTCGTAGGTGCCAGCAGTACAGCCCAACTCGAACGAAACCTGCAAGCAATAGAATAGGTTACATCCTACATCTTACATCTTTTACGGAATACTCGTTCCTCGATAGTCTGGAAGACGACGAAAAGAATAGGAACAATAAACAATAGTGCGATGGTGCCAATGAGCATGCCGCCAATAGCTCCCACACCGAGCGAGCGGTTGCCATTGGCACCAACGCCTGTTGCGATAGCCAAAGGCAACAATCCGAATATCATCGTCAGTGACGTCATCAGGATAGGACGCAAACGCACGGCAGCGGCATCCAATGCAGCAGCAAGTATGCTCATACCCTGGCGACGGCGTGCAGAGGCATATTCCGTCAGCAGAATGGCGGTCTTCGACAGCAGACCTATTAGCATAATCAGTCCTGTCTGCATGTAGATATTATTCTCCAGTCCCCACATCCAGGCAAATATAAAGCTGCCTGCCAGTCCGAACGGCACACTCAGGATGACGGCCATCGGGATGAAGATGCTCTCGTAAAGGGCACAGAGGATGAGGTAGATAAAGATGATACAAATGACAAACACCAGTGCCGTCGTGTTCTGCGACGATGCCTCCTCACGACTCATGCCACCAAACTCATAGCCATAACCCTCGGGCAACACCTCTGCTGCCGTCTCGCGAATGGCGTTGATGGCCTGTCCACTGCTATAGCCTTCTGCTGCCGTTCCATTGACCATAATGCTTGGAAACAGGTTGAAGCGCGACAACGTCTCACTGCCATAGATACGCGTCAGCGTCAGATACTGTCCGATGGGCGACATTTCGCCTGACGACGTGCGCACAAAGATGTTGTTCAGCGACTCCGCATCCAGACGGTATTCAGGCGAAGCCTGTACCATGACACGATAAAGTTTGGTAAAGCGCACGAAGTTCGAGGCATACGAACCGCCCACATAGCCCGACAGTGCCTGCAGCACTTCGGTTGGCGATACGCCACGTCGCTTACACAAGGCGGCATCCACCTCTACACGGTACTGCGGGTACTTCAGCGAGAAATTCGTGATGGCGCGACTGATTTCCGGACGTTCGTTCAAAGCAGCAATGAGTTTGTTGGTCTGCATGAGCAGGTCGTTAATCGTGCCACCGTGTTTGTCCTGTATATGCAGTTCGAAACCATTGATACGTCCGAATCCCGGCAACATATTCTGCGTGTTCACCTGAATCTTCGCATTGGCAATGTCTGCCGTTCTGCGGTATATCTCGTCCACCACGCTCTGCACGTCATCGCCCTTACCCTTTCGCTCGTCCCACTTCTTCAGTTTCAGCGTAAAGTTACCGTTCGACGACGACTGTTCAAAGTTGTTGCTGTTACCCGCAATGAGCGAGTAGATACGCAACTGTGGCAGATCCTTGATACGCTCCTCCACCTCTTTTAATATATGGTAGGTCTGTTGCAGACTACTACCTGGCGATGCCTGCACATTGATGAACACCGTACCCATATCCTCGTTGGGCACCAGTCCCGTCTTCGTGGTACGCATCATCCAATATAGTCCGCCAAGGGCTACCACGACCAGCCCGAATGCCAGCCATTGCTTGCGTAATATCTTGGACAGTCCCTGCTTATAGCCACGGACGAACGAGTCGTACGACGGCAGGCGACGCAAGATACGCAATGGCTGCGGATTCTGCTTCTTCATAATCAGCGCACAGAGCGCTGGCGACAGCGTCAAGGCATTGAACAGCGAGATAGCCACAGCAATAGCCATCGTCAGTCCGAACTGCGTATAGAAGGTACCTGTCACACCGCCAATGAAACAGACGGGTACGAACACCGCCATGAACACCAGTGTCGTCGTCACCAATGCCGACGTGATGCCGTGCATGGCTTCGACGGTAGCATGGTAAGAGGAAGACTCTTCACTATCCAACTTTGCCTGCACGACCTCCACTACCACGATGGCATCATCTACCACCGTACCGATGACCAGCACCAGTGCAAACAGCGTCAGCATATTCAGCGAGAAGCCGATGGCATAGATGACGGCCAACGTGGCTATCAGCGACACCAGGATGGCAACCCCCGGAATGATGGTAGCCCGCCAACTGCGCAGGAATAGGAACACCACGAGAATCACCAGTGCCAAGGCTTCCAGCAGTGTTTCCACCACACTGGCAATCGAGGCGTCAAGGAAGTCCTTCTTCGACTCCAGGTCCTCGATGACGATACCTGGCGGCAGCGACCGTCTGATTTCCTCCACCTCAGCGTCAATCTGTTTGATAATCTCGTTAGCGTTCGAACCAGCCACCTGGTTGATTGAGATGTTCACACTCGGACTGCCATTCGTCTCACCAATGATGTTATAGTTCTGTGAACCCAGTTCCACGCGGGCAATGTCGCCTATGCGCAGCACGTCGCCATTGGGCAGCGAACGTACCACCAGATTCTCGTAGTCTTTCTCCTCCTCATAGCGACCTCGGTATTTCAGCACATACTGGAACGTGTTCTGACTCTCGGCACCTAACGTACCAGTTGCCACCTCCACGTTCTGCTCGTCCAGCACCTTGGTCACGTCGCTGGGCACGAGTCCGTACTGTGCCATCTTCAGCGGGTCGAGCCAGATGCGCATCGAGTAGTCGGCACCCATCACGTTCACCTCGCCTACGCCACCGATACGGCTCAGTCGCGGCTCGATGTTGATCTTGGTATAGTTGGCTAAGAATGATCGGTCGAAAGTCGAGTCAGGACTATACACCGCCAACTGCTTGATGTTCGACGTCTGGCGCTTTCTCACCGTGATGCCACCCTTCACCACGTCGCTGGGCAGTCGTCCCTGCACCGTGGCGGCACGGTTCTGCACGTTTACCATTGCCATATTAGGGTCGGTACCCTGACGGAAGAAGATACCGATAGAGGCTGTTCCGTTATTCGAGGCCGACGATGTCATATACATCATGCCCTCTACACCATTGATGGCTTCCTCTAAGGGTACCACGACGCTCTTCTGCACCGTCTCTGCATTGGCACCCGTATAGCTGGCCATGATACGCACCGTTGGCGGGGCAATCTCAGGGAATTGTTCCAGTGGCAGACTGGTCAGTCCGATGACACCCACCAGTACCATCAACACTGATATGACGCATGCCAATATCGGTCTGTCTATAAATGTCCTAACGTTCATCTATTACCATTTTTAAAACAACTTGAACAACATTTTGACAACTTAAACAACTGAATTATTTTTGTTGTCTTTGTTGTCTTGAGTTGTCTTTGTTGTCGTTTTTCACTTCCATTCCATCCTTTAGTAAGCCGGCACCTTCAGCAATGATGGTGTCACCCACGTTCAAGCCGTCCTCGACAATATACTCTTTGCCATTATTCTGTGGAAACAGCGTGACGGCAGTGGCTTTCGTCTTGCCGTCCACCACACGATAGACGAACACACGGTTCTGCAGTTCGTAGGTAGCCTCCTGCGGTATTACGACGACCTGATCACGCTGTGTTGGCACCATCACAGTAGCACTACCGCCGTCGCGCAACAGGTGCTGCGGATTGGGGAATACGGCACGCAGCGTGACGGCACCCGTCTGTGCATCCACCGTACCACTGACAGCATCAATGCGTCCTTCCACGGGATACTCCGCTCCACTGGCCAGTCGCAGCTTGATGCTGGGGGCCTTGCTGATGAAATCGGCTGTCGAGCCGTAACGGTCTATCAGATTGATGACGGCACGTTCCGTCACCGAAAAGTAGGCATACATCTCTTTGTCGTCAGCCACCGTTACCAACGGTTCGCTGATGTTGCTGCTTACCAGTGCGCCTACATGCCAGGGAATCATCGACGCCACACCGTCCACGGGGCTCTTTACCTCCGTACACGACAGCTGCCAACGGGCATTCTTCTCCTGAGCCTTGGCCTGCACCAGTGCCGCTTGGGCTTCCAACAGTTCGTGGCGGGTGGTCTCTACGCTGAAGTCGCTTACCACACTACCCTCCTTCAGTTTCAGCTGACTGTCATAGTTCATCTTCGCAGTTGACAGTTTGGCCTCTGCACTCTCGCGATTGGCAATAGCCACCTCTAAAGCTGCCTGATAGGGCGTCTGGTCAATGATGAACAGCGTCTGTCCACGCTTCACAGGCTTACCCTCGCTCGTACAGATACGCGTGATGTTACCCGTCACCTGCGGACGGATTTCTACTATCTGCCGTCCTGTCAGCTTGGCGCTGTATTGCTGGGTCAAGGTCATATCCTTCTTGCCCACCAACATTGTCTGATACTGTGCCGCATCGTGAGCCTTTTTCTTCTCGCTGCTGCACGCCACTATGCTGCACGCTAATACAGCGCCCAGACAACATATTATGTATTTCTCTATTCTAAACATATTGGCTTTTGTGTAGTTTAGTTAGTTATGCCTGCAAAGGTAGTGCAAAATGAGTAAAAAGCAAAATATATTATGATTTATTATCAAATGTGGTCAAAAAAGTCTGGATAATGCCACGGGTCAGTAAGTACAGAATCATGGATAGCCACAAGCCGTGATTGCCCATGCGGTTCATCGTAATGGTAGCGGTGACAAAGAAGAGGATGGCGGCGACGGCTGAAGAGATGAGCATACCGCGCGTCTGTGTCGTACCGACAAACAGACCGTCCCAGATAAAGGCTGCCACACCTGCTACGGGTATCAGGTAGGCCCACCAGACGTACGCCTGCGAGGTCTCGACCACCTGCGGTTCGTCGGTCAGCAGTCGCAGGAATGGCATACCACCTATTATATATATACACGTGAACAATGTCGTCATCATTGCCCCCCAACCAAACAGACGGCGAACCACATCCTTGTAAGCCGCCCAGTCCCTGGCGCCCCAATATTTGCCGCCTAAGGCCTCGCCCGCGTAGGCAAAACCGTCCATGACATAGGAGAACAGCAGATAGAGTTGCATCAACAGCGTGTTAACGGCCAGGATGGCAGCTCCCTGACGGGCTCCAGCTGAGGTAAAGTAGAGGTTGACAGCCACCAGACAAAGCGTTCGCAAAAAGATATCGCGATTGACGTGGATCACGGATCGTGGGGACGGTTCTGATGATCCAATTTTCAAGGAAAATGGTATCACGCAGAACCGTCCCCATGATCCAGCCACGATCCGTCCAGCTAAAACCTTCCGATAATACAGCCACAGGAAAGCCAAAGCCACCACGACACCGGCATACTGCGCTACGACAGTACCCAGAGCGACTCCCTCAACCTGCATGCCCCAGCCATACACGAACAACAGCGATGCCGCGATATTCACGACGTTCTGCAGGATGCTGACAACCATCGGGATACGTGTGTTCTGCATACCGATAAACCAGCCGGTAAGACTATACAGCCCCAGCACGGCGGGGGCTCCCCATACCACGATACGGAAATACACATCCACCCATGGCACCACATCGTCAGTAGGTGCTATCAGCCACACCAGCAGCCTGTACAGCGGCCATTGCATCAGCAGCATCAGCACAGCCACCGTTGCCGCCTCAGCCACCGAATGTGCCAGTATGTCTGCCGCCTCCGTCATGTCACGGCGCCCACGGGCCTGCGCAGTCATGCCGCTGGTACCCATTCGCAGGAATCCGAAGAGCCAATAGACCAGATTGAACATCATGGAACCCACGGCAATGGCACCGATATAGGCTGCCGCCCCCATGTGTCCCACGATGGCCGTATCCACCAATCCTAACAGCGGTACCGTGATGTTCGTCACGATGGCCGGCAGTGCAATTTTCAGTATCTGATGGTCTCTGTCGTTCATGCCCGCTGCCCAAGGACGGTTTTCAATAGACACGACAAACGGTGCTTACTCAGGGAATTTCAGTATCGTCCACGGACCGGCAATGTCGAAGCGTTTGCTCCACTCAGCCAGCTCGTAGCCCAAGACCTCAAACTTGGCACCTACCCAGGCCTGGAGCGTCATGTCCACCTTGCCGCTCCAGTCTGCGCCGTCGGGACTCAGCACCAAGTCAGCCGTTGTTCCCAGACGCGGCCCCAGTCCCAGTTCCGGTCCTGCCACGTCGTATATCTTGACGGCAGCAGTCAGGAACAGCCCTACGCCCGCCTCAGCATGGAACGCCACCTGAGGCTTGGCAAACGTAAACTCGTTCTCCGTCACGTCGTATTCCGATACGGTGTCCCAGCCCTTGCCGTCACGATAACGGGCGCCGGCCTTGAACGTACTGGCATAGTTGTAACCGAAATTCAGCTGTACGGCACCCGACACACTGGCGTCGAACATCAGGTATAGCGAAGGCGACACGACAACGGTTACGGGAATGATGCCCACCGTGAAGGTAAAGCTGAATGCACTGAACGATGCCAGCTTAATCTTGCCCTTATCCTCGTCCAGCTTCAGTTCTTTCTTAAAGCCTACATTGATGCTCGGATGGAACCCGAAGGCACCGTCAAGCCCCGTCTCAAATTTCTTCACGAAGATTCTGATACCCCAGTCCCACTCCCAGTCGGGCTCAAACGTCAGGTAATAGTTTAGGTCGAAATCAATGGGAATCTCACCGTTAATGTTGATGGAGTCCTTAGAGTCATCGTCGATGGGTATTTGGTGCTCAAACTCCAGTTTGTCGTGCATCGAGATGACGCGCACCTTCCACGTATCTCCCAACTGCTGTTCTGCCAACTCCTCAGCCGTCATGTACTCATACTCGCCCTTCTGCGCCGCCTGCAGCAACTTCTCCGAGGGTTTCTCGCCCTCCACATGGTAACGCTTGTCGTAGCCAAAAGGATCCGTCAGGTGCACCACTGCAGGGTGTATTCTGCCATCCTCGTCCGTATATTTCCCCCCGATGTCAAGTCCCGTGGCGCGGAAATTCCTTCTCACATAGATATCCGTTGACAGCTGCGTAGCTTTGTCGCCTATCAGTTCTGCCACCGTCACCTTCGTAACCTTCAGCACGTAATAGTCGCCATCCAGCCTTTCGTCCACAGCCTTTCGTCCATACGACAGATGTGAAGGAGCGTCCCATATACCCATAGGGTGGTTAACAAACGTCGTGATGCCCAATTTGTCAGCCAGCGACTTCTTGACAGCAATCTCGGTCGTGTCGGCATTCAGAATCCTGACATCGTCCGGACTGTCAAAGTTGTGATACGTCAGTCCGTATGGTTCATACTTCGCATAATCCTCCTGCCGGGCAGGGTTGTCGTCGTTTGCGTTACAGGCGCATAGTCCTATCGCTGTCACTGCTACGGTAGCGAAGCCCATCAGCACCCGCCAAACCTTCATTCCTTTTACATTCATAGTCCTCATCCCTTTTAGTTATATACCTAAATATATTATCTCGCTGACATGCGCCTCGTTCACGAGGATGCAGGGAAACATGCAGCAAAGATACAACTTTTTTCCGAAACACCACATAATTAGGTTGAAAAATCATCCAACTCATTAAAATGTCATACGACGACACCGTAAAAAAAGACGGTGTCGCCGTAAGGCTATCTGTATGAAATCTTGATAGATTACTTGATCACTACCTTCTTACTATTTACGATGTACAGTCCCTTGTTTAATTCCGAATTCCAGATTCTGGATTCCGAAACCTTGCGTCCCTGCAGGTCGAAGACATGACCTCTTACATCTTCCTTCTTACATTTTACATCCCTAATGCCAGTGGCATCGTCACCAAAGAAACCGACGAAGGACGACTGGTAGTTGTCGAGCATGTTGCCCAGAGTGGTATCGTAAGCTGAATCGGTATCGTCGTTGCCCACATTATCCTTAAAGGTATAGGTG
>JAEEGJ010014482.1_pt1 | contig 18692 bp, 12 predicted proteins | sample 8958761 | NCBI WGS metagenome assembly JAEEGJ01 (sample SAMN16246546, study PRJNA631951) | gut metagenome | biome: gut microbiome; feature: rumen; material: RS-attached | host: Bos | place: Iran: Karaj | collected 2018-10
CGCTCACGCAGACGGTCGGAGATGACGAAGTAGTCGATGCGCCAGCCCACGTTCTTCTGACGGGCCTGGAAACGGTACGACCACCACGAATACTTCACCTCCTCAGGGTACTTGTAACGGAAGCTGTCCGTAAAGCCGCAGGCCAGCAGGTTGCTGAACTTCTCACGCTCCTCATCCGTAAAGCCGGCATTCATGTGGTTCGTCTTTGGATTCTTGAGGTCGATCTCCTCGTGGGCCACGTTCAAGTCACCGCAGAGGATGACGGGCTTCTGCTGGTCGAGGCGCTTGAGATACTTGCGGAAGGCATCCTCCCACGACATGCGGTACTCCAGTCGCTTCAGGCCGTCCTGGGAGTTCGGCGTGTAACAGCAGACGAGGAAGAAGTCTGCCATCTCGAGGGTGACGACACGCCCCTCATGGTCGTGCAGGTCGATCCCGATGCCATAGGTTACGCTCAGGGGATGATGCTTCGTGAAGACAGCAGTACCGGAATAGCCTTTCTTCTCGGCATAGTTCCAATAACTCTCGTAACCCTCGAACTGCAGATCGAGCTGTCCTGCCTGCATCTTCGTCTCCTGAAGACAGAAGAAATCGGCATCCAACTGACGGAAAACCTCACTGAAGCCCTTACCCTCACAGGCGCGCAGACCGTTCACATTCCAACTGACAAACTTCATCGTTAATCTAATTTTGGCTGCAAAGGTACAAAAAAAACCACAGATTACACATATTAAAAATAAATAATTGTATTTTTTCTGCAGAATCTGCACAATCTGCAGTTATTTTTCGTATCTTTGCACACAGGAACCTAAGAATTTCAAATACAATAAAAAGATGTTTAATATGAAATCCAGGAATTGGGTGCTCGCCACCATCATAGCCGTATTACCCGTTTTCAGCGGGTGCAGGAAGCAGCAGACGCCTCAGGAGTATCAGTCGCATGGAGCAAAGCATGTGAAGGGGAACGAGATGGAATCGTTCCTCGATTTTCAGGATTCACGTGCCGACTCACTGGTACTGGCCACTTACAGAGAGGGGGATCACAAACGGGTGTTGGCGGTTATCGACAGTCTGTCTGCAGCCGGGGAATTGAATGAGTTCAGGACAGAAGGCTATCGCGCCACTATCTATAAGGAAATGAATGACACGAAGAACTCTATCGCCAGTCTGCGTCGCGCCATAGAAGTCAAGAAGCCTTCCGGTAAAGACTACTTCCTGATGGTTTATCTGAAGACCCTCTATGCCGAGCAGCAACAAATGCAGGGAAACAGCGAGGGGGCGCTGCGCACTGCCCTCCCGCTGGTAGAGCAGATGCAGAAAGATGGGTATGAAGACCACGAGGTCTGCCAAAGGCTTTATTCGGTCTTAGGCGAGTTGCAGCTGAATCTGGACCATCCTGACGAGGCCTCAAAGTACTTCGGGCGGCTGTACGATATCCTCAAGAAAAGCATCCGCAACGATTCTACGGGTAATCATCTAATGGAAGCCGTAGAGACCCTGAATAATGTCACCTCCACATACCTCGGCGGACGCCAGTGGGATGAGGCCGAGCTGTGGCTGAACCGCCTGGACTCTGTCTTCACCCTTTACAAAGCCACACCCTATGCCGCCGACTATCCATCTTATATTGACTGGTATCGCGCTTATGTCGACATGTCACATGCGATGATTGCAGAAGTGCGTGGGATGAAGGATGAGGCTCAACAATACTACGAAGACTATCAGGCCACCGATTATTCGAAGACCGGAGAAGGACGCCTGATCGGTTGTAACTACCTGATGCTCAGTCAACGGTATGCTGAGGCGGCAGACAACTTCACCCTGACAGACCAGTATCTGCACGCCCACGAATATGAGCCCAACCTGCAGGTTATCGGCAACGTTCTGATGCCCAAGCTGCGCGCCAACTACTATGCGGGCCGGAAGGACTCGGCGCTATGCGTGGCGCTGCAGATAGCCGAGCAGTATGATACGGCCCTCGCCAGACAGCGGCGCGACGCAACGGCCGAGATGGCTACCATCTATGACGTGGAGGGCAAGGAACGAATGATCGCTGAGCGGGAGGCCAAGATATCACAGCAGCGCCTCATCGGTGTGACGATACTGCTCGTGGCGCTGGTCATCTTCTTTGCCATCTATACATGGGTGCGCAACCGGATGGCCAAGATGAAGGCCAAACAGGAGCGTATCGAGGGAGAACTGGGTGTCGCCCGTGATATCCAGATGTCGATGATTCCCTCCGCATTCCCCCAGCACGAGGGACTGGACATGTATGCCAAGATGACCCCTGCCAAGGAGGTGGGAGGTGACCTCTACGGCTACCAGCTTCAGGGCGACAGGCTCTACTTCTGCTTGGGCGACGTGAGCGGCAAGGGTGTGCCCGCCTCTCTCTTCATGGCGCAGGTCACGAGACTCTTCCGGACCCTGGCCACCCAGAACCTGATGCCTGCAGACATCTGTTCTCGCATCAACGATGCCATGTCAGAGGATAATGACTTGTGTATGTTCGTGACCTTCTTCATCGGATTGTTAGACCTTCATACTGGCCATCTCGCCTATTGCAATGCCGGACACAACCCACCCGTCATCGATGTCGGCAACAGCCGTTGTGACTTCCTCAAGGTGAAACACAACGTGCCTATCGGGCCGATGCCCGGCATGGCGTTCAAAGGCGAGGAGATCGACAGCATCAAGGGCAGACCCCTGTTCATCTATACCGACGGACTGAATGAGGCCGAGAACAATCATCGCCAACAGTTTGGCGACGACCGGATGCTTGCCATCCTCCAAAAGACGGAGTCCAAGGATGCCCGGCAGCTGATTGAGTCCATGACCGCCGAGGTGGAGAGACACCGTGACGGCGCCGAACCCAACGACGACCTGACGATGATGGCCATCTATTTGATGTAGAATTATCGTGAATGGATGTTGAATTTCCGTGAGGCGACTTTCAAAATATGCAAAAAAGTGTTTCAAAATATGCAAAATACATTTTTTCTTGCATCAAATGATAGTGATTTGGGGAAATATGCCTATCTTTGCAAAAGAAACTTATACATCAATTAACAATTAGCAAGATGAACAGAAAGCATTTAGAGTGGATCTTCATGATCTGTCTCGTGGCCGGATTAGGTTCTTGTAACCTGAACATGCCCAAAGAAAAGAACACCTCGTTCGAGACACTAACCGTCGAGAAGCAGGACATCACCGTGCCTGTGAAGTACAGCGCCAGGATGAAAGGCCGTACCGACGTCATTATCAGTCCTCAGGTGAGCGGACAGTTGACACGGATCGCTGTCACCGAAGGCCAGCGGGTGACGAAAGGTACGGTGCTCTTCGTGATCGATCCCCGCAACGCCCAGTTGGACCTGGAGGCCGCCGAGGCCAGTCTGGAGGCAGCCTTAGCTACTGAGAGCTCGGCCAAGCTGGAATATGAATCGACGAAGAACCTGTTTGAGAAGAACATCGTGAGCCAATATATGCTTACCGACGCAGAGAACTCGTACAAGCACGCTGTGGCATCGGTGAAACAGGCCCGTGCGACGGCGAACCGTGCGAGGGTGACCCTCGGATTCTGTACCATCACGGCTCCTGTAACCGGCAGCATCGGTGAGATTCCCGTCCGCACAGGTGATCAGGTGTCGCCGGGTATGCAGCTGACCATCCTGAGCGGCAATTCCAATATGGACGCAGAGTTCTCGGTGACAGAAGGACTGGTTGAGCAAATGGTACAGTATGGCATGTCAACAGCCGACGTGGACAAGTACATAGCCAGTCTGCCTGATGTGACGTTTGTGATGAAGAACGGCACGGAGTATCCCCACAAGGGCCGTATCACCAGCATGACGGGTGTGGTGAATGCGACGACGGGGTCGCTGTCTTGTAAGGCATCGTTCCCCAACCCGGAAGGCCATCTGTACTCAGGTATACAGGGCACCATCGTACTACCCTATTCTGAGAAGGACGTGATCGTGGTTCCCCTGAACGCCGTGGTGCGCCTGCAGGACAAGTCGCTGGTATATAAGGTGCAAGCCGACAGCACAGCTACGGCTGTTGACGTGACGGTCGAGGAAGTTGGCAATGGCAAGGACTGCATCGTGAAGAGCGGCCTGAGCATCGGCGACCAGATTGTGACTACAGGTGCCAATAATGTCAAGGAAGGCCAACAAGTATTATTTAATGAAGACAACTAATTAGTGTAATTCGTGGTCGAAACAATATTATGAAGAATAATATTTTCATCAACAAGACGGTGATGGCATGTGCCATCTCGATAGTCATTGCGCTGGTGGGCTACATCTGTATGAGCACGCTGGCAGTTGAGCAATATCCGGACATTGCACCACCTACGGTGCTTGTCACCACCAGCTATGACGGTGCTGACGAGAATACCGTGATGAAGTCGGTCATCCAGCCCCTTGAAGAGGCTATCAACGGTGTGAACGACATGACCTATATGACGTCGAAGGCTGCATCGAACGGTATGGTGAGTATCAATGTCTATTTCAAGCAAGGTGTTGATCCCGACATGGCGGCGGTGAACGTGCAGAACCGTGTGACCCGTGCCCAAGCCTTGTTGCCTGCCGAAGTCAACAAGATTGGTGTGACGGTGCAGAAACAGCAGAGTAACATCCTGCAGATCTTCGCAGTCAAGAGTGCAGACGGCAAATACGACGAGGACTTCATCTCGAACTACGTGGATATCAATATCAAGCCGCGTCTGATGCGTATCACCGGTGTGGGTAACGTGCAGAGCCTTGGTAAGACCTACGCCTTGCGCATCTGGATGAAGCCCGACGTGATGGCGCAATACAATCTGGAGCCGAATGACATCTTTGCGGCTATCAACAAACAGAGTTTCGTGGCAGGTACGGGTTCCTTGGGTGAACAATCTGAGAACTCCTACCAATACTCCATGCGCTACAAGGGTACGTTGAAGAGTGTCGAGGAGTTTGAGAACATCGTGCTCAAGACCAGCGATGGCGGACACGTGCTCAGGTTGGGTGACGTGGCAGAGGTGAAGATCGGTGCCATGAGCTACAACTACACGTCGAACATCAACGACTCGCCTGGTGCACTCTTCATGGTGTTCCAGGCACCTGGTGCCAACGCCACCGAGGTAAATGCCCGTATCAACAAGACGTTTGAGGATATGAAACCGTCGATGCCCGCCGGACTGGAGTTCGTGACGATGATGACCAGCGATGACTTCCTGTTTGCAGCCATCCACAATGTGGTGGAGACGTTGATCATCGCTATCATCCTCGTGGTGCTCGTGGTGTTCTTCTTCCTGCAGAATTTCAAGGCAACGATTATTCCGAGTATCTCGATCATCGTATCGCTATTGGGTACGTTCGCCGTGGTTTCATTGGCAGGTTTCTCACTCAACATCCTGACGCTGTTTGCCCTGGTGCTCGCCATCGGTACGGTGGTGGATGACGCCATTGTTGTGGTCGAGGCTGTGATGGCCAAGATGGAGGGTGGTATCAGCGATGCCCGCGAGGCCACGCGACAAGCCATGAGCGAGGTATCGGTGGCTGTCGTGTCCTGTACATTGGTATTCATGGCGGTGTTTATTCCCGTGACGTTCATGCCAGGCACTTCAGGCACCTTCTTTACCCAGTTCGGTGTGACAATTGCCTCTTCCGTTGGTCTGTCGTGCGTCTCAGCCCTGACGCTCTGCCCTGCTCTCTGTGCCATCATGATGAAAATTAAGGAGGGAAGGAGAGAAGGAGAGAAGGAGAAGAAGAGCCTGACCTATTACACCAAGAAAGCCTATGAAGTAAGCTATAATGCCATCTACAATAAATACAGCAAGAGCGTTCAGAAGTTCATCAAGCGCCCCATCATGGCCTGGAGCCTGTTGGTCATTGCTGGTGTGTTGCTGGCATTCTTTATGAAGAGTCTGCCGTCGGGTCTTGTACCTCAGGAAGACCAGGGCGTGTTCCTGGCTGACATCAGTGCACCGGAAGGTACGACGCTGCAGCAGACACGTGAAATGGTGAAAAAAGTGGAGGAGAAGGTGAAGCAGATTCCCGAACTGGAGAGCTTCGCCGTGGCCGTGGGCTATGGCATGCTCAATGGTGAGGGTTCTAACTTTGCCACACTCGTCGTGCGTCTGAAGAACTGGGATGACCGTCCGGGCATGAACCACTTGATCGACCTTGTCATGGGTCGGTTCTACTACGATTGTATGGACATCAAGGAATTGCAGGTGATTCCCTTCCAGATGCCGCAGATTCCAGGCTATGGCAGCAACAACAGTGTATGTCTGGTGGTGGAGGACCCCAGCGACGGCAACTTGTCGGAGTTTGCCAAGCAGACAGAGAAGTTCCTGAGCAAGCTGTCACAACGCCCTGAAATCGGTTCTGCCACGTCAACCTACTCTGAGCGCTATCCGAAATACGAAGTTGAAGTCGATGCTGCCCATTGCGATCGTGCCGGCGTGTCACCGGCAGATGTGCTCGGCACACTTGGTTCTTTCTGCGGCGGCGCTTATGTAGGCAACTTCAACCAGTTTGGTAAGGTCTATCGTATCATGGCAAGTGCTGCTCCGGAGTATCGTCTCGACCCCTCGTCGCTGAACAACATCTTCGTGAAGGTGGGTGACGGCAAGATGGCTCCTATCTCAGAGTTTGTCAGTCTGAAGCGCGTGGTCGGTCCGTCGAGCATTGAGCACTTCAACCTCTTCCAGAGTATCTCCTGCTACGTGACGCCAGCTGGCGGTTGCAGCGAGGGCGAGGTGCACAAGGTGATCGCCGAGGTGTTCAAGGAGGAGATGCCCAACACGGCGACCTTTGAATATAGCGGTATGTCGCGTGAGTTGGAGGAGGCAGCGGGCTCGAACACCACCGGTCTTATCTATGTGATCTGTGTGATTCTGATCTACCTCATCCTGGGTTCTCTCTACAACTCTTGGTTTACGCCGCTGGCAGTGCTCTTCAGCGTACCTTTCGGACTGATAGGAGCGTTCGTGTTCGCCTATTTCGGCAATCTGCTGCAACTGCCCGGCATGGACAACAACATCTATCTCCAGACGGGTGTGATCATGCTGATCGGACTGCTCGCCAAGACGGCCATCCTGATTACGGAGTTCGCCACAGAGCGCCGTGCCCAGGGTATGACCATCGTTGATGCAGCCTTCGAGGCTTGTAAGGAGCGTCTGCGCCCGATTCTGATGACTGTGGCCACGATGATTATCGGTATGATACCGCTCGTCATCGAGGGTGGTGCAGGTGCCAACGGTAACCGTGCCCTCGCCCTCGGCGTCATCGGTGGTATGAGCATCGGTACGCTGGCACTCCTGTTCGTTGTCCCCGCCTTCTTCATCGTGTTCCAAAACCTGCATGAGAAGTTCATGGGCAAGAAAACTGTTGAAGTGACAAACAACCAAGATTGATAAAAAAAATATAAACAACGAATTAAAATGAACTGTTATTTTTCGCGATATTCGATAATAGTATAATGATGAAAAAAGTAGTTTTAATGTTTGCCGTCGGTTTCCTGTTCACGGGCTGCGGCTTATATAACAAATATGAGAAGACTGTAGAGGAGCCTGCCGATCCGTTCGGTACCACACAGGACATCACGTCGGCAACGAGTGAGACATCCATCGCCGAGATGTCATGGCGTGAGTTCTTCACCGACCCCCTGCTGCAGCAGTTGATCGAGCAGGCCCTGGCCAACAACACCGACCTGAACACCGCCCGCATCAATGTCGAGAAGAGTCAGATCTCGCTGAGAACCAAGAAGCTGGCATTCCTGCCGTCGCTCTACTTCTCCCCGCAGGGCTCGTTCAGCAAGTTCGGCAGCGAGTCATGGTCGAAGGGCTACACCATCCCGCTGGATGTGTCCTGGGATGTCGATGTGTTCGGTTCCCTGAGGAATAAGAAGCGTGCTGCCCAGGCCGCCCTGCTACAGGCACAGATGGCCGAGGAGTCCACACGCTCCAACCTCATCAGCAGCGTCGCACAGGAGTACTTCTATCTCCAGCTGCTCGACCGCGAGCTGGACATCCTGATTGCGACCGACAGTCTGTGGAAGGCCTCACTGGATACGCAGCAGGCACTCTACGAGAACGGACAGGCCTATTCGACGGCTGTCAACCAGCAGGAGTCATCTTGGCTCGACGTGAAGCTGCAGATCGTCGCCATCAAGCGCAGCATCCGTTCTACCGAGAACGATATCTGCAGCCTGCTCTGCATCACCCCGCAGCATATCGAGCGTTCGAAATGGTATGCTGATGAGTATCACTCCTCTGCAGACAAGCGGTTATTCGAGGAGCGGTATATGAAGATCGGCGTGCCCGCCATGATGCTGGAGCGCCGTCCCGACATCCGCCTGGCCAACTTCTACATAGAAGAAGCCTTCTACAACGTGCAGGCCGCCCGTGCTGCCTTCTATCCCAGCATCACGCTGACGGGAGAACTCGGATGGTCCAATAATGGCGGTTTCGTCAATCCCGGCAAACTGCTGCTGCAGCTCGTCGGCCAGCTCTCGCAGCCCATCTTCGCCCGTGGCCAGATTAATGCCAACTACAAGACGGCCCAGCTCACCGAGGAGAACCTGAAGAAGAAGTATGTGCAGGCCGTCGTCGATGCCGGCAACCAAGTGAACGAAGCCATTGCCGACTGTCGGGCAGCCCGTGAGAACCATGAGTACTACCACCGTCAGGTGGAGGTGCTCCACGAGGCCTACAACGGCACCCATGAGCTGATGGACAACGGCAAGGCCCAGTACCTCGAGGTGCTCACTGCTCAGGAGTCGCTGCTCAACGCCCAGCTCAACGAGGCATCGAACATGTACAACGGTGCCCAGGCCCTCATCTCCCTCTACATTGCCCTCGGCGGCGGAACGAAGTAAAGGTAAAAGGGTAAAAAGGTAAAAAAGTAAAGAATAATCGAACATGATGAGAAAGATATTTGTACTGGCAGTAGCCGCCGTGATGGGTACACTGAACGTGAGTGCCCAGCATGAGGAAGGCGACCTCACCATCCAGCCCCGTGTTGGTATCACCATGAGTAGCATGACCAATACGGACGGAGCCAAGACAAAGCTCAACGTGACCTATGGTGTGGAGTTTGAACGCTTCTTCAACGACGATCTCAGTATCGCGGCCGGAGTCCTCTTCACCGACCAGGGTGCTAAGTTGAGTGACGACATCACGATGAACATTTACTATGGCCTGCTGCCTGTCACGATTAATTACTACGTGCTGCAGGGACTGGCCCTGAAGGCCGGTATCCAGCCCGGCTTCAGGGTGAAGGCCCGTGTGAATGCAGACGACACGAAGATCGACTTCGACAGCTTCCTCGCGTCGCTCTATCCCGGCGAGGATGTGAAGATGAGCACTTTCGACCTCGCCTTTCCCGTCGGACTGTCCTACGAGTTCCGCGGTGTCACCCTCGATGCCCGTTATAACTTCAGCGTCATCAAGCTGATCAAGGGTCTCGATGAGTCGGTGCGCAATCAGGTCATCGCCGTCACCCTCGGCTATAAGTTCTGATGATTATTAGATTATAATATACATCTTTCCAACCTCGCTGTTCGTGATGAATGGCGAGGTTTTTTGTTCACAAGGGAGTCATCAGACAGTAAGACACTGGAATGATCTTTCGCCATTTATTTTGGAAGGGAAATCGTTTCCAAGTTTCTTGCATATCTTTATTGGTTTGTAAGTTTCTGATATAGTTTGAATAGTTCGGCTACACACTGGCTTTCGGTGAACCGGCTGCTGGCTTTCCAACCATAGGCAGCCATTACGGCGCGGTCGTTATCTTGGTGGGCTTTACGAAGCTCTACTGGCATCGTCAATTCGTCATAGAGGTCAGCCAACGAAGATTCAGGATAGAGGGCACGAGCATCCAATATGGCTTGTGCTGTTTGTTCTATCTTTGCCTTCTGTTCTTCTGTGGGATTGGGCCAAGGGAAGTTGTTGTAGACAACATCCTTGCTATAGCGATAGTCGCTCTTTAATCTTCCACAAACTGCACGCATCCACGCCATGTGAACGTTGCTTTCTAACACTCCAAAATGGAATAGAGACGCATCTGGGATAATTTGTACCGCATCACTCGTTAAGATATCAGGCGTTAAGAACCCCATAGGAATGTATCTTCTATTTTCAGATGAATGTCTGGGTACAAGAATATATGTTGTTTCTGGCATGTTCTCAACATGAAATCTTGTGGGAGTATCTGCCAGTTTCCTTGTACCAGCACTGCTGCTTGATAGGCGGAATTCCTTTACTGATGCGACACGTTCCAAACAATATGGCATTTTGTGTAGTTCAGCAGGTGAACAGTTACCAAGCCACAAACAATATCGGGGCGTATTATGCAAGAATTCTGTTGCACCAAGGAAAAGGCGGAAATAGCTTGCTGCCATTGGTTCTTTCTCGATGAAAGCATCCCTTTCCTCTTCATTAAACAGGTAAAAGCCCCCATCAATTGGTTTGTTGCCAATACCAATCTGAGGAACATGGCAGAGAGGTTTTGAACGGCTTTCTATAAATACATTAGGTGCATCGAATAAATATGCATTGATATTATTGGTTTTGATGATGCGCTCTCCATCAAAGATGGTAGATTCTGTTGTTTGAGCATAAGAGAATCCCACGATAATGCAATGGACGTGTGCTTTTAATGTAGCCTCACTATCCCAACGAAAAGTGCGATGGGCAAAGTTGATTCGGATGCCTTGTTCGAATAGTTTCTCCCAAAGATTGGCTACCTGCTCACCTTGGCAAATGCTGTTGGTGGATACGAGGGCTGTTCGGCATTTAGGATTCATCCTCATCACGTTTGCAGCTTTTCTATACCAACAACTGACATAGTCCAGATTTCCAACGTTTTTCCAATCCTTGCCGAAAATGTCCATTACATCATGTTTCTGACTTTCGCTCATGAGCCTTGCTCCAACAAATGGAGGATTACCTATTATATAATTAAGGCATTCTTTGGGCGCTATGTTTGACCAGTCTATGCGGAGCGCATTACCTTCTTTGATATTTGTATAACTCTTGAGTGGTAGGAACTCAATGTCTTGTTTAATAATGCGCTCTGTTTCTGCCAACATCTGAGCCTCAGAAATCCACAAAGCAGTAGTGGCAACTGTCACGGCAAAGTCATTAATCTCGATGCCATAAAACTGCTGAATACTGACCTTTATGGGATTGACAAAGGCACCCATCATCGTCTGACCGTAATAGCGCTCACGGATGGCCTCGTTTTCTAAACGACGCAGGGAAAGATAGGTCTCAGTAAGGAAGTTGCCAGAGCCACAAGCAGGGTCAAGGAAAGTCAATGAGGCAAGTTTTTCCTGATAGGCATCGAGCTTCTTCTGGCGTTGCTTCTCTACCTTTTCTTTTAATATCTCATCCAACTCACGACGCAGGTCATTGAGGAACAAAGGATCTATCACCTTGTGAATGTTCTCGATACTGGTATAATGCATACCACCACTGCGACGCGTCTCAGGATTGAGCGTACTCTCAAACATAGCTCCAAATATGGTGGGAGAAATCTCGCTCCAGTCGAAGTCAAGGCTGGCATTGCGCAATAAGGTCAGCTTGAGTTCCTCAGTAAATTGAGGTATTTCGATTTCTTCTTCAAACAGTCCACCATTCGTGTAGGGAAATGCTGCTAATTCTGTCTGTAGGTATTTGCTACGCTTTTCTGTTGGGGTTTTCAGCACTTCAAACAAATCACGCAAAGCTCTGCGAATGTCCTTTGCCTCATAAATCACAAGGAATTTTTGGAACTGATCTCTTGTGAAGATGCCTGCATCCTCAGCATAAAGGCAGAATACCAATCTTACACAAAGGATGTTGAGCCAGCGAAGCGCCTCTGGTGAATTGTCATCGTATTGTTTCAGAAGAGCATCGTATATGTCAGCTACTATGTCACTGGCCTTCTTCGATACCTCCATCTCTTTGGAAAGATGCTCACTTTTGGCATCAACAAGGAACTGTAGGCGATAGTATTCCTTGCCTAAGTTCTCAAGCAGTATCTGTTGCGGCTCGCCGTTGGGCTGTTCCATGTCATAAACCAAGAACTCTGAGAAGTTGCAGGTAACAATCCATCTTGGGTGATCCGATACAGGCAGACCAAGCACATATTTACGTGCTTGCAGAAAAGGATTCTGCAAAGAGCCGTTGCTCTGACGAATACCTTTACGCAAGTCCTTGTCTATTGACTTTTGTTCAATAAGGACACGAGTGGAAGGAATACGCCCATCAATGAAATTGCTGCTATCAACCATATGATGTTCTTCAAAGCGAATGAATCTATTGGTCGGTGTATCTATGCCAAACACATTACTTAAAAGGTCAATCCAGAATGGCTGTGATTCACCTCTCTCATATCCTCTACCTTTCCACCGCTCAGCGAACTCGGTAGCGGCAGTAGCCATTTGTTTCTCAGTTTTCATTAAACTGTTATTCGGTTTTTAGTGCACATGCTGACTTATCGGGATTTGTGATGGGCAAAACCAACGGGCCTCCGAACATAGAAAAGGCGTGAACCGCCTTACCTACATCTTGAGGCCGTGAGAATTGCCCATGTAACCAGATAAGTCATGTCCACACCCAAAGGTGCAGACATTAGTGACTATCTACGGTTACATTATCTTAGAAATTTCTCACGTTTCAAGATGTTCCGTATAATCAGCTAATGCTGTTATTAATTACCCATAAAGTCGCACCGGCACCTCCACTGAGGCATAGCGCCGATGTTCGAGGGCAAAGATACGAAGAATATTTGGAACGACAAAACGTTTTCTGGAATATCTATCAAGAAAGTTTGGAAAGTGATTCTCTTTTAGACGAAAAACTGCGAAAAAGACTCCAAAAGTTTGAAATAATAGAGAAATATGCAGATTTTGCAACGAGTTGTGACTACGGATAAAGCGGTACAACTTTCTTTTCAAAATGATCGATATGATGCCGCATTTTGGGTAGTACATGCCAGACTGCGGCAAGTTTCTCAGCACGTTTTTTTACCGTATCTTCCCCTTTTGGCATATTGTGTGTCAAATAAATGCCAGCGAGCATCAAAATGAATTCACGCTTGGGCGTACCCTCTTCCGCATCGGGAACGATGAAGGTCTTGAAGATAAAGTTGCCAAGCGGTGTCATCCGCGCATAAAACATTGAATGCTTCAGATAGATAACGCCAGGTATGTTGCCATCACCGTCGGTAAAAGGATAAAAGACACCTTTACGCATCTTCCCTGCTTTGAAAAAGATACCGCAATCATGAGGGTTGAATATGGTTAAGTCCACAACATCTTCAGCCTTCATATCTGCAAAAAATGCCTCTTGATAACTGTTGATATAGCGTTCACGGATGCGGCGAACAGCATGGGGGATAACTTCTACATAGTACTGATGGGGGGTGTTCATGCCACGCAAGTAGAAATAAGATTTAGTGCCATAGTCATTCTCTACCTCACAATGAAAGACACTCCACCACAGTGTCGTACCTTCCACGCAGTAAACCCCTATACTCCAATAGTTTCCATTCTTTGTAATATGTTTTCCGCGAATCCATAAAAACTTGTCTTTATTCATTCCGATACGACCCTTAGGCATCATCCCAAGAAGTTTCTTACCAAGTTTTTTAGTTTGGCGTTTCACCGATGTCCAATCGTCCATCAGTTCTTTTAATGTCTCTTCGTCGGTATATGTTGGCAATATCATAATTCCTACGCATCCCAGCTCCATAGGCTGATGCTGTGGGCAAAGATACGAAAAAGTTTGGAAACAAATGGGCTTTAAGTAAAAAAAATGAAAATAAATGGAGAATTATTTGGAAGATAAACGAAAAATACCTATCTTTGCAGCGTCAGAACAATAGTTTTGACTACGCCGCTGAGTGCGGGGAGCAAGACTTGATCGACACTACTCCATTTAAAAGTCACCTTTGGGTGGCTTTTGTTGTGTTAGATGATCGGGAGCCCCCGAGTTCCCCCGGAGCTAAGTTGGGAGAAAACACGAGCCGTAATCTCACCAGGGACGAGCCGTAATCTCACCAAGGACGAGCCGTAATCTCGTCGGAAAAGTGTTCTATGTTGGCTTGCCTTGTCAACCCTTTTATTGCATTATTGCATTGCTTTTGTTTTTAATACGAACAAAGAAAAGATGAGAAAGAGTGTAGATTTAGTATAAGTAGTTATATATTAATAAGTTATATCATAATTTACCTATTATTTACCCATTTTCCACCTCCTTCAAATTCCGCAAAAATGCAATGCAATGCAATTTTGCAATATTATTGAACGGTAATCGGAAAAATATTCGTAAATTTGCCAGCAAAAAAACATAAAGTAATATGGATTATACTACAGTACCACGGTTATTAATTTATCGCGAACGTCGTTCCCTTGAAGAGTTTGGTATCTATGAAGATGGCTGTATCATGCGACCTTTGTTTGATGCCATTTTCGATTTTGACTTCATTAGAGCACCGAATGCTGAGGAGCGCGCACTTTGGTGTATGAATAATGCATTTTATATTTGTACCATGTTTTTTTTAGAGCGTGATCCCAAATGGCGTTATGATCAATATAAAAGGATTGCAACCCCAGAAAAGAATGGTTTCCCAATAGATTTGCATTTCGTCACGCTGTCTTTGGTAGGATTATTGCTCAGCCGCCTTGAAGAAAAACTTCCTTTATTAAGTGCAAAAGGTAAAGTTAGGAATAGTTTTATTATGTCAATGCAGGAAAATGAAGAGCATAGGTATATTTTTTATCATTTATCTGATAGATTGGAGACCGACACTTTTAAGCATATCCGTATCCCCAACAGCACATTTGCCCCGAGAGTCATAAACGCCGAAGCCGTCCATGATGTTTTGATGGACAGCAATTTTAACTGGGTCAAATTTACAAATTATTGGGAAGAACGTAGCTTAAGGGACATCGTGAACGCCTTAGGGAAAACAGAGGAAGAGAAGCATTATGTAATCGACATATTAAAACAGACTTCACAAGGCTTTTACGCGAAAGGTTTTCGTTGTGAACAAGTTGATGATTTGCTTGACAATATTGACAATGAAATACACTTGCAGTACAACCCCGAGGAAGCTGCAGTAGGTGAAGATGAAAATGATGAGCAGAATCATTATTTAGAACTCAAGCCTTATGAAGAGGCTCGCATAGAGATGCTCGAACATGAAAAAGCCAAACTTCGTGAAGAGATAAATCATCTTAAGGAATACATTAAGGGCGCTATTACGATAGACGTAGATAACGAAGTTGTTGATCTTGGAGAATTCGGTTCTATAGTTGACAATGCTCCAAAGACGTATGGCGATGCAAACGACAAAGTAGAAAGGAATTATTCGGCAGATTCGCAACAGGAGAATGGGGAAGATGAAAATCTTCGTCAGAAACTGGCAGATGCCCAAAAGACCATAGAGGAGCAAGTTCAGACCATCAATGAACAACAGACAGAAATAACACATCTGACAACCTTGAACGAAGTTCTCACCAACCAAAACACAAGGTTTGACGAGGAGAATCCCGAGATGGATATTGACGAGGGAACGGCTCTTAGCATCAAGGAATGCATTATATTTTTCTCCTCCATCATGGATTGTAATCTTAATAAAGAGGACATCTCTCAGATGAACCTTGCAAGACTTATTTCTAAATTCACACAATGGCCAAAAGAATCTATACGTCCTCAAATTGTGGATATCAATACTGAACGAGAAAAAAATGCAAAGGATCATACTGCTTTTTCGGATGGAGTTCATCAGGCAGCGGTCAATGTCTGTGCGCTTATAGAAAATGCAATGACAGGGTTGAAAAAGAATACTTTACCGTATTCGTGCAAACAGGCAGTGGAGAATATTTGTAAAATTTACAAGTCGCCTGGACGCAAGATAGAGCCTCATGAAATAGCAGAAGCAAAGAAAAACCTTAAAAAGATTTAAAATTACAACAACTTTTCTGTCGTATTAGAGGGTGTATCGGGGTGTATCGATACAAAGGCCGATACACCCCTTGTACCTTTGCAGCCATAATTCAAAATTTTAAGATTATGGCAACAAAAAACATGAAGTCCGTTAACAGCGGCAACAAGAAAGAGGTAGTTAAGAACTACAGTAAGAAACCCAAGAATTTTGAGACCTACTTCTATTGTAGCTCAGAGATCCCACAGGATGAGTGGCGCAATTTCCAGAAGTATGTAAAGCGTCGCTACCCCATTGCAAAGCGTGTTCGTATTTTCATTAAGGCATTGGCGGATGATTTCCAGCTGAAGCCTCAGGTGGTCGCATACTTGGAAGACTGCTTCCGTGGTTTTTCCATAAAAATGCAGCTTTCCATGTTTAGTACTCTCCACGACTACATCTGTTACAATGACCTAATCACTACTGGTGTAGCTCATGTGGACAAGTTGATAAGAGATATGTTACGCAAAATCTACAATAATAAATAATAAGGTAAGATGAGTACAAAGAAACAAACCACAGCAACAAGCCAGTCCCTGCCAGTCGGGGACCAGGCTTCCTACCAGTCAAGACCTCGTCGCAAGCCGGATTCTTCGACGAAAGGAAAACTGAACCGTTGGGAAGGTTCGGACTATCTTGAATTTGTGCCCGCTGGTTCAAAGCCCAGCAACCGCACGATGTTCAAGCAGGTTGGTCCTTCGAGTTTTTACAAATCGGAAGGCGCAAAGGAATCGAGCTACAGCATCCATATCAACGTGGATGGCTCATCGGCAGACCCGGTGAACGAGGCACGCGAAATCTTCAATGTGCTGACCGCTGACCAGGCAAGGCAGAAACCAACGCTTAGCGAAAACGGTCAAGGCCGTATGCTTTTCGACAATGGCGAAGGGCTTCAGATTTGGCATGACATCGAGGCCAATAAACTGACCATTATGGCACAGTTGGAGTGCACGGCTGACATCGAGCGCCAGTTGTTGCAAACCGAAGCTCAGATGAATGTCGTGGTGGGCAGAAACCGTAAGGACTTAGTTAACAACAATAATAAATAATGTATTATGGAACCTTTTAGATTTACAACTCAGGAGAATCAGTTTACTGGTGAATGCCTGCCTTGTACAAAGGCCAAGTTTTACACCACAGTGAACAGTGCCGCAGTTAATAACACCATTACGACCCGCCAAGCCATCGAGAAGGCCATCGACGAGGGACAGCCGTTGGGCAACTGGATAAACTGCTCCAACTTCCGCAACTTCTGCTTGAAGCAGTCTGCACGCCCCAGGGCTGGCGAAACCTTTGCGGCGCTACCTGTGGAGCAGAAACTACAACAATGGACTAACTCACAGAAGATGTGGCTGCCTTGTTTTATTTTTGCAGTCAAGGAGTTTGCCGCCATTCCAATGGTTGACAAACAAGGCAACCTGGTGTACGACGCTGAAGGAAAAGAGAAGCTTATCCGTCGTCGCCTTCAGAGCAGCATCAGGGAGTTGAGTGCTTTGTTTATGTTCGATGGTGACCATCTGCCCTGTGACCCTCGCGAGATTTACGAACGTACGCTACGCCCGAACTTTCCTTGGAAGGTACGCCTGGCCCACAATACATCGTCGGGGTACGGTCTGCGTCTGGTCTGTGAGGCCGATCCCGATGTTGGCAACATTGCCGACAACCAAATTGAGCTCGGTCGCGAACTTGGGCTACTTGGCATGCTCGGCACGACCGGCAAGCCCGTCTGTGATGATAGTTGCATCGATGCTTCTCGCATCAGTTATGCTCCGCGTATGTGCGATATTTACTTTATTGACGAAGACAACTTATTTGATTTCTAAATTTATATAATTATGAAACAAGAAAACAAAAGCAAGGAATTCAACGAGAAATTCCTCGGGTCGTATCAGCAGGAGCAGAGCGACCCCACAAACAAGGATCATCAGTTTGACAGTGAAAAGACTTCGGTTGATGGTCAGGTAACGAACCCCGCTACGGCTACACCCGCCGCAGCCCAGCAGTTGGCAGCAAGCGTGACCACGCCAGATGCGAATCTTGACTTGACGGCCTTTGGTTATAAGATTGTTGATTTCGCCAATGCGCTGTTGCCCAACGGTGCGCCTGTTGGTTCTCGCCACAAGTCGGCCATCAAACTGGCTTACGACCTGCTGGTGATATGCGACGGCGATGCCGAAAAGGTGCGTGCGTTGCTGATGCAACTGCAGTGGGTGAAGGAAGTTATTAACGAACGCGGTCAGAAGGAGATTGACGACATCATTGAATCGGCACAGAAGCTGAAGCACAAGCGCGAGGGCGAACAACTCAGCGATATTCTGCCTTCGAAGGACATGCTGCGTGCCATCGAGGAGGTGACAGGTCGTTCCTACAAAGTGTTGTTAAGCGAAATGCGCAAGAAAGCCATGGAGGCTGGCAGCGATGTGTCGCAGGACGACATCATCAAACTGCTGGAAAACATCGGCAGAGAGATTGAGAAATTGTTCCCACGCTATCCGCTACTGAAGTTACTTTGTCATCGTCTACCCCGTAAGCACTACATAGCGGCGCTGCTGGTAGGCGGTGCGTTCCTGATGACGCTGATGACCCGCTGCTGGTATAAATTCTGGTCGGCACCTGGTAGACAGTGTCGTTTGAATAGCCTCCTTGCCCTGATCGGAAGACCCGGTTCGGGCAAGCACATGGCTGTGGAACTTTACAAACTCTTAATGGAACCCGTCCGTAAGGCTGACCAGG
>JAEEGJ010014484.1_pt1 | contig 18691 bp, 8 predicted proteins | sample 8958761 | NCBI WGS metagenome assembly JAEEGJ01 (sample SAMN16246546, study PRJNA631951) | gut metagenome | biome: gut microbiome; feature: rumen; material: RS-attached | host: Bos | place: Iran: Karaj | collected 2018-10
CGTGCCCTTCGTCGGCCAGGCCCTGGAATCCGCTCCAGTTGGGGTTCCAGTTCACCACCACGTTGAAGGTAGCCTTGTAGCCATACTTCTTGAACATCGGACCAGCATCGGTCACGTGGCTCGGAGCGCCATCATCGAAAGTAAACGAAGCGGCACCCTTGCGGAAGCCTGCCCAGGTGCCGATTTCGACGGTCTGAGCGAAGATAGAACCAGCCGCGAACATACCCAGGGTCGTGGCGGCGATGATAGATTTTTTCATAAGACACACTCCATAATTGTTTTGTACCATTAAATTATGTTTTTGGCACATGGATTGCCTAAAGGGCGGGGCGTTTCCGTTGTATAGAATAGCAACGCAAAAATTGCGAATTTTGCTTAAAAATGGCGATTTTTGCAGGTGTTGTTAAAATTTTACAGGGGGCTCGGGGCGGTTTGTCCCGCGTTTTCTATCATTGTGCGCATGCTTTTCGACGAGATTGTGAACGATGCCTACGAGGAACGCGAATATCCGGCGCTCCTGGCGTTGACGCGCGAGTGGGAACAGACGCGGCCTTTTGACGGCTTGCGGGTGCTCGTGGCGACTCCGGTATTCAGGAATACGCTCCTGGAATACAGGGCGCTTATCGCGGGCGGTGCGGATCTTGCTGTGGGTGTGGCAGGCGGGATGCCTTGTGACCCAGGTATCGTGGAAGTCTTGCGCGAAAATGGTATCCCTGTAGTCGGGGCGCAGGAGGCGCTCGACTTGGAGGCTGCCGGTCGCGGGTTCGATCTGATTCTTGATTGTGCGGGCCAGTTTTCGGCATGCCATCCGCGTTTCGGGTTCGTGGAACTCACGCGCAGCGGTGTGCAGTTTTACGAGAAGAGCGAACATCCGGTCTATGTGGCTGACAGCGGAATCGTGAAGCGCATCGAGACTTGCCTAGGGACGGGGGAAGGCTACGTTCGCGCACTCACACAGCTCGGGCACGATTTTGACGACGGTAAAAAGTTTGTCGTGTTCGGGAGCGGAAAGGTGGGGCAGGGAATCGTACTGCAGCTGCTACGCTCCGGAGCTAGCGTGCAGGTGGTGACGGACTGCTCGCGCGGTTCCTGCGCGTTCTTGGATGCAAACGACGTGCCGGTCACGGACTGCAACGACCTCGATGCGGTCGCGTCGCTTATTCGTGGTGCCGATTTCGTGGTGACTGCGACAGGCGTGAAGGGCGCACTCGACCGCCCGCAGGTAGTGGAAGCCCTGCTTGCCTCGGATGCGGTGCTTGCCAACATGGGCGTCGAGGACGAATACGGGCCGGTCGTCCCGGCAACTCGCGTGCTTGCCGAAAAGAAACCGCTGAATTTTATCCTTGAAGAACCGACGCATCTCAAGTACATCGATGCGTCGCTCGCGCTGCATGCCGCGCTCGGCGAATTGCTTTTGCAAGAGGCCGCGGGTCGCGATGCCGCCGCCGCAAATAAAAATGCGGGCCCCATGGACCCGCCAAGTGAATTGGAACAGCGAATCCTCTCGATGACGATGCAGGACGGCCTCATCTGCGCCGAAATCGCCGAGATGATGGGCTGGTAATTACCCGAACAAGTCGGGCATGGTAATTCAGGGGTTTTAGGGGGAAGAGGCAGACACGGCGATAGCCTGTCCGCTAAGCGAACAATCGAGGCCAAGGGCCGAGTCCTTGTTCGTGAGCGGAGCAGGCTGAGCCGTGGCTATTGCTAATTCTTTTCTTTTTCGAGCTTCACGAAGAACTTCTTTGTCTCGCGGGCGACAATGCCGGAGAGCAAAATCAATGCCACGAGGTTCGGGAAAGCCATAAGCCCGTTGAAGATGTCGGCGCTCGTCCACACCGCACTGACGGTGAGGTAGGGGCCGATGAACACGGCCGCCACGTAGAGCCAGCGGAACGTGAGGATGGCCTTCTTCTTGCCGCGGCCCACGAGGTATTCCAGACAACGTTCGGAGTAGTATGCCCAGCCAAGGACGGTGGTGAACGCGAAGAACACGAGCGCCACGGTAAGGACGTACGGTGCAATGGTTGCGCCGGCCGGCAGGTTCGAAAGCCCGCGGGTGAACGCTTCCATGGTGATGTTCACGCCCTGGAGCCCGAGTTCCGGATTCCATGCGCCCGTCACCACGATGGCAAGGCCCGTCATGGAGCAGATGACGATCGTGTCGATGAAGGTGCCCGTCATGCACACGAGACCCTGGCGGACAGGTTCCTTGGTCTTGGCCGCGGCGGCAGCGATCGGGGCGGAACCGAGGCCTGCCTCGTTACTGAAGATACCGCGTGCGATACCCTTCTGCATCGCGATAAAGATGGTGCCCACCACGCCGCCGGTGACTGCGCTCGGGTTGAATGCCGCGCGGATGATGGTCTCGATGGCGGTCGAAATGTTCGAGAAGTTGAAACCCAGAATAAGCAGGCAGAAGATGATGTAGAAGATGGCCATGAACGGCACGATGTAGAGCGCGACCTTCGCGATGCGCTTGAGACCGCCGATGATGACGCAGGCAGTGAACGCCGCGCAGAGCAGGCCCGCGATGGCCGTGGAGTAAGATACCGAGTTGCCGCCGAGGTTGATGAATTCGCCAGTGGGGATGACTGTCGCGACAGCCGAGGTGATGCCGTTCACCTGCGTGATGGTGCCGATGCCGAGCAGGCCCGCGAGCACACCGAACACAGCGAACAGCACGGCGAGCCACTTGAAGTTGAGCCCGAAACGTTCCTTGATGCCCGTCTCGATGTAGTAGAACGGGCCGCCCAGAACCTTGCCGTCGTTGTCGACCTTGCGGTACTTGACGGCGAGCAGGCCTTCGGCGTACTTGGTGGCCATGCCGAAGAATGCGGCGACTTCCATCCAGAAGAGTGCGCCCGGGCCGCCCGTACCGATGGCGGTCGCGACACCCACGATGTTACCCGTGCCGACCGTTGCGGCAAGAGCCGTGCAGAGCGCGGCGAAGCTCGAGACTTCGCCTTCGCCTTCCTTTTCGCTGTGGAGCATGTAGCGCAGCGCGTTGCCGAGGTTTGTCACCTGCAAGACGCCGAGACGGCTCGTGAGCAGGATGCCTACGAAGAGGACGATGCCGATGAGGGGAATGCCCCACACGTAACCGTCGATAGTATCGAGAAATGCGTTTAAAGCTTCCATTTTGAAGTCCTTTTTTAAACGGCACCGCTCCCTAGCATGTCATCCCCGCGCAGGCGGGGGTTTTTACCAAAAGGTCGGGTGCCTGTAAGTCTTTGATAGGCAAAAAGATAGGAAAATTTTGGACGGTGGCTGGTGTTGTGTCTGTTTTTTGTCGGAAAAGGTGCTACAAAGGGGAGGGGGTGGCGTTTTCCTGTACGCAAACATACTTGAAATTGTGGGTCTTTTTATGGCGAACTCGCCATAATTAAAATTCACTCTCCGCCGACACCATCCACATTTCCTCCACTATGGGGTGGTACATTTCCGGACATTCGATTTGCATGATGGTCGTAATCTTGTTGCCGCCGTCTTTTGACGATGCTCCGCAATGGAACAACTTCTCGCTGCGGGTGCCGTAATCTAAAAACACATAGCGGTCGTGGAACTTGCGGTTCGGACGGTCGATTTTCAAGGAAACATCGGGTCTAGCCTTTTCGTAATCTGCCTTTATTTCTGGGGTAATCCTGCCGTTCAATTCCTCACTGAAAATACGTACGCTCGCATTTTTCGCAATTCCGCGCAACAAGTCCAGCGTTTTCACGCCCACGTAGTTATCTATAATAATGATTGACTTTTTCGCCATGCCGTAAATCTTGGTAAAGGCGACATCGGACTCAAGTTTTTGTCCGTCAAGAATCAGAAAATGCTTGTAAGTCGTCGGATCGATGAAATTTTCCATGACCTTCTGAAGGTCAAGATTCATCTTGCCGAGATCTTCTCGCATGTCGTGGACTTCTCCGGAAATAGTTTCGACCCTTGTGGAAACGGACGCTATTTCGCGAGTGTTTTGGACTGTCTGTACGGCAAATTCGGTAATCCCGGCATTTCCGAGCAGTTGCCGATTCTCCGCAACAATATAGTCCTTCATCTGCTTGAAAAGACGAATAAGGGATTTACTTTGGGCGATGGCTCGCTCGCCCTTGAGAACTGTCATGAGCATATAAATGCCCTGCTCGGTAAAAGCGAAGGGAAGAAACTTAGAGTATTTGCCCTGTTCTAAGGTCGGTTTTTCCGACCTTAGAATTGCAGTATATTCCAATTTGGTCAACTGAAAACGAAAATCCCCTTCGAAACGCTCTATATTCGTCTTCACCTGTTCGTTGAATCGCTTGGTTGTGTACCCGTAAATCTCCGCCAAATCGGCATCGAGCATCACCTTGACCCCGCGAATCGTGTAAATCCGCGACTTCAGGAAATTTTCGTCTATCAGGGAAAAATCGGGCTTTTCGTCAGCATTCGCCGGCAAAACCTCTTGCTTTTTCATCCATACCCCCTGCCCGCAAACAAGCTTGAAATTGCGGGTCTTTTTTGCTCACGTGCAAAATATACATTCCTCGTATGTCATATTATGACAATCGTCGAAAATTGCGAAAATTTTGAGAATTTTGACGAAAATCGACCCCCGCAGGTGGTCAAAATCGGCAATTTTGCGTTTTTTATGGCATCGCGGTTGCGGCGACACCTTTTGACAGCGGAATAATCTAAAATCACGAGTTGTCAAGTAATCCTTGACAACCACTTTTGTATGGAGGGGGAAGACTCCCCCTGGCTCCAGCCGAATGTCATCCCCACGAAGGCGGGGATCTCCCTTCGTCTTCCACGCACCCCCACTGCGGGGCTCAGACGCCGCCCCGCAACGCCCTGCTTACCCCTCCCACCCAAATACTAGCAAACAGCGTTTTTCTACTCATTCTTTAAGATTTTAGGCCCGTTCGTGCTCTTTTCAGATCTTTTTAAGTTATTTTTAGAGAGTAAATAAAAGAGTTTAGCTCTTGTTCTCACGCTGAAATCTAGACAATTTCATTTACACGAGGACAAGGCGAACGCTCACGCAGGTATGCCGTTTTGCGGTGTACCTCGGTTTGTCGTGCCAGCATTTAGTTGGTATGTGCAACAGCCCATTTGGGGCGTGGGTCGCTCGCGTTTATCGTGTAATGGCAAGTCTAGAGCCTCAGCGTGATAAATTGTGGCGACCTGCGCCTTTTTGCTTTCTCGCAAAATTTGGTGAAGTTTAATGCTGAACGAGACGAATTCCTGAGTTTAAAGAATGATGGAGGTTTGTGTGAATACTTTAGTAAAGAATATGCATGCTTTGCAATGCTCTGATATTGTCAGGGATAAAGAGAGTATAGGGATGATTATAGGAAAAGTCCTGAAAAAATCGACAATCGGAGTTTTTATTGTTTTTATGAATGTCGCAATGGCGATTGATTTCGACAAGGAAATCTCGTTGGAAAAATGTCTGTCTATACCAAAATGTAACCAAGGTGTTTTGTCTAAGGGGGGGTGGTCTTCAACAGACTCGGGAATAAGGAATTCTAAAATAAAAGATATTAGATGCAATCAAAGAAATGGAAGGGCAAATTTGGGGTGTATGGGATTGGACATTAGATGCGATGAAAGGTCTGGTTGTTGGATTGGATGCGGTGATGGGTGGGGATGTTGGACTGTATACGATCAAGCTTGCAGAGATATGGATTTAAATCTGCAAGAAAAAATGAAAAATTTCTCATATATTGAAATTTGGGAAAGGAAAGCTAGCTACTTTGAAACAAATCTCCCAAAAGAAATTTGGAGTCTTATTCAACAGGCTGCTCAATTTGAAATAGACTGCTTTGAAAGAATGCCGCCCAATGCTAAAGGTCCTCAAGGAGCCGTTTACAAACATTGTCCTGATTTGAACCATCCAACCCAAAATTGTAATTCGGTAAAAGACTTCACAAAAATGTATTCGAAAGAAATTTTAACAAAAACAAAGAAAGCCCTTTATAAAAAATGGAATGGAATTGCAAATGCTCAATCAAATTTTAATATAAACGAATCTCCCAGAAATTTATCCTTGTTGGAGGGAGAATTCTCTTCTTTAAGAGTATCCTATTTTGACGAATATTACAATCTTATCAATGATATGAGTAAATCAACATCATTACCTAAGAAAATTAGCGATTATATCGACCAAGAAAAAAAGCTGCTTATGCGGTCAAAAAAAATTTATGAACAGAAATGCTCGATCGTAGGAAATGAATCACTGGCGATTTTAGATGAAAAAGAAAGGATTTGCACGAGATTTTATTTGACAGATCGTGATTACAATATTTTTGAAGAAAAGAAAAATAAACGATTAAAAAATGTTGAAAATGAGTTTTGGGAGAACGCAAGACGACAAGCAAAAGATTCTCCCTACGAGGCCATAAGGGAAAAATCTCTTATAGAAGACTACTTGGTCAAATATCCAAATGGAACCTTTGTTAAACAAGCAGAGGACTTATATGAAAAAACATTGGTGAAAGAAGGGGTGAAGGAGGCAAAACAAGACACTGTTCAGGGATTATCAGAAAATTCTCTTCTACAAAAATATTTGTCTAAGTATCCTCATGGACAGTTTGCTGAACAAACGTCCAATTTTTTAGAAAATTTACTATTCAATTATTCTATTTCGCAAATAAAGAAAGATGCTAAGAATGCAATACTCCCAAATTCGTATCCAGAGCAATATATGCAAAAATATCCAAATGGGAAATATAGGGACAGTTTAAATGTCTTCCTTGAAGATATTTATTGGAAAACCTATTCGGCTCGCTGTGAAAATAATCAAACTATGAAGAGCTGTGCAATGTTGTTGGATTTTTTAAAAAAATTCCCAAAGAGCAAGAATCTTGATAGTGTGAAAATTTTGTTGGATGAACCTATGTGGTCTTCTATAGATGAGAATACCTGCATTTATATAGAAGATAACAGTTGTACTGAAATAGAAAGATATATTGAAATCATTCCACAAGGAAAACATGTTAAGGAGGCAAATAAAATTATCACAAAAGCAGGGCGAAATAGCGAAAAAAGAGACTTAGAAGACCAGAAGATTGCAGAAAGGGAAGAAAGGGTGAATGAATGGTATAGTGATTATAAATATATAAGTGAAGGTTGTTCATTTAATACTAAAAATGACAGCTATGATTTTGAATGGAATGAAGAAATTTCTTTTCCTGAAAAGAATGGTGTTGTTGAGTGTATTGAGAAAAAGGATCTTTCTTTAGATTCTCTAGATACTTTAATTTATAAGTGTATAGAAACGAATAAAATTTTTGTAAGGAATGGAAAAGTTTCTGGAGGAAAAGGTTTTTGCATAAATGCGTTGCAAGATACCCTTATTAAAAAAACATACTTAAGTAATGGAAAGACGAATTTAATTATGTCTTTTCCTAAAAAGATAACATTAACAATAAACGAGAAAGGGATTTATTCCATAACATCCAAAAAAATAAAGTTGAATGAACTAGAATTTAGTACTGCAATGCATATATTATCTTTCGTCAAAACGGTGGGGAATCTGTCGCATTTATATTCTGTTGACAACGTAATGTTTGAATGGTCGAAGTCTGGCCAAATTAAGAATATACGGCTTAAAGAACTTGATGAAAATGGCAAGGTCCGGTCAAAATTAAATATTCCCTTGAATTCAAAAGGAGAAATCAGCGGGGTGTCGGAAATATATACGGGTCCAACAGGAAACTTTAAAATAGAATGGAATAATGGGACTTTTAAACGTATTTTTGGAGGAGGAAAAAAATTAAAGGCTAGCCTTTGTCCAGACTATGTGTGCAATAATCTCATTGAAAAATTGTATCAGAGCAAGTTGCTGCATCACTATGTTCCTATAATAGAGAGTTCTAGAGAAACTGCTGAATATGAGGGGCTAGAAGAAGGTTGGATGTTGTATTACATTAGTTTCTTGCTAGGAATTTCAATTAATCAAGGCCTTGAAATATGGAGCGCGTTATAAAAATGTGCTAGGGATAATTATCAGCGGAGATGGAACCAGAGAACTTCCTTTGTCAAATTTCCACGGGCTTCTTGTTGGACAGCGCGTTGTGGTGAGGGGCCCGGTTTTGTTGATTAGAATTTCTTTATGGTCTTTGTGTTGTTCAAAAAACGATTGTTTTAGAAAGACGGTTTGAGCGAGCTTCATATTTTATTTTCTTTAAACAAAAAAAAGCCGCATTTCATATTAAATGAAATACGGCTCATCCTTGACCTTTCTTTTTTGTCTTAGGTGGGCTGGTCTGCCACCCTGTCATCACGGAATAATATACAAAAACCATGTAGGAAAGTCAATAGGGGGTCTTTTTATGAGAAATGGGGGAATTGGTTTTCGGCCCCCCTTGGCCTTTTGTAAACTTTTTTCTATATTTGGCCCCGAAAAATCAAGGAGCCAAGAATGAGCAAGGATTTGAAGGAAAAGGCGCTCGAATACCATTCCATGGGTAAGCCCGGCAAGATCGAGATCGTGCCGACCAAGCCGCACAGCACCCAGACGGACCTGGGCCTCGCTTACACTCCGGGCGTTGCCGCCCCCTGCCTCGAGATTGAGAAGGACAACAACCTGGCCTACGAATACACGGGCAAGGGCAACCTGGTCGCGGTGATTTCTAACGGCACTGCGGTTCTCGGCCTCGGCGATATCGGCGCCCTCGCGGGCAAGCCGGTGATGGAAGGCAAGGCGCTCCTGTTCAAGATTTACGCGGGCATCGACGTCTTTGACATCGAAATCAACGAGAAGGACCCGAAGAAGTTTATTGAGATTGTGAAGGGCATTGCCCCGACGTTCGGCGGCATCAACCTGGAAGATATTAAGGCTCCGGAATGCTTCGAGATCGAGAACACGCTGAAGGCGGAACTCGACATCCCCGTGATGCACGATGACCAGCACGGTACGGCCATCATTTCTTCGGCGGGTCTCCTGAATGCCATCGAGGTTGCGGGCAAGAGCATCCGCGACGTGAAGATGGTGGTGAACGGTGCCGGCGCTGCCGCCTGCGCCTGCACCCGCTTGTACCTGTCGCTCGGCCTCAGGAAAGAAAACCTGGTGATGTGCGACAGCAAGGGCGTTATCCGCAAGGACCGCAAGGGCCTTACCGAGGCGAAGGCTTTCTTTGCCACCGACCGCACCGACATCGAGACGCTTGAAGATGCCATGAAGGGCGCCGACGTGTTCGTTGGCCTCTCGAAGGGCAACATTCTGACCCGCGAGATGGTGCGCAGCATGGCCGACCAGCCGATTGTCTTTGCGCTCGCGAACCCGACTCCCGAGATTAGCTATGAAGAGGCGATGGCGAGCCGTGGCGACCTGATTTTTGCGACGGGCCGCAGTGACTACCCGAACCAGGTGAACAACGTCATTGGTTTCCCGTACATTTTCCGCGGTGCCCTGGACGTGCGCGCGACCTGCATCAACGAGCACATGAAGCATGCGGCCGTGCGTGCGATTGCCGCTCTTGCGCACCAGCCGGTACCCGATGTGGTGAACATCGCCTACAACGCGCAGCGCTTTACCTTCGGCAAGGAATACCTTATCCCGAAGCCGCTTGACCCGCGCCTGCTTACGGATGTTTCTATCGCGGTGGCGAAGGCGGCCATCGAGAGTGGCGTGGCCCGCAAGCCGATTACCGACTGGGACGCCTACTACGACAAGCTTCGCGACATGATGGGTTACGACAACAAGCTTATCCGCCAGTTCAGCGATACGGCCCGCAGCAACCCGAAGCGCGTGGTGTTCGCCGAAAGCAACCTGAACATGCTCAAGGCTGCCGTTCAGGCGAAGGTGGAAGGCGTTGCGCACCCGATTGTGCTCGGCAACCCGGAACGCATCCAGATTATCGCCCAGCGTGAACAGCTCGACCTTACGGGCATCAAGATTGTGAACCCGCGCTCGCCCGAGGAATTCGAACGTCGCCGCAAGTATGCGACGATTTACGCCGAGGAGAACGGCCGCAACGGCGTGACGCTCGACGAGGCCCGCGACGATATGTTCGAACCGAACCACTTCGGCATGATGATGGTCAAGACGGGCGATGCCGACGCGTTCATTACGGGCGGCTACTCTAAGTACAGCGAGACGATTGAACTTGCGAAGGAAATCATCGGCATCCGCGAGGAATACAAGCACTTCGGTGCAATGCATATCCTGAGCACGCGCAAGGGAACGTTCTTCCTGGCCGATACGCTCGTGAACCGCGACCCCGATGCCGAAACGCTCGTGGATGTCGTGAAGCTCACGCACGACGCGGTGCGGTTCTTCGCTCACGAACCGGTGATGGCGATGCTCAGCTACGCGAACTTCGGCAGTGACAAGGAAGCGGCCCGCGGTACGGCAAACAAGGCCCGCGATGCGGTGAAGATGATTCACGAGCAGTTCCCGGACTACATGATCGATGGCGAAATGCAGGTGAACGTGGCGCTCGACAAGCAGCTGCGCGATACCAAGTACCCGTTCAACAAGCTCAAGGGCCAGACGGTCAACACGCTTATTTTCCCGTGCCTCTCTTCTGCGAATACCACCTGCAAGATGCTCCTCGAGATGGGCGTGGGTGAATCCATCGGCCCCGTGCAGATGGGCCTGAACAAGCCGGTGCACTTTACCGACTCCGATGCCTCCGTGCACGATATCTTCAACCTGACTGTCGCCGCCGTGATCGACGCGATTGTGCAGGAGAAGAAGGACGAGGAAAAGAGCCGCAAGAAGTTCGATAAAATGTGGTAAGGACCACGACGAACGAGCGGTCTCCGTGAACGGAAAAGGCCCGTGATAAACGGGCCTTTGTAGTGAGAGCGAGTGAGAAACCGGAGGTTCGGCTCCTGATACGACGAACGAGCGGTCTGTAAAGAACCCCCGCGGTAAATGCCGCGGGGGTCTTTCCACACATCCCTTTTGGGGATTCGCCGGACAAGGACACTCCTGCCCTGCCCGGCTTTATCTTACTTCAGAAGAACCTTCTGAGCGTAGCGCTGGCTGCCCTGCTTCACGATGAGCATTGCGGCGCCGCGATAGTTGCTCTGCAGTTCGACGCTGTTCGCGCCCTTGCTTGCGTTGAAGGACTTCTGGTCAATGACCTGGCCCATGAAGTTTATGAGCGTGGCGCTTGCCATGCCTGCGGTGGCGGCGCTGAACGAGGCGGTTACCGAGCCCGGACGTACGCTCACGAGCATCTTGGAACTTGCCGCGCGGACAGGCCTGATGGCGTTTGATCCGATATCGCCTGTACCGCCGAGGGCGGTGACCTTGCCGGAGGCTGTGCCTTCGAGCTGCGGTTTCTTGTCGAAGTCATCGATGATTTCGGTAGAGCCGTCGGCCTTGATGCCTGCGATGTAGTCAAAGGTGATTGTGCCGGTGACCTGTGTGCCGTAGAGGTTCAGGCCGATGGCGTTTGCTTCGTTGAGACCTGTGGGTGTAGTGCGGAAGTTTTCCCACTTGACCTGGATTTTCTGGAATGCGCTTGCATCAAGTTCCTGGTTGGCCTGTTCCATAACGGGCGCGTCGAACCATGCCCAGCTGCTGCCGGTCATCATGAAGAGGTCCATGGAGGTCCAGCCGTATTCACCGCAGCCATCGCCTGCACCGGTGCAGGGGCCTGCAGTTTCGACGGAACCCTTCAGACGGATTTCAATGCCCACGTACTGGGAAAGATCTTTCTTGGAACCCTGGAGGTTGATGCGCAGCGTTCCCACTTCGCTGGAGTCGGATGTTGCAGTCTTGTAGGTAACTTCGACACCCTTGCCGGAACCTTCGGGAACGTCGGGGTTCTGGTTGACGAGGGAATCAATGGAACCGCCCGGAAGCGCAGCCTGGCCGTATGCTTCGCGCATGGCGTTCAAAGTTTCGACGTCGGTAATGTCGCCCACGTTGCCGCCGAACTTGTTCACCTGACGGCGGATGATGGTGAAGTTGCCATCGCCTTCGTCACCGGTGTCCCACACGCAAGGAACGAGACCGTTCTTCTTGGCTGCAGCGACAGTGTAGCCGTACCAGGCGGCACGAGCCTTCAGGTGCGCCTTCAGGTTGTCTCCTGTGAGGGAGAAACGCTTGACGGCGCCCATTTCGCCGATTACGACCGGAATGCCCTTGTCATAGAAACGGCTCTTGAGACCGCTGAACAGCTGGTCAATGGAACTCTTGGAACCGAGGGCCGTGCCAGAGCAGGTGTGTGCCGCGTCGTTACCCGGAGTCTGGTCTTCCCAGTAGTAGAACATTTTGCCCCAGTCTTCGTCGCCACCAGTCATGAGCGAGAACTGATACGGGTAGAAGTGTACTTCGGCCATGGTGTAGCCGTCGCCAGCCGGATCAGTCGGGTACATGGAGGCGAGAAGCGGAGACTTGTCGATTTCGGTACGCGGGGCCTGCACAACCACGATACGGGTGGCATTGTTTCCGCCGGTAGAACGCACGGCCTTGATGCATGCTTCATGGAACTGCTTGAGAACCTTCATGCGGTTCTCGTCGAAGGCCCACTGGCCGTTGTCCGCACCGCCGTTCCACGGGTCGTTCACGCCGGGTTCGTTGGCGGATGCGAAAATCAGGTGCTCGTCGTAAGCGGCGAACTTGGTAGCGATCTGCTTCCAGTAAGATTCCTGCTTGGCGGCAACGGTTGCTGCAGAACTGTTCACGAGACCAGTTTTGTCGTAGCCTTCGCCGTCGAACACGTGGTCTTCGAGCCAACCGCCATCCCAGTGGCTGTTCAAGATGGCGTACATGCCGTTGTTGATGACGAGATCGACGACGGTCTTTACAGAGTCAAGCCAGCCGGCATTAATTGTGCCGTTAGAGGCGTGGCTGTCCCAGGCGCAGGGAATACGAACGGTGTTGAAGCCGGCGTCCTTGATTGCCTTCACGTAAGCGGCATCCGGGAAGGGGTTGCCCCATCCTGTCGGACCACCTTGGTTGCCCGGCACTTCCATGGTGTTACCGATGTTGTAGCCGAGACCCATGTCGGGGTAAATCTCGGTCGCCTTGGGGAGGGCGAACGCAGCGGTGCTGGCGAGCGAGAGCGCGCCGAACACGAGACCAAACTTTCCGATACCAAACATATTGACTCCTTGAAGGTATGTGCGGGCATACACCCGGCTGTCTGTTTTTTATGAAATTAGATTCTGCCACCCCATATTTAAAGAAAAATGTGCTTGTGCCCTATATTTGCGGTGTAGAACACTCAACGGGGTACAACAGGGCCGATTTCGGGTTGTTTTTGCCGGTTTTACTGCTGTTTTTAGGCATCTTTACATACCAAATGCATGAAAACACGCTTTTAGTATGTAAAAATGGCCGAAAATCGTGTGAAAAATCGACTTCTAGGCGTGTTTTTGCTGATTTTTGCCTGAAAAAGTTGCTTTTTAAACCATTTTTTCTTGAATTTTACATACTAAATGCCTGAAAAAGCCGAAAAAGTATGTAAACCGGAAAAAAAGAAACAACCCTTTACATACCGTGGGGTTGTTTTGCTATATGGTGGTATGTAAAGGGTGTTATTTTAAAGCTTGTAAAGCGGCTTTTGGGGCCGCGCATCTGTTCGCACGCTATTGGCGCATCAGTTCGCGTTATTTCACCTGCACGCGGAGGGTCTGCGCACCGCTGCGGGCGACGTACATGCCCTGACGGAGTCCGCGCAGGTCCATTTCGCTATGGCCGATCCTCGCGCCGGCCACCCGCACCATGTTGCCGTTCAGGTCGAACAGGCGGATGGTTGCATTGGAACGGAGTGTATTGCCTTCACGGTAGAACTTGACTTGCGTGGAGGCTGTGACTGCGGGCAGGGCATCAGTCCAGCCGCATTCCGGAATCATGGCGTCGCAAGGGGCTGTAAAGGAACTTGAGGTCGGCGCAATATTGCTGCTCGATGCCGGCGCGATTGCGGAACTTGATGCCGGCGCAATGTTGGAACTGCTAGACGGCGGAGCGACCGTGCTGCTGCTCGATGCCGGCGTAGTGTTGCCTCCCGTGATGAAATCTTCCACGTGGGTGACGCCTGTGTTCACGTAGTTGCCGAGGTTGAACACGCTACGCATCGCATTGATGACGTCGGTCTCGAGAACCTTGCCCACCGGGGAGGATTGCCTGCGGATATAGGCCATGTTGTCGTAGCCGGTGTTGCTCTCGTTGCCCATGTCCCAGAGGATCGGGGTGAGCCCGTACTGCTTGGCGGCAGAAACCACGTCCTTGTGCCACTGCACTCGGCCCTGCTTGTGGAGGTTCAGGTCAGATCCGCTCAGTTCCGGCGAACGGACGTTCGCGCCGAATTCGCCGACAATGACCGGGTAACCCTTGTCCACGTAGTTTGTCTTCATCTTGGCGAACTGTTCCTGCGGATGGGTGATGCTTGCAAGTTTGGAATCGATGGAACCTGCCCACGCGTTGTAGCCCGCATTGCGCTTGGGCTCGCTCGCCTTCTGGTAATTACCGTAGTAGTACTGCGGCATGATGGGCTCACTCGCGCCCCAGTCCTGCTGGCTTGTCATGAGCGTGTACTGGTACGGGTCGTAGTAGTGCACTTCGAACATCAGGTAGCCTGTTACTTTGTCCTTAGGGAACGTGCTTACGGGAGCGTTCGCGACAGACTTGTCGATGTCGGTGTTGAGGCCCTGGATAATCAAGGTGCGTGTTTCGTTGTTCCCGCCGGTGGCGCGCACTGCGTCGATAAACGTCTGGTAGTAGTGCATCAGCGTGCTTACATGCTGGGCCGTCCAGGTGTTCACATTGGGGCCGGGTTCGTTTGCGCCCGCAAAAATCAGGCGTTCGTTGTAGTTCTTGAACTTGTTCGCAATCTGCGTCCAGTACGTCTTCATCTTGTTGTCGACAGTCGAGTTGACGCTCGTGCCGATGTTTGTCTGGAACCAGCCGCCTTCACCCTCGTGGTGGATGTTCAAAATCGTGTAGAGGCCCGCGCGCATCGCGTAGTGGACGACCGTCTTTACGGAATCGAGCCGGGTCTCGGTGACCTTGCCACCGCTCGTGTGGCTGTCCCATGCGCAGGGGATGCGTACCGTGTTGAAGCCTGCCGCCTTCACGGAGTCGAGCAGGGCCTGTGTGGGGAAGGGGTTGCCCCATGCGGTCGGGTTGTTCGGCACTTCCATCGAGTTGCCGATGTTGAACCCCATGCCCATGTTGGCCTGGACCTGCTTTGCGGTGGGGAGCGCCGCCGTTGCAGAGATTGCGCCCGCGATGGCGAAAATGGCTGTTTTTGCGAGAATTTGCTTCATTTGGATTCCTCTGAAAGTAACCCTAATACCACTACACGCCTCAAATGTATATTGTGGGTGGCGGAAAGGGATGAGAAATAAGGTACTCGGCAAAAATACCATTGAACGATTTACAACAAAGTGTAAATTTTTTGTTTCGTGAAGAGTTTTTATATTTCTAACCAGGTGCTATTCTCGAAAAAAGGCGGGCTAGAATGCATTTTTTTGGTCGGACATTTTTTGCTGCTCTTGTATATGCGACCTTGTTCGCTTTACTTGGTGCGTGCGGTGATAGCGGTACCGACAAAGAACTGGATTCCCCGTATACCGACAAAAGAACGCTTGGTGGCTTTGTGCAGAAGGGCCCGTTCACGAAGGGCTCGAAAATTTCGATACAGGAACTTGACGCGGTTACGCTTTTGCCGGTAGGCGAAAAGATCGAAGGTTCTATTCTGAACGACGAGGGAACTTATTCACTGGAATTTAGCGAGTTCGAGTCTCCGTTTGCATTGCTTACGGCCGTGGGCACGTACCGCGATGAACTCACCGGCGAGGATTCAAAAGCGACGGTGACCTTGAATGCGCTGGTAGACCTTACTGCCCGCAAGTCGGCGAACGTGAACTTGCTTACGCACCTGGAATATTTACGCGTGCTCCACCTTGTAAAGGAAGAAGGCGTGACTGTTGCAGAAGCGAAGATGCAGGCGGAGCGAGAGGTGTTTGCCGCGTTTGCCATCGAGGATGATTTTGAACTGGCAGAGGACCTGAATATCTATAGCGATGGTGACGGGGATGCGGCCCTGTTTGCGATAAGCGTGCTTATGCTCGGCAACCTGGAGAAGGAAGGAGGTTCTGAACTCCCGTTTGGTCTTGTGACGAAGAGCGATGATGAGGAAAAATCGAAACTTGCCGAGCGAATCTCGGATTTTGCGGAAGACCTTGAAAGTGACGGTATTTGGAAAAACGTGCGCGTGGCCATGAATATGGCAGACTGGGCTGTGGAACAGGGGCAGAACGGCAAGTTCAATTCGTTCCGTACGCAGGTCGTCTCTTACATAGATTCTTTCTGGTGGAGTGTTTACGGCTTTGATGCGTGTGATTCGAAATTGGAAGATGCCGCATGGCTGAACGACGAACCCTACAGTGTAAATAAGGGCGTTTATTTTATATGCAATGACGGTAAGTGGATTCCCGAAAGGAGGGGGGATGACAGTAAGGATTCTACGGATGTTAAAGACTCTCTACAGGTGAAAGATACTACGGACGTTAAGGACACTGCGGGTGTTGCGGATACGGTGCAGGTCAAGGACACGACAAGTGTTAAGGATACGACAGGAGTTACGGACACTACTGCAGTCGCGGATACATCAACTACAGATACGTCGGCTATAGATACGGCGGGGCTGAGCGATCTGGAAAAGGATACGTGGGGCTACAAGTGCACTGCGTTCGGCCAGATAGTCCATGGCGTTGTCGATACGAATAATGTGTATTTCTGTGACGGGAAGGCGTGGAAACCTTTCGAGGGTAACGAAAGTGTCAATTACTACAAGTGGGTGGATGTCCGTGACGGCCGAATTTATCGCTATGTGAAAATTGGAATCCAGATGTGGCTGGCGGAAAACCTGAACTACGGGGGTGATTCCGCGTATACCTGGGCCCAAGCGAAGGATGCGTGCCCGGCCGGCTGGCATCTTTCGACCCGGGAAGAGTGGGAAAAGATGTTCAGTAATATAAATGATCAATCCGCTTCGGCTCTTGACGCGTATGGCTTTGCGACAATCCCTTCCGGACAACTGAAGGTGGCTTATTGGACAGATTCTTTTGACAAGGATGCCCAGGGGAAGCATCCGTATTCCATTGAATTTACGAGGACGAGTACATCCTTGACGAAATTGAATGCAGCGACTTCTCGCCTTCCGGTCCGTTGCGTGAAGGATTATGATATCTACACTGCGTGCAATGCGGATAACCTGTACTCGACGGCGATTTATGACTATGTTATTTACCTTGTTTGCAGGGAAAACGGCTGGGATCATATGAGTATTGACGACTACAACGAGTACAAGTGGACAGTCGGGGTGGAAGGTAAAAGAATGTGGGATGGAACCAATCCGCGTAAATGCTACGTGTACGAGGGTGGAACCTGGAACGAACGCGATAGTTCCAATTGCAAGTTCAGCTTTGGCGCCTGCACGGCGGCGCACGACGGCGAAATTGCGACCATGACAAGCGGCGCAACGTACATCTGTGAAAACCTTGTTTGGAGGCGCCTCTCGCATGAGGAAGTCGACTTGATGGAATTGGAAGGAGAAACAGCAGAAGAAGGTACGGTCAGGAGTTTGGATTGCATATTTGACCACTATTATGTATTCCAGGATGGCAAGTGGCGTCTAGGAACGGAATTGGATAGCATTCTGGTTTCGCTGGGCGGAACCGCATGCCTGCATGTGGGCGACATTTCCGAGGTTAAATATGACGGCATGTATTACAAGTGCATGGAGAACGTCGATAACGAAGTTGTGCAAGAATGGGTTGCCATGCCGTCGCTCTATAACGAAACCCACGATGACATTGGCGAATGCAGCGCTACGGGGCTGTATGGTGATGGGGTACTTCACAACAAGCTTAATGAAGATACCCATATATATGCCTGCGATAATGGCGAGTTTAGGCGCGCGACCAAGGCGGAACGGTTCCTGAACCTTGGCTGCGTAAGCTACAACCGCGGTAAAAAAATCAAGGTGAACCTAACTCAGTTTGTTTGTGCCGAAACTGGCTGGGAGATTGACCGGGAAGCGATAAGTGGCGCTATGGTAGACCCGCGCGACGGCAAGGAATACAAGACTGTGGATCTCTGGAAGCAGACTTGGATGGCGGAAAACATGAACTACACGGATGCGACCGAACTTACTGTTTTGAGAGGGCGCACCTGGTGCTATGGAAACGATACTGAAAAATGTAACACTTACGGCGCGCTGTATGGGTGTGCGGCTGCTCGCGCGGTTTGTCCCGATGGGTGGCACCTGCCGACACTAGCTGAATGGGATTCCCTAGTCATATTTATTCGGAATATGGGTATGGTCAGGGGGCATGTCTTGCGGTCAACTACGGGCTGGGCTGATCTTGATGGTGTAGACAAGAACGGAACCGATAAATTAGGCTTTACCGTATTGCCCGGCGGCTACAAAAAGGGCGATGATTTGTTTGACGGTGAAAGTTACGAGACGTGGTTCTGGTACGATGACGGCTGCGAAGATGACGTGCGCAGGTACGGGTTCTACATCAATTATATGGGGAATTCCCTATTTGGGAATACTAACGCTTCCGAAGCGGGCTACTATGTCCGCTGCATAAAGGATGAAGACCCGGCTCCGTAAGCCGGAGAAGCCTTACGGGAGTGTGAGCCGAACGGTCGCTTAGTGAGCCGTAAGCGACTCGTATTAACGAGCCGTGTCGGCGAGAGTGAGGCGAAGCCGGAGAAGCCTGACGGGCGTGTGAGCCGAAC